>Ga0209025_1000457_pt1 | contig 79829 bp, 85 predicted proteins | sample AraplaMF_Col_mLB_FD_184256 | JGI IMG/M metagenome (GOLD analysis project Ga0209025, IMG submission 184256) | Arabidopsis root microbial communities from the University of North Carolina, USA - plate scrape MF_Col_mLB (SPAdes) (version 2) | ecosystem: Host-associated > Plants > Roots > Endosphere... | reverse complement strand
GGAATGGTATATTCTTTATTACCATTTATGATTTTACCAGTGTATGCAGCAATTGAGCAGCTGGATAAGCGTAAGCTAGAAGCAGCTTATGATTTAGGTGCAACACCAGTAAAAGCATTTTGGAATGTAACAGTACCAATGACGATGTCAGGAATTGCTACTGGTTCTATTTTAGTATTCGTTTCTTCTATCGGAATGTTTGTTGTATCAGACGTGATGGGTGGATCGAAAGTAGCATTAATCGGAAACGTAATCCAAAACCAATTCTTAGGTGCGCGTGACTGGCCGTTTGGATCTGCGTTATCTATGATTGTTGTTCTATTCTCTGTTCTGTTAATTTACTTATATTATCGTGCAACGAAAGTATATAAATATGATGGGAACGGAGGGGAATAGGCAAAAATGAAAAAGTTTTTAGTTTCTTATTCTTGGTTAATTTTATTGTTCTTGTATTTTCCAATGATGGTTTTAATGGTATATTCCTTCAATGATTCTCGAATTAATGCGGAATGGGAAGGCTTTACATTCCATTGGTATACAGATTTATTTCAAAAACAAGATGTTATTGATGCGTTTGTAAATAGTATGACGATTGCAGTTATAACAACAGTTGTAACAACGATACTTGGTATGTTTTTTGCGATAGCATTACATCGTTACAAATATCGTTTTGAAGGGGCCATTAATGGTCTTGTATATTTACCTATTTTAATTCCTGATATATTAATGGGATTATCTTTACTTATCCTATTTAGTCAATTAGGTATGGAACTTGGACAAACAACAATTATTATCGCACATATTACATTTAGTATTTCATTTGTTGTTGTTATTTTAGCGGCCCGTCTTTCTAGCATGGGACGTGATTTAGAAGAGGCTGCAAATGATTTAGGAGCAACGCCATGGCAAACGTTTCGCCATGTGACGTTTCCGGCAATTGCACCGGGAGTTGTTTCAGCAGCGTTATTAACATTCACATTATCAATTGATGATTTTGTAATTAGTTTCTTCGTATCAGGACCAGGATCAACAACATTGCCATTATACATTTACAGTATGGTTAAGCGCGGAGTATCACCTGAAATTAATGCCCTTTCTACAATTTTAATTGTTGTTATTGTAGGATTAATGGTGCTATCGGAAATCTTCCGTAACAAAGGTGCAGATGGTGAAGAAAACTCTGGAGGACACCTTCCTTTATAATACGAACGATATAAAAAGTACGAGGGGGTAAAACCGATGAAATTAATGAAAAGAATAGCTGGCGCAGCAATTAGTTTTAGCCTTGTTGCTGGTGTACTTGCCGGTTGTGGTGAAAAGAAAGAAGAGTTAAACATTTATAGCTGGGCTGACAATTTTGATGAGCAAGTGCTAAGAGATTTTGAAAAGAAATATAACGTAAAAATTAACTATGATAAGTATGCAAGTAACGAAGAAATGCTTGCGAAATTACAAGCTGGTGGCGCAAAGTATGACTTAATTCAGCCGTCTGATTACATGGTTAAGACAATGGCGAAAATGGATTTATTAGCGCCGTTAGATAAGAAGAATATCCCGAACATCGAAAATATGATTTCTAATTTCAAAACGCCAGCATTTGACCCAGAGAATAAATATTCTTTAGTATACACTTGGGGCGTAACAGGGATTGCATACAATAAAAAGTATGTGAAAGAAGCACCTACAAGCTGGGCTGACTTATGGAACGAGAAATATAAAGGACATGTAACATTACTAAATGATTCTCGTGAAGTATTAGGAATGGGTCTTAAGAAGCATGGATTCTCAAACAGCACGAAAGACGATGCAGAGTTAAAGACAGCAGCTACTGATTTACAGAAGCTACTTCCAAATTTATTAGCATTTGATACAGATAACATTAAACAAAAGTTCATTACAGAAGATGCTTGGATCGGAACAGTTTGGTCTGGAGATGCAGCATTTATCGCAAAAGATAATAAAGATGTAGAGTACGTTGTACCAAAAGAAGGCGGCACAATTTGGGCCGACACGTTAGCAATTCCAAAAGGTGCAAAAAACAAAGAGCTTGCAGAGAAGTTTATGAACTATTTATTAGATGAGAAAGTAAGTGTGAAAAACTACGAGTCAATTGGGTACAGTAATCCAAATGAAAAAGCTCACCCTCTTCATAGTAAAGAATATCGTGAGAACCATATGATCTTCTTAACGAAAGAAGAATTAGATCGCACAGAATGGCTTGTTGATGTAGACGATAAGTTAAAAGACTATGATCGTTACTGGACAGAATTAAAAACAAAAGGTAAATAAGTAAGGAAATGCGGTTTCTAAAGTAGAAATCGCATTTTTTCATAGTAGGAGGAAATCGTTTGAAGAAGAAGTTACATCAGTATGAGGTAATGTGTGTTATTTTATTACTTACGGTATTTAGTATTATTGCTTGGCGCGTACATGCAGGTGGCGTTACAGTGATGGATACATATGTCCGCGGATTAGTAAAGGGGTTACAAACGGAGAGCTCACTTACTTTTTTCTCATACTTTACAAAGTTAGGATCAGCAATTGGAATTGTAACTATACTTATTATAAGTTTGCTTGTTTTTTGGCAGAAACGTTATTATGCTGCAATGATCGTGTATCCAATGGGGGTTTTGATCACACATCTCGTTAATAAAGGAATAAAAGAAATTGTGAAAAGGGAGCGTCCGTCGTTAAATGAAGCATTAGATGCACTTGGGTATAGCTTCCCTAGTGGGCATGCAATGTTATCTATTATGACATTCGGTTTTCTTACTTATATCATTGCGGCAAATTTGAAGAGTGTAACTGGGAAATATGTTATAACCATTTTGATGGGTATATTAATTGTATCGATTGGATTAAGTAGAGTTATTTTAAATGTACATTATCCAACTGATATTTTAGCAGGTTATTGCGTAGGTGGTATTTTGTTAATTATCGCGATTTATTATCATCGTTTACTTACTAAGAGGCTTCAGCTCAATAAAGAGAGATAAAAAACGTCTGGAAAAACTATCATTATAGTGTTTCCAGACGTTTTTTGTTTGTATGAAGATGTGATACAGTATAAGTGATAATTGAATTATTTAAAGTAGGTGAAAATGTGTGAAGACAAATGTACATAAAGTGGATAAGTGGGGGAAGTTAGGAACTTTCTTGTATCAGTTTCGTTATACAGTAATTGTAGCGCTACTATTGCTTGCGATAGCACTCGGTATTTTTGCTCCAAAGCTACCGGGAGTATTAGGTGGTGATGGTTTTCAAACGGAAGGGGACTATCAAAAGACGAAAGAAATTTTAGATAAAGATTTTAAGAGGTCTCAAGATACGCTCCTACTCGTTTTTGAAAGGAATAAGGATGCTTCACATGAGGATTTTAAAAAGCAAATAGAGAGCATTGTAAAGAAGGTTGAAGAGAACGAGAAATATGAATCTTTCCATCATCCAGTGCAAAATAAAGAAATGTTACAAGATAATATCGGTTATGCGACAATATTATTTTCCGGGAAAACAACTAAAGAACGTATGGAAAAGACATTACAGTTCGCTGATACTATTGAGAAGGAAAGTAATACAGCATTAAAAGTAACACCTACAGGATTTCCAAAAATTAATCAAGAGATTAATGAAAGAACACAAAATGATTTAAAAGTAGCAGAGATGATTGGTTTACCAATTGCATTTCTCGTATTACTATTTTCATTTGGTAGCCTTTTGGCATCTATTTTACCGATTGTAAATGGCGCGCTTAGTGTCATTAGTACGATGGGGATTTTATATTTTATAGGTAGCGACAAAGAGTTATCTATTTTCGTATTAAATGTTGCACCGATGATTGGACTTGCACTATCCATTGATTTTGCACTGTTATTTGTGAATCGTTTTCGAGAGGAAGTTGCGAAGAGAACGGTGAAAGAAGCGATAGCGATTACGTATCAAACGGCAGGACGTGCGATCGTATTTTCAGGATTATGCGTATTCGTTGGTTTATCAGGCTTATTTTTCTTTAAAATTGATTATATTCAGTCTGTTGCCATAAGCGGGATGATTGTTGTGATTATGAGTATTTTATTCTCACTTACACTTCTTCCAGCACTATTATCTTTAATTGGAAAACGAATATTAAAAAAGAATCAAGTAGCACATACACCGGCAAAGGCATGGCGTAAATTTGCACAATTTGTAATGAAACATCCAATCATAATGATTATTGCTGTTACAACATTTATTGTTATTTGTTTATTACCGCTACGTACAGCTAATTTGCAGTTTCCTGGTGTTGAAGCGTTACCTGAAAAGAGTGACACTAGAGTTGCTTATGAGAAATATGAAGAAGCATTTAATAAAACGGTCCAAACACATGCTGATGTTACATTAGTAGTAGAGACGAAAAAAAATATAAAAGAAAAAGAGAGTTTACAAAAGATAGAAGAAGTTGTTCAAAAGTTAAAAGATGATGAGAAAGTATATGAGGTAAGAAGTTTATACGATGGGTTAACCGGAATGAAAGCAGATCAAGTTGCTGGTATATTGCAGTCGCCAGAAGCGGCAAAAATAGCTCCTGTATTTGAAGCGTACTCAAAAGGAAATAAGACAATAATAGAAGTCTTTTTGGATACGAAGCCTCGTACAGAAACTGCGAAACAGTGGGTTCGTGATTTCAAAAGTAATTATAAAGAAAATGATGTTACGTACTACCTAGGCGGAATGACGACGTTCCAAAAAGAGTTAGAAGATGAAATTAAAGATAAAGTTGCAATTGGTATGTCAGTTATATTCGGATCAACCTTTGTCATTTTATTATTCGCATTCCGTTCTATACTCATTCCAATTAAGGCAATTATTATGAACGTACTTAGTTTAAGTGCAACAATTGGAATTGTCGTTTGGTTATTTGAGGGTGGTCATTTTGGTTTAGAAGCGAGTCCTGTTTTATTTGTATTACCAATCTTCATTTTCGGCCTTGTATTTGGGCTTAGCATGGATTATGAAGTATTTCTTATTTCACGTATTCATGAGCTTTATGAAGAAACAGGAGATAATGATCAAGCAACGTTAGAAGGGCTCGTTTCAACGAGTAGAATTATAACGTCAGCTGCTTTAATTATGATCGTTGTAACGGGTGCGTTCGCATTTACTGATATTTTACCAGTAAAGCAAATGGGTCTTGGCGTGGCATTAGCGATATTCCTTGATGCAACCGTTATTCGTCTTATGCTTGTACCAAGCTTAATGAAGTTGTTTGGAGACTGGAATTGGTGGCTGCCATTTCGGAAAAAACGAGAAAAATCATCATAAAAAATACTCATCTTATAGATGAGTATTTTTTTATGAATAGCAAGGCCTACATTTTGCAAATAGTATGTGATAAGAACATTACATATAAGTAGGTGAAGGCAATGTTTCGTTATTTCAAATTTAAGCTAAATGATACAGTACAATTTTCAGAAAACGATGGGCATATGTATCGCATTGTCGGTTATCGATTAGAAAAAGGATTTTATCCAAAAGATGAATGGACTCATATCATTTATGAACTGCTTAGAGAGTTTGATGGATATACGATGGACGCAGAAGAGGAGGAACTTGTAAAGGTTATTCAAGTAGAGGATGAGTATTACAAAATACAAGAGCTATCGGGCTATCGGTATCCAGTAAAAATGAAGCAAAAGCAGCAAGTTATGAAAGGAGAGAAAATAGACGACTTATTAGATACATACAACGACTATAAACGATTGGCGGATTTCTTCAAAGATTTATCGTATGAGCAAAAAGCTGAAGAAGTATTGCAGGAAATGAAAAGGCTTAGAGCGTGAGGGGCAGTCGATTATAAGGCTGTCCTCTATTTTTGACGATGCATCAAAGCGTGTTTTCCGTTACAATGAGAGAATCAATAGAAATAAGGTGATATAGTATGGAAACAAAGAAGAAGGGCGAATGGTGCGAAATTACTGTACCGGCTAAATGGAATGGTATAAGTATCGAATCGTTATTAAAAGTAGAATGGGAACTACCGAAAAAGTTATTACATCAGCTTCGTATGGAAAAAGGTGTTACTGTTAACGGTGAACAGAGAAGATGGAATGAGCTTTTAAAAGAGGGCGATAAATTCCAAGTTCACATGTTTATGGAGGAAGAGTACGGTGTAGAGCCAGAATATGGTGAGTTACATGTAGTATATGAAGATGATCACGTACTTATCGTAAATAAACCAGAGAAAATGGACACGCACCCTGCCGAAAAAGGTGGAACGGGAACACTTGCAAACCTTGTTGCTTTTCATTTTCAAATGCAAGGTTTAGAGACGAAGGTTCGCCATATTCATCGTTTAGATAAAGATACGACAGGTGGTGTCGTGTTTGCTAAACATAGAATTGCTGGCGCGATTATGGATCGTTTATTAATGGAACGAAAAATAAAAAGAACGTATGCTGCGCTTGTTGAAGGGAAAGTGAAAAAGAAGAAGGGTACAATTGACGCTGCTATTGGAAGGGATCGACATCATGCTACGAGACGTCGTGTTTCCCCAAAGGGTGATGAAGCTATTACATACTATAAAGTAGAAAAGTATTTTAAAAAGCACAATACAACCTTTGTAACCTTACAATTAGAAACAGGTAGAACGCATCAAATTCGTGTGCATATGAGCCATAATGGTAATCCGCTAGTTGGGGATGTGTTATATGGTGGACAAACAACATATATGTCAGGGCAAGCGTTACATGCAATGAAAATTAATTTCTTGCATCCAATTACGAAAGAAGAGATCGAAATTGATGTACCGTTTCCTACAAAATTAAACAATATAATGAAAGAATTTCAAAGGGAAAATGTGTAAAGTGTAAGTTTTAATTTGAGAAAAGTAAATTTTTGCAGGAATTTCTCTAAAAGAAGCGAAGCCGTAAAGAGAAAAGAGAGGTGAGAATTACTTGGTCAAATATAAATATATACTAGGAATATTTTTCGCTTGTCTTTTATTTACCCTATGCATCTATCCATATTTACCAGAACGTTTGGCAGTACATTGGAACGAAAATGGTGGGCCGAACGAATTTATGAGTAAACAAGTTGTTGTTGCATTTATTCCGGTTCTTATTATTTTTTTACATGGATTTGTGTATATTATTTCACATAATATATATAAGTTTAATGGAGGAGAGCATTTCATTATAGGCGGATTTATAAAGACGATTACTTTATTTATGTTGTTTATTCATATGCTTATTCTCGTTATTAATTTTGGAAGTTTTATATCCTTTCAGACAGGATTAACGATCGGGATTAGTATGTTTCTTTTTATGCTTAGCAAAGATTTTAAAAAGATAAAGGGTAAAGAAAAAGATCCAATTAAATTACAAAAAATTCGTTTAGTGAGTAGACGAATTTTTCAAGTGATGGCATGTGGTATACTGTTTTCCTTGTTTTTGAACTTGAAGTGGGGATTTTATGTATTGCTTAGCGTAATAAGTTGCGGATCTATTTTGTTTATGTCCTACATTTTATATTCATACATAATAGAAAGTTACGAAACTTAAAAAGAGTCTTCTCATTATGAGAAGACTCTTTTTATCTATTTACTTCGTAATAAATTGTTGTGTCCAGTAGTTACCGCTTTCTACATAACCAACACCGATGTGAGTGAAGCCGTTATTTAAGATGTTTGCACGGTGTCCAGCACTGTTCATCCAAGCTTGTACTACCTCTTCAGGTGTACGTTGGCCTTGAGCGATGTTTTCACCTGCAGATGTATAAGAAATACCAAATTTCTTCATCATGTCAAACGGAGACCCGTATGTAGGGCTGTTATGATCAAAGTAGTTATTTTTTTGCATATCTTCAGATTTAACACGCGCTACTTTGCTTAATTCAGTATCGATTTTTAGTGCTGGTAAGCCTTGTTTTGTACGCTCAGCGTTTGTTAATTCAACAACACGTTGTTCGAACTCGCTTAAAGATTTTGCTTCTTCAGCAGGCTTTTGCTCAGCTGGTTTTTGTTCTGTAGGTTTTTGCGTATTATTGTTTTCAGCAGGCTTTTGAGCTTCTGGCTTTTGTTCAGCAGGCTTTTGCTCAGCTGGTTTTTGTTCAACAGGCTTTTGAGTTTCTGGCTTAGCTGTTGGTTGCTCAGTTACAACATTTTCAGTAGGTTGTTGACCAGGAACGAAGCAATTTGGTTGGAAGTTTCCTTGTTGCCATTGTGCTAATGATTCAACTCCCATAGATTGTAAGAATGCTTGTAACTCTTGTTGGTTCATTTGCTTCATCATCACTTTTGAATGCTGAATATTTTGAACCTTTATGTTAGATGGTTGTACTGTTGCAGCTTGTGCATCTAAAGAAGATACTCCTAAAGTAAGAGCTGTTGCAGCAGCTACAGATAATAAAACACGCTTTTTCATGATGTGTGTCCCCCTATATAAAGTTTTAATTTGTTTTCACACGATTTGTTTTTGACAGCCTGTCTGACTGACAAATTCATCGTAGCATAGATTTTGCGAGAAAAAAGATGGAAAAAAATTCATAGACTTAAAATTTACCTAATTTATCCTAAGAGGGGAAATGGGGGGAAATAAGAGAAACATAGAGTATAAAAGGAATTTTCAGCATTTTTATACTTGGTTTTAAGAGGGTGTTTTTGGATAAATGTACCTATATTGAAAATGAAGAATCCTATTGTATCAATGGTTTGAGCATTTTTTTGAGGAATATACTGGATTGATTTTTACAAAACTGTAATGTTTCTGTTGTTCTTTTTTATAATAAAGTAACATATTTTTAATGTTGTAGCAGACAAAAAAGCGGCTATCTCTTTACATAGACGAAGGAGATAGCCGTTTTCCTATTATTACGTATGTTACGAGTTATTACGAGTTAGTTTCAATTGCTTCTAATAATAAATCTACAATGTGAATTCCTCTCATTTTATGAGAAAGACCTTCACGTTCAATACCTAGTTTCATTTGTAATAGGCACCCTGGATTTGCAGTGACAATTGTTGCTGCATCTGTTTCATGTACACGGTCCATTTTATAATCTAGAAATTCCATTGATAATTCTGAGTGTACAATGTTGTATATACCAGCCGAACCACAGCAGCGATCCGCATCTTTCATTTCACGGTATGTTGCGCCTTGAATGGCTTCTAGTAGCATACGAGGTTCAGAAGATGTTCGCATAACGTTACGTAAATGGCAAGAATCTTGATACGTAATAATTTGCGGCGTGAGTCGTAAGTCAGTTCGTTTATGGAAATCTAGTTCTACTAGAATAGCGGTAATATCTTTAATTTTAGAAACAAACTGCTTTGCACGTTCAGCCCATTCTGAATCATCTTTTAGAAGATAATCATAGTCTACGAGGTAAGCCCCGCAACCACCTGCATTCGTAATAATATAGTCGATGTTTAAGTCTTCGAATGCTTTTATATTTCGTTTCGCTAATTCTTTTGCTCCACTCTTTTCACCAGCATGTCCATGTAATGCACCGCAGCAACTTTGTGTTTGCGGGATAACGATATCACAACCGGCTAATTGAAGAAGTTTCATCGTTGCGTTATTTGTTTCTAAAAACATCGTATCCATTAAACAGCCTGTGAAGAATGCAACTTGTTTTTTCTTTGTACTTTCAGCAGATAAAAATGTAGGACGATCTTTCATTGCTTTCATTTTAGGGACTTTTGGTAAAACGAGATCCATCGTTGCAAGTGTTTCAGGGAATAACTTCATAATACCTGTTTTATGAGTTAACGTTTGTAAGCCGGAACGTTGGTAAAATCCGATAAGTCCAGTTAAAGTTCTCATTCGATTTTGATGTGGGAATAATCCTTCAAAAACGATTTTACGAACGGCTTTCACTGGCATAGAGAATTTTTTATTTTGATTAATAATATCACGGGCTTCTTCTAATAAATGTCCATAATTCACACCAGATGGACAAACAGGTTCACAAGCACGACAGCCAAGGCAAACGTTTAAAGTATTTTCAACATCTTCATCTGGCTCGATTAAACCATCAACGACAGCTTTCATTAATGCGATACGTCCGCGCGGCGAATGTGATTCTTTATACCCAGATTGAATGTAAGTAGGGCAAGTAGGTAAGCAGAACCCGCAGCGCATACAGTTTAGTAGCTCATCTTCACTTAATCGTTCTTTAAATTCCTTTTGAATGTTTTCTTTATTTAATGTTGTCATCGCTCAACCACCACTCTTTTACGAGTGTCTTTCGCGAACATCTTTCCAGGATTCATAATGTTATTTGGATCGAAGGCTTGTTTAATCCCTTGCATAGCGGCAATACCTTCTTTACCTAATTTCATTTCTAAATAGGGAGCTTTCATCGCACCAACACCATGTTCACCAGTAATCGTACCACCAAGCTCAATTGCTTTCGCAAATATTTCAGCAAAAGCTTGTTCAGCACGGTGCATTTCTTCTTCATTACGGGCATCTGTCATACAAGTTGGATGTAGGTTTCCATCACCAGCGTGTCCAAACGTACAAATAGGAATATTAAATTTTTTTGCGATGGCATTAATAGCTTCAACCATCGGAGCAATTTGTGAACGAGGTACTGTTGCATCTTCTAATATTGTCGTCGGTTTTAATCTTGCAAGTGCTGATAGTGCGCTACGGCGTGCTGTACGAAGTGCATCTGCTTCCGCTTCATCTTTTGCAACGCGAACATCAACTGCATTCATAGAGTGGCAAACGTTAGCCATTTTTTCAATATCTCGATCGACCACTTCGGGTGGACCATCTTGTTCAATTAATAAAATTGCTTTTACGTCAGTTGGTAAACCGATTTGTGCAAACTCTTCTACAACTTCAATTGTCGGTTGGTCTAAAAACTCAAGTGTCGCTGGAATAATTTTATTTGCAATAATAGAAGAAACAGCACGTGCAGCTTCATTAATATCTTCGTAGAGTGCCAGCATTGTTTTCTTCGTTTCAGGCATAGGAACAAGTTTTAATATCGCTTCTGTTACTACTCCAAGTGTTCCTTCAGAACCGATAAATAGACGAGTTAAATCGTAACCAGCAACATCTTTTGCTAATTTACCACCAGTACGAATGATATCACCATTTGGTAAGACAAGTTCAAGACCCATTACATAATCACGTGTTACACCATATTTTAACCCACGTAATCCGCCTGAGTTTTCATTAATATTACCGCCGATTGTAGAAATTTTCATCGAGCTTGGATCTGGCGGATAAAATAATCCCTTTTCTTCTACTGCTTTAATAATATCAAGTGTAATGACACCAGCTTGTACGGTAATTGTTAAATTTTCTTCATCAATCTCTAAAATATTGTTCATATGGCGGAAAATAAGGACGATACCGCCTTCTAGTGGACAAGTTCCTGCACAAAGGTTTGTTCCAGAACCACGAACATACACAGGGATTTTGTGAGAGTTACATACTTTTAACACTTCAGCTACTTCATTTGTATTACGAGGAGCAATGACTGCATCAGGCATTGCTTGGAAGTTTGGAGTGGCATCATAACTATAAGTTAAGCGCCCCATATTGGATGTATCTACATTATCTTCGCCAACAATGGATACGAATGAATGAATAATTTGCTTGTCTAACATTGGAAATCCCCCTCAAACTGTTAACGTGTTTAGTCATAATAAAAACGTTGTAACAGTGCTTTCATTATAATGATAAAAAAGTTGGAGGATTCTTTCTATGTATAATCATCTGAAGATTAATCTGTTTTATCGTTCTTTTTTGTATGATTATCTAATAAAAGGAGTGCGAAGTATAAAACATTTAAATCTTTGAATTGTTTCGGATCAAGTCCGGTATGTTCTTCAATTTTTTTTAGTCGGTAATGCAATGTATTAATGTGTATATGTAATTGCTCAGCTGTCTGTTTATAAGATTGGTTATAATCGATAAATAAACGTAAAGTGTGCATGAGCTCAGGAGATTGTACTAAGTTTTCAATGGTACGCTCTAGAAACTGTTCTCGCGTTTCGATAGAAATATCTTGTAAGCACATTTCTAAACGTAAATCTTCATTAAATACAATTTTTTTCGTTTCAAGTGACACAGAAAGCGCTCGTAGTGCTTGTTCATATGATATGTGCATCTTGCTTGGCGTAACGGTTTGCCCAATCCCGATATATAAAGGGATAGAAAATAAAGTTTCACAGTCATGTTTTAACCGTTTTAAAAATAGGTAAGTTTGTTCTTTAGAGCTCATCGCTGAAAATAAAATAAATCGATCATTTCCCCAGCGAACAAATAGATGGTCTTTTGCTAATAGATTGCGAATATGTTGCCAAACTTCACGCTGGAGCATCGTATCATTTTGATCAATCGAAAACAAAATAAGTTGTTTCTTCTTATATAAATCAACGCCAAGTGTTTTTGCACGATCGAGAAAACTTGAAGACCAGTCTGTATTTTGAAGCCAATCAAAGACAAATGCTTCATAAGAACGGTGTTCAAGTTCTAATTGCTCTAAAAAGTAGTTTTCATGAATTAATAATTCGGTCATCTTCCGTAATATTTCTCCGTATTGTGAAATATTGTCGGGTTCTCCTGTAATTCCAATAACACCAATTACTTCGTCATGAAATAGTAAAGGAAGATTCATCCCGGCTTTTACACCTTGCAACCGTCGTTCATCTTCTTTTGTAATGATGACGGTTTTCTTTTGTTTCGCGCAGCGGAGTGCTCCCTCATGAAATTGACCGATTCTTTTTGCATCTGTACTGGCGATAATAACACCTTGTATATTAATGATAATAATATTTTCTGTAATTAGTCTGCGTACTTCCCGTACAATTTTATTCGCTAAATCAGGAAAAAGCATAATTTGCACACCTCAAATTCTATTTGTTGTACATTATATATGTAAGTTGAATAAGAAAGGAAGATTTCACACTTTCCACACATTTATTTGTTATTTTACAATTATAACGAAATCATTCGAAAATGGAGGGAATCTTTTGAGAAAGTATGTTTTTCTTCTCTGTTTTTTATTTCTATTAGTAGGGTGTCAAGGAAGTTCATATACACCAATTACTGAAGATAAAAGTATTATTATAACAACGAATATAAAAGAAGGCAGTATTAGTTTTATTGATAAAAAAACTAATAAATTAATTACGACATGGGAATTAAATGAACCGATGGCAGGAATTGCACTACTTCCAAACGGCGAGGACATACTTGTATATGGTAAGCAGTTAGAATACATGTATGTATATTCACTAGCAGAAGGAAGGCAAGTGGAAAAATATAAAACTGGAAAAGGCATTGTAAATGTGGTTGTATCAGAAGATAAAAAACAATTGTTTGCCGCCGATCAAAATGCACAAAAGGTAAGGTTCTTTACGATAGAAGGGAAAGAGACAGAAAGTGTTTCAACAGGAAAAGGACCGATAACCCTGGTAGAGTATCATAACCAGTTATCTGTACTAAACTTTTATGATACGAAGCTAACGACAATTGATACAAAGAAAAAAGAGGTTATACAATCCTTTATGATTCCACCAGCATCAACAGGAGCAACGATTAGTCCGGATGGAAAAGAGATATGGATTGGCGGACATGGTGATGGAAATCAAGTGAATGAGAAAGTATTAGTGTATTCTTTACAGAGCGGCGAAATGGTACGTTCTTTACACGCCCCGTTTATGCCTGTGAACATAACGAAAGATAATAAGTACGTATATGCATTAAGCCATGGTTCGAATACGCTTAGAAAATTTGATATTAGTACGTATAAAGAGGTAGCTTCCGTTGAAGTAGGCTCAAATCCATTTGCATTTTTGAAAAGCGGGGCAGAAGGATATGTAGCAAGTTATGATAGTGATGAAGTGTGCGTCATGGATATGAAGAGTATGAAAATAAAACAAACAATTAAAGTCGGAAAAGGACCATTTCAACTCATAGAGAGGGAAGGGAAGGACAATGGGTAAATATAGAGTGCTAGTTGTAGATGATGAAAGTGACATGAGGCAACTTGTCGGAATGTACTTAGATAACTTCGGATACGAGTGGGGAGAAGCTGAAAATGGAAAAGAGGCTCTAAAAAAATTAGAGTCAGATCATTATGATTTCGTTGTATTAGATATTATGATGCCAGAGATGGATGGACTTTCAGTTTGCAAAGAGATTCGAAAAACGTCAGATGTGCCAATTATATTTTTAACGGCAAAAGGTGAAGAGTGGAATAGGGTGAACGGTTTACGCATGGGAGCAGATGATTACATTGTAAAGCCGTTTAGTCCAGGTGAATTAATTGCTCGTATGGAAGCTGTACTAAGACGTTATACAAAGCAAGAACAGCAAGAGGAGATTCAATTTGGTCCCATTCTTATTAATGAAAAAAGTAGGAGGATTGAGGCAGATGGCGATCCGATTTCTCTTACAGTAAAGGAGTTTGATTTACTATATTTCCTTTGCCAACATACAGGACAAGTATTTAGCCGGGAACAATTGCTTGAAAAGGTGTGGGGGTATGATTATGCGGGAAGTACAAGAACAGTAGACACACATGTGAAAACGATGCGTTTGAAACTTGGAGAAAGTGGAAACTACATTCAAACTGTTTGGGGTGTAGGCTATAAATTTGAGGTGTAACGTATGTTTACGATGGTACAAAAGCTTTGGCTTACAGTAGTATGTGCAGTATGTGTAACAGTTTCCTTTCTTTATTTTGTATCTTTATACTCGTATGAAAAGTTATACGTTGATAATTTAAAAGACTCATTAGTAATGGAAGGAAAGCGTCTTGCAACGCAATATGATAAGAATGAAGGAATGTCAACTTTTGAAGAGAAAGTAAGAGCATTTGATCAAATATCTAGTTCAGACGTTCTTTTCGTTTCCAATCCTCGTGATCTAAGCGCATGTTTGCCTTTTGATGTGCATCATCATTCTCTTATAAGTGAAGGGGATAGACAAACACTACTAGATGGTAAAACGGTGACAAAGGTAGGATATGAAGAACATTTTGATCGGAATATTATGGGGGTTGTTATCCCTGTTTTAGATAATAAAAAGTTAGTTGGAATTGTATATTCTTATATTCCTTTAAAAAGTATAAAAGACTTAATATATGATATGGGTCTTATTTTAGCCCCGCTAGCAATTGCTATGATTTTAATTACGATATGGATTGGGAGAAAAATTATTATAGCGATTACGAAGCCGCTTTCGCAAATGGAGCGGGTTGCCAATCATTTCGCTACTGGAGATTTCTCGGAGCGGATTACCATTTCTTCAGAAGATGAAATTGGACGATTAGGAAAAGCATTTAATAAAATGGCGCATTCTTTAGAAACAGAAGATGTAAAGCGTAAGGAATTTTTGGCTAACGTTTCGCATGAACTTAGAACACCGCTTAGTTATATAAAAGGGTATAGTGAGGCTATCTTAGATGGTGTAGCAAAGGGACCGCAGCAAGAAAAAGTGACGCAGCTTATTCATAAAGAAGCGGATCGTATGCAGCGTCTCGTTCATGATTTATTAGATTTAGCGCAACTAGAAGGTGAACATTTTCCTCTAAAGAAGCAACCTATTGTGTTCTCGCAGCTTATTGAAGATGTGTTAGATACGTATGAACTAAAGTTTATAGAAAAAAAACTTCGTATTTCAACGAATTTAAATCCTGAAATTATCGTAATGATTGATGAAGATCGTATGCAACAAGTTCTTCATAACGTGTTAGATAATGCGATACGGTATACAAATCAAAACGGGAATATCATAATAACGCTAGAGCAAATAGACGATTACTGTGAGTTGAAAATAAAGGATACAGGAATAGGTATTGATGCAGAGCATTTAGAGAATCTTGGTGAGCGTTTTTACCGAGTTGATAAAGCGAGAAGTCGCCAACATGGTGGAACAGGTTTAGGGCTTGCGATTGTAAGGCAAATTGTTCATATACATGATGGTGAGTGGAAAATAGAAAGTGAAAAAGGTAAGGGAACAACAGTATTTATTAAGTTAAAAATACAAGATGAAGGAAGCATGTTCTAATGTAAAGGACATGCTTTTTCAATTGAATATAAATGAATATAGGAATAGATATAAATTAATAGCAAATAAATATTAAAAATTTGACTATTTTATGAACAAAACATTTGTACTTCTTACCAATTCGTTCTAAAATAGGTATGGATGCTAAGTTCTTATAAATCGTTTCAATTGTTGTTTGGAAGATACTGAGGTGATTTAACTGGAGTACAAATCTATTAAACCGAAAAAAATTTACGAAGAAGTATCTGAAGCTATTTTAACAATGATTAAAAATGGTACGTTAAAACCTGGTGACAAGCTACTTCCTGTGCATCAATTAGCTGAGCAGTTTCAAGTTGGCAGATCTGCTGTTCGTGAAGCGTTAAGTGCGCTAAGAGCGATGGGCTTAATTGAAATGAAGCAAGGAGAAGGCACATATGTGAAGAACTTTGATTCTTCTTCATTAACAAAATCATTAAACAATAGATTATTAATGAAGAAAGAAGATATTTTGAATTTATTAGAAGTGCGAAAGGTGCTTGAAGTGGGGGCAGTTCGAGCAGCAGCGGCAAAACGTACGGAAGATAATTTGCAAAATATGAAACATTGGTTAGATGAAATGGCAAAGAGCATTGGAGATGAAAAGGCTGGCGAAAAAGCAGATTTTCAGTTCCATATGGGAATTGCAGAGTCTTCGCATAATAGCATTTTGCTTGAACTCATGAATCATGTTTCAGAGATGATTGCTGAAACGATTGGTGAATCAAGACGCATTATTTTATATGGTGAACAAACGACATCAGAACGACTTATAGAAGAGCATCAAGTTATATATGATGCGGTTTTAAAACAAGATGTAGAATTAGCGCAGCAAGCAATGCTAGAGCATTTAACAAATGTAGAACATATTGTCACAGGTAGAAACGATATAAATTCGTAATTTAATCTTCAAAAAATCTAATTTTCTGATAAAATAGAGAAAGATTAAGTAAGCGTTTTCTTTAGAAAAGGGAGAGGATAGGCCATGGTTGAGCCTATTTCTTCTCTCTTAAGTCATCTGATGACCATATGTTTGTTGGCGAAGTTGTAAAGAGGGGGAGTAATAATTATGAAAGTTACTTTATTTGTTACTTGTTTAGTCGATATGTTTGAAACAAATGTCGGTAAAGCAACAGTTGAAGTATTGGAGCGTTTAGGTTGTGAAATTGAATTTCCGGAAGCACAAGTTTGTTGTGGTCAGCCTGCTTATAATAGCGGCCATGTAGAAGCAGCAAAAGAAGCGATGAAACATATGATTGAAACTTTCGAAGATGCAGAATATATCGTTACGCCATCTGGCTCTTGTGCGACAATGTTTCATGAGTATCCGCATGTTTTTAAAGATGACCCGAAATGGGCTAAACGTGCACAAAAGGTTGCTGATAAAACATATGAATTTACACAATTTATTGTAGATGTTTTAAAAGTGACAGATGTTGGTGCAAGTTTACCAGGAATAGCTACTATTCATAAGTCTTGTCATATGACACGCCTGCTTGGAGTAAAAGAGGCACCAGGAATTTTATTGTCTAATGTAAAAGGATTAACTGTGAGAGAACTGCCAAACGTGCAAAATTGTTGTGGGTTTGGGGGAACGTTTTCAGTTAAGATGACTCCGATTTCTGAGCAAATGGTAGATGAAAAAGTAGATAGTGTAATGGAAACAGGTGCTGATTATTTAATCGGTGCAGATTGTGGGTGTTTGTTAAACATTGGCGGACGTATTGAGCGTTTAGGAAAAGAAGTAAAAGTAATGCATATTGCTGAGGTACTGAATAGTCGCTCATGAAGGGGGAACATAAGCTATGTCTATGAAAATCAGTGAGAAAAAATTTAATGATCGCGTAGGCGATGGAATTCAAGATTCGTTTATGCGTGGAGCAGTATCTTCTGCACAAACGCGTTTATATACGAATCGATTAAAAGCAGCGGACGAATTGGGAAACTGGGAAGAGTGGCGTGAACTAGGTGAACAAATTCGTCAACATACGTTAGAAAATCTTGATTATTACTTAATGCAGTTAAGTGAAAATGTATCAAAAAGAGGCGGCCATGTGTACTTTGCGAAAACGAAAGAGGAAGCAGCAAAGTATATTCAAGACGTCGCGAAAAAGAAACAAGCGAAAAAAGTAGTGAAATCAAAGTCGATGGTAACAGAAGAAATTAGTATGAACCATGCGCTTGAAGAAATTGGTTGTGAAGTGTTAGAAAGTGACTTAGGAGAGTATATCTTGCAAGTAGATAACGATCCACCTTCACATATTATTGCGCCTGCACTTCATAAAAATAGAACGCAAATTCGCGATGTATTTAAAGAAAAACTTGGCTATGAAAATTCTGATGATCCATATGAGATGACAAAGTTTGTTCGTAAACAACTTCGTGAGAAATTTATGGATGCGGAAATTGGTGTGACGGGTTGTAACTTCGCTGTTGCAAATACGGGATCTCTTTGTTTAGTAACGAACGAAGGTAATGCGGATCTTGTTATGTCAATTCCGAAAACACAAATAGCAGTAATGGGTATGGAACGTATGGTTCCGACAATGGAAGAGTTAGATGTTTTAGTTGGTTTACTATGCCGTAGTGCGGTAGGTCAAAAGTTAACAAGTTATGTAACAGTAGCAGGACCAATTCAAGAAGAGGAAGTTGATGGACCTGAAGAGTTCCATTTAGTTGTTGTTGATAATGGTCGTTCTCAAATTCTTGGATCTGAATTCCGTTCAGTATTGCAATGTATTCGTTGCGCAGCTTGTGTAAATGTATGTCCTGTATATCGTCACGTTGGTGGACATTCATATGGATCGATTTACTCAGGACCAATCGGTGCGGTATTAACACCACTTTTAGGTGGATATGATGATTACAAAGAGCTTCCTTATGCATCTAGTTTATGCGGAGCATGTACAGAGGCTTGTCCAGTAAAAATTCCATTACATGATTTATTATTAAAGCATCGCCAAGTAATCGTTGAACAAGAAGGACGTGCGCCACTTGCAGAAAAATTAGCGATGAAAATGTTTAGTATGGGTGCTTCTTCAGCTGCATTATACAAAATGGGCTCAAAAATGGCACCAGCAGCAATGAGTCCATTCACATCTGGTAACCGTGTATCAAAAGGTGTTGGACCACTTAAAAACTGGACGGATATTCGTGAATTCCCAGCGCCAAGTAAAGAAAGATTCCGTGATTGGTATAAAGATCATAAGAAAGGCGGGAATAAATAATGGCAGGATTAATTCAAAACCGTGATTCCTTTCTAGATAACATTGCAAAAGAACTTGGGCGTGCGCGTAAAAGAGAAGGTGTCGAGCGTCCAGTATGGAAAAGTAATGTGAATATAGAAACGTTAAAAGATTATTCACAAGAAGAATTACTAGAAGTATTTAAAAAGCAATGTACAAACATTCATACAACTGTAGTAGAAACGACAAATGACCGTTTGTATGAAGACCTTCAAAAAGTAATCATGGAAAACGGCGGGGGACCTATTTTATTATCAGCAGATGAACGCTTTGATGCATATGGTTTAACATCTTTATTTAAAGAAGAACTTCCAAAGCGAGATATTGAAGTAAACGTATGGGATCCAGAGAGAAAAGACGAAAATATGCGTATAGCTGAAAAAGCGAATATCGGTATTGCATTTAGTGATTATACATTAGCTGAATCTGGTACAATTGTTGTACAAAGTCATAAAGGGCAAGGACGTTCTTTACACTTTTTACCGACTGTATACTTTGCTATTATTCCACGTGAAACACTTGTGCCTCGTATTACGCAAGCAGTTCAGGATATGAACTCACGTGTAGAAAATGGCGAGACAGCGGCATCTTGTATTAACTTTATTACAGGACCTAGTAACTCTGCTGACATTGAAATGAATCTTGTTGTCGGAGTACACGGACCATTAAAAGCGGTATATTTCATCGTATAAAAGAGGGGAAAGCAGGCCAGAAAATGGCCTGCTTTTTTAGTAGAATAAAGGATAATATGAAGTAGAAGTTCTCTCCTTTTTTTGTTATGTTCTTTTGGAAAGGAGAGGAAGGGATGTTCACTTATATATATGCATTGTTAGTGGGTATGGTGTTTGGTTCTTTTTTTATGCTAATCGCAATAAGGGTTCCTTTAGGCGAGTCTATTATTACACCGCGTTCGCATTGTCATTATTGTAAGTATGTACTAAAGCCAAAAGAACTAATTCCAATCATTTCATTTTGTATACAAAGAGGGCGCTGTACGAATTGTAAGAGGGGAATTCCGATTCTGTACGTAGTATTTGAATTTGTAACCGGTACAATATTTTTTCTTACTGTATATATGATTGGAGTAGAACGAGAGCTTCTCATCATTTTATCGCTTTTTTCGTTACTTCTTATTATTTCCGTTACAGATTATATATATATGTTAATTCCTGATCGTATTTTAATTTCGTTTGCTTTTCTGCTTATTTTAGAATGTATTTTTGTACCGTTAGTTACGTGGATAGATAGTATAGTTGGTAGTGGGGTTATACTCTTTTTGTTATATTGTATGCAAAAGATATATCCAGAAGGGCTTGGTGGAGGGGATATAAAATTACTCTCGCTACTTGGATTTATAGTGGGATTGAAAGGGGTTTTTATTATTTTATTTTTAGCGTCTTATTGTAGTCTTTGTTTTTTCGGGATGGGTATTTTATTAAAGCGTATAGAAGCAAGTAAACCAATTCCATTTGGCCCTTTTATTAGTCTTGGAGCAATATGTTATGTATTAATTGTGTATTCAAAATAGAGGGGGATAGAGAATGAATATATATGGATGATCAAAGAGGTTGTCCGTTTGGATATGTGCCCGCAACTACAGTAGAAACTGCCTTGCAATTTGTTAGGGAGAATGAGGTAAATATTATTTCTCTCGACTTTAATATGGGATGGCGGCAGAGTAATGGATTTGATTTCGTAAATATTTTTTGTAAAGAGGGATTATATGTTAAGGAAATCCACTTTCGCACAAATGATGTCATTGGTATGGATAAGATGAAACAAAGAATAGAGGGTGGAAAAGAACAAGGAGAGATTGAAGCAAGTATTATTGTGAAATATGTGGGGAGCTAAAAACTCCAAAGTCTAACTTTGGAGTTTTTAATGTTTCATATGTGCTTGTAAAGGAATAATCTCTTCTTGTTGAGCTGCTGCGATTACAGTCTCTTCCTGTTTAACATCAGGTGTTTTCTTTGTTAAGTAGTGATATACCATACCGACAAATACGGACCCGCCAATAATGTTACCGATTGTAACTGGAATTAAGTTATGAATAGCGCCTGCAAAAGAAATTGTCTCAGGATGTGGTGATACTAAAGATAAAGCAAACAGTGATAAGTTTGCAATGCTATGCTCATAACCAGATAAAAAGAAAGTGAAAACGAGCATCATCATCATTAATATTTTGGCTGTGTCACCTTTCACTTGAGAAGGTAAGAAGCAGGCAAGACAGACAAGCCAGTTACATAAAATTGCTTTAAAGAATAATTGCATTGTAGGTGTATTCATCTTTCCTTCAACTACTTTATTCATTAAATGACCGTGATCAATCGCTTCGAAAATGCCAGTTGCGTAAAATAGTAAGGCAAAGAATAAAGCACCCGCTAAGTTACCTGCATAACATGTAATCCAGTTGCGAAGTGTATCAGAAATCGTTGTTTCTTTTCTTAAAGTTGCTACTGTGAAGTACATTGTATTTCCAGTAAATAATTCAGCACCACCATATATAATAAGTACGAGGGCAATCCCGAAAAACATGGAAGCAGCTAAATAAGTTGCTGGTGAATCTGCAATGTGAAAAAAGTTACCTAATTTAAAACATAGTACAATAATAAAACCGATATAAATGCCCGCAAGTGCAGCACGAATGAAATATTGCATCGGATTTATATCTAGCATTTTCTTTTTGCTCTTAGCCAGTTTGACAACATAATCTAATCCTTGTTCTAGCATGAGTCATACGCTCCTTTAGTAAATCTTCTATAAATACTCCTTATATGAATAAAGTACATGGATTCGTTCACAGTTTCAATAAGTTTGTGCAATGTTTCACAAAAAGGACATACATAAAATAAGAAAGCGATTACAAAAGGTAGTATAATGGAATTTTTTCTAAAAATAGAGAGGGAATTGAAATAAAAAAGAAAAAGCGCTGTAATTACAGCGCTTTTTCGTCTAAATTCTTTTCTACTTTTACTTCTACTTCTACTTCTTTCGAGAAGAACCAACCGCCAACTGCGATTCCAACTAATACAATCCAGAATGTAAGTTTCCACGGAGTAGATTCTGGGAATGAATGCGGAATTACATTTAATGCAGGGTGTGCTAATGTATAGATTGCTAACTTCACACCAACCCAACCTACAATTAAGAATGCTGCAGTTTCAAGTCCTGGTTTACGTTTTAATATTTGTACGAAAGCAGTTGCTGCAAATCGCATAATGATTAACCCAATAAGTCCACCTACAAAGATAACAACGAATTGCCCAGTATCAAGACTACCAATTGTACCTAGTCCTGTTTTCGGTAAAGTCATTGCTAATGCAACAGCAGCTAAAATTGAATCAACTGCAAAGGCGATATCAGCAACCTCGACTTTAAATACAGTCCACCAAAAATTCTCTTGTTTTTTCTTTGCTTCTTTTTCTTCTGTGTCTTCATCCGTATTCTTTTTAACATACGTTTTAAATAAGTGATTACCAGCGATAAACATAAGGTAAATAGCACCGATTGCTTGCACTTGCCATACATCGACTAAGAACGAAATCATAAATAACGATCCGAATCGGAAAACAAATGCCCCCGCTAATCCGTAAAATAGTGCTTTTTTACGTTTTTCTTCTGGTAAATGTTTTACCATAATTGCAAGAACAAGCGCGTTATCAGCCGCTAAAATCCCCTCAAGTGCAATCAGGATGAGTAATACCCAACCATACTCCAATAATAATGATACATCCATGTACATTCTCCTCTCATTTCTATAAGTACTAAATAAGTGAAGAATTTCCCCACTATTTAGTTTCCCCATACTCCTGCCTATTAACTTTGGAAGAATTTGGTAATGAATACAAAAAAGACCTCTGCCGTTAATAGGCAAAGGTCTTGCTAGACATATGTAATAAAAATGCCAACAAAGCCGGAAGAACTAAGTTCTACGTAATGACGACTTTGTTTCCAAGAAATATTCTTGGACGCTACTCCCCTTTGGAGATATGCTATTGTACTCTCATTATATGGATAATTTATACGGTTGTCAACCTGTTAAAATATCTTCGTTCGGATATTTTATTTTCCGGTTCTTTTTGCGTGCAAATGAAAAAGCCAATGTTAATGGTCCCATTTTTCCAAAAAACATCATAAAGATAATAATAGCTTTTCCAATTATCGTTAAGTGTGGCGTTAAATTCATACTGAGACCGACTGTTCCAAATGCTGAAAATACTTCGAAAGCACTCATCAATAGAGGAACTCGCTCAGTAATACTTAAAATTAAAATAGCAGCAAAGATAAATGAAATGGAAATAATAGTAATGGTCAATGATTTGACAATGAGCGTATCTTTAATGGATTTTTTAAACACAACAATATCATCTTGTTCTTGTAAAAATTTAAATACGCCAAAAAACATAATTAAAAATGTTGTTAACTTAATTCCACCACCAGTTGAAGCACTACCAGCACCAATAAACATAAGAAGCATCATTAATAAAAGGGAAGGTTTTGTTAATGCAGAAATATCAACGGTATTAAATCCGGCAGTGCGCGTTGAAATTGCTTGGAAATAAGCAGCCATTCCTTCTTCAAATGGGGTAAAACCTCTCATAGAAAGAGAATTATGGAACTCGAATATGAAAATAAAAACGGTAGCAATAATATTGACGATTAGAGTAGAAGAGAGCATGAGTTTTGAATGTAATGTAAGGTTTTTAAAGTTCTTTTTTCTTTTTATATCTATAATCACTGTAAAACCGATTCCACCTAAAATTATGAGAGAAGAAATAACGAGATTGACGAGAATACTATGAGAATGGGACATTAAATTATCGCTCCACACAGAAAAACCAGCGTTGTTAAAGGCAGAGATCGAATGAAAAAAACTATAATAGAACCCTTTAGCAATTCCGTATTTTGGTACCCATTCAAAAGAGAGGAGCAAAGTAGCAATACATTCTACTGTAAAAGAGAATAGAAATAATGCTTTGGCAAGACGAATGACACCGCCGATATTCGTTTGATTTAGTGCTTGTTGTAACAAAATGCGATTCTGAAGACCGATTTTTCTGCCAAGCATAATTGCAATTAAAACAGCGAAGCTCATAATGCCAAGACCGCCAACTTGTATAAGTGTTAAAATTACACATTGACCAAATAAGGTAAATACTTTTCCAGTGTCCACAACACCAAGCCCTGTAACTGTACAAGCAGAAACCGTTGTAAATAAGGCATCGAGCCATGAAATAGATGTTGTTGTAGCAATTGGTAGTTTTAATAAGCATGTGCCGACAATTGATAATACAATAAAAGATAAAGTAAGAACACGAGGAGGGCTCATGCTAATATTAATCCGTTTCATCTCACATATCGTTCCTTTCAGTTTGTTCTTACTAGTATGTGAAAAAGCGCTATTATGTATGTTGCAAATAGAAAGAGGCAGAGAATATCTGCCTCTAAGCCATATGTTATAGTATTATCCGCGTAATTGTTGTTGAGCTAAAGCAACAAGACGTTTTGTTACTTCACCGCCAACGGAACCGTTAGAACGAGATGCTGTATCTGAGCCTAAGCTAACACCGAATTCTTGTGCAATTTCATATTTAAATTGTTCAAGTGCTTGTTCTGCACCTGGAACTAGTAATTTGTTTGTTTTTACCATGTTGACACACATCCTTTTGAGTAGTCCAGTTCAGCCAAGTTAAGTACTATCTAAACTGGTAACGTTATTTTATGTGGAAACGATGTACTCATACCCGGAAGTAATCGGTGTGATTAGAAGTTCTTGGATAGAAAAAAGAGTAGCAAATTTGCTACTCTTTTTTCAGTATTGTCGCTGTACCTTCCACGACAATATCATCGGATTGATTGTAGATGTTTGTTTGTAATGTAATGATTTTCTTATCATCCCGTTTTTTAATGACTTCTGCCACTACACGAAGTGTATCGCCGATTTTGACAGGAGCACGGAATGAAACGTTTTGGGATAAATAAATCGTATTTTTTCCTGGGAGTTTCGTTCCAAGAACAGTAGAAATAAAACTTGAAACGAGCATACCGTGAGCAATACGTTCTTTAAACATTGTCGTTTTTGCAAAAGAGTCTAAAATATGAATAGGATTTACATCTCCAGTCAATTTTGCAAAATTGATAACGTCCTCATCCGTAATTGTTTTTGTTAGAGATGCTTGATCACCGACTTGAATCTCATCATAACGAAGCTCCGGAACAGTTTGTGCTTCTTGAAATGGATTCATTTTGTCCTCCTTCTTTTCCATATCGAAAAATGTAAGCCATCTTGATGTAGTAGGAGGAAGAAAGAGTTTTGTTTGTGCTGCAGTTAGTTGCCACATTTTTCTTACTTGATGGAAGTAAATAGATTTTTTGAGTTTTCCTCGAACTGCTTTGCGAGTTCTAGTTGTTTGGACTTGAACTCTCCCAAAAAAACTTCTAACTGTTTTTGAACCTCTTCGCGTTGCGATTGTTGTTGTTCAATAAAGTGTTTTGTTGTTTCTTCAAATTGACCGCTAGTTTGAGTAAGAATAGACAAAGATGTTTTTGTAGGAGAAACAGTAAGTTGATGCATTTGAGTAGAAAGCTCATTCCATTTCCCTTGCCACTCGTTAATTTGATCATTTAAGGAGTTTCCAGTTAATTGCTTCACGTAATCTGTATATTGGTTATTGAACTGAGCTGTGAATTGTTGTAGTTCTTTTTCTAGTTCATTTACTCCTGATGTTAATTTATGCAAAGCGTCTTGTTGTTGTTTTAACGTTTCTAAAGTAAGTTGCTCTAATTGTTTCCCAGCTGAAGAGAAGAGGGAAAGAGATTGAGACCAGTTTTTCCAAAATGCATCGACTAATTCGTATGGCTTAGTTTCCATTGTTTGACCTCCAAATGTTTTTTTGCATATTGTGAACGCAGATTACTCTGCTGTACCACCAGGTGAAGATGAAGAATCCTTTTCATCCTTTTCTGGAGAAGTAGAAAATGGAAAGAATGCATTGGTGTATAACGTGAAAAACGTCCGCAACATATTTTGATAATGTTCAAAAGAAGTCGCACATGTTGTTAAATATTGCTCTCCATATTCTGTTAAAGAATAAATTCGTTTCGCTGGCCCGCCTTCGCTTGTATCCCAAGTAGAAGAAATAAGGTTTTCTTTTTCTAACTTGCGCAATGTTCTATACACATTACCTTGGTCAACAGAAGAAAAGCCGATGTCCATTAGCATTTGAATGAGTTTGTAACCATGAAGACTCCAGTCTTTTAGACAGAGAAGTAAGAAAGGAACTAAGAAGTTTTTTGGCATGGAGTTTGGTTGTTTCGCTTGGTTTTTTTCCAAACTTTCTGGGTGTTCTGGTTCATTATGTAGCATGATTGTACATCACCTCATGAATCAGTTAGATGGAATTTTTTGCTTATAAGTGCAATTTACACCTATCTGTTTTTAATGTCAATACATTTGTTGGAAAATAAAGAAAAATAAAATATAGACTTGAAGTTTTATTCAGAATATTAGAAAATAGTGAATAGGTTGAATTGTTTCAAAAACAAAAAAGGGAGTGTAGGCGAAGTGATTGATCAAAAATTCGATCCATTGCAAGCATGGAAAAATGCTTATGAACAAACCGAAACATTTTGGGGAAAAGCGCTCAATGAAACAATTAAAACAGAAGAATATTCTGCTTGGATGGGCAGCGTTCTAGACTTGAATTTGTTTTATCAAAAAGCATTAAATGATACGACAAAAAGTTATTTAGAACAAGTGAACGTGCCAACGAAAGAGGATATCGCTAGAGTAGCTACGCTTGTTATTAACTTAGAAAATAAAGTTGATAATATTGAGGAAGTTCTAGAAGAGAAAGTGGATTCGTTAGGACAAGCTCCTACATTAAAGCGTGATGTTACGAAAGTAAAACAAGATATTCGCACGTTAGAAACGAAAGTTGATCAAATTTTAGAATTGCTAGAAAAGCAAAATGCAGTACTAGCTAAACTACAAGTACCTGTAAAAGAAGAAGTAAAGCCGGCGAATAAGCCAGAAAATAAAAAATGATAATAGCGTTTGTTTACAACGTGTAAAAGAGAGAGGGAGAATCTCGTTTTCACGTATAAACAACGAAACATAATTAATATATGGACTCTATTAGTATGGGTACCAAAATGATTCATAATAATCGTTCACAAATTCATTTAAGGGGGAAAAGAAATGGTTCAATTAAATGGCAAAGTAGCAATCGTAACAGGTGGGGCAAAAGGAATTGGAAAAGCAATTACAGTAGCATTAGCACAAGAGGGAGCAAAAGTAGTTATTAACTATAACAGCAGTAAAGAAGCAGCTGAAAACTTAGTAAATGAACTAGGAAAAGAAGGGCATGACGTTTATGCAGTTCAAGCGGATGTTTCTAAAGTAGAAGATGCAAACCGACTTGTAGAAGAAGCTGTGAATCATTTTGGTAAAGTTGATATTCTTGTTAATAATGCTGGTATTACAAGAGATCGTACATTCAAAAAATTAAATCGTGAAGATTGGGAGCGCGTAATTGACGTGAACTTAAGTAGTGTATTTAATACGACAAGTGCGGTACTTCCATACATATCGGAAGCAGAAGAAGGAAGAATCATTAGTATTTCTTCTATTATTGGTCAAGCTGGTGGATTTGGACAAACAAACTACTCAGCAGCAAAAGCAGGTATGCTAGGATTTACAAAATCATTAGCGTTAGAACTTGCAAAAACAAATGTAACTGTAAACGCAATTTGCCCAGGATTTATCGATACTGAAATGGTAGCAGAGGTACCAGAAGAAGTGCGTCAAAAAATCGTTGCGAAAATCCCGAAAAAACGTTTTGGACAAGCTGATGAAATTGCAAAAGGTGTAGTATACCTATGCCGTGACGGTGCGTATATCACTGGTCAGCAATTAAACATTAACGGTGGATTATACATGTAATGAAGTAAGAAAAAAGTGCATATCCATATCAGGAATGCACTTCTTTTTTTAGAAAGAAATCGACCGAAAAGGAGATAGAAAAATGACTACATTCGTAACAGAATGGGAAAAGCAATTGGAGTTGTACCCAGAAGAATATCGCAAAGCATATCGCCGTGTGAAAAGAGCGAGCGAAATTTTATTACGCGAACCAGAACCACAAGTTGGTTTAACACCGAAAGAGGTTATTTGGACGAAGAATAAAACGAAGCTTTATCGTTACATTCCAAAACAAGAAAAAACACAGAGAGTCCCAATCTTATTAATATATGCTCTTATTAATAAGCCATATATTATGGATTTAACTCCTGGAAATAGTTTAGTGGAATATTTAGTAGATCGTGGTTTTGATGTGTATATGCTTGATTGGGGTACATTTGGTTTAGAAGATAGTCATTTGAAATTTGATGATTTCGTGTTCGATTATATTGCAAAAGCAGTGAAAAAAGTAATGCGAACTGCAAAATCGGATGAGATTTCTTTACTTGGTTATTGCATGGGTGGAACGCTAACGTCTATTTATGCGGCACTTCATCCGCATATGCCAATTCGTAACTTAATTTTTATGACAAGTCCTTTCGATTTCTCTGAAACAGGATTATATGGTCCTTTATTAGATGAGAAATATTTCAATTTAGATAAGGCGGTTGATACATTCGGAAATATTCCGCCGGAAATGATTGATTTCGGAAATAAGATGTTAAAACCAATTACGAATTTTGTTGGTCCATACGTTGCTTTAGTTGATCGTTCAGAAAATGAGCGCTTCGTCGAAAGCTGGAAATTAGTTCAAAAGTGGGTTGGCGATGGCATTCCGTTCCCGGGTGAATCATACAGACAGTGGATTCGTGATTTTTATCAAAATAATAAATTGGTTAAAGGTGAACTCGTTATTCGTGGACAAAAGGTAGACCTTGCAAATATTAAGGCGAATGTCTTAAATATTTCCGGGAAACGTGATCATATCGCTCTGCCATGTCAAGTAGAAGCTTTACTAGATCATATTTCTAGCACAGATAAACAATATGTATGTTTACCAACAGGGCATATGTCTATCGTTTACGGTGGAACAGCTGTAAAACAAACATATCCGACGATTGGAAATTGGCTTGAAGAGCGTTCCAATTAAAAATAAAAAATCCAACTAGCGTTGTGTTAGTTGGATTTTTTTATGGAAAATAACAAAACATAGAAAGGAGAAATTTACATTTTAGGAGTATAATTATGAAGCTTATGACTGGTAAGTTGTTTTGGAATAGAGGAGTTTCTGTACCTTGTTATCCAACGTTAGAAAATGATATGATATGTGATGTGCTCGTAGTCGGAAGTGGCGAAGCGGGTGCTCATATAGCGTATTCATTAGCGAAGATAGGAATGCGTGTTACGCTCATTGAAAAAAGAGCAATTGCATGTGGTAGCACAGCTGCCAATACAGGTTTATTACAATTTCTTCATGATAAATCGTTAACCTCTCTTATTCATACATTTGGGAAAGTAAAAGGGGTACGGGCATATAGGCTTTGTTATGAAGCCCTTAGAACAATGGAGAAGGTTGTACCGACTCTCGATATTGATCCCCATTTTATTCCGCGAAATAGTTTGTATTATGCGAGTAGAGATGAGGATATTTCATTTTTACAAGAAGAATATAATACGTTACGCTATTATGAATTTCCAGTTGAATATTTTACAGAGTCTGATATTAAGAAACGTTATTCATTTGCAAAACAAGCAGCATTATATACAAGCGGTGACGCAGAAGTGAATCCATATTTGTTAGCACATAGTCTTTTGCATAAAGCAAAGCAAATGGGTGCTACTATATATGAACATACAGAGGCAATACATATTAAACAAATTCAAAATGATTTAATTTGTTACACAAAAACAGGAAATAAAATAGTAGCAAAGAATATTATTATGGCGACAGGTTATGAAGCGCTTTTTGGAAAGAAAGAAAAAAATACAACAGTAGAAACGTCTTATGCAGTCGTTACAAATAAGATAGATCAGTTCGAAGGTTGGCATGAGAAATCATTAATTTGGGAAACGGCACGGCCTTACCTATATTTTCGAACGTATCAAAACCGCATTATTGTAGGCGGATTAGATGAGGCGTTGAAAATTCAAAATATCGGCGATACGAAATTATTGCATAAGCGTGATATCCTTATTAATATTGTAAAAGAAATGTTCCCGCAGTTTAATAATATACAGGCAGAGTATTATTGGGCAGCAGCATTTGGTGGTAGTCATGATGGTCTCCCTATTTTAAAAGAAGATAAAAAGATACATAATTTATATTACGCACTGCCATATGGGGGAAATGGAACTGTATACGGAATGGTATTTGCAAAACTATTTCAGCAGTTATTTACAAATAAAGAAAGTGATGATTTTTCTTTATTTAATCGATAGAAAAAAGGTAGCGAAGTGATGGAATGAGAGATATAAAAAAGTTTTTACAAAAATTACGCCCCGTACAACTTATTGTTTTGTTTTATTTATTAGCAGTAGTCGTATCGGTAATATTACTTAGTTTACCATTTGTTACGAAGGATGGTGTGAAATGGACATTTATCGATGCCCTATTTACATCTGTTAGTGCGGTAAGTGTTACAGGACTTTCAGTTGTTACGATTTCAGATACGTTTACAACAGCAGGAATTATTGTATTAGCTCTAATTTTACAATTAGGCGGATTAGGCATCATGGCACTTGGCACATTCGTTTGGATTATAACGGGTAAAAAGATTGGTTTGCAGCGAAGAAGATTAATTATGGCAGACCATAATCAAGGAAATTTATCGGGTCTTGTAGAATTAATGCGTTCTATTTTAATTGTAATTATTTCGATAGAAATCATTGGAGCAATCCTGTTAGGTACAAGATTTTTACTGTACTTTCCGACTTGGCAAGAAGCTTATTTTCACGGTTTCTTTGCCGCTGTTAGTGCAACGACGAACGGTGGATTCGATTTAACAGGACAATCGCTAATCCCGTACAAAAAAGATTATATCGTTCAAATGATTCATATGTTACTCATTATTTTAGGGGCGATTGGCTTCCCTGTGTTAATGGAAGTGAAGCAATTTCTTAGTAAGAAGAGAGAACAACTTTTTCGTTTTTCGTTATTTACAAAATTGACGACAACAACATTTTTTGCACTTGTTGTTGTTGGAACCATCATGATTTTTTTACTAGAACGAAATCATTTTTTAGTAGGAAAGTCATGGCATGAAACGGTTTTCTATACGTTATTCCAATCTGTGACGACGCGAAGCGGTGGACTCGCTACAATGGATATACGTGAATTGTCACAACCAACGCTTTTATTTATGAGTATATTAATGTTTATTGGAGCATCTCCAAGTTCGGTTGGGGGCGGGATACGTACGACAACATTTGCGGTTAGTATATTATCGTTATATACATTTGCAAGGGGCGGTAGAACGGTTCGAGTCTTTAAACGACAGCTACATGAAGAGGATGTATTAAAAGCATCTGTCGTTATGACGATGGGGATATTATTATGTGCCACGGCACTATTTATTTTATCCATTACGGAAAATGTACCGCTTATGAGCTTGATCGTTGAAGTTTGTTCTGCTTTCGGGACGACAGGTTTATCGACAGGTATTACGCCAGATTTAACAACTGTGGGTAAACTTGTACTTATTGTACTTATGTTTATTGGACGCGTCGGTATTTTAACATTTATATTAGCTAGTGGTGGAAGAGAACAACCACCTCGCTATAAATATCCGAAAGAAAGAATTATTATTGGATAGTATGAAACCATTCTACCTGCGTTAGGTAGAATGGTTTTTTTAATCGTTAATTCCGAATTGGGGATGCATAAAAGCGTCGTTTTTATTATCAACTTCTTTTTTAAGTAATTCTTGATTTTCTTCTGCAATCCACCCGATATCATTTGTAGGATGGATCCATTCATCCCCAGCCATAATGGCAGGGTCTACCTCATCACTCCAATTGTTTAAGGGGCTGTTCTCGGAATTGTATTTACTGTCTCCAATTACAACATCATATTGATTTACAAAAGGTTGTTGCATCTTTTTTCCTGTTCCTTTAAAAGAAGGGAAGTTCATTTGATGAGGGAGCGTCTCGTCTAAAATTGGCGATTGGATTGTTTCTTTCTCTTTCAAAGTAATCGCTCCTTTTTGTAAAGGTTTGTTCGTATGTAGTATTTCCATCTATAAGCTCTTATGTACTTGTTAACACTTGCCAGTAATAGTTATTTCAGATTGCTCCAAACTAGAGTAGAAAGTAATTTCTTGAGAGCAGGTGAACGTATTGGTAAAAAGAAAAGTGAAACAAAATGCAGCAATTAACAATAATAAAACTCCGAAAGAAAGCTTACCAGATGCAGAATTTGCATTAGAGTATGAAGGAGAAAACAGTGCAAAGTATGCAAATCGAAATTCAAAAAAAGGTAAACAAAAATGAGGCGTTTTTTACAAACGCCTCGTTTTTTTGTGGGATTATAAAGGTTTTTTTAATTATTTGTAAATTTAATATTTTCTATTATCAGAAAAATATGAAAAAACATAGAAGTAGCAACGTATTACACAAAAACAAACAACAAACAAAAGATTAATGTTGGTTTAATACTGCTTTTACACTAATTGTTTATATTTGAGTTGTACATAAGATTTGTAAAAGGAGAGAGAGACAGTGAAAAAAACAATCTTTAAAGCTGTAGCAACTGGAATGGTATTTTCGTTATTAATGGGGTGTGGTGCAAAGAAAGAAGAAAGTGCTGGAGCAAAAGTGAAAGATGATAAATTATCTGGATCGTTAACTGTTTATACAGCGATTGAAGAAGAGCTTGTACCGATTTATCTTGATTCTTTCAAAAAGAAATACCCGGATGTGAAGTTGAACATTGTTCGTGATTCAACAGGAGTTATTACAGCGAAATTGCTAGCTGAAGGAAAAAATACACAAGCAGATGTTGTGTGGGGAACTGCGGCGTCTAGTCTATTAGCTTTAGAGAAAAAAGATATGTTAAAAGAATACTCTCCAAAAGGAGCGGATCGTGTCCTTCCGCAATTTAAAGATGATAAGAAACCTGAAAAATGGGTAGGTAATACTGCGTTTATGACGGGGATTGCTGTAAATAAAGAAGAATTAAAGAAGAAAAATTTACCGATGCCAGAATCATATGAAGATTTAACGAAACCAGAATATAAAGGAACACTTGTTATGCCACATCCAGCTTCTTCTGGAACAGGATTTTTAACAGTTTCTGCATGGTTGCAAATTATGGGTGAAGATAAGGGCTGGGATTACATGAAAAAATTTCATGATAATATGGCATCTTATACGCATTCCGGTTCAAAACCAGCGAAATTAGCAGGTGCAGGTGAATATCCAGTTGGTGTGTCAATGGTTTATAGCGCTTTAAAAGAGAAACAAAAAGGTGCACCAGTTGAAGTTGTACTGCCGAAAGAAGGACTAGGCTGGGAAGTAGAAGCGAATGCACTTATTAAGAAAGATAATGCGAAAAATGATAAATTAGCACAAGCGTTTTTAGACTGGGCAATTACAGATGATGTAATGAAGTTATACTTCGAGAAAAATGGATTTGCGACAATTAAAAATAACTATAAACTTCCAGATGGATTCCCGAAAGATGTGACAGAAAAGTTATACAAAAAGAATGACTTTAAATGGGCAGCAGAAAATCGCGACAAAATTTTAGAGCGTTGGGAAAAAGAGTTTGGTCAAAAAGCAGAACCGAAAAAGTAAGTGAGTGGGAGAGAGAAAAATGAGCGAATATTTATCAATTCAACACATTCAAAAACAGTTTGATACATTTACAGCGTTAAAAGATATTTCTTTTACAGTGAAAAAAAATGAGTTTGTTTGTTTATTAGGCCCGAGTGGTTGTGGGAAAACGACGTTGCTTCGCATTTTAGCAGGGTTAGAAGAAGCGACAACAGGTAGTATAGCTGTGAATGGAAAAGATATTACAGCATTGCCGCCTGGTAAGCGGAACTTCGGAATGGTTTTTCAATCGTATGCATTATTTCCGAATTTAACGGCGCTTGAAAACATTGAATACGGCTTAAAGACAAAAAAATATGAAAAAGCAGAAGTAAAAGAGAAAGCGCTATTGGCGTTAGAACTTGTTGACTTACTGAATGTAAAAGATAAATATCCTGCTCAAATATCTGGTGGACAACAGCAGCGAGTAGCACTTGCACGTGCGCTCGCTCTGTCTCCCGATATTTTGTTACTAGATGAGCCGTTATCTGCTTTAGATGCAAAAGTGCGTGAAAAGTTGCGTAGAGAAATGCGTGATTTGCAAGAAAAAGTCGGAGTAACAACTATTATGGTAACGCATGATCAAGAAGAGGCATTAACGATGGCTGATAAAATTGTTGTAATGAATCATGCGGAAATTATGCAGATTGGAACACCAGAGGAGATTTACCAAAGACCAGCCAATCCGTTTGTGGCAGATTTTATTGGTTCTATTAATTTCTTTTCGAAAAATAATGAAGAACACGCAATTCGTCCTGAACATGTAACAGTTGTGCACAATAATGGTATGAAAACTGTTGTAGAAAGCATGGAATTCCGGGGGGCTGTATACCGGACGGAAGTGCGGGTCATAGAAGAGAAAACACACCTTTATAACGAGAAAATCGTAGTGGATATATTGGCATCAGAAGTAGAAGCAACTTCTATTAGGAAAGGAAAGCAAATTCAAATCTCTTTCTCAGAAAATCATATGTTGTCATATGGAAAGAAGGTCATTGTATAGATGGAGATGTTAGAAAATTATCAGGTAGAAAATACGAAAAAAAAGATTAAGAGACGTATCGGTAAAGAAGAGTGGATACAGAGACTAGTAATTATCGGTATGCTTCTTTCATTTCTTATCATACTTGTATTGCCTTTATTACAATTGTTTACACAAGCCTTTTACGATAAAGATGGAGCTTTCGTTGGTGTTGCGAATTTCAGTAAATATTTCACAACATCAACTTTAGTTCAATCATTACAAAATACGATATGGATTTCGGGCGCGACAACAATTATTTCCGTTACACTCGCTTTCATTTACGCATATGCGATCGCTCGTACGAATGTTTTTGGAAAGCGCATATTTCAGTACGTAGCGTTATTACCATTATTCGCGCCAACGATGATGCACGGTATAGCACTTACATATTTATTTGGTAATCAAGGGCTAGTAACGAAAGGAATGTTTGGTTTATTTGAAGGTATACAAATCCCTTTATATGGACCGGTAGGAATTGTAATGGCTGAAGTTATGTATACATTTCCGCAAGCATTCCTTATTTTATTAATTGCTCTTCAAGGATCTGACTATCGTTTATATGAAGCTTCTAATATGTTAGGAGCGAGTAAAACAAAGCAGTTTCTTACTGTTACTTTACCTAGTGTAAAGTACGGATTAATTAGTGCAATGTTCGTTGTATTTACACTTAGTTTCACTGATTTTGGGGCGCCAAAAATTGTAGGAGGACAATATAATGTGCTTGCTACTGACGTATATAAACAAGTAATTGGACAGCAAAATATGCCAATGGGGGCAACTGTCGGAATGATTTTATTAATCCCAGCTATCTTTGCTTTTGCAGTTGATCGTATTACGCAAAGAAAACAGGCGAATTTTTTATCTTCAAAAGCAGTACCTTACAGAATAATAAATAATAAGAAAAGAGATGTTATTTCGTTCGTATATTGTAGCGTAATAACGCTTATGATTATTCTTTTATTCGTTGCAGTTGGTATTGCTGCAAGTGTAAAAGTATGGCCGTATAATATGAGTTTTACATTTGAGCATTTTAATTTTTCAAGTTTAACGGGAGATGGACTTGAAGCGTTTAAAAATAGTGTAATTGTTTCAGCGGTTACAGCGGTTATTGGGGCAATTTTAACATTTGTGTTCGCGTATGCAATTGAGAAAATAGACCAGCTACAATTTTTCCGAAAAACAGGTTACTTTTTCTCTATCGTACCTTTAGCAATACCAGGTTTAGTACTTGGGTTAGGCTACGTTTTCTTCTTTAGTCAACCAACAATACAAATATTTGGACTTTCCGTAACGAACCCGTTTCATTCTCTATACGGAACAATTGCTGTGTTAGTACTAGTTAATATCATTCATTTTTATTCTGTAACATTTGTTACGGCAACGACAGCTTTAAAGAAATTAGATCGAGAGTTTGAACTAGTTTCACAGTCGATGGGGATCCCGTTTTATAAAACATTCTTTCGAGTTACGGTACCGATGTGTCTACCAGCCATTTTAGAAATGGTAATGTACTATTTCGTAAATTCCATGGTGACTGTCTCGGCAGTTGTATTCCTATACGCAGCTGATTTTAAACTAGCTGCTGTGTCAATTGTAAATATGGATGATGCAGGAAATGTGGCACCAGCAGCTGCGATGAGTGTACTTGTTGTTGTTACTAATATTGTAGTAAGAGTTGTATATGAATGGGGAACGAAAGCACTTCGTAACCGAACGTCAAAATGGCAACAAAGATAAAGTGAAACTTTAATCAGTGGGGGCATCCCCCGCTGATTAATAGTTGAACCAATCGGACTTTTAAGGCAGCATGATTCCCGCCTAACTTCTTTACGAGGGGGAGTCTTACTGCCTGGCGAACAGCGAGATAAATAAGAAGGGTGATGGATAGAATGAAAATAGAAGCAGTTATTTTTGATTGGGCAGGTACGACAGTTGATTACGGATGTTTTGCACCACTGGAAGTATTCATGAAAATTTTTCATAAACGTGGTGTTGAAGTTACAGCAGAAGAAGCACGTAAGCCAATGGGATTATTAAAAATAGATCATGTAAGAGCACTAACAGAAATGCCTCGTATTGCGAATGAGTGGAAGCGTGTTTTCGGACAATTACCAACAGAAGCAGACATTCATGAGATGTATAAAGAATTTGAAGAAATTCTCTTTGCTATTCTGCCAAACTATGCCACGCCAATTGATGGGATAAGAGAAGTGATGGCTTCATTACGTAAAAGAGGCATTAAAATTGGCTCAACAACTGGCTATACGAGAGAAATGATGGATATTGTTGCAAAAGAAGCAAAATTACAAGGGTATAAACCTGATTTTCTTGTGACGCCAGATGATGTTCCAGCAGGTCGTCCGTACCCGTGGATGTGCTATAAAAATGCGATGGAACTTGGTGTGTATCCGATGAATCATATGATAAAAGTGGGAGACACGGTGTCAGATATGAACGAGGGCAGAAATGCTGGGATGTGGACTGTTGGCGTAATTCTCGGTAGTAGCGAGCTCGGCTTAAGCGAGTGGGAAGTTGAAACTATGGATCCGGTAGAACTTCATGAAAAGATGGAAGTAGTTCGTAATCGTTTCGTTGAAAACGGAGCTCATTTTACGATTGAAACGATGCAAGAACTCGAGAACGTAATTGAACATATCGAGAAACAAGAACTTATTATTTCATAAAAGGGGCAAAGGATCATGAATGGAAATCACTACTTATTATTAACGCCAGGACCATTGACGACAACAAAAACGGTAAAAGAAGTTATGCTATACGATTGGTGTACATGGGATGTTGAATATAACACAATGGTGCAAGATGTAAGAGCTAAACTTGTATCGTTAGCAACGAAAGAAGAAGAGAAATATACAACGGTTTTAATGCAAGGAAGCGGTACGTTTTCAGTTGAAGCAGTGATTGGTTCTGTCGTTCCTAAAAATGGAAAGCTTCTTGTTTGTACAAATGGTGCATACGGTAAGAGGATTGTGCAAATGGCAGAGATGTTACATATAAATGTGGTCGTGAGTCAAACAGAAGAGTGGGAACCTACTAATATTGCAGAAGTAGAAAAGTTATTGCAAGAAGATAAAGAGATTACTCATATTGCAGTAGTTCATTGTGAAACAACTACAGGTATTATTAATCCAATTGTAGATGTATGTAAATTAGGAAAGCGATACGAGAAGGTTACAATTGTTGATGCAATGAGTAGTTTCGGCGGGATTGAAATAGACATTGCTGATTTGCAAATTGATTTTTTAATTAGTAGTGCGAATAAATGTATTCAAGGTGTTCCTGGATTTGGTTTTGTTATCGCAAATCGTGAGGAATTACTAAAGTGTAAAGGGCAAGCACGCTCTTTATCTCTTGATTTATATGATCAATGGGAAACGATGGAAGAGCAAAATGGGAAATGGCGTTTTACTTCACCTACGCATGTTGTACACGCTTTTTATCAAGCCTTGCTTGAACTAGAAAAAGAGGGCGGAGTAAGAGCACGTTGCAATCGATATTATAACAATCAAAAATTATTGGTCAACAGAATGAAAGAAATTGGATTTAAGTCATTAGTAGATGAAAAATATCAATCTCCTATTATTACATCGTTTATTTACCCAGAGGGATTTGAATTTCAGGAGTTATATAACGAGTTAAAGAAGTATGGATTTGTAATTTATCCAGGGAAAATTTCGAAAGTAGATACGTTCCGTATTGGAAATATCGGTGATGTACATGAGGAAGATATAAATCGTTTAGTTGATAGTATCGCCAAAGGAGTTGTTATAGGTTGAAAGTATTTTGCTTAGGTGGAGCAGGTAAAATTTGTCGTGAAGCGATTTTGGATTTAGTTCAATTTTCATCTTTTGAGACGATTACAGTAGCCGATTTTAACGAAGAAGAAGGTCGTAAAGTAGTAGAATGGCTCAACGATCCTCGTGTTGATTTTGTGAAAGTCGATGTGACAAATCATGAGGATACAGTTGCAAAAATGAAAGGCTATGACATTGTAATGGATGGTACGACGATAAAGTTAAATGGATTGTCTACTCGTTGTATTGCGGAAGCTGGGTGTCACGGTGTGAATTTGAATGGATTTGGTGAAGAAAATGAATCACATGCTATATTTGTTCAAAATGAAAAAACATGTTTACCCGGATTTGGTATGACACCAGGTGTAACGCAAATGATGGCCATGCATGCAGCAAATCAGCTAGATACTGTAGAGTATGTTCGTGTAAGTCACGGTTCGTATCGTCCAATTGCTTTTTCTGCATCAATTACAGAAACAACGACATATGAATATGATCCAAATTTACCATCGCGTACAGTATATGAAGATGGTAAGTTTAAGCAAGTACCTCCTTTTGCGCGACCAAGAGAAATTGAATTGCCAGCGCCTTATGGTAAAACAATGCAGTATATCATTCCGCATTCTGAAACGATTACGTTAGCAAAGGCACTAGAAAATAAAGGTGTCAAACTGATAGAGACGAGAGGAACTTGGCCAAAGAAAAATATGCAGCTCGTACGTGCTTTATATGATTACGGCATATTGCGTAATGATCAAATTGAAATAAACGGGAAAGAAATTGGCATTATGGATTGTATTTCGCAGTATTTATTACAATCGAAAGAAGGTCAAGAGACGGAAGTATACGGTTATGCACTTCATGTAGAAGTAGTAGGTATGAAAAATAATGAGAAACAGAGACATGTATTATATCATACACATCCGTTATCTGATGGATCTATTGTAGGATGGGAAAATTTAAGAGCTTATACGAGAAACGTCGGTATTCCATTTGGAATTGCTACCGAGTTAATTGCAAATGGGAATGTAAATAAAATGGGTGTTGTTACGCCTGAAGAAGCTTTCGAAAATCCACAACTTGTTTTTGATGAACTAGAAAAGCGCGGCATTTATATTCATGAAGAGGTTTCTACTTACAAAGAAAATTATAATTTTGTATAAGCAAGGAACTTTATGAGGTAGATACAAATGGGGTGAAGCTATGTCTGTAGTAGGAGAAGAAAGAAAGCGGACTATTCTTGAAAAAGTAGAGTTTAAAGGAAAAGTAAAGGTTTCAGAATTAGCGAGAGAATTCGCTGTATCAACAGAAACAATTCGTCGATATTTAGAAGAGTTAGATCGTGAAAAAAAGTTGAAGAAAGTGTATGGTGGAGCTGTTCAACTTCCAGGTGCCGGGATAGAGGCGCCGATGTTAGAAAGAGAAATGCTACATATAGAAGAGAAGAAAAGAATTGGTTATAAAGCAGCAACATTTGTAGAAGATGGTGATGTCATTGCAATTGATGACGGAAGTACACCACTTCAGATGGTTCCATATCTTGTTCATCGAAAAAATTTAACGATTGTTACGAGTTCTTTTCCAGTAGCGACACAATTAATCTCTTCTATTAATAAAAAGATGTTTCACGGTGAAGTTTTATTTATTGGTGGAAAAGTATCCCCAAAGCATTCGCGTGTATCAGGATCTATTTCTCAGCAAGTGATTCATCAATTTCATTTTCATAAAGCGTTTGTTTCGATTGATGGGTTATTACCTAGTTTTGGCGTTTCCAGTTTTGAATTAGAAAAAGCAAAACTGTCGGAAGCGATGATGAAATTAGCTGAGAAAACATATATTTTATGCGACCATACAAAAGTAGGCGTAAAAGGGAATTATAGAATAGCAGGATTTTCTCGTATTCAACATGTTATTTGTGATAAGAAAATGCCATATAGTTTTGAAGAAGAAGTTAAGAAGCATAATATTCAATGGACAGTGTGTTAAATAAAGTGAAAGCAGTAATGAAATAAAAGGTTTGCATTCATGCAAAAAGTGGACACATTTTCTCATTTCCTTCATATAATTTACCAATATAAAAAAAGTTGGCTGAAGGAAAGAAGGGGGAATATGTCAGAACGCATATATAATAAACTTGTATTGTATGCAAATATTTTACAAAAAATTGGTTTTATTAATGAGAAAGAAAAAAGTGAAATTCTTCATACGATAGGTAAAAAATCCCTTTGAATAAAGGGATTTTTATTGTGTATCGCTAGAAACATATTTTACATGTAATATTGCAGTTATCAATATAAGGGAATTTTATTTTGAAAAAATTATATTAAGGCGCTAGTAGTAGCAACATTAGGCGACAAAGAAACAGAGAAAGCAGATGATAACTCTAATTCATGCCATACGGAAACAAAGAATCAAGTGGATAGCCAAAATATGATAACAGATAAATAATTAAGAGAATTTGTTAATAAAAAAGTATGTAATAGAAAAGATTTAAATACACCAATTACGAAAGAAGAGTTATTGCAAGTAAAGGACTTGTTTTTAAATACGAATGAGATTATTGATTATCGTGCATTGAAATATATGCCGCATTTTAAATTTTTAACAGTTGCGAATGCGAAGATAAAAGATCCGTCATTCTTTACGAACTTAAAGCAAATGAGAAAAATACGTTATTCTTTCATTAGAAGAATAACGTATTTTTTATTGTAAAATGAAGTAGGACATGGACGGCGGGATTGGTATGTGAGTAGCCTATTTTTACGAGGAGCGTTGAAATCATATTGACAAAAAAGCATTCTCATGTGATAATTCAATTAAATTTTTAGAATAATCAAAAAATATTCTTTTTACATAGAAAGGATTCGAACATTATATAAATATTACGACGGGGGTGACGAAATGTTATTTTTTCTGAAGAAATGGAATGAATTAAAAGATGTGAAATCTGAATTGGCACTTCGTGATTGGTTTTATGGTACAAAAATTAGTTTATCGTTATGTACGTCAAAAGAGCCATTAACATTTTTAGTGAATGTCGAGGGAAGAGATAAAGGATTGTTTTCAGAAGAGGATTTTATTGTTGTCAATTGCATGTGTGAGCCAGTGTTTGAAAACGAGGAAAAACCAGCGGCAGAGTCATTTATGCATGCGGATATTTATAAAAAAAGCAGTGCGGAATGTATTTTACAAGTACAGACTGTAGATAGCCATTTAATATCAGAGTTATACGGAGAAGAAAGAGAAGTAACATTCGATAAACGTAGCGTGGAACGTGTTTTTGGAAAAGAAGGTATAACAGAAATGACAATTCCAATTGTAGAAGATGAAAAGAAATTTGCTGATTTGTTAGAAAGTAATGTTCCGAATTTTATTGAAGGTGGAGGAGTAGTTCTCGTTCATAATTACGGCATGATTGTGTGGGGGAAAACGCCAGAAGAAGCGAAAAAATGGCTAGAGGGTATAGAATATTTAATGAACTATCATGTAAAGTTGTTAATGATAAAAGGTGCGAAGAGCTCTGTTATATAAAAATGTTTGCGATGTTGTTACAATTCCATAAATAAATGAAAGCGTTTTAAAAATAATTTTACTCATAAAATATAGGTCTCCTTATTATATATAGATTACATGTTGACATGTAAGGAGGAACATATTTTGCGAGTTAAATATCATTTTCTGCCAAAACAGCAGGTGACTTATTGCAAGATAAATGATACTGGTGAAAAAGCATTACAAATTATGAATGAAACGGGATTTCGAGCAATCCCTGTATTAGCAGAAGATGAGAAGCTATTCATGGGGATTATTTATAAAGTAGATTTATTAGAAAAGAAGTGTAATAGCGGATTAGAGCATGTAAGTACAGGAGATATGTTAGAAAATTCCTCTGCATTTATTTTTGAAAAGGATTCTTTCTTCAGAGCGTTTTATGTGATTCGTCGTCTCCCATTTTTAGCGGTGCTAAATGATTATAATGAATTTGTTGGTATCTTAACACATTCCAATGTATTTGATGTTATTGAAGACTCATTCGGTATGCGGACGGGTGGTTATATATTAACAATTGCAACACAAGATTGTAAGGGAACGATTAAAGAGCTTGGGACATTGTTAAAAGCATATAATATCGGTGGGTTGTTTACGCTAGATAACGGTGATCAATATATTCGCCGTATTATCGTAAATATATCAGATGAGTTAGATGAAAAAAGATTAAAGAAATTAATCGAAAAAATAGAAAAAAAAGGATTCAGAGTGAGTCATGTAGATTATATTTAAGTGAAAAGGAAAGGTACCAATCTACTATATGTAGAGTGGTACCTTTTTTTCGTGTAAGTGATGAATTGTCTCCCACTATTTTTGTGAGCACCGCCGCCCGTAAACGCCCGATTGGTGAGGGCTAATAATTAGTGGTGAATGCCCCACTAATTAAAGTTTCACTTTATTTTGAAACAGCAGGTGGAGATAATGCTAAATCAGACAAAAAAATAAAGTCTGCATGCTCGCGAATTTTGGGAATAGAGGTTTCTATAACACGTGATGTAATTTCACCTGGAGGCCCAACGTGTCCGATAGCTACCATAATTGGTTTTTCTTGAATTTTTTTGATAAGTAATTGAGCTTGTTTTGAAATATGTCCTGCTGTATAAACATCATCAAAAAATAGTTGGTTTTCAATAATAGGCACCCCTAATTCTTTTCCGATTTGTGGGACGACACTATTAGGGTTTGTTTTGCTATCTAAATAAAATAAACCGTGTTTTTTACAAGCTGTAAGTATAAGACGTACAATTCTTTCGTCAGCTGTTACTTTTGATCCCATATGATTGTTCATTCCAATTGCATGCGGTACTTCTTTAATCGCTTGTTCGAGTCGGTTGTTTATTTCTTCATCGCTTAAATCAGTTGTAAGTGCTTTTGGTCCAAGCCATTCTTTTTTACCTTTAATAGGTTCCATTGGCATATGTATAATAACTTCATGGCCTTTTTTATGGGCAGCTATTGCATCTTCTTTTGTAGAAGGAAGGAAAGGCATAACAGCAACAGTCAGTGGAATGGGAAGTGATAACATTTTATCAGTTCCCTTCATATTATTTCCGAAGTCATCAATGACAATAGCTACTTTATTTGTATGGGCATTGGCTTGAATCGGAAACAAGAAGGATGATAAGAACATAGTAAAAATGAGCAATGCAATCGTATATTTGCGCATATAAATATTTCCTCTCTATTTTATCCCGCTATTTGCGGGCAGTAAGATTCCCACCTCAAAATTCGGCTGGAGCAAAGAAGTTAGGGGGAAGATCCACTGCTCGTAAACGCCCGATTGGTGAGTGCTAATAATCAGTGGGGATGAACAAAACCCCCCACTGATTAAAGTTTCACTTTATCAATCATCATTATGTTTTGCGTTTTTATATAAATTAAACAAAAAATGTCGAAGAAAAGTATATGGTAAATAGAGAAACCGCTATTTAATTGGTATTTGTAAAAAAAGAAGATGAAAAAAATGTCTATTATTGCGAATGTATTTACAAAGATAGAATAATTTGTAATAATTCTCAAAGTGAGGGTAAAGATTTGTAAATTACAGGGAGAAAATGTTTAATTTTCTGATTCTTCAAATTTGAATATGATTAAGCAGGTAAAAGGTCAATAGTGAAGTGAAGTTGAGAGCATGGAAGAATAATAAGGGGGATATGGATGTTTACTGTAAAAAGGAAGTACACATTAGAAAAGCTTTCACGTGATATTCATATGAAGCGTGAAGAAATGATTCAACTAGGATTAACAAGCGGGTTAACTAGTAGGGAAACAATTCAAGTTAGTCAAGAATTGGACAAGCTTATTTTACAATACCAGCGCTATAAAGAAAAACAAACACCAAAATGGTTTTCCATTATAAAGGTACCTATTTTCCAAATCGGATATGAAGGAAAATCGAATAATTTTTGGCGAATGCTTGTGGCGGGTTTTATGAAATAAGTATAATTACCCTTTTGTGATAAGGATAATTATACTTTATGTAACGGTATTTCGATATGAACTGTCGTTCCTTTGTTTTCTTTACTGTCAATAAAAATATGCCCATCGTACATCTCTACAATTCGTTTACATATGACAAGTCCAAGACCTGTTCCAGTATCTTTATTAGTAAAGAACGGATGAAAGAGGTGTTTTTGAATATGTTTTGGAATACCTTTTCCAGTATCAATAATTTGCAATTGTGCGTGTGTTTCATTGTCTGTTACGACAATGGTTAGTGTGTCACTAGAAGTCATGGCTTCAATTGCATTTTTTGTAATGTTTAAAACCACTTGTTTCATATGGTCTTTTGAGCAACGGATATGAACAGGATGGTCTGGCAAATGTAGATGGAATACAATGTTATGTAGATTCGCCTCAGATTGAATAATCAATGCTACCTCATTTAGAATAGTTCTCACATCATATGTTTGTTCAATGATAGCAGTTGGCTTTCCAAGAATAAGAAATTCACTTACAATTTCATTAATTCTCTCTATTTCTTGTTCGATGATGGAAAAGTAAAACTGATCCTGTTCATCTTTATATTTTTCTTTTAATAGCGCAACGAGTCCTTTAATTCCCGTAAGAGGATTGCGGATTTCGTGGGCTGTACTCGCTGCAAAAGTTCCAACCAATTCAATTTTTTGCAGTTCATTTTGTTGTCTTTCCAGCTTTGTTTGCCGTTTTAATAACATATATTGAGCGAGTAAAAATAAGATAGACATTAAAAATAAAGTAGCTATACATTCTATTGCAACCCATTGGTATAAAGTTTGCTTGTGGATAGGTAATGGAGAAACAGAGACCTTCCAATTTAACCTTTGGAGTGGGGTAGTGAGCATATTAGAATGCGCATCGCTTGTTTCATTATTGTCATCAGTTAGAAAAACTACATCATGTTTATCAGTTACTTCGAAATGGTATTGTGGTTTAATAGCATTTAAAGAAGATGAAATGTAGTCAAAGCGTAAACTTGCTAACAATAAGCCTGAGAGTTCCTTCTGTTTGTTAAATATTGGGGAAGCGATTATAATAGCTTGATGTCCAAGGACGCGATCTGTAATGACGGATGATACAGTTGTTTTCTTAGTTTGTAATGCGTCTTGAATATACTTGCGGTCTGAGACGTCTACAGGTCTTGATTCGCTTTCTGATGCGATGGTAATGATTCCTTCTGGTGTAACGTAATATAGACCAGAAAAGCGCGCATCGTTTCCATCTGTATCATGCACAATTTGTTTAATCCCATTTATGTTACCAGTCTCGGTACCTACGACTTTTGCAAGCATTTCTAAGGCAGAAATTGCTTCACCAAGGTGATGATCTAAATAGTCTCTATATAAAAAGAGAACCGTATGAGCAGATGTTTTGTTTTCCTGCTTCATTTTATACGTATGATAGGAATAAAATGTAGCACCAATCACTATCGTTGGTAGGATAACAAGCAATATATATAAAACTATGCTTTGGAATTTGACTTTCAAATGTGGTACTCCTTCTTTTTTTATTATCATTATATATAAACTATGTTAAAATTGTCATGTTTTTATTCAAGAATGATTCGTAATATATTAGGGGAGAAGAAATGGATGAGTGAATGCTCATTCGGAACTCACATGAAGTATTAAGCTGTATTTTCTTTTTATTGCTGAGAATTTAAGTGAAGGGTTGAAAGTTGTATGACATCAAATAATGAACGAGAAGATATTTCTCAATCTTTAAAAGTATTTATTGCATTATCTCGTGTACACCGTTCTGTTATGGATACTACAAATAAATCTATACAAAGTAACGGGTTAAATCCAACTGAATTTGCTGTATTAGAACTGCTATATCATAAAGGTGGTCAACCACTTCAGCAAATTGGTGAGCGCATTTTAATAGCTAGTGGCAGCATTACATATGTTGTAGATAAGCTGGAAAAAAAGGGATTAGTAAAGAGAATCCCATGTCCGAATGACAGACGTGTTATTTATGCGCAATTAACGGAGTCTGGGGAGAGTTTTATTGCTTCTATTTTTCCGGGGCATGAGCAAGTTATACATCAGTCTTTTGAAATGTTAACGAAGGATGAAAAGGATGAATTACTTGATTTGTTGAAAAAAATTGGAAAGTATGAAAAGTGATACTATGTTCCAAAGGAGCTTTGGATAAAAAATCCAAGGCTTTTTTGCATATAAGTAAGTAAGATGGCAGCTGCCGAATTTTGTTGAAAACTAAGAGGGGATTTGGGAAGAAGTATTGAATTATAGTAAAGGTATACATAATGGAGAGGAGGCTCGTTCATGTCATTTAAAGACTATGAATATAAACGGCCAAATATTGAAGAATTAAAAGAGAAATTTACTGTTGCTTTAGAGAAATTTGATAACACAAAAACTGTAGAAGAACAAAAACAAGTTATCAATTCAATTAATGAAATTCGCAATGATTTTGGTACAATGGGGAATCTTTGTTACATTCGTCATTCTGTTGATACGACAGATGCTTTTTATAAGGAGGAGCAAGATTTCTTTGATGAATACTCTCCAGTTGTACAAGGATATGGAACAAAATATTATAAGGCGTTAATTAGTTCTCCATTTCGTGAAGAATTAGAAGCCTATTACGGAAAGCAATTATTCGCTCTAGCAGAATGTGATTTAAAAACATATTCAGATGAAATCGTGAAAGATTTACAATTAGAGAATAAATTGTCTTCACAATATACACAGTTGTTAGCATCTGCAAAAATTGACTTTGCGGGAGAAGAAAGAACATTATCGCAACTGATTCCATTTATGCAAGGAAAAGAAAGAAGTGAACGTAAATCAGCAAGTGAAGCATACTACGGATTTTTAGCTGGAAATGAGGAAGAACTAGATCGTATTTATGATGAGCTTGTTAAAGTAAGAACGAAAATTGCGAAATCTTTAGGTTTCAAAAACTTTGTTGAACTAGGATATGCAAGAATGTATCGTACAGATTACAATGCGGAGATGGTTGCGAATTATCGTCAGCAAGTACTTGATTATATCGTTCCAGTTACAACGGAATTAAGAAAGAGACAAAAAGCACGTATCGGTGTAGAAAAGCTAGCATATTACGATGAAAACTTTGAATTTGCTACAGGTAATCCAACTCCAAAAGGAGATGCAGATTGGATTATTAATCATGGGAAAACGATGTATAAAGAGTTATCAGCTGAAACAGATGAATTTTTCAATTTCATGTTAGATAATGATTTATTAGACTTAGTTGCGAAAAAAGGAAAAGCTGGTGGCGGATATTGTACATATATCGAAAATTATAAAGCGCCATTTATTTTCTCAAACTTCAATGGAACATCTGGTGACATTGATGTATTAACACATGAAGCTGGTCATGCTTTCCAAGTATATGAAAGTCGTAAATTTGAAATTCCAGAATATAATTGGCCAACATATGAAGCGTGTGAGATTCATTCTATGAGTATGGAATTCTTTACATGGCCATGGATGAAACTATTCTTTGAAGAAGATGCAGATAAATATTATTTCTCACACTTAAGTTCAGCACTTCTGTTTTTACCATATGGTGTATCTGTCGACGAATACCAACATTATGTATATGAAAATCCAGAAGCATCACCAGCAGAGCGTAAGACAGCATGGCGTAACATAGAGAAGAAATATTTACCGCATCGTGATTATGAAGATAATGATTATTTAGAGCGCGGTGGCTTCTGGCAACGTCAGGGGCATATTTATAGCTCGCCGTTCTACTATATTGACTACACGTTAGCTCAAATTTGTGCACTGCAATTTTGGAAGCGCGCAAGAGATAATAGACAAGAGGCATGGGAAGATTATGTGAACCTTTGCCAACAAGGTGGAAGTAAATCATTCTTAGAATTAGTAGAAGTGGCAAATTTAACATCACCATTTGCTGAAGGTTGTGTGAAAAGTGTCATTACAGAAATTGAAGCATGGTTACATGCGATTGACGACACAAAATTGTAAAAAACATGCGCTTTTTTTCACATGTTTAACATCGACATAATGGGAAAATGATGAGATAATAAAAGAAAATTCAGAATACTAAAGAGGTGTTTCTAATAAGGAGCACCTCTTTTCACCAACAAAAAGGGGGGAAAGAAGTATGCTTCAATCTAATATGGATGTGAGTTTAGAAAGTTTGGTGAACTCATTGCAGTCTACCCGAAGCACGCTATTATCAGAAATTGAAATGTTAAATGATACAGAAGTGAATGTAAAGCCACGCCGTGATAAATGGAGTATTATTCAAATTTTACATCACTTACATTTAGTTGAACAATCTGTCACATCTGCCCTTGTATATGCTCTACACAAAAATGAAAGAAATGCGACTCCATTTAAAGACCTCCAACTTACGCTTGATCGCACACATAAAAGAGAAGCTCCTCAGCAAATGCAACCAACAGAAACTTTAATGAAAAAACAGCAAGGAATTCAATTGCTAGAACATTCACGACAAGAACTATTACATGCGCTTCATAGTATCATAGATGAAAAAGAATTAGTTGAAAATGGATTAAAGCATCCTGTTTTTAATGATTTGAATTTGTATCAGTGGGTTCAATTTCTTGATTTACATGAACAAAGACATCTTACACAGTTAAAAGAGGCGAAATACGCAATTTTGCAGCGATAAAGTGGAAGAAGTGGGAAACCACTTCTTTTTTGATACATGCATAGTTTTCTTTCTTACTTTGGAATACTACATGGAGAAAGAAAAGAAGGAGTTGAAAAGTATGTCCAAGAAAAAGAGAGAAGAAGAGCGTGCTTGGAAAGCACGTAAAGAGAATCAAAAACCACATGGAAAAGTGAAAGCTTTTGCTGAATTAGTTGAAGGAACAGAAAAAACGTGATGATTATTTCATCACGTTTTTTGTATGAGTGGAAAGGTTAATAAGAAGGTTGTACCGATTCCTTTTTCACTTATAATATCAATTTTTCCATTCATAGCTTGAACAACACTGAATACAACCATCATTCCAAGACCAGTCCCTTTTTCTTTCGTTGAATAGAAAGGAGAACCGAGGCGCTTCACCTGTTCTTGATCCATGCCAACTCCTGTATCTTTTATATATAGCTGGATATGCTTATGATCAGGAACTAATGTGAAATAAAGATCGCCACCTTTTGGCATAGCTTCAATGCAGTTTTTTAAAATATTTAATAAGCATTGGTTTAGTTTTTGCTTCTCTCCAGCGATAAAGAAAGAAGTACTTTGCTTTATGTAATGAGTACGGACATTTGTTAAATTGGCAAGTGGTGTAATTAAAGATAGTGCATGCAGTAATTCTTCCTCGAGTTGTAGTGTTTGTTCTTTTTCAATACTCGGTTTTGCAAAGGTTAAATAGTCTGTGAGAACATGATTTGCTTGCTCAATACCATTAATGGCAATATCGATATATAATTTCCGTTCTTGCTCGGTACATGTATCAGACTGCAATAGTTGTAAAAATCCTTTCGTTGAAGTTAAAGGATTGCGAATTTCGTGCGAGATGGAAGCTGCCATTTCACCGATTAAATGAAATTTCTCAGCGTTCATAAGCTCATTTTGGAGACGAACCTGAGTTTGTAATATGTGTAGTAAATATAAAATAAGGATCGTACCAAGCATCGTACATAACTCATACACAATAATATGGGGTATATAATCTACCTTATTTGTAACTTCTGAAAGGAAGAAGGGTATCCAGCTAAATCCATATGTGAGACTGTAAATAATAGCAAGTGCTATTTTTATACGATTAGAAGTTCGATTGAAAAATTTGTACGTTAATAGTAGAACAATAAATAGAACAATAGAAGCGATAAGGGATGGGAAAACACCTATTCCTCCTAATAAGAAGCGATATATGTTTAATACAGCTAAAATAGAACCACCAGCAATAGGCCCTCCTGTCAATGTACCGACAATTAATACGATATGACGCATATCAAATTGAAAACCATTATTTGTTTTTGCTGCAAAAGTGATACATAGTATTGTAGCGAGGCAACACAGTACAATAAATATAGCTGAATTTAATTTAGGAGACCGTTTCCCTTTTTGATTCCAAAATAAGTGATAAATAAGCATTGTAACGAGAATGGATAAAATATTTAAAAAGAGGTAAATAATAAAGTGTTTCAGTGGGATGCCTCCTCTCTCCGAATAGTAAATTAATCATACTATAAAATGAAAGAAATGGAATATAAAATAGCGGAAAAATCAGAAATTTTTTCTGGTAGTATACAATATGTTACAATATGTTTTGTCAATGAAAGAAGAAATTCCATGCACCGCATGGGAGAGGTTCGCGAACTCCCTCTATAAAAAACTATGGAAACAACAATATCCTTAGGTATTGTTTTGTTTTTTTATTGTGACAGTTCAAGAACGTTCTTTCTTCTTATTCGTAGTAGAGAAGGAGAATGAGTGAAATGAAAAAAGAAAAAGCAGTTGTTGTTTTTAGTGGTGGACAAGATAGTACAACATGTTTATTTTGGGCAATAGAGCAGTTTGCAGAAGTAGAAGCTGTAACATTTAATTACAATCAACGTCATAAATTAGAAATTGATTGTGCAGTGGAAATTGCGAAAGAGCTAGGAATTAAACATACGGTACTAGATATGAGTCTATTAAATCAACTTGCTCCAAATGCGTTAACGAGAACGGATATGGAGATTACACATGAAGAAGGTGAATTGCCATCGACATTTGTAGATGGACGAAATTTACTATTCTTATCATTTGCTGCTGTATTAGCAAAACAAGTTGAGGCACGTCATATTGTAACGGGTGTATGTGAAACTGATTTTAGTGGTTATCCAGATTGCCGTGACGTGTTTGTGAAATCGTTAAACGTTACATTAAATTTATCTATGGATTATCCATTTGTCATTCATACACCACTTATGTGGATTGATAAAGCAGACACGTGGAAATTATCTGATGAACTTGGCGCATTCGAGTTTGTTAGAGAAAAAACATTAACATGTTATAACGGAATCATTGGTGATGGTTGCGGTGAATGTCCAGCATGTCAACTTCGTAAAGCAGGATTAGATACGTACTTACAAGAACGCGAAGGAGCGAACAACTAATGGATAATTTCTTTGGATTTCGCATCGTAGAAAATTTGCAAAAAATGGACAAGGATATTCAACGTAAACAACTCAAATATCATAATAAAAGAGTAATGGTCAGCAAGGAATTTACATTTGATGCAGCGCACCATTTACACTGTTATGAAGGAAAATGTAAAAACTTACATGGTCACACATATAAAGTTGTATTTGGGATTAGTGGATATGTAAATGAAATAGGCCTTGCAATTGACTTTGGAGATATAAAAGAAATTTGGAAAAACGAAATTGAAATATATTTAGATCATCGTTATTTAAACGAAACATTACCAGCGATGAATACGACTGCTGAGAATATGGTCGTTTGGATTTATGAAAAGATGGCAGAAGCATTAACGAAAGATAATCGTGTGAACGAATATAAAGGAGCTCGTGTTGAATTTGTTCGTCTATTTGAGACGCCAACTAGTTATGCGGAAGTAAGACGGGAGTGGATGCTCGATGAGTAAAATTCCTGTCTTAGAAATATTCGGTCCGACTATTCAAGGAGAAGGCATGGTTGTCGGGCAAAAGACTATGTTTATTCGAACTGCTGGCTGTGACTATAGCTGTTCTTGGTGTGATTCTGCTTTTACATGGGATGGATCGGCAAAAGATCAAATTAGACAAATGCCAGCGGAAGACATCTGGAATGAGCTTGTTGAAATTGGAGGAGAAAATTTCTCTCATGTTACGATTTCGGGTGGGAATCCTGTTTTATTGAAAAATATTGAGTCGCTTCTTTCTATATTAAAAGAGAATGGGATGCGAACGGCGATAGAAACACAAGGGAGTAAATGGCAAGATTGGTTACTTCAAATTGATGAGATAACCATTTCGCCAAAACCACCAAGTTCGGGAATGAAAACAGATTATCAAAAGTTAGATGCTGTAATTCAGAAACTAGCAGGAAAAGATATTAGTTTAAAAGTAGTAGTATTCGATGATCGCGACTTTGAATATGCAGTTAAGATGCACGAACGTTATCCATCTGTACCATTTTTCTTACAAGTAGGGAACGATGATACGAAAACAGTGGATGATGCAATGCTTATTAAAAAATTATTAGATAAGTATGAGTGGCTTATTGAAAAAGCTGTTAATTGTAAAAAAATGAATGATGCGAAAGTATTGCCGCAGCTTCATGCGTTAGTATGGGGAAATAAACGAGGCGTATAAAGAGAAGGGATGTTTAAAATGGCAGGAAGATTAGATGAAGATTTAAAAGATGTAACATTATTAGGAAATCAAAATACAAAATATTTATTTGAATATAGCCCAGAAATTTTAGAGGTATTTGATAATAACCATCCAAACCGTGATTACTTTGTAAAATTCAATTGTCCTGAATTTACAAGCTTATGCCCGAAAACAGGACAACCAGACTTTGCAACAATTTATATTAGCTACATTCCTGAACAAAGAATGGTAGAGAGTAAATCTTTAAAGTTATATTTATTTAGCTTCCGCAATCACGGTGACTTCCACGAAGATTGTATGAATGTAATTATGAATGATTTAATTAAATTAATGGATCCGCGTTACATTGAAGTATGGGGCAAATTCACACCACGTGGTGGTATTTCAATTGATCCATATTGCAACTACGGTCGACCAGGAACGAAGTATGAACAAATGGCAGATTACCGTATGATGAACCACGATCTATATCCGGAAACGATTGATAATCGTTAATAGAAAGAAAAGTCCTGTATACTATACAGGACTTTTCTTTCTATTATATTATGCATTTTGATTAATGACAGTATAGTTTTTATGACTTACAACTGTAAGAGGTTCCATATCTAGTTCTCTAAAATTCTCCATAATTGTTATATCAACAATAACAGAGTTTTGATTTACCTTTTGAACACGGCCTTGCATTCCACCTTTAAATTCGATGATATCTCCAGTTTCTGCGATCTGCATAAGCAACTCTCCTTGTTACAGTTTTTCCAAAAAAGAATAATTTGGGATTTTTTATTTTCCTTTATTTTGAACTATGTTTCCTGTTTTGTAAATGTTTTCAAAGGAAAAAGTCGAAAAATATTCATATTTTATAAGATAATATCCATATTTCATATGATGCTGGAGAAAAAGTGTTTATATCTTTATAATGAAAATGGATGTTGGTCTGTTTAATAAGGGGGAAATAGGAGCGGTAAAATAATGTTTGAAATTATGGGGAGCTTTATAGCTTTGTTCTTATATTTATTTTCTTATACACAGTTGAAGAAAATTCGTCAACATGAAACGAATACATATTTTGATGGAATAGATGCTTCAGTTACTCATAGTAGTGGCGGAGATATGTAACAATATGTAACTTTTATTTTCAGCATGTTATGATGAATGTAAGAAATAGTACATAATATAGTTCGTAAGTGATGAATGGAGAGTGAAAAGAATGTGGATATCTTTTATTCGTCATGGTCGCTTGAATAGTACTATAGAACCGATGACAATTACTTCATTTCATGAATGGCTGAAGAGATATGATGTAGATAGTATGAGTAGGGAATGTAACATACCGATTGAAACAATTGAGGCGGTAGAATCGGCAAATTTAATTGTATCGAGTGATCAAAGACGTGCTGTACAGTCAGCAGCGGAATTAATGAATTCTTTGTCCTTTGTGCAAAATTCTCTTTTTAGGGAAGTAGAAGTACCGTCGAGTTTTTTTGCACCAGAATGGTTTAAATGTAAGCCGGGGACTTGGTTTTTTATTGGACGTGCTTTATGGATGGTTGGGTATCATAAAGATGTTGAGTCGTATAAGGAAGCAAGGGGAAGGGCAAAAGAAGCTGCTAACATGTTACATCACTATGCAATGGTGCACGGGAAAATCGCGATAGTAGGACATAGCTATTTTAATACGATGATTGGTGCGGAACTGAGGGCGATGGGATGGTCTGGACCTCCTATTTTTCATCGGAAGCCGTGGGGATATACAAAGTATACGTTCCATGAGGCGATGAATGGAAGTGTATTAAATACAAAATTAACTTAAAAGCACACGATTTTATATAAAATCGTGTGCTTTTTTTTAAGATATAGAAACTAATGTACGTAATGGTTTTATTAGATGAGCATAAGGTTCGCCAACGAGCATTACGGTTTTATCTTTGTTGTAACCTAGTTTTTCATACAGTGAAAAAGCACGCTTGTTTTCTAAATTAACAAGTAAGGCGATTTTTTCATAACCTGTTTCAGCTGCATGAAGTTCAGCTGCATCGATTAACTTAGAGCCAATGCCACGTCCGCCGTACATATTTGAAACTGACAACGTGTCAATATAATACTCATCAAGTTCAGCTTCTTTTTCTAACGTAATGGATTCATCTTCATGTAGTTCTCTTAAGTGGCGTATGATTGGTGCATCAAGTTGTTGAGCGTCACTACCGTGATAAGCGACAATAACCCCAACTACCTTTCCATCTTGTTCCGCCACTAAACAGTTTTCATAGCTCAATCGATTATTTTCTTTTACGAACCATTTTTCAAGTCCTAGTAATACATTTGCTTCAACTGTGCTACCAGTGATTTTTTCAGCAATTTCATGCAGAGCATTATACAATAAAGGAGATATTGCCTTTGCATCTGTCTTTGTTGCTTTCCGAATCATAGTATCCCTCCTAGTTCTATTTGTATATTGTAACATAGTGGTATGGAACTTTGTATGATTGAATGCCAAAATGTTTGATATAGAGAAGTAGCTATGTTAGTATATGATATTTAGTGGACATATAATAAAGCAATACTGCTTGTAAAATAATGAAAATGAAATGAAGGCATAGCAACAGGAAAAATTTACAGTTGTTGACCTATAAAAGATACGATAAAATAAAATATTGCATAGAGGTGAAATACATGGATGAACAATTAGCAAATACAATTTTGGATCAGCTGAAAAATGGTGAGATAAAGGAGTATGTTGCAACGAAAGATGTATTTTATACGTTTAGGAAAGTTGTAGTAAGTCGAGAAGATTTTAAACATATTATTGGGAATGCACAACGCGGCGGACAGGTAATTTATACATATTCAAAAACGCCACGTTCATAAATAGAAGATAAAGGGGAGGAGAATTATGGGCGATTTTAAACAAGGCATTTTACCGCATTGGGATTATATGTGGAAAGATAGAGCCGGAAATAGATGTATGGGAATGGTTATGTATCCAGAGAAACGAAAATGTTCAACAAAAATGCTTCAGAAAATAAAAAGGGCGTATGAGCAAGCGGCAGAAATTAAAGTAACTGTACAAGTTCAACAGACATATGAGTACATAGAAGGAATGATCGTATACTTTGATGAAGAAGCTCCTGTATGTACAATGCTTGATAAAGATGAGAATCCGCATCACATATTTGTAAAAGATATTTTGCGTATTGAGCACTCTGAATAAACTTTTCATACATAAATTGAAACGCCATAATAATAATCTTTTTCTATAATAGTTATCTTTTAGTATGTAACGAGCAACGAAAGTATATGTATAATATTTAATAAAGTAAAATTGATAAATGTAATCGTTTGTTAGAACAGATTATCGTTTCATGTCTGTTCTTTTTTGCGTGATGCTGGAGAAATATATTCCTCCAGCATTTGCCGTTTTATGACAAAATATATTGTTAACTTTTTTTAAAATGAGGTTAAATTCGTTGACAACTTTTTTGAAAAGCACTTTATTGACATGAGTTTTAGAATGTTGTTTCATAGTCATTGTATTGAAAAAAATCGGCGGTCTTGTCGAAAAGTAAAAGTTAAAAAAAGAAAGAATTTATACATATATCTTGTGTCTTATTTTGAAACGTAATACAATATATAGAGAAATCAAGAAATGACATACAAAGAGTATAGATTGGAGAGGGAGGGTCGGAAATGTTAGTTGCATATGATTCTATGACAGGAAACGTGAAGCGTTTCATTCACAAATTAAATATGCCGGCCGTTCAAATTGGTGAAGATCTAGTAATAGATGAAGACTTTATTCTTATTACGTATACAACAGGTTTTGGCAATGTACCAGAACGTGTTTTAGAATTTTTAGAGCGCAATAATGACAAATTAAAAGGCGTATCTGCAAGCGGCAATCGTAACTGGGGAGACATGTTCGGTGCAAGTGCTGACAAAATTTCTGCTAAATATGAAGTGCCTATTGTATCAAAATTTGAGTTATCAGGAACAAATAACGATGTAGAATATTTTAAGGAAAGGGTGCGGGAGATTGCGACACATTGAACTGAATAATGAAATCACGCAAATGCAGGACGGTTTTTATCAGCTTCATAAAGATAAAGAGGCATTAGAAGTCTTTATGGAAGAAGCTAGAGAGAATACCGTTCCTTTTAATAGCGTGGCAGAGCGAATGGAGTATATGAAAGAACATGATTACTATTACAACGTTCTGGACGAGTATAGCTTGGAGGAAGTAGAGGAAGTATATAACATCGCTTATGGTGAAAACTTCGAGTTCCAATCTTATATGGCAGCATCTAAGTTCTACAAAGATTATGCGTTAAAAACGAATGATCAAAAACAATACTTAGAAAGCTATGAAGATCGTGTAGCAATTGTTTCATTATACTTAGGACGCGGTGATGTTTCGAAGGCAAGACAATTCGCAAGCATGATTGTAAAACAAAACTACCAACCAGCGACACCAACCTTTTTAAATGCGGGAAGAAGCAGAAGAGGAGAAATGGTGTCTTGTTTCTTGTTAGAGATGGACGATAGCTTAAATTCAATCGGCTTTAACATTAATACTGCAATGCAATTATCAAAAATTGGCGGGGGAGTAGCTTTAAACTTATCTAAGCTACGTGCGCGTGGTGAGCAAATTAAAGGGATTGATAACGCTGCAAGTGGTGTAGTACCTGTTATGAAATTGCTTGAAGATTCGTTTTCATATGCGAATCAACTTGGCCAACGAAAAGGTGCTGGTGCAGTATACTTAAACATCTTCCATTGGGATATTATCGAATTCCTTGATACAAAGAAAATAAATGCCGACGAGAAGAGCCGTATTCAGTCTCTATCAATCGGAATTATCGTTCCAAGTAAGTTCTTTGAGCTTGCTGAGAAAAACGAACCTTTCCATGTTTTCGCGCCTTATACGGTGTTTAAAGAATATGGCAAGCATTTAGATGATATTGATATTGATGAAATGTACGATGAATTAATGAGCAATCCGAAAGTGAAGAAGAAGCCGCTAGATATTAGTGCACGTGATATGCTTATTAAAATCGCAATGATTCAGCTTGAGTCTGGTTACCCATACTTAATGTTTAAATCAAATGCAAATAACCAGCATCCACTGAAGGATATTGGAACTGTGAAGATGTCGAACTTGTGTTAAATATGTAGCACCTTCTAGTAGAAATGCTAGTCGAAAACTCCGTTAAACGGGGAAAGCCTCAAGTTTGAGGTAACCTACCGTGCTAAATCTTATCTTAGAATGAGCATAGAAAAGTTCAGAATGTATCTTATTATTTTGTATAGCAGAGTGATCAGACAACATAAAGTAATAAGAGACTTTCTGAAAGATTAAGATAAGTAAAAGCCTAACGACTATCCCTTATGGGAGTAGAGCGCAAGCGATTGGCGTTCGAAAAGCGGAGCACCTAATCAGGTAATGCTGTAGGTGATGATATAGTCTGTCCTGTATGGTGACATACAGCAGTTGCATGAGCAACGGACTGAGGAGTAGCGAACTCGGTTGAACATTCGAGACAGAAATCTTCCAGCTACAAGAAACTTCTGAAATAAATGATTACGGTACAGATGACATTATCCGCCGCGATATTAACTGTAACTTAGGATCACTAAATATCGTAAATGTAATGGAAAATAAAGAAATTCGTGAAGCAGTTCATGCAGGAATGGAAGCTTTAACAGCTGTTTCTGATATGACAATCATTCCGAATGCACCAACTGTGAAAAAAGCAAATGATGAGCTTCATTCAGTTGGACTTGGAGCAATGAACTTACATGGATATTTAGCAAAAAATAAAATCGGTTATGAAAGTGCAGAAGCGAAAGAGTTCGCACGTACATTCTTTATGATGTTAAATTACTACTCTATTGAGAAAAGTATGGAAATCGCTAAAGAAAAAGGCGAAACATTTAAAGACTTCGATAAGTCTGATTATGCGAACGGCACATACTTTGAGAAGTATGAAACGACAGATTACAGCCCAGTAACTGAAAAAGTTCAGCAACTATTTGAAGGAATTCATATTCCAACAAAAGAAGATTGGACAAGTTTAAAAGAGCAAGTGCAGAAGAATGGATTATATAATTCATACCGTCTTGCTATCGCTCCAACACAATCTATCAGTTACGTTCAAAATGCAACTTCAAGCGTAATGCCGATCGTAAGTCAAATCGAATCAAGAACGTATGCGAATGCGACAACATATTATCCAATGCCGTATTTATCAAAAGATACGTTCTGGTACTATAAATCTTCTTACGATATGAATCAGTTTAAATTAATTGATTTAATTGCAGAAATTCAAGAGCATATTGACCAAGGAATTAGTACAATTCTTTACGTCAATAGTGATATTTCAACACGTGAGTTAGCACGTTACTACATCTATGCACATAAAAAAGGCTTAAAGAGTCTGTATTATACGAGAACACGTAAATTAAGCGTGGAAGAGTGCGTAGCTTGTACCGTTTAATATAAAAAAGTGAGACATTATGAGCAGGGTTTTCTGAACCCTGCTCATGCTTAGTTATCAATTTTTCATGTTTATTTAGAGAAGGGGCGATTGAATGCGTGCGGTAAACTGGAACAAAAAGGAAGATGATTTTAGTTTAATGTTTTGGAAGCAAAACATCGCTCAGTTTTGGACAGAAGAAGAAATCGCGGTGTCTTCTGACAAAAATACTTGGGCACAATTATCAAAAGAAGAGCAAATTGCTTATAAGCGTGTATTAGGTGGTTTAACACTTTTAGATACGAAACAAGGTGGCGAAGGGATGCCACTTGTACTTGTTCATCTTGAAAATTTACAAGCAAAAAGTGTATTAGCTTTCATGGGAGCTATGGAAGAAGTACATGCGAAGAGTTACAGTCATATTTTTACAACGTTAGCTACGGAAGAAGAAATTGATGATATTTTTGAATGGGTAGACAATCATCCATTACTTGAGAAAAAGGCTGGTATTATTACTCGTTACTATCGTCGTTTATTAAAGCCTCAAGTAACGAAAAAAGAGTTATACATGGCAATGGTAGCAAGTGTGTTCTTAGAAAGTTACTTATTCTATAGTGGATTCTTCTATCCACTTTACTTAGCAGGTCAAGGTAAATTGACGGCAAGTGGTGAAATTATTAACCTAATCATTCGTGATGAGTCCATTCACGGCGTATTCGTCGGTATTTTAGCACAACAACTTTTCGCAGAGCTTTCTGCAGAAGATCAACAAGAAGTGCAAAAAGAAACGCAAGAGTTATTAATGGAACTATATGAAATTGAAATGGCATACACAGAAGAAATTTACACTTCTATCGGTCTTGTAGATGATGTAAATCGTTTCGTTCGCTACAATGCGAATAAAGGACTTATGAATTTAGGACTTGAGCCGAAGTTTGAAGAAGAAGAAATTAACCCAATCGTTTTAAATGGTCTACGTACAGATACGAAAAACCATGATTTCTTCTCTGTAAAAGGAAATGGTTACGTAAAAGCAACGAACGTTGAAAAGTTATCTGACGATGACTTCGCATTCAATTTTTAATATCGTGTCATAGAAAAAGCTGTCTTTATAGAAAAGACAGCTTTTTTCTATGGATAGTTTACATAATGTTATTATTTCATGGAAATATTCCTATCTCATAAAAACCAAATTTGTAAGGGAGTGAAAATAAAAAACACGAATTAAAGTTTTATTTTTTATATTTAGCAGTATGAGAGATTGAATAACTTATGTCAAAATGAATAAAAAATGAGAAGAAGTGAGGCCTCATTCCACCTATATGTTTTCTTTCGAATTGAATTTTTTAATTACATACATTTTGGCTCGAAAATTGCATGATATTTAAAAACAAAAGGGAACTGTAATAGTTGGTGTGATGTATACAGCTATTTGAAAGCGTTTCCTTTTCGCTGTCGATTTTCAAATGAAAATGAGATAGAGAAAGTAGGGGGAATGATAGGTGGGAAAAGTAGTTGGTTTAAAACGTTCGTTAGGGCTTTGGTCAATTGTTATGCTAGGGGTCGGGTATATGACACCGATGGTTGGATTTGATACGTTTGGAATCGTTTCGGAAAAAACAGGTGGGCATGTTCCAGGAGCTTATTTGATTGCATTAGCAGGGATGTTGTTTACCGCTGCAAGCTACGGCAAAATGGTAAAGGTTTTTCCTACCGCAGGATCAGCTTATACGTATACACAGAAAACAATTAGTACAAGACTTGGGTTTCTTGTTGGATGGTCCGCATTATTGGATTATTTGTTTCTGCCGATGGTGAACGCACTATTAACGAGAATTTATTTGTCAGCATTTTTTCCAAGTGTTCCTAATTGGATATGGGTCATTGGTTTTATTCTACTGATTACACTTATAAATGTTATTAGCGTAAATGTTACTGCTAACTTCAATACGTTTTTAGTAATATTTCAAGTGCTAGTAATGGCCGTGTTTGTTTTTCTAGTTATAAAAGGTTTATTAGCGGGAGAGGGAACAGGAGAAGTTTTTTCCATTCAGCCGTTTTTTCAATCAGATATACAAATATCACCGTTAGTTGCAGGTGCAACAATTCTTTGTTTTTCATTTTTAGGTTTTGATGCAGTAACTACATTTTCGGAAGAGACACCAAACGCGAGGAAGACAATACCTCGGGCTATTTTTCTTACTGCTTTAATCGGTGGAGTTTTATTCATTACAACTACGTATTTTACACAATCTTTCTTTCCAGATACATCTGTATTTAAAGATAAAGAATCAGCGTCTCCAGAAATTGCGCTATATGTTGGTGGAAAACTATTTCAAGCTTTCTTTTTAGTAGGAACGCTTATGGGGACACTCGCGTCTGGTTTAGCTTCTCATACAAGTGTGTCTAGATTATTGTACGTAATGGGTCGAGATAATGTCATTCCGAAAAAAATATTCGGATACATTCATCCTCGTTGGCGAACGCCAGTATATAACATTATTATTGTAGGAGTTATTTCACTCTCTGCGATATTCATTGATTTAGAAACGGCAGCATCACTTATTAATTTTGGAGCGCTTATTGCATTTACATTTGTTAATTTATCTGTAATTTCCTACTATGTAATTAAGAAAAAAAGATATAAAACGATAAAAGACTGTTTAAATTTTTTAGTGATGCCTATTTTAGGTGCTGGTACTGTAGCAGTACTATGGTTTAATCTCAATGTTCATTCACTTATTCTCGGTATTTGCTGGGCTGCTATTGGAATGGGATATCTTTTATATATTACAAATATGTTCCGCTTAGCTCCTCCGCAAATGCATTTTGAAGAAGTGCAGGAAATGTAAAAAGCAAAAGACATCGGATAAATCCCGATGTCTTTTGCTTTTTATATTTAATAATCATGCAGTATTGCATAAGTCATTCAAAGCATCATAAGTAGGAGGGTGACACAATATGATTACCGTAGCATTTTCACTTGGCACGATTATTGCTTTGTATAATTAGTAAAAATAAAAAGCGAGGTGTTATCGTGCCGATTCAGTCAGAAAAACATACAGGTGAGGTTGAAAATCCTTTAGAGGAATTTCAAGCTATATTAAAAGAGGCGCTTCATTTTTTACATTATCCAGACGAAGTATTTGAATTTCTGAAAAAACCAATGCGTTTTTTAGAAGTAAGTATTCCTGTGCGTATGGATGATGGAACAACAAAGGTATTTCAAGGGTATCGTGCTCAGCATAATGACGCAGCTGGGCCAACGAAAGGTGGTATTAGATTCCATCCAGATGTTACGGCAGAAGAAGTAAAAGCACTTGCTGGCTGGATGAGCTTGAAATGTGGAGTGACAGGACTGCCATATGGAGGCGCAAAGGGCGGGATTATTTGTAATCCACAGGAGATGAGTTTTAGAGAATTAGAGTCATTGAGTCGTGGGTATGTAAGGGCAGTAAGTCAAATTGTGGGACCGACGAAAGATATTCCGGCTCCTGATATGTACACAAATGCGCAAATTATGGCTTGGATGCTAGATGAATATGACCATATTAGGGAGTTTGACTCTCCAGGCTTTATAACCGGGAAGCCATTAATGCTAGGAGGATCACAAGGACGGGAAACAGCAACTTCTAAAGGTGTATTGTATACGCTTCAGTTAGTAAGTGAGTTAAAACAAATTCCACTACAAAATATGAGAGTTATTATTCAAGGATTTGGGAATGTTGGAGGGTATTTGGCGAAATATTTATATGATATTGGTGTGAAAGTAGTTGGGGTATCAGATGCTATAGGAGGAATTTATAATCCAGACGGTTTAGATGTTCCTTATTTATTAGAAAACAGAGATTCTTTCGGTGTAGTATCGAATCTCTTTAGTAAAATAATTTCTAATCAGGAGTTGTTAGAAAAAGAATGTGATGTACTCATTCCAGCGGCAATTGGGGGAGTCATTACGAAACATAATGCAGGAAAGCTTGGATGTAAGATTATCATTGAGGCTGCAAATGGTCCAACAACAAAAGAGGCGATAACGATGTTAGAAGAAAAGGGAGTTTTGGTTGTTCCAGATATTTTAGCAAACTCGGGTGGTGTTATTGTTTCTTATTTTGAATGGTGTCAAAATAATCAAGGATATTATTGGACAGAGCAATATGTTGATCAATGTTTAAAGGAGAAAATTACATCTAGTTTTTCTAACGTACTTGACACTTCAAAACACTTTGGAGTAAATATGAAAATTGCTGCTTATATTGAAGGAGTTCGTAAGATTGTAGAAGCATCGCGCCTAAGAGGTTGGTTGCATTTTTAACCTAAAGGAGGGCTCAAATGAAACTGGATATTTTATTAGAAGAAGTGGAGAGACAACCAATCGGTTATTATTGTGTTTTGTCGAAAAGTCATCGTTACGATATAGCTGTTACGTATTCACAACAGTTTCTTGGAAAAGCAATGGTTACCTCTATTCAAAATGGGAGAATGATTTTATTAAGTCAAGAAGATATTGTAGAGGAACAATATTGGGCACCGAGGTTAGGAATTGAGATTGAAGACATAGAAGAGTTTCAAAGCTTTTTTTATATGATTCTTCAGTCACAAAGGTTAGAAGAGCAATATTAATAGAATAAAAGAAGGGGATGATTGATTATGTACTATGATATTATTACGAGTCCATGCTATGGAACAATTGAAAAAGTTTCTATTGTTAAGGATTCTCGAGTTTATGAATGGGAGCCATTATTTTCGATTAAAGATATGAATGGTAAACTGGAAGTAATTAAGATGGGATGTAGCGGAGAAGTTCACTCTTTAGAAGTAGAGGCAGGAGATAAAGTAATTCCAGGTATGGTATTAGCTTATATTCAAGAAGACCTTTTCGTTAGTGGTAGTGATTAATGATAGAACAATGAGGAAGATGGAGGTGCTCATCTTCCTTTTTTTATTAAGTAAAGGAAAGAATGTTTTGTTTTCAGATTAATTAAAAAAATCTGCATTTAATGATACAATACAAATTAAGTAGCCCAAAGGAGGAATAGCAGAATGTTTTCCATTGCTCGTAATAAAATTAGACCTATTGTTTCTCTACCTATCGATCAATCCGAAAAGGAATGGAATATAGACGTTGAAAATATAAAAGAACCTTTTCTATTTTTAAAAAGGGGAGAGAAATTATTTGCATACGTTCATGTCAAGGATCTGCTATCAAACAGTAAGGACTTACATTTCAAGGCATTGCTTGCAAATGCAGTTTCGCTAGATACAATATGTTATCTTAGTAAAAATATTTCTTTAACAGCTCTGTTTCAAATTATTGGAGCGCCGATTGCGATAGTGAAAAATGAAATGGATGAGTTAATAGGATATATAAGAAGAGAAGATGTTTTTGCAGAACTATTTAAACAAGAAAATCAGAGTGTTGATATATTAAAAATTATTTTAACGTCTATTCCAATGGGGATTTTTGTAGTGGATCGTGAAAAGAAAATTGTAAATTGCAATGAATCCGGTTTGAAGATGATTAAATCTACACCTGAAAGAGTAATGAATGTACCAGCAGAACAAATTTTTAACGAAGGACATATTAATAACGTATTTGCAACGGGAAAGACAATTTTGAATCAATTACAAATCACAAATGAGATGGGTGTATTAGTTGACTATAGTCCCATTCCAAACTTTGATGGAAATATTGAAGGAATGGTTATTATCGTACAAGATTTGCCGATGGTTGAGGACATGGCAATGGAAATTGAATATATAAAGGATTTAAACAAAGATTTGCATGCAATTTTGTCTAGTATTTATGATGAAATATTAGTTGTTAATCATAAAGGGGAATTAATTCGTTACAGTGAAACCGTTATTAATGATTTTTGGGGGAGTAATTTGAAGGATCTTTTAGGTAAAAACCTTTTAGACTTAGAACAGAAAGGGTTATTTAGTCCATCTGTTACGCGATTAGTATTGGAGCAACAAAAAAAGGTATCAGTTGTACAAGAAACAAAAAGTGGAAGAAAAATATTGGCAGTTGGAAATCCTGTATTTGATGAAAACGGAGAGCTTCATCGTATTATTATTGCTTCAAGAGATATTACAGAAGCTACGAGATTAAAGACGGAATTACATGAAATAAAGAGAATATCAGAGCAATATAAGAAGGAATTAGATGATTTTAAAAATAAAGATCGTTTTCTTAAGAAACTTATTTACTGTAGTCCGAAAATGGAGCAAATTATAAACCAAGCTAAAAAAATAGCAGATTTCTCTTCCAATGTTCTTATTTCCGGAGAATCGGGCGTCGGGAAGGAAGTAATTGCTCAAGCAATTCATCAACTTGGAAAGCGATCTGCAAAGCCATTTTTAAAATTAAATTGTGGTGCAATTCCAGAAACTTTGTTAGAAAGTGAACTATTTGGTTATACGAAAGGTGCTTTTACAGGAGCAGATAAAAATGGAAAAGAAGGATATTTCAAGCGAGCTGATCAAGGTATTTTATTTTTAGATGAAATTGGAGAAATGCCTCTACATTTGCAGGTGAAATTGCTTAGGGTCCTGCAGGAACAAGAAGTAATTCCTATTGGAAGTACAATACCTACGAAAATAAATGTACAAATTATTGCCGCTACAAATAAAAGTCTGGAAAAGATGGTAGAGGCAGGAACGTTCCGTGAAGATTTATTTTATCGCTTAAATGTAATTCCATTGCAAGTGCCTCCTCTACGAGAACGAATGGAAGATGTCCCAGTACTCGCTTTTCATTTTTTACAACAGTTAAATGAAAAATATAATAAAAACTATCATTTAACTCCGGATGCACTTAACTTACTAGAGTTTTATTCATGGCCAGGAAATGTACGTGAATTACAAAATATGATTGAACGTTTAGTAGTATCAGCAGACGATCCAGTAATTGAAGCTGAGTTTGTTAGTAAGTTTTTAACCCCCGGTTATGACTTTAAAAAATCAAAACCAGTTATTACGAGAGTATTACCGTTACAAGAAGCACTACATTCTGTAGAAGAACAATTGATTTTACTTGCAATGAAGCAGTATAAAACAACGACTAAGGCAGCAAAAGCTCTTGGCATTAGCCAATCTTCAGTGAGTCGAAAATATCAAAGGATTGTCAGTGAAAAAGGAATGCCAACTGATATAATCTCGTATTCCTAAAAAAGGAGAAGGTCACATAGACCTCTCCTTTTTTGTTAGTTTAGCGAGTTTTCCACTATTCGTGGGTGGCAAGTACTATCATCTCACATTTCAGCAAAATGAAAGATGGTAATGGTACTGATATACGTTTTGTTTTATGCAAAATGGAATAGTGTATGCAACAACGCATATTTCTTTTTTATTACACGTAAGAATATAGTTAGTTTTTATAGGATTCCTTTGTGTTTTAAATGTTGGCATGAAACTTGCTTATAAATATATAAACGATCAATAAAGGAGGATTCAATATAGTGCTAGATTTAAAAATGTATGTAAACGGTGAATGGAGAGAGTCTAGTAATCAAGAAAAAAGAACAATAATTAACCCTGCGAATGGCAAGGGTATAGCATATGCACCTGAGGGAACAATTGAGGATACAAAATACGCGATCGAAGTGGCAAGAGCGACTTTCGATAGTGGAATTTGGTCAGAAACATCCACTGCTGAAAGGGCGTCATATTTATTTAAAATAGCAGATGAAATTGATAAAAATATGGAAGAGTTAGTGTATCTTGAAACAATGGATAATGGAAAAACATACCGTGAGGCAGAAGGAGATATTGGAGATGCAGCGGCTTGTTTTCGCTATTATGCTGGATTGATTACAAAGCCAGATGGGCAAACATATCATGTAGCCGATCCAATGCAAGCAATGGTTGTAAGAGAGCCAGTTGGTGTTTGTGGATTAATTGTTCCATGGAATTATCCGCTATTGATGAGTGTATGGAAAATTGCACCTGCTTTAGCAGCTGGAAATACAATTGTGTTTAAACCTTCTGAAGTGACACCAATTACTGCGACAAAGCTATTTGAAATCCTTGAAAAAGTAGGGCTACCAAAAGGTGTTGCTAATATGGTAATGGGGGCCGGCCCAATAGTAGGAAATGAAATTGCAGCGAGTAGTAAGGTGGATATGATTTCCTTTACAGGTGGAACAAAAACAGGTAAGCACATTATGAGAACGGCAGCAGATAATATGAAAAAGATTTCGCTAGAACTTGGAGGCAAATCACCGAATATTATTTTTGCAGATGCAGATTTTGAAACAGCTATTGATTATGCACTATTTGGTATTTATGCAGGTAGCGGACAAGTATGTTCAGCAGGATCGAGAATCCTTGTTGAAGAAAGCGTTTACGATAAATTTATTAATAGTTTTGTGGAGCGAGCGCAGCAAATTAACGTTGGGCCTGGTGATAATCCTGAATCAGAAATGGGACCACTTGTAAGTCAAGAACATATGGAAAAAGTATTACGCTACATTGAAATTGGGAAAGACGAAGGCGCAGACATCGCTTGTGGAGGTAAGCGAATACTGACTGGTGGAAAAAGTGAAGGTTTCTTTATTGAACCAACGGTCTTTGTCAATGTAAAACCCGATATGCGCATTGTACAGGAAGAAATTTTCGGTCCTGTTGTAGTAATTCAAAAGTTTAAAAATGAACAGGAAGCAATTGAGTTAGCAAATGGTACAGATTATGGCTTAGCTGGAGGGGTATTTACAGTTGATGGTGCGAAAGCAATGCGTGTAATTCGCAAGCTTCGCGCAGGAATTACGTGGATTAACAGCTATCATCCAACATACAATGAGGCACCTTGGGGTGGATATAAGCAAAGTGGTATAGGTCGTAGTCTAGGAACGTTTGGTTTAGAGGAATTTCAAGAAATTAAGCAGATTAATATAAATCTAGAAGTAGAACCTATTGGTTGGTTTGCAAATAAAAAGAATATAGGAGTGAAATAAATGGGAACGAACGTGGAAAATAAATTGAATGAACAAGATGTAAAAGGTTCAAATGTAAATGAGTATATTACGAAAGTACTACAGTTAATTGAAAAAGAAAAAGTTTCTGAAGAAGAAGCAAACTGGATTCAAAAAGAAACAGTAGATGGATTTAGAGAGCATGTGAATCCTGGTTTTCTAGCATATAGAAAAACAGTAACAAAGGATGGACAATTTGCGGCAGTAGAATGGTCTGATGAAGGATCTTGTTTTATGGATATTAATGGTAAAAAATATATTGACTGTTTAGGTGGATTCGGAATTTACAATGTTGGTCACCGTAATCCGAAAGTAGTAAAAGCTGTGACAGATCAACTAAAGCGTCAAGCATTACACAGTCAAGATTTACTAGATCCACTTCGAGCGATTCTTGCAAAGATTTTAGCGGATATTACACCTGGTGATTTGAAATATGCCTTCTTCACAAATAGTGGAACTGAAAGTGTAGAGGCAGCATTAAAACTAGCAAAAATGTATAGTGAACGAACAACTTTCATTTCTACAACTCGTGCTTTCCATGGTAAGAGCCTTGGTGCTTTATCTGGGACGGCAAAAGGAATGTTCCGCAAGCCATTTTTACCATTAATTCCGGGTTTCCGTCATGTCCCATTTGGCGATATTGATATGATGAGAAAAACATTTGAGACATGCGCATTAGTGGGAGAAGATGTTGCAGCAGTTATTTTAGAACCAATTCAAGGAGAGGGCGGTATTATTTTACCTCCAGAAAATTATTTGAAACAAGTACGAGATCTTTGTGATGAGTTTGGATCACTCCTTATTTTCGATGAAGTACAAACTGGAATGGGACGTACAGGGAAAATGTTTGCAGCGGAATTATATGATGTTGTGCCGGATATTATTTGTCTGGCGAAGGCATTTGGTGGAGGCGTCATGCCAGCAGGAGCTATCGTTGCGAAAGAAAAAGTATTCCAAAGTTGGTTTGAAAATCCATTTATGCATACAACAACATTTGGAGGGAATCCGCTGGCATGTGCGGCTGCAATTGCAACAATCCATGTATTATTGGAAGAGAAATTACCAGAACGTGCTGCTGAAGTTGGGGCGTATTTCTTAAATGGATTGAAACAAGCAGCAGAAGGGCACGAGGATAAAATCTTTGAAATTCGTGGTCAAGGTTTAATGATTGGTATTGAATTCCATAAAGACGAGATTGGTTACGAAGTGTCAAAGGCAATGTTTGATCAAGGTATTCTCGTTGCTGGAACGTTAATTAACTCAAAAACAATTCGTATCGAACCATCTCTTACAATTAGTTATGAAGAGGTAGATACAGTTATTAATACGTTTAAATCTGTACTAGCGCAAGTAAAAGGAAAGTAATTTTTGTATAAAATTATATACGGATTCAAACTAGTAAAACTATCATATTTTTTACTGTACTAGTTTTGATTGCAAGGAGGCAGTGTAACGAAAGTTGCACTGCCTTTTTATTACATTTTATTTGTAAGTATTTACATATACTCTGTCTTAGTGTACTATTTAACTAGTACACTAAGACAGAAGGAGGGAAGAAATGAAAATAGAATTTTCTCCAAATACACCCATTTACATTCAGGTAATGGAATACATAAAAAAAGAAATTGTAGTTGGGCATTTATCGCCTGGTGATAAAATTCCCTCTGTACGTGAATTAGCGAGTGAATTACAAGTAAATCCAAATACAATTCAACGAACATTTCAAGAATTGGAACGGGATGGTGTTGTTGTAACGCGTAGAGGAATGGGACGATATGTAACGAATGAAGGGGAGAAAATTATGGAGCTGCGCAAAGATATGGCGAAAGAATTACTTCATTCTTTTATAGATGGAATGGATAACTTAGGGTTTTCAGAAGACGAAATCCTTTCAATTCTTCGTTCTTCCTTACATGAGAAGAGGGAGGAGAGCGAATGACAGAACTATTAAAAATAGAAAACTTATGGAAGAGATACGGGTTAAAAGCAGTGATTCGTGAATTAAACATAGAGATTACGGAAGGAAAAATTATAGGGCTTGTTGGAGATAACGGGAGCGGGAAAACGACGTTATTGAAAATGATTGCAGGTTTGCAGCACCCTTCTGAAGGTAGCATTACAATTAACGGTAAAAAAGTTGGGTTAGAGACGAAAGAAATTGTTTCATTTATGTCCGATAAGCCAGTCTTTGATGATTGGATGACTATAAAAGATGCTTTATTTTTCTATCGAGATTTTTATAAAGACTTCGATATTCAAAAAGCGGTAGATACGATTGCGGAATTTAAAATACCGTTAGAAGAAAAAATTAAAGCATTGTCAAAAGGGATGATTGAGAAGCTACAAATCATTTTAACATTTTCTCGAAAAGCGAAGTTATACGTACTGGATGAACCGCTTGGCGGGATAGATCTCGTTTCTAGGGAACATGTACTTGAGCTAATCCTTAAATTTTATCGTGAAGATTGTACGTTGCTTATATCGACTCATTTAATAAGAGAAATCGAAAATATATTTGATGAAGTAATCTTTTTGAAAGATGGAGAAATAATATTGCATGAAAATGTGGAAGAACTACGATTTCAAAAAGGGAAAGCAGTACATGAGCTGTTTAAGGAGGCCTATGAGAAATGAATCAGCTTTTTCGTTATTTGTATAATTGTAATAAGAGAAAGATAGCCATTATTTACTTCGGATTTATTACAGTTTCATTAATTCTTTTATTTAATATGAAAGGAGTTTCAGGAGCTAGAATTTCAGGTAGGCAAGATATAATCATTATTATATTTTTTATCGTACTAGGTATAAATGGATTTGCAATTTTTCTAACAGGTATATCGTCTTTTCGAAAAATGCTAAAAAACTCTATGCTACGTTGTACTTCTATTTCAGCACAAAAGTATATAAGTGCAAATGTTTTATTTTCTGTACTACTCTTTATGATTTTACTAGGAATAGGAATCATTTTTCTATACTATTTTTCTTTAAATATTTACAATGGAAAAACAAATTTAGGTGTTCAGCAAGCGATCCACAGTTTATATGATTATGGAATATTCCATCATATGTTATCTATTTTCTTATGGGGACTAGATTTTGTTAATATGCTAGTTTCAGTTTATTTAATTATAGTAATTGTGAAGCTATTCAATGTGAAATCATCGATGAGTAAGATTGTTTGCGTAGTCTTATTCTTCATTTTTATCGCATTTAATGGGGGAATAACGTATATCTTTCAGCAAATAGAAAAGTATGTGTTTGCCATAAATAATATTGGATTTATAGATCAAAATGGCTTTTTAAATACATCATTCTATTCTGGTACAGATATTACAGTTTTAAATCTATGTTTTAATTGTTTATTAACAATTATATTACTAGTCATTACAGGTCGCATAATCGACAAAAAACTAGAAGTCTAAAGGAGGAATCGGCATTGGGAAATGTAGTAGTAAAATTAGAAAATGTTCGAAAAAAGATTGGTAGAACAGAAATCATTCGAGGTTTATCATTTGAGGTGCGAGAAGGGGAAGTGTACGGATTCCTTGGACCGAACGGTAGTGGTAAGACGACGACAATTCGTATGATGACAGGTCTTATTTCTATGACGGAAGGCGATATTACAATTTGTGGTCATAGCATTCGCACGGAACGTGAAAAGGCGTTAGAGCAAATTGGAGCGATTGTAGAAAATCCGGAACTATATGATTATATGACTGGTATGCAAAACTTAAAGCATTTTGCGAACATGGCAATTACACCTATTAATAAAGAGCGCATCGCTGAAATTGTAAAGCTTGTTGAATTAGAGCATGCAATTCATAAAAAGGTAAAAACATACTCACTTGGTATGAAACAACGTTTAGGAATTGCGCAGGCGTTACTTCATCAGCCGAAAATATTAATTTTAGATGAACCGACAAATGGATTAGATCCAGCTGGTATTCGCCAAATTCGTGATTATTTACAACGACTAGCGAAAGAAGAGAATATCGCGGTAATCGTATCGAGTCACTTATTAAGTGAAATTGAATTAATGTGTGATCGCGTCGTAATTATTAAACAAGGTGAGTTTGTACAAGAGTACAACTTACATGAACAAGCGAAACATGATGAGACAGTAGTAGTAGCGTTTGAAGTAGATGAAGTTCAGAAAGCGAATGAAATTATTAAAGGTAAAGCACAGGAGAATGTAATTGTGGCATCTGTAACAAAAGAGAGAATTCCACAGCTTGTAAAAAAACTTGTGCATGCTGATGTGCTTGTATATGGTGTTACCGTTCAAAATAAAACGTTAGAGGATGAATTCTTAGCGATTACTGGGGGAGTGAAAGCGTAATGTTTAAATTAATTCAAAATGAATTTTTAAAGTTACATGCGAAAAAAGGTATGTATATTTTAATCGGTGTCATTGCGGCACTCGAAATTTTAGGGAATTTAGCAATGATGAAGTGGGGAAAAGGTGATGAGTTTAAGGGGTCGTATTTAGATTATGCAAACTCAGAGATTGGTTTAATCGTTTTATTCGCAACAATTTTTGGGATCACACTTGCAGCCCGTACTCTTACTGATGAGTTCCAAAAAGGTACAATTAAACAATTGTTAATTCGTCCAAGAAAACGACTTACAGTTTTATTTTCTAAATATATTACTGTGTTATTAGCGATGCTATTTATCATATTTGCTGGTATGTTCATTGCAACGATTATTGGTGGTATTGTAATGGATGGTAGTAAAACAGATTTAACGTTAGGAATTGTTTTAAAAACGATGTTATATCAGCTTGTATCACCATTTTTCTTTGCAACACTTGCCTTTTTCTTAGCAAATGTATTTAGAAAATCCGTATTGCCATTAATTATTACGTTGTTCTTATATTTCTTGCAAGGAGCAATTACTATTGCACTAATGATGTTTGCAAAAGGTGTAGCGAAGTTTGTAGTATTCTTCCATTTAGATTTAAGAGCTTACGACAGTAATAAATTGGTAAGCGGTGGAATGGAGCCACCATTTGCAGAATTTACGTTTACAACTTCATTATTACTTTTAGCTGCATATTTTGCTGTATTACTTGTAGCATCAAGTGCATTATTCCAAAAACGTGACGTATTATAATAAAAGAAATCCCCGTTTGTAAAAACGGGGATTTTTATTACATAGTTTTTTACATTTCTAGTATTCTGTATTGTTAATTTGAGATGCTGTTAGCGATAGAATACCGGATCTTCTCCAGCTATTTAAGTACAGCAAATGTAAGTTGTAACGAAGTTGAAGAACTGTGATATGGTATATCCAATAAATTCGTTATTATATATGTTAAGAGATACGTTGCTCGAAAGTATTTGAGAAAAACAGGAAGATTTTCAACTATATTCATATTATAATATAGTTATCCTGCTATTTGTAGGAGAAGGGTTCCCTATAACTGATTAAAGTTTTACTTTAACAATCTTTGGAGGTGTGCAATATTGCAATATGCATTTTCACGTATAAGACTACGTAGCTTTTTTGGATGGATGATGATAGGGTTGTTTCTTACGATGATTCCATTAGGTTTATCAAATGTTTCTGATAGCACGTTAGAGGTTATTTCACAAATAACTGTATTTTTTGTATTTCCGTTATTTTGGTTGTACGTAAAAGCGAATAAAAATAATGTTGTTTTTAAAAGTTTCTTTGATAAGCCAGGACGTTTACCGTGGGGACTCATTTTATTAGCAACGATAATGGGAATGATTTTTTCAGTCGGTATATCTCATATTCAATTTTACATATTAGCACATACGTTACCGAATTTCTTAGTTACCATGTTAGAAGATGGAACTGTTATTAATACGAGTAACATATATATGACGATATTTACTTTCATTTCAGCATGTGTATTAGCACCTATTATGGAAGAGATTATTTTTAGGGGATTCTTTTTACAGCGAATGGCTTATAAATGGGGGATTAAAAAAGCTGTAATTATATCTTCACTTATTTTTGGTTTAGGACACTTTGATGTTATTGGTGCTTTCATGTTTGGTGTTGTTATGTGCCTTTTATACATAAAAACGAAAAATATATGGACGAATATTGCTGTGCATGCTCTTAATAATTTAATTGCGACAAGTATGCAATTTGTCGGTGGAGAAGAAGATACTGCAATCTCAATTCCTGAATTACAAGCACAAAGTAATTTATGGATTGGTATCGGTCTTACAGTTGTTGGGTTACTTTGGTTAATTCCTTATGTTTGGAAACAATGGCGTACAGTAAAAGAAGTGGGTGTGCCACCAGTGCGCTTCATAAATGAAGAAAAGGTAGTGAATGCATCACAAGAAAATGAATTGTATAGTCAAGTGATCGTAACAGATAGATTGATGGCTGTAGAACTACCAGATGAAGCGGTAAATAAGCTTCGGTTAGAAGAAAATGATTATGTAACAGTTTCTGTAGAAGAAGATAAAATCGTTATAAAAAAAGCACATGATAGATAATTAAAAAACATCTCTCCTGTATAAAAGGAGAGATGTTTTTTAATTCGTAATAATTTCTACACGAAAATTATTACCGTTCTTTACATATTTAATATCTGTAACAGTGCGGACAGTTTTTAAAAGCTCCACTTTTTCACCAATTCGAGGGATCGTCGGAACATTGTCCCAAATACCAAGCAAGTCATCTAATTGTGCTGTTTTTTCATAAAACCAGATTTTCAATGTAAAGCCCCTTTCTCGAACTTTATGTATTTTAATACATAATATATTATTTTTATTCTTTTTGTAAGGGGTTTTTAGATTTTTTGTGAATAAAGTGAAACTTTAATGAGTTGGAGTTTTATTCATCCTCACCGATTATTAACCTTCACCAATTGGGCGTTTACGGGTAGCCAGACTCCCTATTAACTTTTTGGCTGCAACTGAATTTTGAGGTGGGAGTTTTACTGCCAACAAATAGCGTGATAAAAATAAATTAATTTTCTGGGAAGATATGCTCAATGTCTGGAGTAAGAGATACTTCTGATAATACGATATGAGAAACTGTCGTTGCATATGAAGAAACATCATTGATAAATTCTTCAAGTTCAACGAGTGAAGGAACAGAAATTTTTACAATGTAGCATAAGCTTCCTGTTACTCGGTAACAAAAACTTGCAGATGGATAAGATTGGATAAACTGTTGCATACGTGTTGTATCACCATTTTTTAAAGTGATTTCTAAAATACAATCTAAAACAAGTCCTGCTTTTTTATAATCAATATCGATTGTGTATTTTTGAATAATTCCTTCACTTTCAAGTTTACGAACACGTTCTGTAGTAGACGGAGCGGATAAGTTTACTCGCTTTGCTAATTCGCGCATGGAAAGGCGACTATCATTATATAATTCATTTAAAATCTTTCGATCAACACGGTCTAGTTGCATTTGTAAATATACCTCCAGCAAAATGATAATTTTTGTAAAGAAAAAATATGAATTAAGATTCATATGAAATGTAAAGTGAACTTCATTTATTTTACAATAAAATAGAAGGAAATAGGAGGGGAAATGATGGAGAGAATTTCATTATCAAATGTAGGAGATACAAAGTTTCAAAAGTTATTAGGCCATAATCCAGATATATTACATTCGTGGAGTACGTTAGAGGATACACTGTACAATAAAGGAACACTTTCAGCAGAGTTGAAGGAGCAAGTGAGAAGAACATTAGCGTATGGGAATGAATGTCCGTATTGCATGGCAAAGGGAAGACCTGATGATGTGCAAAAGGCAGAGAAGATTAGTGTAGCCGTTACTTTTGCGCATACATTTGTTCATGATCGAAAGGCGATAGATGATAATATGTTTCATGTATTAAAACAATATTGGACGGAAAAAGAAATTGTAGAACTTTGTGCTTATATTTGTTTTATTACTGCGTCGCAGCAATTTGGTTTTGTATTTCAACTACAACCAAATTAAGGAGAAAATGATGATTAATCAAATAGCACTTATCATAATTGATGTACAAAAGGCGTTTCAATTACCATACTGGGGGGAGCGAAATAATCTTTTTGCTGAAGAAAATATGAAAAGTTTATTAGAAGAATGGAGAAGAAGGAAGCGACCAGTTTTTCATATTCAACATGTAAATAAAGAAAATGTTCAGTCGATGTTTTATCAACAAGCAGAAACAGTAAACTTTAAAGAAGAAGTGAAACCACTGCGAGATGAAATAATTATCCAGTAATCCGTTAATAGCGCGTTCATTGGGACAAATTTAGAAGAACAATTAAGAGAGAAAAAATGTAATACGGTAGTGATTGTAGGATTAACAACAAATCATTGTGTGGAGACTACAACACGGATGGCAGGTAATTTAGGATTTACAACGTATTTAGTGAGCGATGCGACGGCTACATTCAATCGGAAAGGTCTGGACGGGGCAGAGTATAGTGCAGAGGACATTCACAATATGACACTTGTAAACTTACATGATGAATTTGCTAAAATCGTTACGACTGAAGATATCTTAAAATTATTTTAAGAAAATAATTACGGAATTATGTAGAAAAAAATAAGAATATTTCGTATAATCTAAGTATAATCATTTTGAAAATAGGGGTGGCATCATATGGAGCAAATTTCAGTAAAGAAAATAGAAAAAGTACTCGTTTTAGCAGGTGAGGATAAACAAAAGCAAAAGGAATTTTATGAATTGCTCTTATCAACGGAGTTTTATGTTGCTGGTTCACTTGAAGCAGAAGACGGGGCAACGGAAGGAACACTTCGTTTGCGTCATTTCCAAGGAGAGGGTAGATGGATCGTTCCGTTCTTTACACAATTGAAATTTGTAAAAGATGTGTTGCCAGAAGGTACACCCCTTATTACGATACGTGGAAAAGAATTATTTGGTGGCATTGAGAAGGATGCAACAGCTGTATTAAATGTTGGTACTGATATAAGTAAAACATTTATTCCGGAAGAAATTGCAGATATCGCATCTGGACGAATTTTTAATTATTATAAGTAAAAGGAAAAGCTTAATCGCTTTTCCTTTTTAATTTAAACATGGAGTGCTACGCCTGAAGAAATAGAGAGTGTTTTATTATTTGTATTTATTGTTGCTGTAGCTCCAAGGGGAATACCGATATTTGGATTTATATGTCCAATCGGTAAACCGAATAGGACAGGTATATCATATGGCATGAAATATTCATATAATATTGTTTGCAATGATGGAGATGGTTTAGAAGGGGTGCAATCATGACAACTTGAAAAAATAACGCCATTGCATTCATTAAACTTTCCAGATAAAAGTAGTTGATTTAACATACGATCGATGCGGTACGGTTCTTCCCCGATATCTTCAAGCAATAAAAGTGTATTGGCTGTACTTATTTCATAGGGTGAACCAATTACACTCGTTAAAACAGCTAAATTCCCTCCAACTAATGTACCGGTAGCTGTACAGGCTGAGCTAGGTACGATACATTCTGATGCAGATAAGATAGAAGAATACGGGTGGAAGAGCTGATTGAAAGAAGATAAAGAGAGAGAATCTATACCTTTGCCTACTTCTTCAATCATCGGACCATGAAACGTAACAAGCTTTGCATAACGTGAAAAAGCAGTATGTAAAGCTGTAATATCGCTGTATCCCCAAAAAATTTTTGGATTTTGTTGAATGATTTCATATTGAATGTGAGGGAGAAGACGAGCGCTTCCGTAACCACCTCGTGCACAGAAAATTGCTTTTACTTCATTATTTGTAAAGGCTTCATGTATATCATCAAGACGAACTTGGTCACTTCCAGCTAAATACCCATACTTTTCATAAATACTCTTCCCAATTATTACGGATAATCCCATCTCTTGTAATACATTTACACCTTTTAATACACTTTCAATTGTAGGTGGACCAGACGGTGCAATAATCATTACTGTATCACCATGTTTTAACGCATTTGGATAAATCATTGTTTTCAGCCTCCTTCTCTTTCAATATATTCGCTTCATATGAAGTTCAACCCTTGTAAAAGAAGGGGAAAGCTTGTCAAATAAAGAAGATATAAGGGGGATAGGAGGGGAAATGATGTTCACAAGTCGAGTAATAGACATATTGCAAATTAAGTATCCCATCATTCAAGCAGGTATGGCGGGTGCCATTACAACGCCAGAACTTGTTGCAGCTGTAAGTAATAGCGGAGGATTAGGAACGCTTGGAGCAGGCTATATGAGCCCAGAACAAATTCGTAAAGCGATTTATAAAATAAGGGAACTAACAAATAAGCCTTTCGGTGTTAATTTACTGTTAACGAAAGAGGTGCAGATAGAAAAAGAGAAGATAAATGAGGCGAAAGTCTTACTTAATGGAGTGAATAGAGAGTTAGGTATTGAGGAAGAGGATGTAGTAAATCTTCCAAAAAGTTATAAAGAACAATTACAAGTGTTAGCAGAAGAAAAGGTACCGGTCGTTAGCTTTGCATTCCAAACGTTAGAACAAGAAGAAATAGATGAATTAAAAAGAAGAGGAATAAAAGTCATCGGAACAGCGACTCATGTAGCAGAAGCGAGAGCACTTGCCGAGCTAGGAGTAGATATTATCGCCGGGCAAGGTAGCGAAGCAGGAGGTCATAGAGGAACGTTTATCGGGAAAGAACAAGATGCAATGATTGGTACGTTTGCGTTAATTCCGCAGTTAGTAGCGGCAGTTCCGCATATCCCAATTGTTGCAGCAGGTGGTGTAATGAACGGACAAGGGCTTGTTGCGGCATTTGCGTTAGGGGCAGAAGCTGTTCAAATGGGATCAGCTTTTTTAACGAGTGAAGAAAGTATTACACATGACGTATATAAAGAGGCTGTATTAAAAAGTACAGATACGAGTACAATTGTAACTCGTGCGTTTTCCGGGAAATATGCACGGGGTATTCGTAATGAATTTATAGAGAGACACGAAGGAAAAGAAGAAGGGCTTCCGATGTATCCAGTGCAAAACGTATTAACTTCTAAAATACGCCAAGAAGCAGCGACGCAAAACAAGGGAGAATATATGTCACTTTGGGCGGGACAAGCATCGGCATTAGCAAGAATTGAGCCAGCTCAGCACGTAGTGGAGCGGGTCGTGAAAGAAGCAGAGGATGTAATGGAACAATTACAAAATGTATATAGAAAAAGACCACTTGAATAATT
>Ga0209025_1000454_pt1 | contig 80042 bp, 73 predicted proteins | sample AraplaMF_Col_mLB_FD_184256 | JGI IMG/M metagenome (GOLD analysis project Ga0209025, IMG submission 184256) | Arabidopsis root microbial communities from the University of North Carolina, USA - plate scrape MF_Col_mLB (SPAdes) (version 2) | ecosystem: Host-associated > Plants > Roots > Endosphere... | reverse complement strand
GCGCGATCTGCTCCATGCACAAGGTTCGCTGCGCGTGCTGCTGGAGATGCCTGCCAAGGCGCTGGCGAAGCTGCCCGGCCTGGGGCCCGCCCGCGCCTGCCGGCTGGCGGCCTCGCTCGAACTGGGCCATCGCTTCCTCGGCGCGGAACTGGAACGCGGCGCGCTGCTGACCGATCCGCGTGCCGCCGGCCAGTACTTCGCGCAGCGGCTGCGAGGCCGGCCCCACGAGGTCTTCGCGGTGCTGTTCCTGGACACGCGGCACCGCGCGATCGCCTTCGAGGAACTTTTCCAGGGCACCATCGACGGCGCCCAGGTCCACCCGCGCGAGGTCGTACGGCGCGCGCTGGAGCTCAATGCGGCGGCCGCGATCTGCGGGCACAACCATCCCAGCGGCAATGCCGAACCCAGCGGGTCCGACCGCGTGATCACAGCACGCCTGAAGGAGGCGCTGGCGCTGGTCGACGTGCGCCTGCTCGACCACATCGTCGTCGGCGATGGGACGCCGGTCTCCCTGTCGACGCGGGGCTGGCTGTGAATCCCGGCGCCCCGCGCCGGCTGCGAACGCCCGCTCGCGTACAATGCGCGGTCCCGCAGCACCCCGCAGAATCCCGTGAAATCCAACCTCCGCGCCCTGGTGGCGCAGGCGATCGACGCCCTCCGCGCCGCCGGCACCCTGCCGGCCGATCTGGCCACGCCCGAGTTCGTCATCGAGCGTCCCAAGAATGCCGGCCAGGGCGATTTCTCCACCAACGCCGCCATGCTGCTGGCCAAGCCCGCGCGCTCGAATCCGCGCGCCATGGCGCAGGCGCTGGTCGACGCGTTGCCCGCCACCTCCGACCTGGCGAAGGTCGAGATCGCCGGCCCGGGCTTCATCAACTTTTACGTCGACGAAGGCGCATGGCGCCGCCAGATCGGCGACGTGCTGGAGCGTGGCGCCGCCTATGGCCGCAACGAAAGCGGCAGGGGCCATCGCGCCGGCGTGGAATACGTGTCGGCCAATCCGACCGGTCCGCTGCATGTCGGCCACGGCCGCGCGGCGGTGATCGGCGACTGCATCGCGCGCGTGCTCGATGCCAATGGCTGGAGCGTGGCGCGCGAGTTCTACTACAACGACGCCGGCGCGCAGATCAACAACCTCGCCATCTCGGTGCAGGCGCGCACGCAGGGTCGCGGGCCGGAACATCCGGACTGGCCGGAAGACGGCTATCGCGGCGACTACATCAAGGACGTCGCGGCGTCCTACCTGCGCGGCGACAGCGTCGAGGTGGAAGGCCACGTCGTTACCGGCGCGAAGGACGCGAACGATCTGGACGCGATCCGCCAGTTCGCCGTCGCCTACCTGCGCCGCGAGCAGAACCTGGACCTGGAAGCCTACGGCGTGTCGTTCGACACCTACTTCCTGGAGTCCTCGCTCTACACCGACGGCAAGGTCGAGGAGACCGTGCGCGAACTCGTCGCCCACGGCCACACGTACGAGGAAGGTGGCGCACTGTGGCTGCGCACCACCGACTTCGGCGACGACAAGGACCGCGTGATGCGCAAGTCCGACGGCACGTACACCTACTTCCTGCCGGACGTCGCGTACCACCTGAGCAAATGGCAGCGCGGTTACGAACGCGCGATCACCGAGCTGGGCGCGGACCACCACGGTTCGCTCGCCCGCGTGAAGGCCGGCCTGCAGGCGCTGGACTGCGGCATTCCGCAGGGCTGGCCGGAATACGTGCTGCACCAGATGGTCACCGTCATGCGCGGTGGCGAGGAAGTGAAGCTCTCCAAGCGCGCCGGCAGCTACCTCACGCTGCGCGATCTCATCGACGAAGTCGGCCGCGATGCGACGCGCTGGTTCCTGATCGCGCGCAAGCCCGATTCGCAGCTGACCTTCGACATCGACTTCGCACGCAGCCAGTCGCTCGACAACCCCGTGTACTACGTGCAGGTGTCGCACGCGCGCATGCACGGCCTGATGCGCCAGCTGAAGGAGCGCGGACTCTCGTTCGATGCCGCCAACGGCCTCGCCCAGCCGCTGGACCTGGAGGATGTTCCCGCGCGCGAGCTGATCGCCACGCTGCTGCGTTACGCCGACGTCGTCGAGACGGCCGGTCGCGACCTGGAACCGCACCAGATCGCCGCCTACCTGCTCGAACTGGCGCAGACGTTCCAGACGTACTACAACGACCACCAGTTCCTGGTCGACGACGCCAACACCCGCGACGCGCGTCTCGTGCTCGCGATGGCGACGCGGCAGGTGCTGGCGAACGGTCTCGAACTGCTGGGCGTTAGCGCCCCCGAGGTGATGTAAGTGGCGGCGAAGCGAGGCAAGTCCCAGGCACGACGCAATTCCGGTGGCGACAGCGGCCTGCCCGGCTGGGCGTGGATGGTGCTGGGCGTTCTGCTGGCGGTGGTGGCGATTCTGGTCGCACCGAAGTACTTCAAGTCCAGCGGCGACGGCTTTTTCCGCCCGCAGCCCAATCCCGACGCGCAGCCGGCCACGGTGAGCGGCGCCGACGAGGAGGCGATCGCGGAGGAATCCACGCCCGTCCCGTCCAAGGCCAGGCGCGACAAGGAAGCACCGGCGAAGAAGGATACCGATTACGACTTCTACACCCTGCTTCCGGGGCGTGAGGTGCCGATGTCGGATGCCGAACTGGCCGCGAGCGAAAAGGCCGAAGCCAAGCGCGCTGCCGAACGCGAGAAGCAGGCGCGTCCGTCGGCGGACGATGCAGACGCGGCGGCAACGCCCGCTTCCAGCGCACAGACCGCCGCTCCACTCCCGCGCCCGGTAGACACCGACACCGTGCCGTCGCGCACGCCGGCGCAAGGCAACACGCCCGCTCCGACCACCGCAACGGCTTCGGCCGAGCCGGCGAACACCGGTTCCAACAAGCCGGCGGCCAGTGCGACGCCGACATCGCCGGCCGCGAGCGCATCCACCGACGACAACACCCGTTACCTGCTCCAGGCCGGCGCGTTCCAGGCCTCCGGCCAGGCGGAGGAAATGAAGGCGCGCATCGCGATGCTCGGCCTCAGCGCGCGCGTCGAATCGGCCAACATCAACGGCAACACGGTGTATCGCGTGCGCATGGGGCCGTACGGCACCGCCAGCGATCTGGCCGACGCCAAGCGCAAGCTCGCCGGCGGCGGGCTGCAGGGCATGGCGATCAAGGTGAAGTGATTCGAGTCGGTCGCCGGCGCTGGCTCGCGACCGCTCCATGCCTCTTCGCAGCATGGGTTTCGCCTCGCGGAACCGATCGCGACAGCCACGGACACGCAGGATGATGGGCTTCGCGACGCGAAACCCATCCCGCGGGCCTGCATCCAGAGCCGCGACCGCGATCACCGCGAACGTCGCCTTCCCCCGCTAGACTGCCGCGATCCCGCAACGGGATCCTTGGGGAAACGGATGGACAAGCGTATTGCGTCGGGCTGCATCGCCTCGATCGTCGGGCTGATGCTGTTCGCCTTCGTCGGCTACATGCTCGGCGCGAAGCTCCAGCAGGTGGTGACCACGCCGATGGGCGAGTTGCCGCTGTTCGACCTGGCGGGCATGTTCGTCTCGATGGCCGCGGGCGGTGCGATCGCCGGCCGGCGCTTTGTGTGGTTCGCGATCGCGCTGGTCGCGCTGATCTGGATCCCGACCATCTACATGCTGGTGGCGATGCAGCCGGAGATGACGTTGGCGCGCGTGCTGCGGTTCAACCGCTTGGCGATCGGCGCGAACCTGGTGCTGGCGCCGCTGGGCGCGTTGCTGGGTGCGTGGATCGCGGAGCGGCTGCGTGCCCGGCGGAAAGCGTGACAGGTCCCGGGTGCGCTTCGCTTACCCGGGCTACGACATCGGACTTGCGCTAAGCCTGATACCGACGGCTTAACGCTTCACGCCTCAATCGACGCTCCGTAGGATGGGTTTCGCTCGCGAAACCCATCATCTTGTGTGTCTGGAGCTTTGGCGATGGGTTTCGCAAGCGAAACCCATCCTACGAGAAGGCGTGGAATCCGCGCCGCTCAGCCGCCGCGCTTGAGCGTGATCAACGCCGACGTATCCGACTCGCCCTGGCCGCGTTCGATCAGCTCGGCGTAGTCGGCCAGCGCCTGCTCGACGGTGGTCGTGCGCACGCCGGTATCGCGCGCGATCGCCGCGACGATGCGCAGGTCCTTGAGCATGTGCGCGCACTTGAAGCCGGGGTTGAACTCGTCGCGCAGCATCGTCGCGCCGCGCTTGTCGAGGAACCAGTTGCTGGCGGCGCCGGCCATCAGCGTGGGCAACAGCTTGTCCGGATCCAGGCCCAGCTTCTCGCCCAGCGCGAGACCTTCGCACACAGCCTCGTTGATGCCCGCGACCAGCACCTGATTCACGGCCTTGGTCGCCTGTCCGGCACCGGTCGCGCCCATGTGGCTGATGCGCGCGGCGTAACTCTCGATCACCGGCGTCGCGGTTTCCAGCACGTCCGCTTCGCCGCCGACCATTACCGACAGCTTGCCGTTGCGCGCGCCTTCGACGCCGCCGGAAACCGGGGCATCCAGGAAACCGATGTTGTGCGCGCCCAGCATCGCGGCGCAGCGGCGCGCGGTGTCCACGGCAACCGTGGAATGGTCGATCACGATCGCACCGGGCTTGAGCACGTCGGCCAGCGCGGTGACGTTCTCCAGCACGTCGGCATCGAGCGACACGCACAGCACGACCACATCGCAATCGGCGAAGTTCGCCGCCGAACGCGCGGCGCGGACGCTCAGCTCCGCGGCGAGCGCATCGGCCTTGGCCTGGGTACGGTTGCCCACCGCGGTGAGCATGCCCTTGGCGTGCACGTAGCGGGCCATCGGAGTGCCCATCGCACCCAGACCAATAACGCCAACTTTCATCTGCTTGTTCCGTTGATTGATAAAGAAGAACGCCGCCCGTTCAGGGCGAGGCGTTCCATTCGTGCAGGGTGACGACCGAGGAACCGCTGGTGTGCACCGGGTCGGCGAACGCGATGGCCTCGGCTTCGGCCAGATTACCGGCCCGGACCAGATATGCGCCGCCACTCCTGTCGGGAATCGCCCTGTCAAAGAACGGCCCGGCCAGTTCCAGCCGGCCGTCTTCACGCAGCGCGTCCAGATGCGCGTAGTGCGGGGCGATCACGGCGTCGTCGAACGCCGCCGTCCGCCGGGTGAGGATCAGGAACCGCTTTGCGTCCGTGCTCATGCCAGCGGCACGTCGTCGAGGTAGGTGTAACCGGTCAGGCCGGTCTCCAGCGCCGCGTCTAGGCTCGCCGCCTCGTCGGCCGGCAAGCCGGCCGCGGCGACCTTCTCGCGGTAGGCCGCGCGCAGGTCGTCGAGGCGGTAGCCGACGTAATCGAGCATCACGTCGGTCGTGTCGCCGCGACGCTGCTGCGTCAGCTGGTAACTGTCGCCTTCGATGCGCACTTCCACCGCGTCGGTGTCGCCGAACAGGTTGTGGATGTCGCCCAGGATTTCCTGATACGCGCCCACCAGGAAGAAGCCGATGCGGTACGTCTCGCCCGGACGCGTCGCGTGCAGCGGCAGCGACGTGTCCAGCCCTTCGTTCTCGACGTAGGTCTTCACCGTGCCGTCGGAATCGCAGGTCATGTCGGCCAGCACGCCGCGGCGCGTCGGTTCCTCGTCCAGGCGCTCGATCGGCAGGATCGGGAACACCTGGTCGATCGCCCACACGTCCGGGATCGATTCGAACACGCTGAAATTGACGAAGTACTTGTCGACGAGGCGGTCGTTGAGTTCGTCCAGCAGCTCGCGATGGCTCTTCTCGTCGTAGCTCAGGCGACGGCGCACGTCGTGCGCGATGGCATAGAACAGGTCGTCGATGCGCGCGCGATGCACCAGGTCCAGCTGGCCCAGCGCATACAACTGCAGGCCCTCGCTGTGGTGGTGCTGCGCTTCGTGGAACAGCTCCACCGGCGGGCGCTGCTCCAGTTCGGCATGAACCTCGCGCAGGTGGCGGATCACCATCGGCTCGTCGTTGTGCACGTCCGGGATGCGGCCTTCCGGCGCTTCCTCGACTTCGGCGACGTTGGCCACCAGCACGGCGTGGTGCGCGGTCATCGCGCGGCCGCATTCGGTGACGATGCGCGGCGGCACCAGCCCGTGTTCGGCGCAGGCGTCCGACAGCGGCTGCACGATCGAATTGGCGTACTGCTGCACGCCGTAGTTGATCGAGCAGTAACCGCGCGAACGCGTGCCTTCGTAGTCGATGCCCAGGCCGCCGCCGACGTCCATGTAGCGCACGTTCGCGCCCAGGCGCGAGAGCTCGACGAAATAGCGCGTGGCTTCGCGCATGCCGTTGGCGATGTCGCGCACGTTTGAGATCTGCGAGCCCATGTGGAAATGCAGCAGCTGCAGCGTGTCGGTCATGCCCGAGTCGCGCAGCTTCTTCCACAGGTCCAGCACCTGGCGCGGCGAGAGACCGAACTTCGCCTTGTCGCCGCCGCTGTTCTGCCACTTGCCCGCACCGAGCGAGGCCAGGCGCATGCGCACGCCCAGGCCCGGCTTCACGCCGAGCGCGGCGGCTTCTTCCATCACCAGCGCCAGTTCGGACGGCTTCTCGATGACGATGAAGGTTTCCATGCCGAGCTTGCGGCCGATCAGCGCCAGGCGGATGTATTCGCGGTCCTTGTAGCCGTTGCAGACGATCAGGCCGCCCGGCCGCGACAGCGCGAGCACGGCCATCAGCTCCGGCTTGCTGCCCGCCTCCAGGCCGAAGCCTTCGCCACGGTGCGAGGCCAGCGTGCCGGCGACGCCACGATGCTGGTTCACCTTGATCGGATACACGGCCGTGTAGCCGCCGGCATAGCCCCAGTCGGCCTGCGCCTGCGCGAAGGCGGCCTGCAGCTTGCCCAGGCGATCGCCGAGGATGTCGGGGAAACGCACCAGCAGCGGCAGCTTGGCGCCGTTGGCCTTGGCGGCATCGACGACCTGCGGCAGCGAGATGGCCGGGCCCTTCTCGCCGCGCGGGCGCACGACGACCTGCCCGTTCGCGCCCGCGTCGAAATAGCCTTCCGACCAGTGCGGGATCGAGTAGGTCTTGCGGGCCTGATCTAGCGACCAGTCGGACATCGGCGCGGTTCCGGGGGAGGCGGGGGGACGCGCATTCTACAGTGCGGGGGCGAACGGCCCCGTTCCGGCGGCGACGAATGTCCGCGTCCGGCCCGTAACGCGCTCTCCGCTACAATGCCGCCCCTTTTCCCGCTGCCCCGGGCACGTCGACGACGCGCTCCCGGGCGGCCCTTCCCCTGGGATGCGCGCATGAGCACCAACACCTCCTGGCATTACGAGAACTTCGACCCGACCGGCTCGGCCATCGGCTACCGCATCACGAAGAAGCTGGACGAGGTGCAGTCGCCGTTCCAGAAGATCGAGATCTTCGAGAGCACCGACTGGGGCAACCTGATGCTCATCGACGGCGCGATGATGCTGACCACGAAGGACAACTTCTTCTATCACGAGATGATGTCCCACCCGGCGCTGTTCACCCACGCCGATCCGAAGAACGTGGTCATCATCGGCGGCGGCGACTGCGGCACGCTGCGCGAGGTGCTCAAGCACAAGGGCGTGCAGCGCGCGGTGCAGTGCGATATCGACGAGCAGGTCACGCGCATGGCCGAGAAGTGGTTCCCGGAACTGTGCGACGCCAACGACGATCCGCGCGCGACGCTGATGTTCGATGACGGCATCGCCTACATGAAGAACTGCGAGCCGAACTCGCTGGACGTGGTGATCGTCGATTCCACCGACCCGGTCGGCCCGGCCGAGGGCCTGTTCAACAAGGCCTTCTTCGAAAGCTGCTTCCGCGCGCTGAAGGACGACGGCATCCTCGTCCAGCAGTCCGAATCGCCGCTGATGCTGCTCTCGCTCATCAAGGAAATGCGCGCCGAGATGGGCAAGGCCGGCTTCACCACGTTCCAGACGCTGCCCTTCCCGCAACCGTGCTACCCGACCGGCTGGTGGAGCTGCACGCTGGCGCGCAAGGGCAAGGGTTTCGACTTCCGCGTCGCCGATTCGCGCGCCAAGGACTTCGACACCAGGTATTACACGGCCGACGCGCACCAGGGCGCGGCGGTGCTGCCGCCGTTCGTGGCGGCGGAGTTGGGGTGAGTCGGGCCTGACAAGCCCCGGGTGCGCTTCGCTTACCCGGGCTACGAGTCACCATTCCCGATGCCTGAAAGCCCCGCTCCGGCGGGGCTTTCTCGTTTGCGAGAACGCGATGTGCGGAATGTGTCGCGATCGCGAAACACTGAATGCCGTGACGTTCGACCGGCGTATCGATCCGCGACGTTAATATTTCAATAACTGAACCGTCCGGTTCAGATGAACCGCCGCGCCGCCCTCCCCCGAGCACGACGCGCGTCGCCGGATCCCCCAATGAACGCCTGCGCCCTGCCGCGCGACCCACGGTCGCTGCCGCCCGATGTTCGTTTGCTCAAACGCGGCGAACGTTTCCTCGAACCCGACGTCTACGTCCTCGACGTGGACGGACGCCCCGCCGTGGTCAAGGACTACGGCCGCTATCGCCGCACGCCGCTGTCGCCGCTTGCGCGGTGGCTCGTGCGGCGCGAAGCGCGCGTCCTCGAACTGCTGCGCGGCTGGCGCCATGCGCCCGCGTTGCTGGGGACGATCGGCGGCCTCGCGCTGGGCATCGAGTTCATTCCCGGCGAAACGCTGGGCGAAGTGGCGATCGACGCCGGGTCGCATGTGTTCCAGCAGTTGCGCGGCGCGGTCGCCTCGCTGCATGCGGCGGGCATCACGCACAACGACCTGCATCCGGCCAACGTACTGGTGGCAGGGTCGACGCCGGTGCTGATTGATTTCGCCTCGGCCATGCGCATGCCGCGCTGGCTGCGCTGGTTCCCGCTGGCGCGCGAGCTGCGTCGCAGCGACCTCGCCAATGTCGCGAAGATGCGCCAGCGCATGACCGGCGAAGCGCCGACCGCGCGGGAAGCCGCGGTGCTGGCGCCGCCACGCTGGGTCGACGCGATCCGGCTCGGCTGGAAACGCATCTACCGGCGCCTCAAGGGCGCATGAGTCAGGCAGCGGCTTCGGCCATCCGCAGTCGGGCGGCGTGGCGGCGGCGTTCGCGCAGGCGCAGGAAGGGGCGCTCGACTGCGTAGTGCAACGCCGCGCCGGCCGCGAGGGTCGCCACCGCGTACACGGCGAACAACATGAAACCCTTATCCGCCAGCGCTTCGCCCCAGTTTCGATCCACCGCGGCGAACACCAGCTTGTGGCTGAGGTAGAGGCTGTAAGAGATCGTCGCGATCCACCCCGCCCCCGGCAGCGCGCGACGGCCGATCAGGCTGCGCGAACTCGCACCGGAGATCACCAGGCACGCGATGGCCCACGACAGCACCGGCCAGCCGACCGCGTTGCCCACCAATCCCGTGCGCTGCTGGAACAACCAGAACGCGAGCCCCATGCCGACCACGCCCAGCGCAAGGAACGCATTGCCGCGCGCCAGCATCCGTTCCCATGTCGCCGGCCGGAACACTGCGATCACCGCGAGCACGACACCCGCGAGCAGTCCGTCCAGGCGGCACCACGTCGGGTAGTACAGGTCTTCGACGAACCATGGCCGCGCCGGCTGCGTGGCGTCGTCGTGCAGCCACGTCCCGGTGCGCACCGCGATGCCGGCAACGATCACGAACACGCACAGGCCCGCGAACTTCGCGACCGAAGGCCGCTTCGCCATGAACACCGCCAGCGCGGGGAACAGCAGGTAGAAGTGTTCCTCCACGCACAGCGACCACGCGTGCGAGAACGACTGCTGCGTGCCGTAATCGACGAACAGGTTGAAGGTGAAGCTGCCGAACATCCACCACGGCGCCATGCCGTCCGCCTCGCGCCATTGCGGGAAGGCGAGGTAGATCGCCAGCACGACGAGGAACGCCGGCAGGATGCGCCACGCGCGCCGTGCGTGGAAATCGCCGAACGACAGGCGTTCGCCACGCGCCAGCGGCGCCAGTACCTGGCGGCCGATCAGGAAGCCGCTGAGCACGAAGAAGATGTCGACGCCCATCCACCCGTAGCGTTCGAGCCACTTGAAGTCCGGGCCGAGTCCGCCGACGAGGAAGGAGTGGAACAGCATCACCCATACGACGGCGATGGCGCGCAGCAGGTCGAGTCCGGGAAGGCGGGGCATGAAGTCCGTTTCGTTGTTGTTTTTGAAGGCGCAGCGCGTTGGGCATCGCGGGGCGAAACCCATCCTAAAGCCACAGACCGCGGCGAAGGCCGCGAGAAAAACTCAGAGCGCGTCGCCGTCCATTTCGCCGGTGCGGATGCGCACCGCGCGTTCCAGGTCCCACACGAAGATCTTGCCGTCGCCGATCTTGCCGGTGCCGGCGGCCTTCATGATCGCCTCGACCACCGTGTCGACCTGCTCGTCGGTCACCGCGACCTCCAGCTTGATCTTGGGCAGGAAGTCCACGACGTACTCGGCGCCCCGGTAGAGCTCGGTGTGTCCCTTCTGGCGACCGAAGCCCTTGACCTCGGTCGCGGTGATGCCCGCCACGCCGGCCTCGGCGAGCGCCTCGCGCACGTCGTCGAGCTTGAACGGCTTGATCACCGCCATGACCATCTTCATTGCTTCGTTCTCCTGCGATCGCCTTCGATCGTGGCGGGAGAATATCGAAGACCGTGCCGTGCCGGGTGGTCCATGCGGTAGAGTGACGCCACTTTCGGACTTCCCCCACATTCCGCCGCGGCCCGCGCCTACGGCGTCCTCACGGCCGACCCCGCAATCTCGTGGGAACGCCCGAGGACCTACCTCACCATGATCGACCTGAATCCCATCGACGACCTCGCCCGCCGCCTGAGCACCCTGGTTCCCCCGAGCGTTCGCGAAGGCCGCGAGGAGTTGCAGCAGAACTTCAAGGCCGTGCTCCAGTCCGGGCTGGCCAAGCTCGATCTGGTCACGCGTGAGGAATTCGAGGTCCAGCGCGAAGTCCTGCTGCGCACGCGCGAGAAACTGGAAGCGCTGCAGCAGACCGTCGCCGACCTGGAAGCCCAGCTCGCACAGTCCGAGCCGCTCCCGCCGCACCACCACTAAGCAGTTTTCCCATGAATCTCGCACTCGTGCACAGTCGTGCGCGATCGGGCGTTCGTGCGCCCGCGGTACGCGTCGAGGTGCATCTGGCCGGCGGGCTGCCGATGATGTCGATCGTCGGTTTGCCCGAAGCGGCGGTACGCGAGGCGAAGGATCGCGTCCGCGCGGCGATCCTCTGCGCGCAGTTCGAATTCCCCGCGGGACGCATCACCATCAACCTCGCGCCCGCCGACCTGCCCAAGGACGGCGGCCGGTTCGACCTGCCCATCGCGCTGGGCATCCTTGCGGCGAGCGGGCAGATCCCGTTGCAGGCGCTGGGCGATGCCGAATTCCTCGGCGAGCTGGCGCTCACTGGCGAACTACGTCCGGTCGATGGCGTGCTTCCTGCCGCGCTGGCGGCCGGCGACGCGGAGCGGCGGCTGATCGTCCCGGCCGGCAATGGCGCCGAGGCGGCGCTCGCCAGCCGGGTGGAGGTCCACACGGCGCGCACGCTGCTGGAAGTCTGCGCGCACCTCACCGGCCGCAAGCCGTTGCCGTTGGCCGAAGCCCCTTCGCTGGAACGCAGTGCCGGTCCGGATCTCGCCGACGTTCGCGGCCAGGCGCAGGCGCGGCGCGCGCTGGAGATCGCCGCGGCCGGCGGGCACCACCTGCTTTTGATCGGCCCGCCCGGCTGCGGCAAGACGCTGCTGGCCTCGCGCCTGTCCGGCCTGTTGCCCGAGGCGACCGAAAGCGAGGCGCTGGAGGCAGCGGCAATCGCGTCGGTCAGTGGACGCGGGCTCGATCCGGCGCGCTGGCGCGAGCGGCCATTCCGGTCACCGCACCACACGGCGAGCGCGGTCGCCCTGGTCGGCGGTGGCGCGCAGCCGAGGCCGGGCGAGATATCCCTCGCCCACCAGGGCGTGTTGTTCCTCGACGAACTGCCCGAATGGGATCGCCGTGCGCTCGAAGTGCTGCGAGAACCGCTGGAGTCGGGTGTCATCACCGTCGCGCGTGCGGCCCGTAGCGCGGAATTCCCGGCGCGATTCCAGCTGGTCGCGGCCATGAACCCCTGCCCTTGCGGATGGGCCGGCGATCCGTCGGGGCGATGCCGCTGCAGCGCCGATGCGGTGCGGCGATATCGCGGACGCGTATCCGGCCCTTTGCTCGACCGCATCGACCTGCACGTCGAAGTCGCGCGACTTCCGCCCGCCGCGTTGCGGCCCGATGCGCCGCCAGGCGAATCGACCGCGACCGTGCGCGCGCGCGTCGTCGAAGCGCGTGCGCGGCAGTTCGCGCGGGCGGGAAAGACGAATGCGGTCCTCGACCAGCCCCAGACCGCGTCGGCCTGCCGGCTCGACGAGGCCGACCAGCTGCTGCTCGAACGCGCGGTCGATGCGCTGCAGCTCTCGGCGCGTTCGATGCACCGGATCCTGCGCGTGGCGCGGACCATCGCCGACCTCGACGGCGCCGATGCCATCGGCACGGCGCACCTGACCGAAGCGATCTCGTTACGTCGTGCCACGCGCGGCCTTGAAGCCGCGGCGGCATAGAGCAACGGGCTGCGTTAGCGGCTTCGTTTCCCGGGTGCGCTGCGCTTACCCGGGCTACGTGGGCGCACGACGGCGACCCAGAAGCGTCAGGAGCAAGCATTCGCTCAGCCGCAGGCGCGGCGGCATGAATCAACGAGCCCGCATGTAGCCCGGGTAAGCGCAGCGCACCCGGGGGAACGAAGCCGCAGCGCCCCGGGTCGGGGTCATCTCAAGGACTCACCCGCCCACCCCGCATCGACCGTGCGCCAGAAGCGCCCGGAGCCCACCTTCGCTCACGCCCAAGGCCGCAGCGGCACGAATCAACGAGTTGGAATGTAGCCCGGGTAAGCGCACACGCAACGCGCGTCGGGCAATTGGGTTGCGGCAGCGATGAACGCGCCGCGGCGCGTCGCACCGTTAACGTGCGAACTTCCTTGCGGCCCGCGCACCCGCGTCATTCACCCGCACCGATCCCCACACACCTTCGGCCGATCAAGAAAATCGCGTGCGCCCTCGCGCGCCTCACGCATCTCGGCTTCCGTGCCACAACGCGTGACCTTGCGGGTCGTGCCGGACTGGTATTCGCGCCAGCACACCTGCTTGTCGTCATGGCCCGCACGCGTGTTCTTCACCTCGGCGTTGATGCGTTCCAGCGCGTTCTCGAGCTTCACCTTCTCGTCCATCGACAGCTGCTCGAGCGAGGTCTTGCCTTCGGTGACGGTGAACACCTCGGCCTGCGACTTGCGGATCACGCTGACCTGGCGCGCCGTCAGGCCGTTGTCCTTGCCCGCATCCAGGTCGCGCTTGAGCGCCTGCTGCTGGGTGAGGATGACATCGAGCTTTTCCGGTGCGGGCGCGTCCTGCGCGGGTGCGGCGAACGGCAACGCCGCCGCGAGAACCAGCGCGGCGGTCCAGCGGGTACGCAGTGACGGCTTCATGGTCATCTCCCCTTGTCGATGACGATCCGGACGCGGGACACAAACCGCCCGCGCCTACGGTCCGAACCCCATTCGCGTATTGCCACCGCAATCGGTCATCGCATCGCGCTGGCCGCAAATGGTGGGTTCGGCTTTCCATTGCTCCGAATCGCGACGCACCTGCTCCAGCTCGGCGAGCGTGGCGCAGCGCGTCACCTTCATCGTCGTGCCGAGCTTGTGTTCGCGCCAGCATTTCTGCCGGTTCTTCTGGTTGTCGGCGAGGATCGCCTTGACCTCTTCGAGCGCGTTGAACAGCTCGACCTGTTCGTCGGGTCGAAGCTCGCCGACCGAGGTCTTGCCATCCAGCAGGCGGAACACCTGGTCCTGCGCCGAATGCATGCGGTCCAGTGCATCGGCACCGAACCGCGCGTATGCGCCGGCCGAATGCTCCGACTCGGCGCGGATCTCACGTTGCTGTTGCAGGATCATCGCCACCTTGTCGGCGTTGGCGTGCGCCACGCCGGCAAGGGACAACACGCTCATCGTGATCCATGTCGCGATTGGCTTCATGTCGCGCTCCGCGTGCAACCGCCCTTGGGGGCTATCCGCTTACAGACTCTTGCAGTCGCCGCAGGTGTTGCGCGAGTCCATCATGTTGCGTGCGGCCTCGCGCTCTTCGCGCCACTGCGAAGCGGTCTTGCAGACGCGCTCCTTGCGCGTGCTGCCCAGCACGGCGCGACGTTCGCACACCATGCGGTCTTCGCCGTCGTTGTTGACCACGGCCTCGATCCATTCCAGCGTGTTGAAGACTTCGGTCTTCTGCTGGTCGTTCAGATCGTCGGTGGAATGCTTGCCGTCGATGGTCTGCAGCATGTGCGCCTGCTTGGTCAGCAGTTCGCTGCGTTGCTGGTTCGACAAATCCTTGTACCGACCCGTACGCGCTTCGACGCCGTCGCGAATCTCGGTCTGCTGGGTGCGGATGTCGTCGAGCATCAGCACTCGGCTGTCGACGGAGGCGAATGCGGGGCTGGCGAGCACCAGGCCCAGCACGACGGCGGAAACGAATCGGATGGCGCGCATTTCGACGATCCCTGTGGAGGAACGCCAAACATAACGCGCCAGATTTGGCAATGTCGACTACCCGAGCGGGTAAAAATGGCCGTTCAGGTACGCCACCCCGCGTAGCCGGGGCGGCGCGGAAGGCCGTCAGCTTCCGGCCCGCTGCCAGACGCGCTCGGCCGGGTCGAGTTCCGCCGTCTCCATGACCGGCCCGCGCCAGCCAAAGCCGCAGATCGCCAGCGCGCCCTGGTGGATCGGGTCCAGACCGAAGGCCTGCTCCAGCTCGACCTCGTTGATGGCGCCGGTGATGAATGCCCCGAGCCCCGCATCGGTCGCGGCCAGGTACAGCGTCTGCGACAGATGCCCGCCTTCGAGCGCGACCACGCGATAGCCCTTGGCATGGTGGCGGTACTTCCAGAACGTCCGATCGAAGCGCGGCGACAGCATCACCACGACATGCGCGTCGGCGAACCAGTGCTGCTGCGCGACCATGTCCATCACGAACTCGCGCAACGGCTTGTCCGGTGCGGTCAGCGGTTCCAGCGCGTGGTCCTGCGACTGGTAGTGGTACAGCCCGGGCGCGATGCCGTCGACGTGCTGCACGATGAGGTAGCACTCCATCGGATGAAGTCCACCGCCGGACGGCACGTTCTTCTTCAGGAACACGGTGTCGTCGGTGACGCGCACTTCGGCCTGCGCGGCGAACACGCGCTGCAGCACCTGCGCGAACACGTCGAACGGCAGCGTGCGCGAGGCATCGAAGTTGCGGCACGTCGCGCGGCGCGCGAGCAGGTCGTCGAACGCCGTCGGCGCGATGCGCGGCAGATGCACGCGCGCATCGTCTTCGACGCGGCGCGCGGCTTCCACCGGCGGCGCGCCCAGCACTTGCCGCATCTCGACGGCGGTTTCGGTGCCGCTGTCCTTCTGGTTCTGCACGGTGTCCACGCCGCTCCAGCGCGTGAACGCATGCAGCGTCGCGGCGAGCGGATGCCAGTACGTGCGGCGCAGCGATTCGTCGCGCTCGCGCATCGCGGCGTGTTCGGGATCGTCGCTGACGATCAACCCTTCGCGCAGCAGGCGTGCGAGCGTCGCGCCATCGGCGTCGATCGAAACTGCTTCGATCCATTGACCGGGACTCAGCGCGCCAAGCAGTTCGCGCTCGTCGCCATCGACCTGGACTTCAGTGCCCAGGTGCGGCGCGAGCGCGAGCCAGCGACGCTCGCGATGCAGGCCGTCGCCGCCGGTGAGCAACTGCGAGAGGTCGAACCCGACCTGTTCGCGCGGCTCGAAGTACACCACTGCACAGCGGCGGATACGCATGCCTGTTTCCCATCGGCGAAGCCGCTACTTTGCGTCGGCGCGTGGTTCGCTGGGAAGGGGCGCGCCGCCGCGATGCGTGCCACATCGGCGAATACTGTTAGCGCTCGCTGTCCGACGGCTTGCCTTTCCGCACGTCGGAATCCATACGCGTGCGGTTGTGACAGCAAGCACATAAGGGTTAGATTTTGCCGGATTGGCCCGCAACGGGCTTTCTGACGGGGAAGATTGGGGATGAACACGCCGCTGACCGCACCGCTGGATCCGGCCCTGGCCGACCGGCTCCTGGACCTTCTGAGCACCGACGACCTGTTCCGCGAGCGCTTCCAGCGCGACCACCTCGCAGCGCTGCGCACGATCGGCTACGAATCGCCGGCGCCGGGACAGATGACGGCATGCGGAGAGGTGTCTCCGCTGGCTGCCATGGAACCGTTCCGCGACTGCAAGGTCCATGAGCTGGCGTCCAAGGACGTCATCCAGGCGGCCAGGAACGAGATCAAGGCCATGCTGACGCACGGCCTCGCGCAGAACACGCCCAAGCTCGATGCGCGCATGTCGGACGCGACGTACACGCTGAAGTGATTGCTGCCGCCCGGCTATCGCCGGGCGGTAATCAACCTTTCGTTGCCGCTTTCGCCAGGTCCGCGATGTTGAGGGCCTGCAGGCAGTAGCTGCATTCCATCTCGATGTAGGCCAGGCCACGCGAGCGCTGCAGCCAGCGCTCCTGCTCTTCGGCCTTGCCGGCCTGGCCCGCGTCCTCGTAGGCGTGCTTCAACGCGACGCGCACCTGGAAACGCTCCCGGCCGGCGGCCGTCAGTGGGAGCAGCAGCCTGATCGCCTCGGCCGGCTTGCCGGATGCCCTGAGGAGTTCGGCGCGCAGGATCGTGTGGTACTCCAGGACGACCGGAATCTCGAACAGTTCCTTCCGCTGGGGCAACTGGTCCAGCACGCGCTGGCCGGTTTCCACCTCGCCCATCCTGATCGCCAGCATGCCCGCCGCCAGCGCCAGGACCGCGTCGTCCTCCGCGTCGGCTCCAAGCGCGCCCGTCGCGCGCAGCTGGGCCAGGGACATCTGCATGGCCTCGCGGACATACCGCAACGCGGCTACCCGGTCGTCTCCCTTCCAGGCCGCCACGGCTGCCGGCATGAGGAACGTGCGCGCGTCCAGGCCGCCCTTCTCGCGCGCCGTCTGGAGCGCCTTGTCCGCGATTCGACGGGCTTCGGCCCACTGCCGCTGGTCGATCGCGATCGATACGCGCTCCAGGTTCGCGTACAGATTGTCGGCCGGCACCTTGTCCAATCGCTTCGTCGCGGCGGCAAAGTCGCCGCGTGCGGCGTCGACGGCAGCCCGGCGACGCTCGCTGTTGCCGGGCGAGCGGGCCAGCGCCTGGTCGAAGGCCATGGCCGCCTTGTCGTACTCGCCCAGCGCGAGCTGCGCGCGACCGATCGAGTGGTAATCGATCGCGACGCTCGAGTTCTGCGGCACGATCGCGGCGTTTGCGAAGGCAAGCGACTCCTTGAAGCGGTTTTCGGTGAACAACCACATCGCTGCGTTGCTTACCGCCGGCAGGTAGTCCGGGTACAGCTTGGCCAGGTCGGACCACATGTTCGTGGTCTTGCCCGGCGAGTCGAAGCGGGACACCCACGCATCCACGTACATGGCCTCGCGCGGCGCGAGCCGATCGCGAAGCGCCTGCGCCTTGCGCAGCGACGCCTCGCCGCCAGGCGCGTCGACCTGCGCGTAACGCACGCGCATGATGCCGATCCAGGCCAGTGCGAAGCCCGGATCCAGTTGCGTCGCCTTCTCGTACAGCGCCTGCGCCTGGGCGTACTCGCCCTTGCCGTGGCTGACCTCGGCGAGCGAGTACGCGCGCAGCGCATCCAGGTTCGCCGTGCTGACTTTCGACAAAGGAAGCGAATCACGTTCGACGGCGGCCACGGCTTCGCCCAGTTCGCCGCGCAGCTCTCCGCTCACCACGTCGATGGAGGCCAGAACCGATTCCAGCCCGACCCCATCGGCGGACTTGGCCATGATGGTGGCTTGCGTGTTCGGATCGATGACTTCCGCACTTACCCGCACCTTGCCGCCGACTTCGGCCACCGTCGGAAGGATCACGGCGCGCGCACCGTCGCGCAGGGCGACTTCCGATGCGATGGCGCGATCCAGCACCGTCGTCGGCTTCAGACGCATACGCGTGAGCGTATCGCGCGCCTTCAGATCGCTGAGCACATTGACGTAGCGCGACTGCTCAAGGCTTATACGGAAGGCCTGCTGCAGCGAGTCGTCGAGCACGCTTTCCTGGGTCAGGTTGCGCAGGTCAGCAACGACGACCCAATCGCGCTGGTTGAACGCGATCGCCGGCGCGGGCCGCGTCGCGAACCACACGCCCACGCCGATGCCGGCGATGATCGCGGCCTCCGCGGCGAGCGCGGCGGGACGGCGCCACAACGGGAGATCGCGCCAGGCCTTCGGGGTGTTCGGCGGCATGCGCAGCGGCGCGATGCCGGGTTCGCCGACTTCATAGATCTGCTGGCCGTCGGGCACGCCCTTGAAGCGCCAGCGGCCGTGCGATTTCCACAACAGATGCTGGCCGCGCTCTCCCAGTTCGCGCGCGGCGCGATGCGCCAGCGGTTCGGCGACCGCCGACAACAGGATCTGGCCCGGACGCGCCATCGCCATCAGGCGCGCGGCCATGGGCTTGGCGAGTCCTTCCACTTCCAGCGGCTTGGCGCCGACCTGCACGGCCTCCTCGCTGTTGCGCCAGGTGAGCACCTCACCGACGTGCAGGCCCGCGCGTGCGCGCAGTTCGAGCCGGCGCGCGTCGCCCATCTCGCGCAGTTCGCGGATGTAATCCAGCGCGAAGCCCAGGCCGTCGATGGGGCGCTCGAACAGCAGCAGCAGTCCGTCGGAACGGTCGATCAACCGGCCGCGCCAACGCTGTTGCAGATCCAGCACCAGTCGATCGTGGTCGCGGAACAGCGTGGCCGCCTGCACATCGCCGATGCGCTCGACCAGCGTGGTCGAATCGCAAAGATCGGTCAGCAGCAGCGTGCGCAGCTGTGGCGCTTCGATCGAGGGGCGATGGGTCATCTCGTTCATCGCGTCCTGCCCTCTCCGTCGGCTCAGGCCGAAGTAAGTTCCATGTCGTGCCAGTGCACGCGATTGCCGCCCAGGCGCTTGGCCTGGTAGAGCGCAGCATCGGCGTGGGCGTATCCGTCTGTCCAGTCGCGCGCGGGGTCGATCAGGCAGGCGCCGACGCTCAGGGGGCACATCAGCGGCGTACCGTGGGACATCTGCATCAGGCCCTGCGCGGTGGAGACGATGAACTCGCCGAAGCGGATCACCTCCTCGCGCTGGTCGCTGACCACCAGCAGGCAGAATTCGTCGCCGCCGAGGCGGCAGGCGAAATCGTCAGGTCCGGCCACCGAGCGCAGGATGTTCGCCACGCCCTGCAGCACGCGGTCGCCGATGAGGTGGCCGTGGTCGTCGTTGACCTGCTTGAAGCGGTCGCAGTCCACCAGCAGCAGGCCCATGCTGCGCTGCGTGCCGATATCGCGATGCTCCTGCAAATGCAGGGTCAGGCCGCGACGGTTGTACAGACGCGTGAGTTCATCCGTGCGGACGAGCTCTTCGGTCTGGTTGAGCTGGTGCGTCGCCGTGTACAGGCTGTCCAGCGCGGACTGCAATTCCTCGTTGCGACGGCGCAGCCGGCGGATCAGGCTCTGTTCGTTCAGCACCACGCGCAGGATCGCGCGCCGCAGGAAATACGACACCAGGCCGGGATCGCGATCGACCAGGCGCTGGAATTCCTCATGGCGCAGTTCGATCAGCAGGCCATCGCTGGCGGCGACGGCATCGGCGCTGCGGACGTGGTCGCCGATCAGCAGGCCGAGTTCGCCGAAGAATTCGCTGGGGCCCAGGCGCTTGCCGACGAGGTCGTCGCCGAAATCCAGATCCACCACACCGCGGGCGATGACGAACATCGTCGTGCCCAGTTCGCCGCGGCGGAAAAGAAGTTGGCCGGCTTCGACACGGCGCGGGCGCCCCAGTTCGGCGAACAGCTCGTATTCCGCTTCGGTAAGCACCGCCGTCGCCACATCCGCAGGCGCCGCGCTCGACTTGCCGGTAGTGATGGAATCGCGCGTCCGGAGAGACGCCGCGTTGTCACGAGTCATCCAACGAGGGCCCAGTCCCTGGGGAGGCTGGAGAATAGCACCTGAACTTGGTGTCTAACGGAGGACACCGGGCGGGGCGGCCGGGGGTGGGCTGAATGGGGTAGCCGTTGATCCAGGCGGCTCGGCGGAGCCCTCTCGCCGCTCGCGGTTGGGTGAGGGCAACTGACCTCGACCCTTCCGTTGGACGATGTAGCCCGGGTAAGCGAAGCGCACCCGGGGGCTGTCAGGCCCAACCCCGGGTGCGCTTCGCTTACCCGGGCTACGACAGCGCTGCGTCGATCAGCGTATTCCGCGATCGTGGCCCGGAGGGCACCTCCTCCCGCCAGCGGGAGAAGGGATCAATGCCCGGGCCGCCTGGATCGACTACGCCGCAGCCGCCCGCTTCTCATGGAACTGCTCTTCCTCGGTCGAGCCCTTCAGCGCGACGGTCGAGGACTGACCGCCCTGGATCGTCTGCGTCACCGCGTCGAAGTAACCCGTGCCCACCTCACGCTGATGCTTCACCGCGGTGAAGCCCTTCTCGGCGGCGGCGAACTCGGCTTCCTGCAGTTCGACGAACGCGCTCATCTGGCGGCGCGCATAGCCGTGCGCCAGGTTGAACATGCCGTAGTTCAGGCTGTGGAAGCCGGCCAGCGTGATGAACTGGAACTTGTAACCGTAGGACGCGATTTCCTTCTGGAACTTCGCGATCGTCGCGTCGTCCAGGTTCTTCTTCCAGTTGAAGCTCGGCGAGCAGTTGTAGGCCAGCAGCTTGCCGGGGAACTTCGCGTGGATGGCCTCGGCGAACTTCCGAGCGAATTCCAGGTCCGGCTTGCCGGTCTCGCACCACACCAGATCGGCATACGGCGCGTAGGCGAGGCCGCGGCTGATCGCCTGGTCCAGGCCCTTGTTGGTCTTGTAGAAGCCTTCGATCGTGCGCTCGCCGGTGCAGAACGGCTTGTCGTTGTCGTCGATGTCGGAGGTGATGAGGTCGGCCGCTTCGGCATCGGTGCGCGCGACGATCAGCGTCGGCACGCCCATGACGTCGGCGGCCAGGCGCGCGGCGACGAGCTTCTCCACCGCTTCGCGCGTGGGCACCAGCACCTTGCCGCCCATGTGGCCGCACTTCTTCACGCTCGCGAGCTGGTCCTCGAAATGCACGCCGGACGCGCCGGCTTCGATCATGCCCTTCATCAGCTCGAACGCGTTGAGCACGCCGCCGAAGCCGGCTTCGGCATCGGCCACGATCGGCTGCAGGAAGTCGACATCGCCCGTGCCTTCCGCACACTGGATCTGGTCGGCGCGCAGCAGCGTGTTGTTGATGCGGCGCACGACCTGCGGCACGGAGTTGGCCGGATACAGCGACTGGTCGGGGTACATTTCGCCGGCGATGTTCGCATCCGCCGCGACCTGCCAGCCCGACAGGTAGATCGCCTTCAGGCCGGCTTTGACCTGCTGCATCGCCTGGTTGCCGGTGAGCGCGCCGAGCGCGTTGACGAACGGCTCGCTATGCAGCGAATTCCACAGCTTCTCCGCGCCGAGCTTCGCGATGGAATGCTCGACGAGCACGGTGCCGCGCAGGCGCACGACATCCTGCGGGCAATACGGGCGCGTGATGCCGGCCCAACGCGGGTTCGTTGCCCAGTCGTGACGGAGTTGTTCGGCGGTATGCAGCGTGCTCATGGCGGTGTTCCTTGTTGTCTCGATGATGGGAAAGCGGAACAGCGGATTTCGTACTGCGGATCTCTGAAACTTGGAATCTCAGTCCAGCCGTGCGTAGGCAGGCAGCGTGAGGAAGTCTTCGAGCACGTCGGCATGCGTGAGTCGATCGAGCACGCCGATGGCTTCGTTGATGCGGCTTCCGCCCGGCATGCGCGAGCGGTCGCCCAGTCGCGTCGGCAAATTGAGGAAGGCGCGTTCGAGCAGCGCGAAGTCGACCGGCGTGCCGTCGTCCAGATGCAGGCCTTCGCTATGCAGCCACTGCCACAGCTGCGTGCGCGCGATCTCCGCCGTCGCCGCGTCTTCCATCAGCCAGTGGATCGGCACGCAACCATTGCCGTCGAGCCACGCGGCGAGATAACGCACGCACACCTCGACGTTGCCTTCGAAGCCGCCTCGCGTGATCGTGCCGAGCGACGGCTTGATGAGATCGTCGCGCGTGACCCACACGTCCTCGCGCAACACATGGCGCTGGTTCGGCGTGGGCATGCGTTCGTCGAAGATCTGCTTCGCCAGCGGGATCAGCGCCGGATGCGCGACCCACGTTCCGTCGTGGCCCGCGGTGACTTCGCGCAGCTTGTCGGCACGCACTTTCGCGAGCGCGGCTTCGTTGGCCTCCTCGTCCCCGCTGATCGGAATCTGCGCGGCCATGCCGCCCATGGCGTGCGCGCCGCGCTTGTGGCAGGTCTGGATCAGCAGTTCCGAATACGCCTTCAGGAACGGCTGCGTCATCGTCACCTGCGCGCGTTCGGGCAGCACCTTGTCGCGATGCGCGCGGAAGGTCTTGATGTACGAGAACACGTAATCCCAGCGGCCGCAGTTCAGACCGGCGATGCGCGTGCGCAGCGCGTGCAGGATCTCGTCCATCTCGAGCACCGCCGGCAGCGTCTCGATCAGCACGGTGACCTTGAGCTGGCCTTGCGGCAGGCGCAGTTCCCGTTCGATGTGGTCCAGCGCCTCGTTCCACAGCTGCGCTTCTTCCATCGACTGCAGCTTGGGCAGGTAGAAGTACGGGCCGCGATCGAGCGCGGCGAGTTCGCGCGCGTTGTGGAAGGCGAACAGGCCCAGGTCGAACAGGCTGGCCGACATCGGCGCGCCGTCGACGAGCACATGCTTCTCGTCCAGGTGCCAGCCGCGCGGGCGGACCATCAGCACCGCCTGTTCCTCGAACGGGCGCAGGGCGTAGTGCTTGCCGGTCTCGGTCGCGGTGAATTCGAGCGTCCCGCGCACGGCGTCGATCAAGGCGCGCTGGCCGGCGATGAGGTTCGGCCACGTCGGCGCGGTGCTGTCCTCGAAGTCGGCCATGTAGACCTTCGCGCCCGAGTTCAGCGCATTGATGACCATCTTCGGATCGACCGGCCCGGTGATCTCGACCCGGCGGTCGAGCAGCGCCTGCGGCAGCGGGGCAACCTTCCAGTCCCCGGCGCGGATCGCCTTCGTGTCCTCGCGGAAGTCCGGCAGGCCACCGGCGTCGAAGAAGGCCTGGCGTTCGCCGCGGGCCTTGAGACGGGCCTGGCGGGCGGCTTCGAAACGCGTGTGCAGTCCGGCGAGGAAGGACAGGGCGGCCGGTGTCAGTACGTCGTCCTGGCCCGGGGCCTGTGCGATGACGTCGATCCGCGGCTCGATATCCGCTTGCTGGGGCTGCGCCATGACTGCCGACATGCTGTAACTCCGTGGTAACCGTGGAGGGCCACCATGCGCTGGCGTTTGTTATTTGACAATGAAGGTTTATCAATGCATATCATTTGTTGAACTAATACGAGTTGGAACCAATGAGCTCCAGCCCTTCCAGCACGCCTCGTTTCGCCTACAAGGGCGACCGCCTGAAGCCGCTTCGCGCCTTCTGCCAGACGGCGCGACTGGGTTCGGTCTCGCGCGCGGCCGAGGCGCTATACCTCAGCCAGCCGGCCGTCACCCTCCAGTTGCAGGCGCTGGAGCGGGAACTCGGAGTGCGGCTGTTGGAACGCAGCGGCCGCCGCATCGCGCTTACGCGCGAGGGTCAGGAGCTGTACGACCTCGCCCGCCCGCTGGTCGAAGGGCTGGACGGACTGGATGCGGCCTTCCACGAGCGCATTCGCGGGCTCGACGCGGGCGAATTGAACGTCGCCGCGGGCAGCTCGACGATCCTGTATCTGCTGCCGCGCATCGTGGAGGCCTTCCGCGCCGCGCACCCGGAGGTGCGGCTGAGCCTGCACAACGTCACCGGTGCCGGCGGCCTGGACCTGCTGCGCTCGGACGGCGTGGACCTCGCGGTCGGCTCGATGCTCGACGTTCCGGCGGATCTCAGCTACGAGCCGGTCTACCGCTTCGAGCCGATGCTGATCACCCCGCGGGACCATCCGCTGGCGCAGAAGGCGTCCATCACGCTCGAAGACCTCTCGCCCTACGGCCTGATCCTGCCGCCGCAGCGGCTCACGACCTATCGCCTGATCGACCTGGTGTTCCAGCAGAACCGCGTTCCCTACACCGTGGCGCTGGAGGTCGGCGGCTGGGAGGTCATCAAGCAGTACGTGGCGATGGGGCTGGGCATCAGCATCGTCACGGCCATCTGCCTGACCGAAGCCGACCGCGAGCGGCTCTGCGCGCGCTCGCTGGCCGAGTATTTCCCCTCGCGCACCTACGGCGTGGTGGTGCGGAAAGGGAAATATTTATCCCCGCAGGCGCGGGCATTTGTGGAGCTAATAAAGCCGGCGCTTTTCGAGCGCGGGGATTATTACTCGACCGGTCAGTCCGAGCGCTGACGTTCAAGCGCCGATCAGCGACCTCACCAGCGCGTGAGCGTCACGCGTCGTGGTTCTTCCCGTTCGAGACGCTGCGGTACCACTCGCGGATGCGCGCGACGTCGGATTCATAGTGGTCGGTCAGTTCCAGCGGCGCGCCGATGCCGATGGTCCGTCGCCCGTAGTGGAAGTAGGCCGGCACCACCGGCACGGCGGCGGCCTTGGCGATGCGCCAGAACCCCGGCTTCCACTTCTCCACGACCTTGCGCGTGCCTTCCGGGGCCAGCCCGTACCAGAACCGGTCGGCGCTGCGGATCATCTGCGCCGCCTGTTCGACCACGCCCTGCGCGGCCTTGCGGTTCACCGGGATCACGCCCAGCCACTTCAGGACCGGACCCAGCGCCGGGATCTTCAGCAGCGTGTCCTTGCCGAGCACCTTCAGGTCCAGGTCTGTCGCCATCAGCAGCGCGAAGCCCCAGACGCCGTCCCAGTTGGACGAGTGCGGCGCGCCGATCAGCACCACCTTGGGCAGGTCGGGGAACGCGCCTTCCGTGCGCCAGCCACCGAGCCGGAGGATGGTGCGACCGAGCCAGCGGACAAAGGCGTGGCGGTGAGCGCGCGGCGCGCTGGGCGGCAGCGGCAGCACCGGAGAAACGGCTTCGGACATGACCCCTCTTCGAAACGGCGGTGGTTCGGTACGGCCCGTCGACGGGCTCTGTGTTCGATCAGTCCCAGTCGCGGCGGGTCCGATCGCGCTTGATCGTACCGCGTTCGCGCTTTCCGCTGAGCCGGCGCTCCTTCGAGGCGCGGGTCGGACGGGTCGCGATGCGCGGCGCGGCGACGTCAAGGCCCGCGGCGATGAACGCCGCCAGGCGCTCGCGCGCGTCCTCGCGGTTGCGCTCCTGCGTGCGGAAGCGCTGCGCGCTGATCACCAGCACGCCCTCGTCGGTGATGCGCCGGTCGCGCCGGGCCAGCAGGCGCTCGCGCAGCGGCTCGGGCAGCGATGGCGAGGAGGCGATGTCGAACCGCAACTCGACCGCCGTGGCGACCTTGTTGACGTTCTGCCCGCCCGGGCCGGACGAACGCACGAAGCGCTCGACCAGTTCCGAATCGGGGATCGACAGACGGGGCGTGATCTCAAGCATGGGGCGGCACTTTAGCCGATCCGGTGCAGGCGGCCCGATGACCGATGCGTGGAGACGCCCACGACGAACGCAACCGCGGCGCTACACTCGCGCCAACCGGCCCATAACGGTGTGCACGCCATGGCGGACGACCCCGTTCCCCCGCACGGCTCCGAGCGTCGCATCGACTCGGTCTTCCGCAACGGATCGATGACGGTGGTCGGCGTGCTCGCCGCGTTTTCGCTGGGCATCCTGACCGAGTGGACCACCGCCGATGCCACGCCGTGGACATGGGCGGATCTGGCCACCGTGGCGCCCATGGTCGCCGGCATCGCCGCGCAGCTGCTCGCACTCAAACGGCTGTTGCATCCGGACTCGCTCAACGGGCCCTACTACGCCCGCGCAATCCGGTTGTTCCTGTGGGGCCTGGGCCTGCTCGCGTCGGGCGTCATGATCGGCGTGATCTTCGACGCGCTCGCCACGTCCTAGTCGGCCACGAAGCCGTCGAACAACGCCAGCGCCTTCGCGAATTCCGCATCGACCGGCGCCGTCACATCGACACGCGCGCCCGTCCCCGGGTGCACGAACGCCAACCGTCGCGCGTGCAGAAGCATGCGATGGATCCCCATCATGCGGAAGTTGCGGTTGTGGCGGCCGTCGCCGTGACTGGTATCGCCGATGAGGTGGTGCGAGAGATGCTTGAGGTGGCGACGGATCTGCCGGAAGCGGCCGGTGTCCAGCGTCGCGGACAGCAGCGCGTAACGCGAGGTATCGAAGCCCGCTGACGGCATGGACAGCTCCGTCGTCGCAAGGCGCGAGAAGTGCGTGATCGCCGGCTTCTTCTGCGGCTTCCCGGGGCCGCCGTCGAGCGGATGGTCGACGGTGAACGCCTCGTCCGGCCAGCCGCGGCACACGGCCCAGTAGTCCTTCTCGACCTCGCGCGACATCAGCACCTTGCCCAGCGCCGATGCGGTTTCGCGATCGAACGCCAGCAAAAGGCACCCACTGGTCGCACGATCGAGCCGGTGCACGAGGAAGATCGGCTTGCCGAACTGCTCGCGCAGCCGGTCCGCCGCGAAGTCCGTCTCGCCGCGCGCCAGCGCACTGTCGTGCACCATCAGTCCCGCGGGTTTGTTGACGATGGCGAGGGTGTCGTCGGCGTGGATGACGTCGAGGTGACAGAGTTCGTCCTCGGCGCTACGCGCCTCGCACCCCCTCCCAACCTCCCCCTGCAAGCAGGGGGAGGAGTCCGCCGCTTCTGCCCCCTCCCCTGCTTGCAGGGGAGGGTTGGGGAGGGGTGAAGTGGTCACTGATTACTCCTCCGAAGGTGTTTCAGGATCTCTTCGAGCACGACATCGGCCCTCAACAGCACATCGTGATTCCAGAAGCGCAGAACATGGTAGCCATTCGTGTTCATGCGTTGCGTGCGTCGCTCATCGTATTGCTGCGCTTCAAGGTGTTGGCCGCCGTCCAGTTCGATGACGAGCTTCGCTTCGACACAGGCGAAGTCGGCGATGTAGCCCGCAATGGGGAACTGGCGGCGGAATTTGTGGCCATCGAGTTGGCGTTGCTTTAGGCGGAACCAGAGCGCGCGCTCTGCATCGGTAGCCGCTCGGCGCAAGTTGCGGGCATTGCGCCAGATGGGCTCCAAGGCTGCTCGTCGGGAAGGAAACAGGCGCCTACTTCACCCCTCCCCAACCCTCCCCTGCAAGCAGGGGAGGGAGCAAGAGCGCGTCGGCAATCTTCACTTCATCGCCTCAGACTTCGCTTCATCGCCTCAGACTTCCCACTTCATCGTCTCAGACTTCACTTCAAAACGCGTCGGAGTTGCCGCGCGAACTCAGCGCCCACGCGGCCACGCCGCGAGCAACGCCCACACGCCGCCCAGTCCTGCGATCCAAGCCGATGCCGGCACCGACCACAGGCGCGGGCCGCCGGCCTCCAGGCCGTACAGCACCGCCGCGCAGATCAGCAAACCCACGCCCAGCACGGCGGCGACGGCTTTCTTCTGCGCGGTGCGGATGGTCTTGTTGAGTTCGACCAGGTCGCGCGAACGCAGGTTCAACTCGTGCTTGCCTTCGACCTGTTGCGTCAGCCACGCGTGCAGCAGGCGCGGCATTTCCGGCGCGTGCGTGACCAGCTCGGGCAAACGCTTGCGGAATTCGCTCGCCAGCCGTTGCGGGCTGTAACGCTCGACGAGGATGCGTTGCAGCACCGGGCGCGCGACCGCCCAGATGTCCAGCTTAGGATCGAGCAGACGCCCGACGCCTTCGATGTTCAGCAGCGTCTTCTGCAGCAGGATCAGCTGCGGCTGCAACGTGAGTTCGTAACGCTGCGCCGTGCGGAACAGCTTCAGCAGCACTTCGGCCAGCGAGATCTCGCTCAGCGGCCGCGTGAAGTACGGCTCGCACACCGCGCGCGCGGCGGCTTCCAGTTCGTCGATGCGGATGTGCGAGGGCATCCAGCCCGCCCGCACGTGCAGCTCGGCGATGCGGCGGTAATCGCGGTTGAAGATCGCCATGAAGTTCTCGGCGAGGTAGTACTGGTCCTCGTCCGAAAGCTGGCCGACGATGCCGAAATCGAGCGCGATGAAACGCGGGTTCGCACGGCGCGCCGGATCGCTGTCCACCCAGATGTTGCCGGCGTGTGCATCGGCGTGGAAGAAGTTGTCGCGGAAGACTTCCGTGTAGAACACGCGCACGCCCTTCGCGGCGAGGGCGTGACGATCGATGCCTGCAGCGTCGAGCGCGGCGATGTCATCGGACGGAATGCCGTACACGCGCTCCAGCGTCAGCACGCGTTCGGCCGTGTGCGACCAGATCACTTCCGGCACGTACAGATCATCGCTGCCCTGCCAGAACCGCCGCAGCACGCTGGCATTGGCGCCTTCGCGTTGCAGGTCCAGTTCGGCCGCGAGCGTGTTCTCGATCTCTTCAACGATCTCGCGCGGACGGATCTTGTCAGCCGACGGATGCGTGCGATCGACAATGCCCGCCACGGCCTTCAGCAACGCGATGTCGCCGGCGATCTGCTTCTCGATGTCCGGACGCAGCACCTTGACGACCACCTCGCGCGAGACGCCGTTCGCGTCCGGCGGCAGCGTCGCGGCGTGCACCTGCGCGATCGACGCCGACGCCAGCGGCGTGGTGTCGAACTGCGCGAAGGCGGTGCTGACCGGCAACTGCAATGCGCGCTCGACGATCGCGCGTGCGGCTTCCCCATCGAACGGCTTCACGCGGTCCTGCAGCAGCGCGAGTTCCTCGGCGACGTCCGGTGGCACCAGGTCGCGTCGCGTGGAAAGGATCTGGCCGAACTTGACGAAGATCGGGCCCAGTTCCTGCAACGCCATGCGCAGGCGCGCACCACGCGAGAGGTTCGCCACTTCGCTCGACGCGCGCGGCACGAAGGGACGGGCGAGTTTCAGCCAGCCTTCGACCGGCGTGTCGTCGAGCAGGTCGTCCAGACGGTAGCGCAACAACACGCGGCCGATGCGCCACGCGCGGAAGACCGGCTTCATGCCGCGCCTCCGACGCGCGTGCGCAGGCGCGACACGCGCGCAGCCATGCGTTCGACGTCGTCGCGCAGCGTGTCCACGTCGTCGTGGAAGGCGTTGAGTTCCTCGCGTGGCACGACGTCGCGCGATTCCTCGGTGACGAATTCGGCGGCGTTCGTAGCGAAGGCGCCGGCCGCACCACGCGCGTGGCGGAGACCGGCCGCGACGGCATTGGCGACCTGCACACCGACGATCTCGCCGAACACGCGCACGAACGGCTGCTGCCAGTCGGGATCGAAACGTTCCGCCAGGCGCTGCAGGCGCCGTGCGAGATCGGCGTCGCCTTCGATGCGAAGCTTGCCGACCGGCGGTGCGTCGTCGTTGCGCAGGAACGGAAGCTGCGACAGCAGCCCGCCCAGCGTGGCGCGCACGGAGAGGTCGGGTTCGTCCTCAGGCACCGGGCCGACTTCCAGCCGCTCGCCGGCCACGCGGACCTGCAGCGCAAGCGCGGGAGCGGACAGGCGCAGCACGACGCGACGCCCATCGAGCGGGCGCAACTGGTCACGGGTATCGGGATCGAGCGCGAGGGCGCGATTGAGGGCGGTTTCGAGGGCGCGCCCGGCCAGCGGCTTGAGTGCGGCCAATGGCGAGGAGGTCGGGTCGGTCATGCGGCCATTGTAGCCGCGGGCCGGACCCGGTCTGTGCACCGGCCCGGCGCGCCGGACGGCCTCGTTGGACAGGGCCGTCCGGCGCGGAGCTTACGGATTCAACTCAAGGAACGATCCACGCCTTCGAGCGTGGTCAGACCCTGCGGCCGCGCAGCATCGAGATGACGGCCAGCACCAGGAACACGACGAACAGGATCCAGGCGATGTTGCTGGCAGCGCCGGCGATACCACTGAAGCCGAGGACCGCGGCGATGATCGCGATGACGAAGAAAATGACAGCGTAGCTAAGCATCGGTGCACTCCGTGGCGCGGTGCGCCTGACTGGGTGTAATCGATGCTAGGCACGAGGCAGTCGGCAAAAAGTGACGATGCAAGGCGTGACTCACGCGCCCATGCAGGCCGCCTTAAGCCGGGTGAGTCCTTCGTGAATGCTGACGGCCGGCACGTAGCCGAAATCGCGTCGCGCGGGCGCCATGTCGTACCAGTGCGTCGTGCTCAGCTGTTCGGCGAGGAAGCGCGTCATCGGCGGCTCGCCCTTCAGCGGCAACGCATGCCACAGACCTTCGCACACCACGCCCGCCGCATACGCGACGCCGAAGGGAAGGGTCTTGTCGACCTGCGGCGCGCCGGCGGCGTCGAGCAGGCCGTTGACGATCTCGCGCACGGTGCGCGGTTCGCCATTGCTGATGAAGTACGCGCGTCCCGCGCACGCGGCGCCGGGACGCAGGTGTTCGAACGCATCGAAATGCGCCTGCGCTGCGTTGTCGACGTAGGTGGTATCGATGCGGTTGTTGCCGTCGCCGACGAAACGCAGGCGGCCGGCCTTCGCGCGTTCGACCAGCCGCGGCAGCAACTGGTTGTCACCGACGCCCCAGATCAGGCGTGGGCGCAGCGAGACGGTGGCGAGTGCAGTGTCGTTGGCGGCGATCACGAGCTTCTCGGCGACCTGCTTGGTCGCCGCGTACGGCGCTTTCAGGTGATCGCCATACGGCACGGTGTCGGCGGTGCCGCCTTCGACCGGATGCGTCTTGCGATGCGTGACGCTGGGCGTGGAGGTGTACACCAGCCGGCCGATGCCGTGCGCGCGGCAAGCGTCGATGACGTTCTGCGTGCCGACGACGTTGGCGAGGTGGTAGCTCTCGTAACTCCCCCACGCGCCGGCCTTGGCGGCGTTGTGGAAGATCGCTTCGCAGCCGGCCGCCGCGGCGATGACGGCGTCGCGCTCGGCGAGGTCGCCCTGCATCTGCGTCACGCCGAGGCGATCGAGCGCGTCGTAACGGCCGCGATTGAAGCTGAGGACCTCATGCCCGCGTTCGCGCAATCCACGGCACAGCACCTGCCCGAGGAAGCCGCCGCCACCGGTCACCAGGATCTTCATCGGGCGTCTCCATGCGCAAAGGGGTCACACGATAGCCGGGCGGGCGGCGAGTTCCAACGCCCCGGCCGCGCCGGCGAAAGCCCTGAAACCGGAGCCTTCACGAAACTTCATTCGCATTTCAGGCACTTCATCGAGGCATTGGCGCCAATGGATGCTCCATCACCGGAGCCCCTTCGATGCGCCTGCCTGCCCTCCTCGCCTCCCTCCTCGCCGCCGGTACTGCCTTCGCCGCACCGCCACCGGCCCTCGATGACGGCTGGCGCGTCGCCGATCCCGCGCGCGAAGGCTTCGACGTCGCGACCCTCGCTGCGATGGACACCGCACTCGCCGCCGGTCAGGCGGCACCGGACACGACCAGCGTGCTGATCGCCCGCGACGGCCGCCTGGTCTACGAGCGCTACTTCGGCAGCGGCGGGCGAGACGTGCTGAACGACACGCGCTCGGCGACCAAGTCCGTCACCGCGCTGCTGGTCGGCGCGGCGGTGGACCGCAAGCTGATCGACGGCGCGCAGGCCCGCGTCTACGCCTTCTTCCCCGACCGCCACTGGCTCAACCCGGATCCGCGCAAGGAGCGCTTCGCGATCGAGGACCTGCTGACGATGAGCTCGCAGTGGGAATGCGACGATGACAACCAGTTCTCCGCCGGCAACGAGGAGCGCATGTACCTCAGCGCCGACTGGACGCAGTTCGCGCTAGACCTGCCGATCAAGGGTTACGCGCCGTGGATGAAACGGCCGGAGGACAGCCCGCACGGACGCGCGTTCGCGTACTGCACCGCGGGCGCGTTCCTGGCGGGTGCGATCGTCGAACGCGCCAGCCACCAGCCGCTGTCGGCCTTCGCGCGCGATGCGCTGGAAACGCCGCTGGGCATCATCCAGAGCCAGTGGCAGCGCTCGTCCGAAGGCGTCGGCATGGGCGGCGGCGGCGTGCGTTATCGCAGTCGCGACCTGGCCAAGCTCGGGCAACTGCTGCTCGACGGCGGGCGCTGGAACGGGAAGCAGGTGATCGCCGCCGACTGGATCCGCGCGATGACCACGGTGCATGCGCAGGCGCGCGACGACGCCGACTACGGCTATCTGCTGTGGCGCTTCCGCTTCGACGTGCGCGGCACGCAGCGCGAGGCGTGGGCGATGTCGGGCAACGGCGGCAACTACGTGTTCGTCGTGCCGTCCGAACGCCTCGTCGCGGTGATCACGCGCACGCGCTACAACCAGCGCGACATGCACCAGCAATCGCAGAAGCTGATGTCGGACTACATCCTCAAGGCATTGCCCTGACATCGAGCTTGCGCGCGCGAACGGCCTCGCGCTCGCGCGCGATGGCCGTGTCGATCGCCGCCATCACCGCATCGAAGCGCGGCGATTCGCGCAGGTCCGCGAACAGCGGCGACGCGCGCAGGTAGGCGGCATCGCGATAGCCCATCGCGACCGCATCGGACAAGGCGGCGATCGCGGCATCGCGATCGCCGGCGATTTCGAGCAGCAATGCGGCGTCGATGCCGTCGATCGGATCGCTGCCTTCGCGCAGGCCGGCGCGCAATGCTTCGGCCTGCGCGCGCAGCGTCATGGCGGGCGGGCGAACTTCGGCCAACGACCACTGCACCGTGTTCGCGAAACTGCCTTGGGGCCGAAGCGCGACCGCGCGTGCGGCCTGCTTTCGCGCCACATCGCGGTCGCCGCGCGACATCGCCAGTTCCGCCGCGAGCAGATGGAGTCCTGTGTAGTCGGTGCCGCGCGACATCGCCTCGTCGAGTGCCGCCTGCGCTTCGGCGGTGCGGCCGTGGCGCATGAGGAACGACGGCCACGCGAGATTCGAGAACACGTTGTCCGGATACAGCTGGAAGCTGCGGCGATAGCGCGATTCGGCCGCCGCGGTGAAGCCGAGCAGGTCGAGGTTGCTGGCGATCTGGACCTGCAGGAAACGCACACGCGAGGGATCGCGCACCGCCAGGTTCGCGGCCAACGCATCGGCAAGCCGGCCGCGCCGTTCGTACAGGTACGCGGCGGACGCGCGCGGACCGTCGCCGGACGGATCCAGCGACAGCGCGCGTTCGTAGCCGCGCAAGGCATCGTCGATGCGGCCGCGGCAATCGAAGGAGTAACCGAGCGCGGCATGCGCGGCGGCGTTGCGTGGATCGCCCGCAATGACGCGTTCGGCCAGCTGTTGCGCGCGATCGAGGTTCGCAGCTTCGCCGTTGTAGAGGCAGGTGTCGGCACTGAACGCGCGGCTGAGGCCGACCAGCGCATCGCGATCGTCCGGCGCTTCCTGCAAACGCTGCCGATACAGCGCGATGGCGCGTTCGTTGTCGTCGCGTTGGCCGATGCCGGCGTAGTACGCGGCGCGCTGCAGCAGTTCCGGTTTCGGTGGCGTTGCAGTCGTCGTGTGGGATTGCTGCGTCCATACGGCGATTGCGCCGATCATGGCAAGCGCAATCGCGACGCATGCGATCGTGATGCCACGTTTCGAATGCTTCGGCGGCTGCGCGACCGTCTGCTCGACGTCGATCCGCTCCGGCGCTACACACAACTGATACCCACGCCCACGCACGGAACGCAGGTAGCGCGAGTTGCGTCCGTCGTCGCCCAGCGCCTGGCGCAGCAGGCGAACGCGCTGCGTGACGGTTTCCTCGTTCACCACGGCCGGCGCCCACACGCGCTCGATGAGTTCATCGAAACCGACCACGCGCTGGTCCTGATCCAGCAGATATTCGAGCAGCCGGAAGCTCAGGCCGCTGACGTCGAGCAACACGCCGTCGCGCTCCACGCGCTGGCGCGGCACGTCGATCAGCAGGTCGTCGAGCCGATAGCGCGTCGTCATGCGTCAGCGCACGCGCGTCGCGGCCCAGACGGCGAGCTTTTCGCGGCCGATCTTGGCGTTGTGGCGGATGTCGACCGGGAACTTCGGATGGCGCAGAAAGGTATCGATGCGGGCGGTGTGCGCATGACGCGTTCCGATGTCGCGCAACTCGCGTTCGATGCGCGGCCATTCGCGCGCATCCACGCCGTTGGCCAGCTCCACGCACAACACCGGACGCTGCGCACCCATCGCGCCGATGCCGACCAGCGCAGTGCGGCGTACCTGCGCATGCGTGTTGAACACGGGCTCGACCTGTTCGGTGTAGAGCGGTCCCTGCGCGGTTTCGACGCGATGGGTCTTGCGGCCGCAGAACCACAGGCGGCCTTGCGCGTCGAGATACCCGACATCGCCCATGCGATGCACGATGCGCTCACTGCCATCGGCGAGGCGTTCGCGGATCTTCGCGGCCTTCGTCTGCGCGGGGCGATTGAAATACGTATCGGTGGCGGTGGGGCCGGCGACGGTGATTTCGCCGACCACACCCGGGCCGACAATCTGGGTGTCGTGCCAGTGCCCGATCGGCGCATCGGTGATCGCGATGATACGCACGTCGTTCGGCGCGACCGCGCGGCCCACGCAGGTGCCGGCGCCGGCTTCGGTCGCAGCGCGCGTGGATTGCAGTTCGCGGCTTTCGATCACCGCGACGGGCAGGCATTCGGTCGCACCGTACGGCGTCCAGAAGCCCGCATCTTCCGGCAGCAGTTCGCGCATTTTCGCGACGACGTCGGCGGGCACGGGCGCGCCGGCGGAGGTCACGCGCTTCACGGTCGGCAGCTTCGCGCCGAAGTTGGCGAGCACGGCCATCAACGCGGGCGAACCGAACAGCTGATCGACGTCGAATCGCGCGATCGCATCGTGCAGCTTGCGCGGATCGGCGAGCGCGGGCTTGGTCGGGTCCATGTCGGGAATGATCGAGGTCAGCCCGAGCGCGGGATCGAACAGCGCGAACGGCGGGAACGTCGGCAGATCCACGCCGCCGGCTTCGATGTCCAACGCATCGCGCAGCATCGCGATCTGCGCGACGAAGTGGCGGTGCCGGTACACCACTCCCTTCGGCACGCCGGTCGAGCCGCTGGTGAACAGGATCGCAGCGACGTCGTCGGGCTGCGTGGCGGCGAGCTGCGAGCCCGCGTTCGCGCCTTCGCGTTCGACCTGCGCGAGCGTCGCGTCGCTCAGCCACGCACGCGTGCCAGTGGTGATGCGGATGCGCGCCGAGCCCGCCCAGCGCAGCACGGTGCGCGCGATATGCGCCAGCGGGATGCCGATGAAAGCCTCCGGCTGCGCTTCGTCCAGGCACTGCTTCAGCGCGCGCTTGTCGATGCCCGGATCGACCAGCACCGGCACGGCGCCGGCCTTGAACAGCGCGAACATCAGCAGGAAGAACTCCGGCGACGGCCGCACCATCACCACGGTGCGCGTGCCGCGCACGATGCCGCGACGCGCCAGCCCGGCGGCGATGGCGTCGCTGCGGACGTCGAGCTCGCGGTAGGTCAGGGTCAGATCGAAACGGGCCAGGCCGTCCGGACCACGCGTACCGGGGCAGCGCATGGCGATGCGCTCGGGGAAGTGGGCGGCCAGTCCGGGCAGGGTCGCGGCGATGTTGCACACGTTGTTCATGGATTCATTTTCGCCTGAACCGGGGGGCGCCTGCCGGCGGACTTGCACGGAGCGCGCAAAGCCTCAGAATTCCGCACCCGGCCGACCTTTCGCCGGACCTCGTGACGGCCCTCTCATGCATCACCCCTGTCTGACCTGCGGCGCCTGCTGCGCCTTCTTCCGCGTGAGCTTCCACTGGTCCGAGGCCGACCCGTCGCTCGGCGGCCAGGTGCCGCCCGAGCTGACCGAAAGCCTGCGCACGCACGAGCGCGTGATGCGCGGGACCTCGCAATCGAACCCGCGCTGCGTCGCGCTGGACGCCGACATCGGCCGCTACAGCCGCTGCACGATCCACGACCGTCGCCCGTCCGTATGCGCGCTGGTGCCGGCGTCTTGGGAGTTCGGCCAGGCCAGCGCGCAATGCGACAAGGCGCGCCTCGCGCACGGGCTGCCGGTGCTGACCCCGGAGGATTGGGTGGGCGTGGGCGAGGACGAGAAGAACCCGTTGCCGGAGGTGTGAGGCGAGTGCTCCGTCATTCCAGCGAAAGCTGGAACCCATTTTGTTTTTGTAGCCCGGGTAAGCGCAGCGCACCCGGGGTGGCCGATGTCGCAGCGTTCTTCGAAAACCGTCATCCCGGCAAAGGCGGGGCCCAGGGCGGAAACGCGTGGGCACTCCACGCAACTTCCGTCATTCCAGCGAAAGCTGGAACCCATTTTGTTTTTGTACCCGGGTAAGCGCAGCGCACTCGGGTGAACGTGACGAGTCCCGGGTGCGCTTCGCTTACCCGGGCTACGAGAGCAGACATCGCGAGCGCGAACGTGGTCGCATGTCCCGACCCTCACCCCAACCCCTCTCCCGGTGGGAGAGGGGCTTAAGAGCAGCGGCTTCAGAGCGGATTCGAATCCAGGAACGCCCGCATCTTCGGCACCAGCGCGTCCGCCTTGTCTTCCAGTACGTAATGCCCCGCGTCCTCGAACGCATGCACCTGTGCATTGGGCAGCGCGTCGGTGAAGCCCTTCAGGAAGTGCTTGTCGAACACGAAATCGCGCAGGCCCCACGCGATGAACGTCGGGCGGTCGGCGTAGTCGGGCAGCTTGCGGCCCATCGCCTGCACCAGCGGCCACGCGGGGTCGCCCTCGCCCAGCGGAATGTCCTGCACGAAGCGCGAAGTCGCGATGCGGTTGGTCCAGTTGTCGTAGGGGCCCACGTACGCGCGGCGCACATCGGCGGGCATCTTCTTCTCGACGCCAACAAACGAAGCCACCGACGAGAACGCATTGAGCCCGCGGATCAGCAACGTGCCCAGGCCCGAATCGCGACCGAACTTCAGCGATTTCGGCAGCGGCTTGCTCGCCGGCAGCGGGAACGAACCGGTGTTGGTGACGATGAGGCGGCGCACGCGCGATGAATGCTTCAGCGCCCAGCCGAAACCAATCCCGCCGCCCCAGTCGTGCACGGCCAGCGTGACATCGCCGGTGATGCCGAGATGGTCGAGCAGCGTGTCCACGTCGTCGATGCGCGACTGCAGCGTGTAGCGGTAGCGGTCGTCGGACGGCTTGTCCGACAGGCCCATGCCGACGTGGTCGGGCACGATGCAGCGGTAACGATCCCTCAACCCGAGCACGAGCTTGCGCCAGTAGAAACTCCACGACGGATTGCCGTGCAGCATCACCACCACTTCGCCGTCGCGCGGGCCTTCGTCGAGGTAGCTCATCGCGATGCCGGGGCGCACGTCGAAGCGCTGCGGCGTGAAGGGGTAACCGGGCAGTGGCAGGCGGATCGTCATCGGGGTTTCCTGCTCGTCATTCCCGGCGAAACCGCATCGCGTCGGTGTCGGAAGTCGCCGGGTTCCCGCTCGCGCTGGGATGACGTCGTGTGTTCGGATGATTGTGCCGTGCGCCACGGCCATCGGCGCCGGACAAGAAAAACCCGGCACGCGGCCGGGTTCTTCGGTAGTGCGAAGCGTCGCTTACCAGACGACTTCGGCCATCGAGCAGTTCAAGCCCGAGCCGATGCCCAGCAGCGCCACGCGCGTGCCCTTCTTCAGGCGGCCGCCTTCGCGCAGCTTGCTCAGCACGATCGGCACCGAGGCCGGGCCGATGTTGCCGTGCTCGCCGAAGATGGTCAGCACCTTCTTCGGGTCGATGCGGAACGCCTTCAGGAAGGCCTTGGTGTGCGCCTTGCTCACCTGATGGATGACGAATTCGTCCAGCTCTTCCACGACCCAGCCCAGCGCGGCGCGCGCGGCGGTGAAGGTCTTCTGGCCGAGCTTGAGGCCTTCGATCATCAGCATGCGGCCGTCGGCGATCATGCGGTCGTGCACGAGGTCGCCACGGCACAGCTGGTTCCACTCGGTGGCCGAGCGGGTGACGCTGCCGCGGTAACGCGGTGCGCCCGGAGCGAGTTCGCTACGCGCCAGGACCATCGCGGCGGCGCCGCTGCCCAGGGTCAGCGTGGCCATCTCGTCGCGGAACTGTTCTTCGGTGACGTCGTCGCGGCTGAGGCGATCGAGCGTCTTCTCGTACGCGAGATCCGCGGTTTCGCCGTTGACGACGAGCGCGTAGTCGATCTCGCCGCGTTCGATCATGCGGCTGGCGATGTCCATGCCGTTGAGGAACGCGAGGCACGCATTGGCGACGTCGAAGTTCTGGCAGGTATCGGGCAGGCGCAGGTTGCCGGACACGATGGACGCCGTGGACGGCTCCAGGTAGTCGCGGCTCACTGAAGTGTTGACCAGCAGGCCGACGCGATCGGCGTCGATGCCGGCATCGGCCAGCGCCTTGACGCCGGCGAGCGTAGCCGCGTCGGAGGCTTTGACTTCGCCATCCCACAGGCGGCGTTCGCGAACGCCGGCGACTTCTTCAAGCACGTTGTACTTGATGCCGAGGCGATCGAGCGTGGGCCGGAGGCGGGCATGGATCTCGTCCGAGGTCAGCCGGCGGGGTGCATCGATATGGGCAAGACCGGCGATGGCGACGTGCTGGAACAACATGGGCGGCTGACCGGAAACGGAAACGAACACGCCATGTTAACGCTTAATTCCACTCCGCCGCCATCCGGTTGCGTATGGTCCTGCCCTCCGACCGACGGGCGGCCGGAGGGCGTTAAGCGGTGTGAAGGCGCAAGGAGGCCGGATCGCCCACTGAAGTCGGCGTCTTCGGGTTAACGTCCGATCGGGTAGGTCTGGGCGCTGCTCGTCGCCGATGACGGGGCGGAGACGGCCGCGCCCCGGCGCGCCGCGCCGCAACGCCAGGCAGCGAAGCGCTGCGACCCGTTGAGCGGGGCGCCCATCGGCTGCACGGTGTCGGCTTGCAAACCGACGGCCTCGTTGCGCGCCAGGGTTTCCAGCTCCTCGCGGACCCGCAGCTGGTTGCGTTCGTAGAAGGCGACCTTGTTCTTGACGGTCACCTCGACTTCGCCGCGCTTCTCGCAGCCGGCCGGCGGGCCGTTGCCATCGATCACGCGCACCGACGAGCCGCCGGGTGCCATATCCACCCAGGTGCAGCCGCCGGCGAACAGCGCCGGAAACAGGACCAACCCCACCACGAACTTGCGCATCGTTACCCCTGATTCGCGCGACGCCATCGTCGCGCATGAATGGACGGGCGCGATTGTCGCCGCACCCGCCACCGTTGTGAACGCCAACCGGTGAACCGCGACTGAGGCCGTCGTCGCGGTTTGCCGTTTCTGCCAGAGGCTGCGTCACGGAAAGGCGATGGCGCGATGGGCCCGCTGGAGGCGTATCAGGGCTGCGTCGTCACCTCGTTGCCGTCCGCATCGAGGACCTGCACGTCACCGAGCTTCAGCGCGCTCACCGGTTTCTCGATCTGCTTGAGGTCGCCGACCACGACCCAGGTCAGCGCGTTCGGATCGATCGTCGCCGCGGCCGCCTTCACCTGTTCCGGCGTGAGCGCTTCGATCTGCGCCTTGCGCTTGAAGACGTAGTCGTCCGGACGGTCGTAGCGGACGATGCCGCTGATCGCGCCCATCACCGCCGAACCGGTCTCGAACGCGCCCGGCAGGCTGAGGATTTCGGTCGCCTGGATCTTCGCCACTTCTTCCGGCTTCGGCGGTGCCTTGCCGCTGGTGTAGTCGGCGATCTCGCGGTGCAGTTCCCTGAGCGAATCGGCGGTCTTGTCGATCTGCACCGGTGCGAAGGCCATCCACGGACGCTGGCCCAGCGCATTGGCCGAGAAGCTGTAGGCGCCGTAGGCCCAATGCTTGTCCTCGCGCAGGTTCATGTTGAGGCGGGAGGAGAACTCGCCGCCCAGCACGGAGTTGGCGATGTCGAAGCGGACCGAATCATCGTCCTTCGTCGACGGCACGACTTCGCCGGCAAAGATGTTCGCCTGCACGGCACCGGGCTGGTCGATCAGGTAGACGCGCGGTTTGGCCGGACGTGGGACCTCGCCGATCTGCGGACGCGCCGGCGCATCGCCCGTTGCCTTCCAGTCGCCCAGGTGCTTGTCGAGCAGCGGGACGATTTCCTTCAGCGTCGTGTCGCCGACGACGATGAGCGTGGCGCCTTCCGGACGCACCCAGTCGCGATGGAAGGCGACCAGGTCGTCGCGCGTCAGCGAGCCGATGGAGCCTTCGGTGCCGCTGCCGCTGAAGGGAATCGCATACGCATGGCCGGCGCCGTAAAGCAGCGGCGGCAGCACGCGCATCGCGGCACCGTTCGGACGCGCCTTCTCCTGCTTGATGCCGGCGAGCCAGGACGCCTTCACGCGGTCGATTTCCTTCTGGTCGAAACGCGGCTCGCGCAGCATCTTGGCGAACAACGCGACCGAAGGATCCAGGTTCTGGCGCAGCGCCGAGAGGTAGGCCTTGCCGCCGTCCAGCGACGCACCGGCGCCGAGGCTGGCACCCAGCGATTCGGCGCGATCGCCGAACGCCAGCGAATCCAGCTCGCCCGCGCCCTCGTCCATCATGCCCATCGCGAAGCTGGACGTGCCGAGCTTGCGGCCCTGGTCGGCGCTGAAGCCGCCGGCGAATTCGTAGCTCATCTGCACGACGGGGATCTCGTGGCGCTCGGCCAGGATCACCGTGGTGCCGTTCTTCAGCGTGGCGCGCTGCAACGACGGGAACTTCAGGTCGGGGAAGGTCGTGGTCTTCGGCGGGCCGTCGGCGCGGTCCACCGTGCTCGGCGTGGTCGTGTACTTCGGATCGACCGCCGGCAGCTTCATCGGAGCGGGCGTCACCGAGGGGTCTTCGGCGACGGCCGTGCGATCGCCCGGCACCACGACCAGCGTGTGGCTGCCCTTGGTCAGCCAGTTGTTCGCCACGGCGGTGAGGTCGCGCGCGGTGGCGGTGTCGATGATCTTCAGGCTGTCGCGGAAGCAGCCGGGGTCGCCGGTGTAGACCGTGCACTCGGCCAGCGCGTCGGCCTTGCCGCCGGAGCCGCCGATGCGTTCGATGCCGCGCACGAAGCCGGCGGTGAAGACAGTGCGCGCCTGGTCCAGTTCGGCCTTGGTGGGACCGTCCTTCAGCAGCTTGCGCAGTTCCTCGTCGATGATCGCCTCGACCTTGGCCGGGTCCACGCCCTGCTTCACGTCGGCGGTGATGACGAAGTTGGAGCTCAGCTGCATCTGGTACGCGGCGGCGGAAATGCTGTCGACCAGCTTGTCCTCATGCAGCAGGCGCCTGTCCAGGCGCGAGGACTTGCTGCCGCCCAGCACCTGCGCGAACAGCTGCAGCTTGTCGAGATCCGGCGTGCCGGCCTGCGCGACGTTCCACACGCGATGGATGCGCGCCTGCGGCACCTTGTCGGTCATGGTCGCGCGCGTGGATTTCGCCAGCGGCGCGACGTCGACCTGCGGCTGCGCCATCGTAGGCGTGGCGGGAATGTCGCCGAAGTACTTCGTGACCTTTTCCTTCGCCGTCGCGAGGTCGATGTCGCCGGCGAGCACGAGCACGGCGTTGTTCGGGCCGTACCAGGTGCGGAACCAGCCTTTCACGTCGTCGAGCGAGGCGGCATCGAGGTCGGTCATCGAGCCGATGGTGCTGTGGTGGTACGGATGCGTCTTCGGATACAGCGCCTTGCCCAGCGCATCCCAGACCTGCCCGTAAGGCTGGTTCTCGCCTTCGCGCTTCTCGTTCTGGACCACGCCGCGCTGCTCGTCGAGCGTCTTCTGGTCGATCGCACCGAGCAGGTGGCCCATGCGGTCCGACTCCATCCACAGCGCCATGTCGAGCGCGGTGGTCGGCACGTTCTGGAAGTAGTTGGTGCGGTCGGAATTGGTCGTACCGTTCATGTCGGTGGCGCCGACCAGCTCGAACGGTTCGAAGTATTCGCCGCGATGGTTCTCCGAGCCGTTGAACATCAGGTGCTCGAACAGGTGCGCGAAACCCGTGCGCCCCGCCGGCTCGTCCTTGCTGCCGACGTGGTACCAGAGGTTCACCGCGACGATCGGCGCCTTGCGGTCCGTGTGGACCACCACCCGCAGGCCGTTGGGCAGGGTGAATTCCTCGAAGGGAATGTCGACCGTGGTCGCGCTCCGATTGGATGCCAGCGCGGTCACCGGCGCGAACGCGGCGACGCCACCGAAACCGGCGGCCAGGGCGAGGGCGAGCGCGGCAAGGCGCGGGCGGGACAGTGCGGGCATGACGGACTCCTGATTCGAACCGGCATCCTAGCCCCCGTTCACGAGGCCGGGCACTAGGCCACAAGTCCCATCGGAAGTAGGAATTTGGCTCGCGTTCGGGTCGGAAGGGTGTCGACGGGCGCTCACATGAACGCGCCTACACTGGCCGCCCACCCGCCCGGAACTCCCGCGATGACGCCTGCGCACCCGCCACGCCGCAGTCTGGTCACCGGCGCCAATCGCGGACTGGGGCTTGAGTTCGCACGACAATTGCTCGCCCACGGCGACCACGTGGTCGCCACGTGCCGCCATCCGGGCAAGGCCAATGCGCTCAACCAGCTGGTTGGCGAGCATCCCGGTCGCCTGCACGTGCTGCCGCTGGATGTAGGCGACGCGAAGTCGCATGCCGAACTCGCGCGCGAACTTCCGCTGGTGATGGACGGCATCGACCTGCTCATCAACAACGCCGGCGTGCTGCATTCGGGCGAGCGCTTCGGCCACGTGCCGCCGGCCAACCTCGACGACAGCCTGCGCACCAACGCCAGCGGGCCGTTCCTGCTGACGCAGGTGCTGGCCGAACGCCTCGTCGATGGCGCGAAGGTCGCCAACCTGTCCTCGGTGCTGGGCTCGATCGCCTCCACCGGGAGCTTCAGCACGCCCAGCTACGCGATGTCCAAGGCCGCGCAGAACATGGCTACCGCCCTGCTCGCTTCGGCGCTGCGCGAGCGCGGGATCTCGGTGGTCGCATTGCATCCGGGCTGGGTACAGACCGACATGGGCGGCAGCGGCGCGCAGATCACGCCGCCCGAATCGGTGAGCGGGCTGCTCAAGGTGATCGACAAGCTGCGCATCGCCGACAGCGGGCACTTCCTGGATTACCGCGGAAAGCCGGTGCCCTGGTAATGCCGGAGCTTGATGACGCGGGCGCGCGCGGCGGCGATCATGGGCGCATGTTCGACGTCATCCTCTTCCAGCCGGAAATCCCGCCCAACACCGGCAACGTGATCCGCCTGTGCGCCAACACGGGCGCGCGGCTGCACCTGATCGAACCGCTCGGCTTCACGCTCGAGGACAAGCAGCTCAAGCGCGCGGGGCTGGATTACCACGAGTACGCGACGTTGCAGGTGCATGCGGACCTGACCGCGGCGCTGGCGTCGATCACCGCGGCCAATGGCGAGCCACCGAGGTTGTTCGCGTTGAGCACGCGCGGCACGGTGCGCTTCGATACGCCGCGCTATCGGGCGGGCGATGCGTTTCTGTTCGGGCCGGAAACGCGCGGATTGCCGGCCGATGTGCTGGAAAGCGTGCCCGCCGCGCAGCGTCTGCGGCTGCCGATGCGGCCGGAGAACCGCAGCCTCAATCTTTCCAACGCGGTGGCGGTGTGCGTGTTCGAGGCGTGGCGGCAGATGGGGTTCGTGGGGAGCGCGTAGCGGGATCGATGGGTTTCGCAATGCGAAACCCATCCTACGGAACTCCGCCCCATCGCCCACGCCACGCGCGGGCACGCCATCGGCGCTTCCACACTTCTCCGTCATTCCAGCGAAAGCTGGAACCCATCTTGATTTCCGGTACGCATCCCGGCGCTCCGCCCTCACCCAATCCCTCTCCCGCTGGCGGGAGAGGGCCTTGGTTCCTCAGCCGCCCGACGCGCCCTGCGTCGGCGAATGCAGGTAATCCAACGTCACCTGCAGCAGCGCGCGCAGGCCCAGGTCCAACGAGGACTCGTCCAGCGCGAACTTCGGCGAGTGGTTGCTCGGCGCGGTCGCCGGATCGATGCCCTTCGCCGTCGCGCCGACGAAGAAGAACATCGACGGCACTTCCTTCGCGTAATACGAGAAGTCTTCCGCGCCCATCTGCAGCGGCGGCTCGATGACGTTGTCGGCGCCGGCCACGGCCTTCAGGCTCGGGATCATGCGCGCGGTCAGCGCCGGATCGTTCACCGTCACCGGGTTGCCGTCCTGGTCGGGCACGTGCGCTTCGGCAGTGGCGCCATTGGCGGCGCTGACGTGTTCGGCGACGTTCTTCAGGTCGGCGAAGATCTTCTGGCGCATGCCTTCGTCGAAGGTGCGGATGGTGCCGACCATCTCCACTTCATCGGGAATGATGTTGTAGCGGATGCCGCCCTTGATCGAACCGAAGCTCACCACGGCGGGGAGCTTCGCGATGTCGGTGCGACGGCTGACGATGGTCTGCGCGGTGCCGATCACGTCGGCCGCGGCGACGATCGGATCGATGCCGCCCCACGGTCGCGAGCCATGCGTCTGGCGGCCCTTCACCTTGATGGTGAACTTGTCGGACGCGGCCATCAGCGGGCCCTGGCGCACGCCGATCTGGCCGACCGGCAGCGTGGAGAACACATGCAGGCCGAACATCGCGTCGGGCTTGAAGTCCTTGAACAGACCTTCCTGCAGCATCAGCGACGCGCCGCCTTCCTCGCCGTCGGGCGCGCCTTCTTCCGAGGGCTGGAACACCAGCATCACCGAACCCGGCAGGTCGGCCTTCATCTTCACCAGCGCATCGGCGATGCCCAGCAGGATGCTGGTGTGGGCGTCGTGGCCGCACGCGTGCATGACGCCGACGGTCTCGCCGCGGAGGTCGCGGTGGCCTTCGAGGCGAACGGCAGGTCGACCTGCTCGGTCACCGGCAGCGCGTCCATGTCGGCGCGCAGCGCGACGCGCGGGCCGGGCTTGCCGCCCTGGATGATCGCGACCACGCCGTGGTGCGCGATGCCGACTTTCGGCTTCAGGCCCAGCGCGCGCAGGTGCTCGGCGACCTTCGCCGCGGTGCGCTCCTCGCGATTGGACAGTTCCGGATGCTGGTGGAAATCGCGACGCCAGGTGATGACGTCCTTCTGCACGGCCTTGGCGGCCGCGGCGACTTCCGGCCGCTCCTGCGGCGTGCCCTGTGCGTGGGCGGCGAACAAGGGCGTGGCAAGCAGGGCGCTGCTCAGCAGCGCGGGCATCAGACGCATCGACGATAACTCCCCGGAGTGAGCGTCGATCGTAGCCGAAGCGGGGTTGCCGGAATGGGCGGTCCGGCAGAAGTGGGGGCCCGGGCAGGCGCGCCCGGGGATGGATTGCAAATCCCGGGTGCGCTTCGCTTACCCGGGCTACAACCGCGTGAGGAATCTCAGCTCTTCTTCGCCTTCGCGAATGCAGCCGCCAGTGCGTTGTTCATCGGCGGCGGGGTGTTCGCGCGGGCGGCGTTGAAACCGCCACCGCGCGCATCGCGACCGCCGTCGCGTCCACCGCGAGGCGCATTGCCGCGCGGCGCATCGCGATCGGCTCCCGAACGCGGCGCCGGCGCGGTGTCGTCCAGGCGGCGCGTCAGTGCGATGCGCTTGCGCGGCACGTCGACCTCCAGCACCTTCACCTTGACGATGTCGCCCGCCTTCACCACTTCGCGCGGGTCCTTCACGTACTTGTCCGACAGCGCGGAAATGTGGATCAGGCCGTCCTGGTGCACGCCGATGTCGACGAACGCGCCGAAGGCGGCGACGTTGCTCACCACGCCTTCCAGGATCATGCCTTCGCGCAGGTCCTTGATGTCTTCCACGCCATCGGCGAAGCGCGCGGCCTTGAACTCGGGGCGCGGATCGCGGCCCGGCTTTTCAAGCTCCTTCAGGATGTCGCGCACCGTCGGCACGCCGAAGGTGTCGTCGATGAACTGCTCGGCCTTGAGCGAACGCAGCAACGGTGCGTCGCCGATCAGCGACTTCACCTCGCGACCGCACTGCTTGAGGATGCGCTCCACCACCGGATACGCCTCCGGGTGCACGGACGATGCGTCCAGCGGCTGGTCGCCATCGGCGATGCGCAGGAAGCCCGCGCACTGCTCGAACGTCTTCTCGCCCAGGCGCGGCACCTTCATCAGTTCCTTTCGCGATTTGAACGCGCCGTTCGCATCGCGATACACCACGATGTTCTCGGCCACCGTCGACGACAGGCCCGAGACGCGCGTGAGCAGCGCGGCCGAGGCGGTGTTCACGTCGACGCCCACGGCGTTCACGCAGTCCTCGACCTTCGCATCCAGTGCGCGCGCGAGCTTGAACTGGTCGACGTCGTGCTGGTATTGGCCCACGCCAATGGCCTTGGGTTCGATCTTCACCAGCTCCGCAAGCGGATCCTGCAGGCGACGCGCGATCGACACCGCGCCACGGATCGACACGTCCAGGTCCGGGAATTCCTTCGCCGCGAATTCCGACGCCGAATACACCGACGCACCGGCTTCGCTGACGACGATCTTCTGCATCTTCAGCTCCGGCGCGAGCTTGATCAGGTCGCCGGCGAGCTTGTCGGTTTCGCGCGATGCGGTGCCGTTGCCGATGGCGATCAGTTCGACGCCGTGCTTCGCGCTCAACGCGCGCAGCACCATCAGCGACTGGTCCCACTGGCGCTTGGGTTCGTGCGGATAGATCGTCGCGGTATCGACAAGCTTGCCGGTGCGATCGACCACCGCGACCTTCACGCCGGTGCGCAGACCCGGATCCAGGCCAAGCACGGCCTTCGGGCCGGCGGGCGCGGCGAGCAGCAGGTCCTTGAGGTTGTCGCCGAAGACGTCGATGGCTTCGGCTTCGGCCTTCTCGCGCGCTTGCGCGAAGAGGTCGAGCGTGAGGTGCAGATGCAGTTTCGCCTTCCACGTCAGGCGGCACGAATCCAGCAGCCACTTGTCCGCGGCGCGCCCCTGCGCCTTGATGCCGGCGTGCACCGCGACGCGGCCTTCGCCCTGCAGATGGCCGGCGTCGGCATCGGTGCCCGGGTCGAGGTCGATGAAAAGGAATTCCTCGCGACGGCCGCGGAACAGCGCGAGCAAACGGTGCGAGGGAATCTTCGACAGCGGTTCGGCGTGATCGAAGTAGTCGCGGAACTTCTCGCCGGCCGTTTCCTTGCCTTCGGCCACGCGCGAACGGATCACGCCGACTTCGCCCAGCCAGTTGCGCAGCTCGCCCACGAGCGCGGCGTCCTCGCCCCAGCGCTCCATCAGGATCGCGCGTGCACCGTCGAGCGCGGCCTTCGCGTCGGCGACGCCCTTCTCTGCATCGACGTAAGCGGCTGCGGCTTCTTCCGGAACCTGGGTCGGATCGGCCAGCAGGCCGTCGGCGAGCGGCTCAAGGCCCGCTTCGCGCGCGATCTGCGCACGCGTGCGGCGCTTCTGCTTGTACGGCAGGTACAGATCCTCCAGGCGCGCCTTGCTGTCGGCCGCGATGATGTCCGCGCGCAGGGCGTCGGTCATCTTGCCCTGCTCCTCGATGCTGGCCAGCACCGCGACGCGGCGGTCTTCCAGTTCGCGCAGGTAGGTCAGGCGCGTTTCGAGGTTGCGCAACTGCGTGTCGTCGAGGCCGCCGGTGACTTCCTTGCGGTAGCGCGCGATGAAGGGAACGGTCGCGCCCTCGTCGAGCAGCGCGATGGCGGAAAGCGCCTGCTGCGGCTGTGCGTTGATTTCCTCGGCGATGAGGCGGGCGATCTTTGCGGCGACTTGCGGGGTGTGCTGCATTGCTTCCAATCGTCAAAGCCCGGCGGTTCCGGGAGAGGGGCGATTGTCGCAATGTGCATCGCGCGGCGGTACCCGTTGACATCCTCGCGAGGCTCATTCGGACAGGTCGAGGACAGGCAGGCCCTGCTCCGCGCACCAGTTCTCGTACGCACTGCGTTGTGAATGCGCGTCCGCGCGCGCGATCACGGTGTTGCCCGGCCCCAGGAATTCCACCGCGCCGATGACCACCACCAGCGCGGTCATGTCCTCATCGCCCGTGATGCGCCACCAGTCGGTGTTGCCGGGCGGTTCGTACACATAGTCGCCCGGGCCGATCACCTCGCCCGTGCACAGCGTGCGCGTGCCGGCGAGGTTGTACGCGTGGATCTCGCCGGTGTGGCGATGCAGCGGCATGATCGCGCCCGGCCGCATGCGCAGCAGTTCGACGAAACCGCGGCCGTTCTCGAGGAACCGCAGCGGCTTCCACGCCTTCTCGGGCGACATCGGGATCCACGGCGTGTCCTTCGCGGCGGCGATGCGGGCGGGCAGGAAATCGTCGATGGGACGGCGGTTCGTGGTCATCGGGCGCTCCGGGGTTTGAGGTCGGCAGCCGATACCGTAGGCTTGGACTGGATCCTGCGACGGGCCAGTTCCCATGACTTCGACGGAACCAGTTTTCCAGTTCCCTCTGGACCTCGGCGCGGTCGCGGCGGCGGGGCGCACGCGTGCGCTGCATGAGGCGCTGCGCGAGGCGATCCTCGACCGCCGGCTGCGTGCCGGCGCCGAGCTGCCTTCCACGCGCCGCGTGGCGACCGCCTACGGCCTGGCGCGCAATACCGTCATCGCGGCCTACGACCTGCTGGTCGCGGAGGGTTACGTCGTCACGCGCGCGGGGGCGAAGGCGATCGTCGCCGATGTCGCCACGCGCCCGACGACGCGCACGCCGCGACTGGCCGACGGCCATCTGCGTGCGCGCTGGCAACCGCCGTCGTGGAGCAGCGCGGTGGCGACGAGCGATGCGTGGACGCCGAACTTCCGCCTCGGCGTGCCGGACCATCGCGACATTCCATTCGATGTGTGGCGGCGCTTGCTCGCCCGCGCGTTCCATCCGCGACACGGCGCGGCATTCGGCTACCAGCCGCCCCACGGTCGGCCGCGCCTGCGCGAGGCGATCGCCGGGCACGTGTCGTTCGCGCGTGCGGTGTCGTGCCGCGCGGAGGATGTGGTCGTGACGTCCGGTGCGCGGCAGGCTTTCGACCTGCTTGCCCGATTGCTCGTGGCACCGGGGCGCACGACGGTCGCGGTGGAGGATCCGGGTTATCCGACCGCGGGCGCCGCGATGGCTGCCGCAGGTGCGGATGTCGTGCCGGTTCCCGTGGACGATGAAGGGTTGTGCGTGGATGCCTTGCCGAGGCAGGCGCGCATCGTCTACGTCACGCCGTCGCACCAGTATCCGACCGGCGTGGCGATGTCGATGGCGCGGCGGCGCGCGTTGCTCGACTTCGCGCGCGAGCACGACGCGCTGGTGATCGAGGACGACTACGACGGCGAGTTCCGCTACGGCGCGCGTCCGCTGGATGCGTTGCAGACGCTGGATCGCGAAGGTCGCGTGGTCTACGTCGGCACGTTCTCCAAGAGCCTGTTTCCGTCACTGCGCATGGGCTACGTGGTAGCGCCGGAATGGTTGCGCGATGCGCTCGCCGCCGCGAAGGAAAGCGCGGACACCTGCGGCAACGCGCAGGTGCAGGATGCGCTGGCGGATTTCATCCTCGAAGGACACCTCGCGCGGCATGTGCGGCGCATGCGGCGGGTGTATGCGGGGCGGCGCGAGGTGTTGTCCGGAATGCTGGACGGGGCGTTATCGCGCTGGTTCGCGGCGATTCCGTCGGAAGCGGGCATCCATGTGGCGGCGCGATTCGTCGATGCGGATGCGGCCGATGCGTTGCTGCCTCGCGTTCGCGAGCATGCGGTGGGCGCGATGCCGTTGCGTGCGCTCTCGCAGCGCGCGGATGCGCTGCATGGGGTGGCGTTCGGGATCGGATGTATGGATGAGGTGGGAATTCGGGAGCGGTTGGGGGCGTTGGCGAAGGCGCTGCGGCGTTGATAGTGATCCCGACCCGGCGCGTCTACTCCCTCCCCTGCGAATGCAGGGGAGGAAGCAGAGCTACGCTGCCACTGCGGCCAGATGCCGCCCGAATGACGCATCCACCGCGTTTCTCCCTTCGCCCAGGATGTTCCGGCCCCACGTGAAGCCGTACACATCCGTGAAGTCGAAACCCTCCAGCAGCTCGCGCATCGCATGCACGTCGCGCGTCTTCATCGGGATGTAGTTCGGATAGCTGTACATGAAGGTCACGTGGCGCCGGTCGAACACGACCTGCAACGCATCGCCCGGGAACAGCGCGCCGCCGTCGCGCGGGCCGTCCTTCCAGTGCAGCGCGGTACTGCCGTCGAAGTGTCCGCCCACGCGCAGCAGCGTCACGTCGTCGGAAAGGCGCAGGCGATCGCCGCGCCAGAACTCGATGCGGTCCGACGGGCGTTGCACCCATTCGCGATCGGCTTCGTGCAGCAGGATCGGCACGCCACCCAGCGCCTCGCTCCATTCCACCATCGCGCTGTAGAAATGCGGATGCGAGATGACGATGCGATCCACGCCGCCGCGCGCCTTCAACGCGGCCACGGCTTCATCGGTCACCAGACTCACGCATTCCCACATCAGATGGCCGGCGCCGGTGGGCAGCAGCAGCGCGCGTTGGGGAATGGCGAAATCGCCGTCGATGCCGATGCCGAGCAGACCGGCGTCCTCCTCGATGCGCAGCTTGAAGCGGCGCGCGAGTTCGTCGTGCGTGGTCCATCGCTGGCCATTCCATCCGACGTACTGGCGCTCGTCCTCGCAGATCGGGCAGTTCGGCGGCGGCGTGGCGCTGTGGGCGAACTGGGTGCCGCAGGTCTCGCAGATGTACGCGCTGGTATGACGGGGCATGGTCGTGGCCTCGAAGGTGTCGAGGTCAGGGTAGGAAGCGGGTGGTTCGGCGCGTGCGCCAGTTTTCGCGGATTCGCAGGAACCAGTCGTGACAGGTCACGCAGCTGCGCGGTCGCGCGCGGCGTTACTGCGGCGGGGCCAGCAATTCCTGCGCGTCGAGGAATCCGTCGCGATTGCGATCCTGCCGCGCGAAGCGCTCGCCCACCGTCTGGCGATGGTCCGCGAGTGTTACGGGCTTGCCGCGACCACCCGGCAATTCGTCGGGCGACAACACGCCGTCGCCGTTCGCATCCATGCGCTTGAAGGCGTAGCTCAACCATTCCTGGTATTCGGCGAGGGAGACGCGGCCATCGTGGTCGGCATCCATGCGCGCGACGTAGTCGGTGCTGGCATCGACCGCGCCCAGCGGCGCTGCCGGTGCGGGCGCGGCAACCGGTTCGGATGTCGGCGCGACCGGCGCGCGATTGAGCCGCAGCGGAATCGACTGCGCCGACGCACCGCCGACGCAGAGCAGCGCGACACACAGGAACAAGCCCGCGCATTCCTGCGCGGGCTTGCCGTTGAAGCTGCGATCGAACCTGCGATCCGTCGCGGACATCGAGGTGACGATCAGGCCGCTCGCGCCGGCACGATCGCGTAACCCTTCAGGCGCGCGGAGAATTCCTGCAACGCGTGGATGCCGGTGGCTTCGGCTTCGGTACACCACGCATGCAGCTTCGCGAGCGTGGCCTGCGCGTCGTGCGAACGATCGTCGAGCACCTGCGCCAGGCGCTGGCGGAAGTCGGCGAGCGTCGCCATCTTCGGACGCTCCGCCAGCCACGCCTGCAACTTCGCGCGCTTGTCGTCGTCCAGCCAGCGGCCGCCATCGGCCAGGCCGTGGCGCAGCTTGCGCGGCAGCTTGAACTTGGCCTCGCGCAGCGACGGCAGCGTGACGCTGCGGTAGTAATCGGTCATCGCCTGGAAGCGGATCGCCAGCAGCGCCTTCAACGTTTCGCCGTCGGGAATGGCGATGTTCGGGCGCACGTCCAGCGTCGGCGCGACGCGCAGCACCTTCGCCAGGCGCACCTTTTCCAGCAGCCTGATCGCGCTCCAGCCGATGTCGAATTCCCACTTGCGCAGCGCGAACTTCGCCGACGAGGGGAACGCGTGGTGGTTGTTGTGCAGTTCCTCGCCGCCGATCCAGAAACCCCACGGCGTGAGGTTGGTGGCGGTGTCGGTGGTTTCGAAATTGCGGTAGCCCCACCAGTGGCCGAGGCCGTTGACGACGCCCGCGGCCCAGAACGGAATCCACAGCATCTGCACGGCCCACAGCGCAACGCCCCACAGGCCGAACAGCGCGGCGTTGATGGCGAGCATCACCACCGGGCCCATCGTCGCGTGCGGCGTGTAGAGATGACGTTCGATCCAGTCGTCCGGGCAGCCCTTGCCGTACTTCTCGATGTCCTCGCGCTGCGCGCGTGCGTCGCGGTACAGCTCCACGCCGCGCCACATCACCGTGTCGATGCCCTTGAACTGCGGGCTGTGCGGATCTTCCTCGGTCTCGCATTTGGCGTGGTGCTTGCGATGAATCGCCGCCCACTCGCGCGTGATCATCGAGGTGGTGAGCCACGTCCAGAAGCGGAAGAAGTGCGCGAGCACCGGATGGAAATCGACCGCGCGGTGCGCCATCGAACGGTGCAGGTAGAGCGTGACGGAGAAGATCGTCAGCTGGGTGACCACCAGCAGGTAGATCAGCAATTCACCCCAACCGGCCTGCATGAGGCCGCCAGCGATGAGATCGAGCAGGGACAGGGACATTCTTCGGCTCCGCGAACGCCGGCCGCATCGCGCATCCGGCTGGATTCGACCGGCTTTCCGCGCGGTCTGGGTGGATCATGCCAGCGTCACGGCACAGTTCGCGCCTGTATGGCGCGGATATGTGATGGGGTCGTTCAGTCCGTCGTGCAAGCGTCGCGCGGTTCAGCCAGCGCACGCACCAGGCGTCTGCGCGCCCGCTGCAGCGACGGTCGCGCGCGTTCACGCAGGGCCAGTCGATCTTCCTTGCTGAATGGGGAATCCCGGCGGCAGTGGTCCAGCAGCAGCGCGAGGTCCTGCGCTTCGCCGAGCCGGTGCGTGGAGCGCTTGTCGAAGCGCTCCGAATCCTGCGGCACCGGCGATCCGATGACCTCCAACGCACGCCGCTGGTGCGAGGCGCGCCGTGCGCGGCGTCGCCAGCGGTGCCAGTCCTCGTCGTCGCCGGTTTCGCTGGCGCGCTGGCGGGCCTGGTACGAGCGCAGGTCGCTGTCGGCCACCGCCATGCGCAGGCCCGCCGGCGTGGGCCGCGACCAGTCGAGCGCGCCCATCGCCGCGCCCAGCACGTCGAGCATTGCGCGGCGCGATCCCAGCCCCGGATCCGAACGCGTCGCGGCCTCGGCGACGCGCGTTCGCGACACGATGGCGGCCTCGCGGGCGCGCTGCAGCACGGCACGCGCCAGGTCCTTGCGTTCGCGCTTGAGCAGGCGGTCGAGCACTTCCACCAGCGCATGCGCGTCGCGCAGGTTCGACAGGCCGTCGTTCAGCGCACGCAGTTCGCGGTCCACCATCCCCGCGCCCGGCCCGAGCAGGCCGTCGCCCATCGCGAGGACGGCGCGGGCGCGGCGGATCGCCTTGCGCGCCTGGTGCACGCCCTCGTGCAGATCGGGGGCGGCGAGCGAATCGCGGGCGATGTCGATCTCGCCGCGCGCATAGGCGAGCAGCGCCGCCCCCACATCGGCGGGTGGCGCGGACGGCGTGCCGGCCTTGTCGTTGGCCCGTTCCGAACCCATCCATCGGACTCCGGTCGCTTGGCCGGATAGTACGCTCGCCCCATGCCCGAACTGCCCGAAGTCGAAACCACCCGTCGCGGCCTGGCGCCGCATGTCGAAGGCCGCCGCGTGTCGAACGTCGTCCTGCGCCGGCCCGACCTGCGCTGGCCGATCCCTTACGAGGTCGTCAGCCTGCTTCCCGGCCAGACCGTCCAGAGCGTCCGCCGCCGCGCCAAATACCTGCTGCTGGACACTGCCGCCGGCAGCGCGCTGCTGCATCTGGGCATGTCCGGGAGCCTGCGCGTGCTCCCGGCCGACGCGCCGGTGCGCACGCACGACCACGTCGACATCGCCCTGGAAGCTGCCGGTCGCCAGGGCGCGCGCGTGCTGCGATTCAACGACCCGCGGCGGTTCGGCTGCCTGCTCTGGCAGCCGCCGGGGGAGACGCACGAATTGCTGGCCGATCTCGGGCCGGAGCCGCTGTCGGACCAGTTCGACGGCGATTACCTGTTCGCCCTCAGCCGGGGTCGCAGTGCGCCGGTGAAGACGTTCCTGATGGACCAGCGGGTGGTTGTCGGAGTCGGAAACATCTATGTGGCCGAGGCGCTGTTTGCCGCCGGCATCTCGCCATTGCGCGCGGCGGGCAAGGTCTCGCGTGAGCGCTACCAGCGGCTGGCGGAGGAAATCCGCCGCGTCCTGGGCCACGCCATCGAACGCGGCGGAACCACGCTGCGGGACTTCCTGGCCCCGGACGGCGCGCCCGGCTATTTCGAGCAGGAGCTGTCGGCCTATGGCCGCGGCGGCGAACCCTGCCCGCGTTGCGGGCGTCCGCTGAAACAGGCGGCGATCGGCCAGCGCACGACGGTCTGGTGCGGGCACTGCCAGAAATAACCGCCCACAGCCTCGTACATGTCGGAACGATGTCGAAGCGGATGTCACCCGCTGTCAGGGAGGGCGTTGTCAGAAAAAACTGAGCGTTACCACGCTGATTCCTTACACGAGCTTTTCGTGGTGACAGTCACGGAAAGCGGTATAGTCCCGACCATTGCGCACGGGGCATCCCATGGCCGATACCGCCGATATCACGCTGCTGCTGGATGCCGCACGAGAAGGGGACCGGGGTGCCCTGGATCGCGTACTGGCGACGCTCTACCAGGAGCTGCACACGATGGCCCGGCGGCAGCTCGCCGGCCAGCACGGACAGACACTCGATGCGACCGCGCTGGTGCATGAGGCCTATCTCAAACTGATCGGTCGCCGCGAGGCGCAGTTCGACGATCGCGCGCACTTCTTCGCTTACGCCGCATCCGCCATGCGCAGCGTGGTCGTCGACTACGCACGCCAGCGACTTGCGCAGAAGCGCGGCGGCGACCTGCATCGCGTCACCGAACTTCCCGACGACGTCGAAGGCGGTTTGCGCCTGGACGAAGACACGCTGGGCCTGGATACCGCGCTGACGAAACTCGCCGCCGTCGATCCGCGCTTGGCGCAGGTCGTGGAGCTGCGCTATTTCGCCGGGTTGTCGGAGCTGGAGATCGCCGCGCTGCTGGAACGCTCCGAGCGCAGCATCCGCCGCGACTGGCAGAAGGCGCGGCTGTTCCTGCTGGCGTCGTTGAAGGAGTAAAGATTCGGGATTCGGGATTCGGGATTCGGGATTCGGGATTCGGGATTCGGGATTCGGGATTCGGGATTCGGGATTCGAAGAGCGTACGCGGCTTCGTTTCTGGCGAGCGTTACCGATGCGGATTTCCTTAACGCCATTAAGCTCAATCACGCGCAAGAACACCGCTCTCGCGAATCCCGAATCCCGACTCTCCAATCCCGACCCTCATGGATCCCGAGCGCTGGCAACGCATTTCCCCGCTGCTCGATGCGCTCTTCGAACTGGAGCCGCAGGCGCGCGAGCTGCGCCTTGCGCAGCTGCGCGAGGAAGACCCCGCGCTTGCCGAAGAGCTGCAGACGCTCATCACGCTGGACGAAAGCCATGAGGACTTTCTTTCCGAACCGCTGATTCCGCCGCTGTCGGCGCTGCGTGCGGGCGGTGAGGTCGGACCATATCGCCTGGAACGACTGCTCGGCGAAGGCGGCATGGGCCAGGTGTGGCTCGCCGCGCGCGCCGACGGCCTGTATCAGCGTCGCGTCGCACTGAAGCTGCTGCGTCCGGGACTGGTCGACAGCAATCTGCGCCTGCGCTTCTCGCGCGAACGCCAGATCCTCGCGCGCCTCGCGCATCCGCACATCGCGCGCCTGCTCGATGCGGGCATCAGCAGCGACGGCCTTCCGTATCTCGCGCTGGAATACGTCGAAGGCGAACCGATCACCGATTACTGCCGCAACCACCAGCTTCCGCTGGAACAGCGGCTGCGCATGTTCCACCAGATCTGCGATGCGGTGAGCCACGCGCACGCGAACCTCATCGTGCATCGCGACCTGAAGCCGTCGAACATCCTGGTCACGCCCAGCGGCGATGTGCGCCTGCTCGACTTCGGCATCGCGAAGCTGCTCGATTCCGAAGCGCCAATGATCGAGCAGACGCGCACCGGCGTGCGCGCGTTCACGCTGCACTACGCCGCACCCGAACAGGTGCGCGGCGAGCCCGTCACGACGATGACCGACGTGTACGCGCTCGGAGTGGTGCTGTTCGAACTGCTCACCGACACCAAGCCGTATCGCCTCAAGCGGCAGACCGACGCGGAATGGGAGGAAGCGATCCTCGCCGCCGATCCGCAGCGCCCTTCGCACACCATGCTTCGCCGCTCCGAAGACGCCGGCGCCGACGTGCATGCGCTGCGTCGCCATGCGCGCATGCTGGCGGGCGATCTGGACAACATCGTGCTCAAGACGTTGTCCAAGCGTCCGGAGCATCGTTATCCATCGGTCGAAGCGCTGGCGCTGGACCTCAGCCGCTACGAAGCCGGCCGCCCCGTGCAGGCGCGTCCGCAGAACCTCGGTTATCGCTTCGGCAAATACCTGCGCCGGCATCGCTGGGCGCTGGCGACCGGCACGCTGGTCGCGGTCGTGCTGACGGCGGCGCTGGCGATCGTCGCGTGGCAGGCGCGCCAGGCCGTCGCCGAGGCCGGCCGCGCGCAGGCGATGCAGGACTTCATGGTCGGCGTGTTCGAAAGCGCGCGCGGCACGCCCGAAGGACAGGCGCTCGACCTGCGCGGTCTGCTCGACGATTCGCTCGATCGCGGCAACCGCGAACTCGCGTTGCAACCGCGCGCTCGCGCCGAACTGCTGGGCGTGATCGCGCGCCTGCGCATCGGCCTGGGCGATTACCGCGAAGCGCTGGTGCTGTTGAACCGGCAGGCGGGCATCCTCGATACCGCGCCCGACGTGCCGGTGAGCCTGCAGCTGGAATCGCTGACGCAGCGCGGCCAGGCGCTGCGTTTGCTCGGCGAGGCGCGCCAGTGCATCGGCCTGATGCAGCCGGCGCTTGCGACGGCGCGGCGCGAGCAGGCGCAGCTTCCACCGCAGGTCAGCGAGTTCTATTCGCAGCTCGGCCGTTGCCGTCGCGACAACGGCGAACGCCAGGGCGCGCGTCAGTTGTTCGAACGCTCGCTCACGCTGCGACGCGACGATCGCGACGACGTGGGCACCGTCGAGAACCTCATCGACCTGGCGAACCTCCAAGCCGACGCGGGGCAGTCCGGCGCCGCGCTGCAGGGCTACCAGCAGGCGCGCAACCAGTTGCAGCAGAAGGTCGGCGCGCGGCATGCGCTGATGGTCGAGATCGGCTCGCGCATGGCGTCGCTGCAGCAGGGCCTCGAACAGACCGATGCGGCCGAACGTTCGGCATCGCAGGCGTTCGCCCTCGCACTGGAGGTGTACGGCGCGCAGCATCCGGCCACGCTCTCGCTGCGTCGGCAGCTGGCCGGATTGCATATCGAACAGGGGCGCTACGCGCTGGCCGATCGCGAACTGCGCGAGGCGATCGCGGTGCAGCAGCAGCGCGTGCGCGCCGGTGGCGATCCCGGCGAAGCGCAGCGCGGCGCGAGCGAACTGGGGCGCCTGCAACGCCAGCTCGGGCTGGTGGCCTGGGAGCGCGGCGACAGTGCGGCAGCGCTGGCGTCGATGCAGCACGCGGTGACGCTGGCGCGTCGCGAAGGCGATACATCGCGACTGGCCGATGCGCTGTTCGACCAGGCGCGATTGCTGCATGCGGCCGGGCGCGATCGCCTGGCGCTCAAGTCGGTGACGGAGGCGCGCGAGTTGCGCATCGAACAGTTCGGGCCGCGGCATGCGTTGATCGGCGACAACGACCGCCTGCTGGGCGTGATCGAACTGTCGCTGGGCCAGCACGACCAGGGCATGGCGCATCTCGCCCAGGCCGTGACGCTCACGCGCAGCGGGTACGGCAGCACGCATCCGAACACGCGCGAAGCCGAACTCGCGCTCGCGCATGCGCAGGCGCTGGAAGGCGACGACGGCGCGCTGACGCGATTGGACGCGCTCGCGGGCCTGTCGCACGGCGACCTCGATTTGCGGCGCACCGCGTGGCGCGCGCAGGCGTATGCGGCGCAGTTGCGTTGCCACGGGCCGGATCGCGATCCGGCGATGGCGCGGCTGGAGACGCTGCAGGAACAGGTGCGCGACGCGCATCCGGATGGCGGGGCGATTCCGCGCGAGGTGGCGGCGATCGTGCGCGGGTGTGGGTAGCCGTTTCGTGGGATGGGTTTCGCGTGCGAAACCCATCGCTTGTGCGGTGACGCCGTTACAACGGCAACGGCGGCTGCAACGGTTCGATCGTGCCCTCGCCGCTCATCACCTTCTTGTACTCGGCGCGCGAGACGGAGATGTAGCGGTCGTTGCCGCCGATCTCGACCTGCGGGCCCTCGCGCACCGCTCGCCCCTGCGCGTCCACGCGCACGACCATCGTCGCCTTCTTGCCCGTATGGCAGATGGTCTTGATCTCGGTGAGTTCATCCGCCCACGCCAGCAGGTACTGGCTGCCTTCGAACAGCTCGCCGCGGAAATCCGTGCGCAGTCCGTAACACAGCACCGGGATGCGCAACGCGTCGACGACCTCGCTCAGCTGCCAGACCTGCGCCTTCGTCAGGAACTGCGCCTCGTCGACCAGCACGCAGTTGAGCGGACCGTTCTGTGCGATGTCGCGACGGACGATGGCTTCCAGGTCGTCGCTGCGTTCGAACGCGATGCCCTCCGAACGCAGTCCGATGCGCGAGGCCACCACGCCGGCGCCGGCGCGGTCATCCAGGCGCGGGGTGAGGATCGCCACGCGCATGCCGCGCTCGCGGTAGTTGTGCGCCGACTGCAGCAGCGTCGTCGTCTTGCCGGCGTTCATCGCCGAATAATAGAAATAGAGCTTTGCCATGCGCGCATTTTACGGTGCGCGATTTGCGTGGCGCGATAGCCGCGGCGCCTGTTTATCGTCGCCGGGCCCGCTCGCTCAGTTCCCCGGAACGGCGCTCCGACGCGCGGCACGCAGCAGCGCCGCGGCCGCCCAGCGCTGCGCCACGGCCGGCGAGGTGATGCAGACCGCGTCGAAAGTCACCGTGGTGACGGCGCGCTCAAGCAGCTGGATGTCGGCCTCATGCTGCCGGGCTACGTGGGGATCTTCGAAGAAGATCGCGCGCTGGCACTGGCGTTCGAGCACGAGGTCGGCGATCTGCGCGTCGCCGCCCATCGGGCCGCTTTCGAACCGCTGCGCCCACGCCTGCCCCTGCGGCCAGCCGCGGCTCCAGGCCAGCTCGTTCAGGCGCTGGCCCGTGGTGCCGGTGGCGACGCGGCGCTGGAAGCGCGAAAGCAGGTCGAAGTGCTCGGCGACGTAGGCCATCATCTGCGGCTTCATCGCGTCGTGCGCGATCAGCGCCAGCGTCTGCTGTTCGAACGCGTGCAGCGGATCGACCGAGGGATCCGGCGCGAAACCCGCGTGCATGCGCTCCACTTCGATCCAGTCGCGCGCCGAGGCGACGGTCGAGATGAAGGGCTTCCCGTGGATCACGCACTGCCGCTTGAGCGCGACGGCTTCGGGAAACACCGACGATGGATCGACCGGGTCGATCAGGTAGATCGCGCCATCGAGCGTGCGTTCCGGGCTGCCCAGGCCGACGATTTCGGCCACCAGCTTCATCAGCCCGCCTTCGCGCCCATAGGGATAACGGCGAAGGCCGGTATAGCCCGGGAGCAGGCCGGCCGCGGCGATGGCGTCGAACGTGCGTCCAACCGTGTGCAGTTCCAGTCCGAGTTCGCGGATGCCCGGCTCGCTGGCTTGAAGCCAGCGGAACAGCGCGGCGTTTTCGCTGAGATGGTGCAGGCGGTTGGCGGCCAGGCCCAGGCGCATGTCGGATCCGTCGAGGAAGCGGACGGGCAGTCTAACCAACGCCGTGCAGTATGCCGCGGGCGATGGATCCAGTCATGCGGAGCCCGTCGTTGGAACTGAACTCGTCACGCGTCGTAGCCCGGGTAAGCGAAGCGCACCCGGGACCTGTCACGCCCGACCCGGGTGCGCTTCGCTTACCCGGGCTACGACGGCGTCGCTTTGCACATGGAATGCGTGGGCCACGGGGCGATGGGTTTCGCGTGGCGAAACCCATCCTACGGATCGGTGCGCGCCTTGCGCGTCGGCCCCACTTCCACCGCGCCTTCCTTCCAGATCGCGTCTTCCACCGCCCAGTAGCGATCGGCGTCCATGCGCCAGGGGGCGTACATCGGTTTCAGGTCGAAGCCGCCCATCGTGTCGCTGGCCGCATACGCGCCGGGACCGGGCGCCTGCACGTAGAGGCGTCCATCGTTGTAGCCGACGCGGCTGCCGGTGATGTTGGTCTTCTGGCGAAGGACTTCCGCCGCAAGACGCGGCTTTGCCACTGCATCGCCGTACTGGTCGTACAACGGCGCACCGATGCGCAGCGCGCGCGCACGCTGCGCTTCATCGAGCTCAAGCCACATCTTCTCGCGCAGCACGACGAAGCTGGGATACATGCGTTCGGCGGCGAGATCGGCCCAGGCATAGGCCAGCGCGGGATCGCGTTCGACCCCGACGCCATGCCAGTACATCAGGCTGATGCGGTGCTGCGAATACTTGTCGGCGTAACGCGCCGCGAAGGTGAACTGACGCAGCGCATCGGCCCAATGCCCCTTCGCCGCGCTCTCGCCCGCGTAGAGGCGATAGCGCTCGTTGGGGAAGTTGGCCGCGAGGCGCGTGCGTTCGTCCAGATCGCGCGCGCTCATGTGGTCGCTGGGTGCGACGACGGCAGCCTGCGCTTCGGGCGAAGGCGCCGCGGGGTCGGCGGCGAGCGCCATCGCGAGGAGGACGGCATTCAAGGGTTCCATGGCGCCTCCGTCGCGCGCGTTGACTCAATCGCCCTTGGACGGCGCGTCCTGCGTGGCCTTGCCGGCGGGACCGATCTCGACGCTGCCGTCCTTCCAGATCGCGTCTTCGACGGCCCAGTAACGCGCCGGATCCGTGCGCCAGGACGCGTAGATCTCGCGCATGTCCTTTCCAGTGGCGCCATTCATCGCGATGTCGCCGGGCGCGGGCGCATGCACCTGCAACTGGCTGGTGATGCTGCCCGTGCGCGAGCCGGTGATCTGGGTGTTCTGGCGCAGGATCATCGCCGCCAGGCGCGGTTTGGCGACCTGGTCGCCGTACCGCGCATAGAGCGCTTCGCCTTCGCGCAGCGCGCGTGCGCGGTCGGCGTCATCCAGTTCCAGCCACATCTTCTCGCGCAGCACGACGAAGGACGGATACATGCGTTCGGCCGCGAGGTCCGCCCACGCGTAGGCGAGCGCGGGATCGCGCGGCACGCCCACGCCGTGCCAGTACATCAGGCTGATGCGGTGCTGCGAATACTTGTCGGCGTAGTGCGCGGCCTTGGTGAACTGCTCCAGCGCCTCGTCCCAGTCGCCGCGCGCGGCGCTTTCGCTTCCGTAGAGGCGATGCAGTTCGTTGGGGAAGTTGACCGACTTGCGCGTGCGCTCGTCGAGGTCGGCGGCGTGCATGCGATCGCTCGGCGCGATCACCGCCTCCATGGCGCCGGGCGCGGGCACGGTGGGCCCGGCGACGAATGCGGTGGTGAGCAGGATCGAAGTCAGCAGTTCCATGGCGTTTTCTCCCTGTAGTTATTGCGCGGCCTTCGTGCGCTCCTACGGCTTGCGGCGATCGCCGCGCGCGGTCTGCATCTCGCCGACCTCGACCGAGCCGTCGAGCAGGCGGTCCTGTTCCTGCCAGTACGTCTGGAGGCGACGAAGACCGCCTTCCTTGCCGTAGAGCTCGTCTTCCCGACCCACATCGGAAATCACGTAGGCCGAGGCATTGCTTCCGATTCCCACGTTGAACACGCCATTGACGGGTGCACCGACGGTGTCGAGCCACTGGTTGCGATAGCCGACGCGGCTGCCGGTCATGTTGCGCGCGAAGCGGCGGATTTCCCCTTCGGCGCGCGGCTTGGCGACGTCGTCGCCGTAGCGCTCGTAATACGCGAGGCCTTCTTCGCGGGCACGTTCCTGTTCCTGCGAGCTCAGCTGCGCCCACATCTTTTCGCGGATGGCGAGCAGGCGCGGGCTGCCGCGTTCGGCCGCAAGGTCGCTCCAGATGTAGGCCTGTACGCGATCCACCGGCGTGCCGACGCCGTACCAGTGGATCAGGCTCAGGTAATGCTGCGAATACTTGTCGGCGTTCTGCGCGGCGATGTCGAACCGCCGGATCGCGTCATCGTAGTGATGCTGCCCGTAGGCCTTCAGGCCCAGGACGCGGTATTCCTCGTTCGGACGTCCGCGCATCGACGGCAGCGCCGTGTCCAGCTCCATGAACGTCATGTCGGTCAGCGGCGGCGCATCCCCGGCGTGAACGGTGGACGCGAGCATCAGCGTGAGCAGCGTGGGTGCGAATACACGGGTAATGCGCATGGCGACCTCCACTCGGCGAAAGGGGCACTTCGACACCATACATCCGTGGTACGGGAGCCGTATTCACCTTGAAGGTCCGCCCATCCGACGGCTCGTTCCGGCACAATACGCGGCCGCCTCCGCGGCAGCAAACACGCCCCATGCACGGTCTGAATCCTCCTCAACGCGCCGCCGTCCTGCATACCGACGGCCCCCTGCTGGTGCTCGCCGGTGCGGGCAGCGGCAAGACGCGCGTGATCGTCGAGAAGATCGCGCACCTGATCGCCTCGCGCACGATGCCCGCCAAGCGCATCGCCGCCATCACCTTCACCAACAAATCGGCGAAGGAAATGAAGGAACGCGTCGCCAAGCGCATCAAGGGCGACGCGGCCGAAGGACTGACCGTGTGCACGTTCCATGCGCTGGGGCTGAAGTTTTTACAGATCGACCATGCGAAGGCCGGCCTGCGTCGCGGCTTTTCCGTGTTCGACAGCGATGACAGCACGTCGCAGATCAAGGACCTGATGCCGCCCGGCAGCAAGCCCGACGCGATCGACGACATGCGCAACCTGATCTCGCGCGCGAAGAACTCGGGGCTGTCGCCGGAAGAAGCATTGGCGGTGTCCAAGAGCCCGCGCGAGATGGAAGCGGCGCTGATGTACCAGCGCTACCAGGCGCGCCTGACGACGTTCAATGCGGTCGATTTCGACGACCTCATCCGCCTGCCGGTGCAGATGCTGGAAAGCGACGAAACGCTGCGCCTGGCGTGGCGCGAGCGCATCGGTTACCTGCTGGTGGACGAATGCCAGGACACCAACGACGCGCAGTACCGCCTGCTGAAAGCGCTCGCGGGCGAGAAGGGCCTGTTCACCTGCGTGGGCGACGACGACCAGTCGATCTACGCCTGGCGCGGCGCGAATCCCGACAACCTGCTGCAGCTGGGCAAGGATTACCCGGCACTGCAGATCATCAAGCTGGAACAGAACTACCGCTGCTCCAACCGCGTGCTGCGCACCGCGAACGCGCTGATCGCGAACAACCCGCACGAACATCCCAAGACGCTGTGGAGCGACCAGGCCGACGGCGAACGCATCCGCGTCTGGGAATGCCGCGACAGCGCGCACGAAGCGGAGAAGGTCGCCGCTGAGATCCACTTCCTCGCCGCGGCGAAGACCGCGCCGTGGAGCGATTTCTGCATCCTGTTCCGTGGCAATTTCCAGAGCCGTGCGCTCGAGAAGGCGCTGCAGTTGCTGCGCGTTCCGTACCACCTGAGCGGCGGCACGGCGTTCCTCGAACGCGGCGAAGTGAAGGACGCGCTGTCGTGGCTGCGCCTGATCGCCAACCCCGACGACGACGCCGCGTTCCTGCGCGCGGTGCAGTCGCCCAAGCGCGAAGTCGGCGCGACCACGCTGGCCAAGCTCGCCGAACTGGCGCAGCACGCGCACATGCCGATGTCGCGCGCGGCCGAGCAGATCGGCGTGCTGAAGCAGTTGCAGCCGCGCGCGGCGAATGCGCTGGATGGTTTCGTGAGCATCGTGCGCCACCTTCGCAGCGAGGCGTTCAAGATCTCGCCGGCCGAACTGGTGCGCGTGCTCGCCGATAAGAGCGGCCTGCTGGCGTCGATCCGCGCGCAGTGCAAGGACGAAGCGACGTTCCAGCGCCGCAAGGAAAACCTCGAAGAGCTGTCGGAGTGGTTCGACGGCGGCAAGGGCTCCGGCCCGGGCGAACTCGCAGCGCAGCTCGCGCTGCTGTCGCACGCCGACAAGGGCGAGGCCGGCAACCAGGTGCGCCTGATGTCGTTGCATGCGGCCAAGGGCCTGGAGTTCCGCTACGTCTTCATCGTCGGCATGGAGGACGGCACGCTGCCGCACGAAATGGCGCTGGAGGAAGGTTCGCTGGAAGAGGAACGCCGCCTGCTCTACGTCGGCATCACGCGCGCGAAGGAACAGCTGTGGCTGTCGCATTCGCGCGAGGCGTCCAAGTGGGGCGACAAGATCCGGCTGAAGCCGAGCCGTTTCTACGATGAGCTGCCGGCGGCGGAAATCCAGCGCGACGGCGCCGACCCGGTGGCCGACGCGGCGCGCAAGCAGGAACGCGCGGCGGCGGGGTTCGCGGCGATCAAGGCGTTACTCGGCGAAGGGTAGTGGCGCTGCGCGGCGTGCGCTGCGTATGCTGGCGCATCGCTTCGGGGAGCGGCATGGATGCGCGTCTGGTACCTGGTCTGCCTTTGCGCGGCGCTGGCCGCGCCCGTTGCCGCGCGAGGCGCTGAAACCGCCCCGCCCTCGCTGGAACTCGAACTCGACGGCTGGCGCCTGCAGCAGTTCGCCGCCCCGGTAGAGGAACAGCTCGGCCCGCCTTTCAAGGTGGTCGAAGGGGCGCCGCAAACCTTCAAGGCCTATCGCCTCGGCGAGGAGGCGTACCTCGTGGTCGGCACGTGCGCACCGCTGGTGAACACCATCTGTTCGTTGCAGCTCACCGGCATCCGGGCCGACGCCACCGCCTTGCGCGGGCTGCGCCTGGGCGATCCGGTGGAGAAGGTGCGCAAGGCGCTGGGCAAGCCGGCGATGGTGAAGAAGATCGACGACCCCGACGTCGACCTGTGGGACTACCCGGACCGCAACTACTCCGTCGAGGTCACCCGCGACGGCCATCTGTACAGCGTGCGCATCGAGACCGACGCGCAGGTGCTCGGAAAGCCGAAGGAGTCCGATCCGTGGCCGGCGTTCAAGGCCGATATCGCGTCGGGCGCGTTCGATCGCGTCGAACCGTGGCTGCGTCCGGACGTCGAGGTGTACCGCGATGGCCAGACGCTCGCCATCCGCGGCCGGTACGGTCCGTTCCTCGAAACGCGGGGCGACGAGCTTCGCGATGCATTGCTCGGCCGCAATGCCAGCGTGCGCAGCGCGATCGCGCAGCACGAGCCCGAGATGCTGGTGCGCGTGAGCGAGAACATGGGCGTCGGCCTGATGTTCCAGTTCCCCGACGACTCACCGCTGCACGAGCTGGTGTTCTTCCCGTATGCCGGGCGTTACCGCCTTTACGAAGCCGATTTCCGGCCGCAGGGCAGGCCTTTTCGCGCCGGTCTCGACGCTGGCGGAGCGGGCGTCGCGGCACAATAGCCGCATGGACCTGCACCGCATCCACCACGTCGCCATCATCGCGTCCGACTACGCGCGTTCGAAGGACTTCTACACACGCGTGCTCGGCCTGCGCGTCGTCGCCGAGGCGTACCGCGAGGCGCGCGACTCGTGGAAGCTCGACCTCGCGCTGCCGGACGGCACGCAGATCGAGCTCTTTTCGTTTCCCTCGCCGCCGCCACGGCCGTCGCGGCCGGAAGCGCGTGGATTGCGGCATCTCGCATTCGAAGTGTCCGACGTCGCCGCGAGCAAGGCCGAACTGGAAGCGCACGGCATCGAGGTAGAACCGCTGCGCGTGGACGAGTACACCGGCCGTCGCTTCACGTTCTTCGCCGATCCGGACCAGTTGCCGATCGAACTCTACGAGGCCGGCGCGTGAGCTTCGCGATCCGCCCGGCGAACGCGGCCGACCACGCACGCATCCTCGCGCTGAACCTGGAATCCGAAGAGATGCTCAGCCCGATGGACGCCGCGCGATTGCGCGAGCTCGACGCGATGTCCGCGTACCACCGCGTCGCGTGCGAAGGCGATGAGGTCGTCGCGTTCCTCCTCGCGTTCCGCGAAGGCGTCGCCTACGACAGCCCGAACTACGTGTGGTTCGCGCAGCGCTATCCGCGTTTCCTGTACGTCGATCGCATCGTCGTGGCCGGTACGCATCAGGGTCGCAGACTCGGTCCGCTGCTGTATCGCGACCTGTTCGATTTCGCGCGCGAATCGAGCGTCGAGACGGTGACCTGCGAGTTCTACACGGTGCCGCCGAACGATGCGTCGCGGCGTTTCCACGCGGCGTTCGGATTCCACGAAGTCGGTTCCCAATGGGTCGCCGACGGGCGCAAGCAGGTGTCGTTGCAGACCGCCGCCGTATAACACCGAGCATGCGGATTCGCGTGTGCGCGGATAGACTTCCCGTGCCCGGAGCGGGCCGGGGCGAGAAGGCGCCTCGCACACCACAGGAACAGGGGATTACATGGCACGTTATGAGTATGCGGCGCTGCTTGCGCTCGCATGTGGCGCGATGTCGCCTATGGCACAGGCGCAGGGACAGTTCTTCGTCATGGGGCAGTTCGGCGATGCGACCTATCAGGACATCGACACGGGCGAGGACAGCGCCGGCACGAAAGCCCTGAGCGGGGGCTATCGCTGGCAGGCCAGTCCGTATGTGCAGATCGGCTTCGAGGCAGGCACTGGCCGCATCGACGAACTGTACGAATACATGGAGTCGAGGCACCAGGGCCTCGGTTCGTCTCGCACGGAAACCTGGCTGAAAACCCGTTACAACCACGTGGGTGCGAATGCGCGCTTCACCTTCGGTCCCGAAGGTCGCTTGTTCGGCATCGCACGTGCCGGCTACATGGATTACCGGGTGGATTACTCGGTGCACACGTCAGGAGACGCGATTTACCCCTGGCCATCGGTGGATTCCTACCGCTCGCTGCGCATCGAGGACAAGGGCGCCTACTTCGGTGCCGGTATCGGGATTGACATCACGCGCTATCTAAGCGTGAACGCGATGGTCAACGCGTACGCGTTCGATGGCGCCGACGTGCCCTACTTCGGCAATATCGAAGTCGGCACGGCGACCACCACCACGTTGGGCGTCGAACTGCACTTTTGATGCGCAACGACAGGGCCGGTCCTGCCGGCCTTGTTCCATCACCTGTCGTGCCGGCCCTGTCGCATTGCGCGTGCCGCGAATGAAACCTGCCGTGCGGACCGCGTCGGCTAAACTCCCGGGCCCGAAATCGCCAACGGCCCACGCCATGTCGCCTCGCGCCCTTACCTTTTCCGTCCTCGCCTGCGCCTTGGCGCTCGCCGCCTGCAAGCGCGCGGACACGCTCGCGCCGGCCGAGGCGCCCGCGACCGCCGCGTCGCCCGCTGTCGCCGCGAAACCGGCGTTCCCGGCGCACGACAACCTCAACGCCGTCCTGTGGATGCAGGCCACCGCCGAGTACCCGGCCGTCACGACCACGGTCTATCGCGCCGCCGCGGACAAGCTCGACGTCGCGCTGAAGGAAAAGAACTGGGACGCGCTCGTCACCGGCGAACGCGGCAACCCGGCGACCGGCCTGCCCGCGGCGGTGGTCATGGACGTGGACGAGACGGTGCTCGACAACTCGCCCTACCAGGCGCGCCTGGTGCAGCAAGGCAAGGAATACGACGAGGTCACCTGGGACGCCTGGGTCGCCGAGAAGAAGGCCAACGCCGTGCCGGGCGTGGTCGAGTTCGCCAAGGCCGCCAGCGCGAAGGGCGTGACGATCCTTTACCTGTCCAACCGCGCCGTGCACCTGAAGGACGCGACGATCGCCAACCTCAAGGCCGTCGGCATGCCGGTGAAGGACGACAGCGTGTTCCTCGGCCTTGGCACCGTGGTGGAAGGCTGCGAGCAGAACGGCAGCGAGAAGGACTGCCGCCGCCGCCTCGCCGGCCAGCAGTACCGCGTGCTGATGCAGTTCGGCGACCAGCTGGGCGATTTCGTCCAGGTCACTGCCAACACGCGCGAAGGCCGCGCGCAGCTGCTGGAGGAATACGGCGACTGGTTCGGCGAGCGCTGGTTCATGCTGCCCAATCCGAGCTACGGCAGCTGGGAACCGGCGCTGTTCAACAACGACTGGGCCCAGCCGACGGAAGCGCGCCGCGAGGCCAAGCGCGCGGCGCTGAATCTCGCACCTTGATCGCTAATTTAAAATCAATCACTTACGATCTCATTCTTCAGATGTTGCATTAGGTTTAGAGGGCAGGTAGTCTGCCCTCCGTCCGGCGCGAGCCGGAGCCATGCCACAACTCGAAGTCCTCCGGCCCCGGCCGGATTTGAAGGAGGCTCCGGCCTCCTTTTTCTTTCCGGCGCGCCCACGCCGTTGAGCCCCCGGCGACGGACGGTCGCCTTCCGCCTCGCCAGAACACATCGCCATGACCCCGGATGCGATTGGCTATCCGGGCGGCCAGATGCCGCTCGAAATGTGATGTCGGTTGCAGTTTGAGTACGCCGACCGGGCCCGGACCTTCAGGAAGGTTCAGTCCGGCCGATGGAGCGAACAGGCGAACTACGCGCAATGAGGCGCAAGGAAAGGCCATGAAGCGAGTCGGAGTCACGGTGGGCGCCGTGCTCTGCGCAATGGTGGTGACACTGGTATCGGCAGGCGCGCACGCGGCCGGCGGCCGCATGACGTTCACGGGCAGCGTGGTCAATCCCACCTGCGCACCCGCCGCATTCCAGACCCCTGCACAGACCGTGCCGCAACACCTTCGAACGCAGTGCGCCGGGTCGTCGGCTTCCACGACCTACACGTTGCAGGTCGAGCCCGCCGCCGCGCACGCGCGGTCGCAGCTGGTGAGCTACTACGCGGGCTATCTCCGCGATGCCGGCCACCAGGAACCGGTCTGGGTGGCGACGCAGACGTACGACTGACCCCACAGCTTTACGACCACGATGCGCGCGGCTTTAGTGCCGCGCTGCATGCGGTTACTGGTAGGTCATCGTGAAGGTGAGCGTTCCGCGCACGTTGCCGGCGGTGATCGCGCTGCTGCTGGTGCGGTAGTACTGCACGTGGAACGGCAGGGACCAGACGCCGTTGGGCGAGGTGCCCAGCGACTGCGCGGCATTGAACGGCACCGGCGCGGCGCCTGTGCCGTTGAGCAGCTGGATGCCGATGTTGCTCGCCATGCCCGTGCCCGTGGTCGGATTGATCACGCCATTGGCCACGCTGAAGGCGCTGGCCGTCGCGAAGGTGATGCTGGTCGTCGTGCCCGACTGGCAGCTCAGGTTGATGTTGAAGCGCGTGCGCCCGGCGGTGGCGCCCTGGGTCTTCAGCGCCGACGTCGAGACGGTCGGCAGCGTCACGGTCATGTTCTGCGAGTCGGTGTCGACCATGCACGCGACCGTCGAAACGCGCGCGCCGCCATTGAGCGTGAGGGCGGTGCTCATCGGGCCGCTGCTGGCCGTGGTGCCGTACTCGTACCACCAGAACTGCATCAGCTGCTTGCCCTGCACCGTGCCGGCCGTGACCGCGCCGGTCTTCACGAACTGCGCGGTGAAGGTCTGCGTGATCGTCGAGGCGCACGTGCGGTTGTTGTTGTTGCCGGTGCAGGTCCGGTTGAGCGGGCCGATTTCGAAACCGGCCGTCGAGTTCGGACCGCAGCGGATGCACGCGCTCGCCGACGCTTCGTTCGGGCTGCCGGTGATCTTCAGCGCGATGCCGGGGATGCTGGTGTCGAACAGGATGCCGTTGGCGCCCGTGTCGGCGGGATCGCGAACCGCGAGGTTGCCCGCCTGGACGTTGAGGTTGAGGCCGGCATCGCTGGTCGGCACGTTCGTGCAGTTGAAGGTCATCGCCAGCTGCACCGGCGTGCCGAGCAGGGTGCCGTTCGGCGCGGTGACCGGCACGACTACGTTGCCCATCGTGATGGCGCCGGAGGAACTGGTCGTGCAGTTCGACGTGGCCGCGAAGGCCTTCGTCGGAATCCCGACGAACAGGAACCCCAGCATCAGCAGCAACCAGCACACACGGAACATGCGCATCAGCCGCGCGGTCTTGGCGACATTCGTGGCGGTCGTGCTCGTGGCGGGCGTGCTCGTACCGGTAGTGTTCGTGGCGGTCGTCATCGGAAGGCCCAGTCGATCACAGGCTGGCTGCGGCGAAGGTGACGGTCGGCGTGCAGCGCGCGTCGGCCGTCGGCAGGTCGGTGGCGGCGGCGCCGGATTTCGGCTCCGGCGTCCGGTAGGTGAAGGTGCACTGCATGGGCTTGTCGTCTTCCTGCCAGCTCAGCGAGACGGTGCCTTCCTTCGTCGCGCCGCGCAGCAGCAGCTTGCCGCCCTGGCCGACGGTGCCGAGCGCATGGCCCTCCATGTCGGTGACTTCGGCGCCGAACGGCACCGGGCGGCCATCGCCCATGCGCACGCGCAGCAGCAGCGCGCGGCCATATTCGGTGTCGAACTTCAGCAACGACACGCCGCCGGCGCGCGGTGCGACGCGGGCGCTGGTGGACTGCAGCTGCACGTCCAAGGGCAGGCCCTTCGGGTCCAGCTCGATGGAGTTCATCTGGTACGGCGTGAGGTACGGCACCAGCGCCTGGCCGAAGCGGTTGATGCGCACGCCCGGCGCGTTGACCACGCGCGCGCCCTTGGCGTTCGGCGCTTCGATGATCGCGATGGTGTCGCCGATCGGCTGGCCGGCGATGACGCCGTGCGGATGCGCCACCAGCGTGCCCATCAGGCCGACCGAGCCCTGCGAATAGCCATCGCCCTCGCCGTAGCTGCCCGACAGCACGCCGGCGCTGCCACGATAGGCACCGTTGACGCTGCCGTACGCGCCGACGTCGTCGCTGTACGCGCCGGTGGCGCCGTAGCTGAAGCGGCCGTCTTCGCCGGCGGTGCCATTCACGCTCAGCTGCGTCTGCTGCTGGCCCGCGTCGTCGCGCACGATGCCGGCAGTCAGGTTCGGCGCGCGCGGCGAGGTGCCCAGCGGCACGCTGAGGCTGACGAAGAACTGGTTGTCGTAGCGGCCATCGAAGTTGCGCAGGCGGCTGGCCGACACGCTGTAGTTGAACGCGCGGAAGTGGTTGCTGTAGCCGAGCTGGAACTGCGTGTCGGTGCCCTGACGCGTCCAGTAGTCGCGCGCCGAAGCGGTGGCGAACATCTGGCCGCCGCGCTCGCCCAGTCGCTGGCTCACGTTGATGTCGAAACGGTTGCGCTGGCGGTCGAGCGCGCTGGTGTAGGCGTCCAGGCGACCGTCGCGGCCCTGCAGCGCTTCGCGCTCTTCGGGCGTGAGCACGCCGGGCAGCGTGTCGTCCAGGCCGGTATCGACCGGGCGGCCCAGCGCGAAGTCGCGCGCGGCCAGCGACTCGCGCAGGCTGTAGTAGCCGCTGGTCGAATAGCGGTACGAGGCCAGGCTGAAGGACGTGCCGGAGTTCGGCAGGATCTTGCTGTAGGTCGCGCGCAGGCTCTGGCCGGTTTCGGCTTCCTGCGTCGGCAGCTTGGTGCGCGCGGCGGTGAGGTCCAGCGCGATCGCGCCGAGCGTCGTGTTCAACGCGATGCCGCCGAGGCCGGCGACGTAACCGTCGGTGGTGACCGCGCCCGCGTAGCCGGTCACGGTGTTGGTCAGGCCGCGCTGCAGCGTGGCCTGCACCATCATCGGCTCGTCTTCCGACGCGTCGTCGCGCACCGCGCCGGCGGCGATGGAGAAACGCGACGTGCCCGGGCGCAGCAGCTGCGGCACCGAGGCGTACGGCACCTGGAACTGCCGCACGCGGCCGTCGGCTTCGGTCACGGTGACGGTGAGATCGCCGCCGTAGCCCGTCGCATAAAGATCGTCGATGACGAACGGACCCGGCGTCACCGTGGTTTCCAGCAGCAGCATGCCGTTCTGGCGGATGCTGACGCGTGCGTTGGTCTCGGCCACGCCGCGCACGGTCGGCGCGTAGCCGCGCTGCGACTCTGGGAGCATGCGGTCGTCGGTGGACAGCTGCACGCCGCGCACGCCGACGCTGTCGAACATCTCGCCGGTGGTGAAGCTGTCGCCCAGCGTGAGCTGCGCCTGCCACTGGGCGATGTCGCGGCGCGCGTAGGTCGCGAGCGACTGGTAGCGGCGATCCGACGGCAGTTCGCCCACCGCCGAGCGCCAGTTGTAGTTGCCGTCATGGCGCAGGCGCCATGCGCCGAGGTTCAGGCCGGCGTTGATGCCGACGAAACCCGAGGTCTGTTCGGTATCGCCGCTGCGCGTGCGGTAGACGTTGGCGTTGTAGTTGAGCAGCGCGGCGGTCACGCCGCTGTCCCACTGGTCCGGGCCGACGTAGCCACGTGCGCGGTAGCCCAGCCACGCCTGCGGCACGGTCACGTCCAGGCGCAGTTCGCCCTGGTCGTAGGCCGCGGTGGAATCGGGGATGAGATCGGCCAGCGCGACGCACTGGCCCGACGCCAGGCGCGCACGCGCGGCCTCGTCGAGCTTTTCCACCGGCAGGCCGAGCGTGCCGAGCAGCTCGGCGGTCATGCACGGCACGGCGTTGGCGTCGGGTTCTGGCGATTCGAAACGCACGTCGGCGACGCCGGCATAGTCGCCGGCCAGGTACAGCGCCAGGCGGTAGACGCCCGGCATCACGACGTTGCCGCGCTCGAAGCGCGAGAGGTCGGTCTGCTGGCTGCCGCCGACGAGCAGCGACATGTCGAACTGCGCATCGGCCGGCGCGGCCGGCGCGGGTGCGGCATGCGCGGTCGCGGACAGCAGCGCGCAGGCGATCGCCGCGCCGAGCAACGCCCGACGCGTGGGTACCGGCACGTGGTGGCCGGTGCGGAACGTCACGGAGCGATCGTTCCCGTGAAGGCGGTCGGCGAACCGAAGTCGTTGATCGCGTTGAAGCGCACCGCCGTGCCGGCGGCCGCGGCGCCCGTCATCGGCAGGCGCAGTTCGGACTTCGGCGCGACCATGCCGCCTTCGACGGTCACGGACTTGCCGCCGACGGTGAGGGCGATGTCGGTCAGCGTGACGTGGAACGCGGTCGGGTTGTTCACGACCAGCGCGCCGCCGTTGGCATGGAAGACGAGGTCCGCCGGCGCCTTGAGCGGATCGCCCTGCAGGCCGTCCGGGCGGAAGAACAGCTTCAGGCGCGAGCGCAGGGCCAGCTGCAGGTAGTTGCTGTTGTCCGGGCCGCGGTCGGCCGGCTTCGGCGGCACTTCCAGCACGTTGAGCCAGAACAGCGATTCGCGATCCGCCGGGAGCGGCTCGCGGGTATAGAGGATGCGCAGGTTCTGATCGCGGCGGGCTTCCATGCGGAACATGGGCGGCGTGATCAGGAACGGCGTGTCGACATTGTCCGGGGTGGACTTCGCATCACCGGTGTCGATCCAGGCCTGCACCAGGGCGGGCGTGTCGTTCTCGTTGGTGAGGCGCAGGGTCACCTCGCCTTCCTTCGCGGGCAGGATCACGCGGGTTCCGCCGATCAGCACGCTGGCCTGGGCGGCCGGAGCGAGGGTGCAGGCGGCGAGCAGCGCCACTGCAGCGGCGCGGAGCAGGAAGGTCATGGGGAGGTCCTGGAAAGGTCGGCCCGGGGGAGCCGAGGCGGGCGCGGCCGGAGTGGCCGCGCCCGGGTGCGGCTTATTACTGGTACTGCATCGTGTAGATGACGCTGGTGCTGACCGCACCGGCGGTGGCCTGGCCCGTCGCGTAGTAACCGGCGTAGAAGTTCACCGGACCCGAGGTGCCGCTCAGCGTGGTCTGCTTGGCGTTGTTGCTGAACAGGTTGATCGCCGTCTGGTCGGCGTTGTACAGCTGGACCTGGACGTTGGTCGCGTTGCCGCCGCCCGTGGCGTTGCGCAGGTTGCCCGTGGCCGGATCGATGTTCGCGCCCGGCTCGAAGTACGCCGTCGCCTTGGTGTTGGCGGCGCAGCCGCTCAGGTTCAAGGCGAACGCCTTCTGGCCCGAGACGGCACCGGCGGTCGCCAGCGAGGTCGTGGAGACCGACGGAAGGGTCACGGTGACGTTGCCGTTGTTGGCGATGGAGCAGGTGGTGCCGGTCACGGCGCCGTTGATGGTGATCGTGCCGTCGGCAGCGAAGGCCGGGGCGATCGAGGCGAGGCCGGCAGCGGCGGCCGCAACGAGGAGGATCTTCTTCATGAGTACTAAGCCCTTGGAGTGAATGGTCCGGCGCGTGGCAGGACGCTTGCGCCGGCGGAAATGCCGGGTCAGGGCTTAGAAAGCAGATTCTGTGCCAACGGTCTCAGAACGCCTTCCAGACCGTTAGGAACGCGTGAAGCGACTGATTCCGCCAATTCTGAACGAGATTTCGATCACATTTTTCGATCCTGAAGACCTTTTTGGACAGACAGCGTCACTTTCTGACCCAAAATTTGTGACGCCCTGCCGGTATTCCGGCGCCTTTCGGAGTTTTCCCATTCCGGGACGGCCTTGGCTTGCCGGCATCCTGTCGCCCGGCCAAGATGCCGCCAGCGACTTCGGGGGAGCCGCATCCGTATGAGACCGACCACACGCGCCACCGCCGCGTTGATGCTGCTGGCCGCCCTCGCGGTGGCCGGTTGCCAGCGCGCGCCCGCGCCGGTGGTCGAGCCGACCCCGACCGAACCCACGCAGGCCGTCGAGCAGCTGATCCGCGACCTGCGCCGCAACGATCTGGTGAGCTACTCGCGTCACGCCGTCCCGCCCGAGCTTCACGCCCGCCTCGACACCGCCTGGGCCGAAGGCCGCACGCGCTGGCCGCTGACCGACCTGCCGCTGGACGATCGCCTCCCCGCTTTCATCGACGCCCTGTCCGCGCCGGGCGCCGAGAAGCAGCTGCTCACCGTGTACCAGCGTCAATTTTCCGGCGCGAACGCGGAGCTCCGCTCCGCTGCGGCCACGCTGGGACTGTTCGCGACGCAATACCTGCGCGCCGAAGGGGACTACAGCGACGACGAGCGCGCCCATTACGCGCAACTGGTGAGTGCGATCAGCCGCTGGGCGCAGAAGGCGCCACTGGGGGATGTGCAACTTGCGCGCCAGACCATCCCGCAGCTGGTCGCCGGCGCCCGCCACACCGGTCTGGCCGGCGGGCCGGAGCGCTTCCGCTCGCTCGGCATGCACCACAGCCTGGAACGCATGGGCCCGTTCTTCGAACGGATGAAGCGCGTGCTGAAGGTGTACGGACTGGATCTGGATGCGGATCTCGGAACCGCCCGGACCAGCCAGATCGAACGCGATGGCGACCACGCCCGGATCCGCCTGCAGTACACGCTGGCCGGCAAGGCGATCGAGGCCGAAGTCGCCGTCGAACGCCGCGACGGCCACTGGTACATGACCGACGCCCTGCGCCACGCCGAGGCCGAAGCGGCGCGCCCTGCCAACGGCAACGGCAGCGCGCCCGCACCCTCGCCTGCCGCCGCCGACGCGCCGGTCGCCACCGCCGCGCCCTGAACGCGTACGGCGCGAAAGGCATAATGCCGGCGATGCCGAACCAGACGCCCCTGCCTTTCCCGGACGCCGACAAGGACGCGACGACCGCCTCTTCGCCCAGCCGCGAGGGCGCGGCGACGCCGCCCCACGCCTCCACACCGGAGGCCGGGCAGCCCAGCGCGGCCGATGCCGACGCCGGCCCGGCGACCGATCCCGCACCCGCTTCCGAGGGCGATCCGGCCCAGGCCGAGCTTCCGATCGACGCGCCCGCTGCGGCGGCGACGGACGATCGCGGCCGTCGCCCCGGCGGCCCGCGCCGTCCTCCAAGCGCCCGCCGTCCGTGGTGGGCGAAGCTGCTCGGCCGCGTCATGGCGCCGTGGGTGCAGATCACGGTCGAGCCGCGCAATCCGTCCGCCGAGATTCCCGAGGAATGGAGCGGCCGTCCGGTCTGCTACGTGCTCGAGGACTACGGCCTGTCCAACGCGCTGATCCTGGAGCGCGCCTGCCGCGAGGCCGGACTGCCCTCGCCGCTGCAGCCACTGCCGGGCGATCCGCTCAAGCGCAAGCGCGCCTACCTCGCGCTGTCGCGCCGCAACGTCAACACGCTCGCCCAGCTGCAGCAGTCGCTGGGCACCGCGCCGGCCTCGCCGAAGTCGCATTCGGGTTCGCTGGCGCACCTGCTCGACGCGCACCGCGCCGATCCCTCGCTGGACGTGCAGCTGGTGCCGGTGTCGATCTTCGTCGGCCGCGCGCCGGACAAGAACAGCGGCTGGTTCTCGGTGCTGTTCTCGGAAAACTGGACGCTGGTCGGCCGTTTCCGCCGCCTGCTGGCGATCGCCCTCAACGGCCGCGACACGCTGGTGCGCTTCGCCCCGCCGGTGAGCCTGCGTTCGATCGTCGATGAAGGTCTGCCGGCCGAACGCACGGTGCGCAAACTCTCGCGCGTGCTGCGCGCGCACTTCCACCGCATCCGCGCGGCGGTGATCGGACCGGACCTTTCCACGCGCCGGTTGCTGGTCGACCAGGTGCTGGCCTCGGCCACGGTGAAGGAAGCCATCGCCGACCAGGCCGCGCGCGACAAGAGTTCGCTGGCCGATGCGTGGAAGAAGGCGCACGGCTTCGCCTACGAGATCGCCGCCGACTATTCGCACCCGGTCGTGCGTTCGGCGAGCTTCCTGCTCACGCCGGTGTGGAACCGGATCTACCGCGGCGTGCTGGTCCATCACCTGGACAAGCTCAAGGACGACGCGCCCGGCTTCGAAGTGGTCTACGTGCCCTGCCACCGCAGCCACATGGACTACCTGCTGCTGAGCTACCTGCTGTACACGCGCGGCATCGTGCCGCCGCACATCGTGGCCGGCATCAACCTGAACCTGCCCGTGGTCGGCACGCTGCTGCGCAAGGGCGGCGCGTTTTTCATCCGCCGCAGCATCCGCGGCAGCGCGCTGTATTCGGCGGTGCTGAGCGAGTACGTCGCGCAGCTGGTCGCCGGCGGTTACTCGATCGAATACTTCGTCGAAGGTGGCCGCTCGCGCACGGGCCGGCTGCTTCCGCCCAAGGGCGGCATGGTCGCGATGACCGTGCGCGCATTCGTGCGCCAGCCCACGCGCCCGGTGCTGTTCCAGCCGATCTACATCGGCTACGAGAAGCTGATGGAAGGCAACAGCTACCTCGACGAGCTCTCCGGCAAGCCGAAGGAAAAGGAATCCATCTGGCAGCTGCTGATGGGCATCCCGAAGGTGCTGCGCAGCAACTACGGCCAGGTGGTGGTGAACTTCGGCGAACCGATCCGCCTGGGCGACGTGCTGGCCGAGCACGCACCCGACTGGGACGGCCAGCCGGTCAGCGACGAGGAAAAGCCCGGGTGGTTGTCCGACACCGTCGACGCGCTCGCGCAGCGCATCCAGGTGAACGTCAACCGCGCCGCCGACGTCAATCCGATCAACCTGCTCGCGCTGGCGCTGCTGTCCACGCCCAAGCACGCGATGGGCGAAGGCGACCTGCGCGCGCAGATCCAGCTCAGCAAGACGCTGCTGGCCGAACTACCGTACTCGGACCGCGTCACCGTCACCCCACATCCGGTGGAAGAAATCATCGCCCACGGCGAGGAAATCAACGTCCTCACGCGCATCAAGCACCCGCTCGGCGACGTGCTGGGCGTGAGCGGCGACAACGCGGTGCTGCTGAGCTATTTCCGCAACAACGTGCTGCACCTGTTCACGGCGGCGTCGTGGATCGCCTGCTGCTTCCAGAACAACCGCCGCATGAGCATCAATGGCGTGCAGCGCCTGGGCCGCAGCGTGTATCCGTTCCTGCAGGCCGAACTGTTCCTGCCGTGGACGGAAGAGGAGTTCGCGGAGCGGCTGAACCGCACGATCGACGTCTTCATCCGCGAAGGCCTGCTGGAGAAGATCAGCGAGGACGAAGGCGGCATCCTGGCGCGCAACTCGGGCCAGAGCGATGAGGTCTTCCGCCTGCGCGCGATCGGCCACTCGTTGCAGCAGGCGTTCGAGCGCTATTACATCGCCATCTCGGTGCTGGTGAAGAACGGCCCGGGCACGCTCACCGCGGCGGAACTGGAAAGCCTCTGCCAGCTCGCCGCGCAGCGCCTGTCGCTGCTGTATGCGCCTGCCGCGCCGGAGTTCTTCGACAAGACGCTGTTCCGCGGCTTCATCCAGAAGCTGCGCGAGATGCGGCTGGTCTGGCCGGACGAGAACAGCAAGCTCGCCTTCGACAGCCGCCTGGACACGTGGGCGAAGGACGCGAAGTTCATCCTCGGCCGCGAGCTGCGCCACACGATCGAAAAGATCAGTCCGGAGAGTGCGAAGCCGGCGGTGGCTCCGGCGGCGGAGTAACCACGCCTTCTGTCGTCATCCCGGCGAAAGCCGGGACCCAGGCCGATCACGCGTCCGCGCTCCCTCGTCATCCCAGCGAAAGCTGGAACCAGGCATCGTAGGATGGGTTTCGTGAAACCAAACCCATCGCGTGTGCGTCACGGTGAATCGATGCCGTCATCTTTCCCATCGTCATTCCAGCGAAAGCTGGAACCCATCTTGCTCTTCGGCAGTGGGCCACGGGACGCGAGAGCTCGAAGTCAAAGTGGGTTCCAGCTTTCGCTGGAATGACGGGGTTGTTTGGAGACGACGGAATTGGAACCGTCAACGAAGTGCCCGGACGTTGCGGGCCTGGGTCCCGGCCTTCGGGATGACGGATTGCGGGCGAATCCCGAATCCCGAATCCCGAATCCCGAATCCAACAAACTACGCCGGCTCGTCCGGAATCAACGCGCTCTCCAGCCGCGCGATGCAGTCCTTCAGCCAGAGCTTGCGCTTCTTCAGGCGCTTGACCGTGAGTTCGTCCACGTCCGGCGTCAGCGCCAGGCGCTCGATCGCCGCGTCGAGGTCGCGATGCTCCAGCCGGAGTTCGGCCAGCTGCTGCGCGATCACCGCGGGGTCGTCGCTTTCGGTCATCGGCAAAGCTTAACGCGCCCCCGTGCCCAGCGTCACCGCGGCCGCGCCGGTAGAATGGACGGTCCATGAGTACCGTCCTCCCCTTGCTGGAACCCCAGCCCCTCGCGCGCGTCGCGCAACGTCGCGCGCACGAGAACAACAAGCTCGCCAAGCGCCTGCGGCACCAGGTGGGCCGTGCGATCGCCGACTTCGGCATGATCGAGGACGGCGACAAGGTGATGGTGTGCCTGTCCGGCGGCAAGGACAGTTACACGATGCTCGACGTTCTCCTGCAATTGCAGCAGAAGGCGCCGGTGAAGTTCGAACTGGTCGCGGTGAACCTGGACCAGAAGCAGCCGGATTTCCCCGAGCACGTTTTGCCGGAGTACCTGAAGTCGATCGGCGTGGATTACCACATCATCGGACAGGACACGTATTCGGTCGTCACGCGCGTGGTGCCGGAAGGCAAGACGATGTGCTCGCTGTGCTCGCGCCTGCGTCGCGGCGCGCTGTACTCGTACGCCGAAGAGAACGGCTTCACCAAGATCGCGCTGGGTCATCATCGCGACGACCTGGTCGCGACGTTCTTCCTGAACCTGTTCTTCCACGCCAAGCTCGCCGGCATGCCGCCCAAGCTGCTCAGCGACGATGGCAAGCACGTGGTGATCCGTCCGCTGGCCTATGTGCGTGAGGACGACATCTCGGCGTACGCCGAAGCGAAGGGTTTCCCGATCATCCCGTGCAACCTGTGCGGCTCGCAGGAAAACCTGCAGCGCAAGCAGGTGAAGAAGATGATGGATGCATGGGAACGCGAGACGCCCGGTCGCATCGAAACCATCGCGCGCTCGCTCGGCGACATCCGTCCTTCCCAGCTGAGCGATCCGAAACTGTTCGACTTCCTCGCGCTCGGTCGCCACGGCAACGCGCCGATGCCCGATGCGCACGCGTGGCTGGCAAGTGAGCCGCAAGAAGCACGGGATTCGGGATCCGATCTTCGGGATTTGTAGAGCCCGTGCACTCGTTTCCGAATCCCCAATCCCTAATCACGAATCCCGGGGTTCCATGTTCTTTCGCAACCTGACGCTTTTCCGCTTCCCCACCACCACCAAGTTCGACGATCTCGACAGCGGTCTCAACGAATGCCAGCTCAAGTCGGTCGGCCCGCTGGAACTGTCCAGTCGCGGCTTCATCTCGCCGTTCGGGCGCGATTCGGATGAGATGTCGCACAAGCGCAGCGATGCGACCTGGCTCGCCGTGGGCGGCGAGGACAAGATCCTGCCGGGCTCGGTCGTCAACGACATGCTCAACAAGAAGCTGTCGGAGATCGAGGCGAAGGAAGGCCGCAAGCCCGGCG
>Ga0209025_1000449_pt1 | contig 80562 bp, 53 predicted proteins | sample AraplaMF_Col_mLB_FD_184256 | JGI IMG/M metagenome (GOLD analysis project Ga0209025, IMG submission 184256) | Arabidopsis root microbial communities from the University of North Carolina, USA - plate scrape MF_Col_mLB (SPAdes) (version 2) | ecosystem: Host-associated > Plants > Roots > Endosphere... | reverse complement strand
CTACAGCTAAATCATCAGGAATGCTCCAGCCATGGCGTTTCGCTTCTGCGATAATTCCAGCTGCGACTTCATCGCCTCCTGCCAAAATAGCGGTAGGATTTTTTTTGTCCTTTAATACTTCATGGAACATTCTTTTTCCATCTTCCCAAGAGAAAGCGTTTTCAAGAAAATCGATCGCTTCTACTTCTTTGCTCTTCTCAGTGATTGCACGTAAAAAGCCCATTTTTCGCTGTTGGCTCACTACTTTCGTTTCATTTCCACGACAAAAAATAAGGTTGCGATAACCTTGTTCTAATACATGCTTCGCAGCGATATAAGCCCCTTGTGCATGATCAAATTTAACCGTTGGAATATTTGCTTCTTCAATGTACTCATTACATAACACGATTGGACCGTGTTGTAAGTATGGCTCCACATTCTCCCATGGATTCTCAAGTGAACATAAGATAATCCCATCAACTTGTTTTGTTGATAACAGTTGTAAGTATTCCATCTCTTTTTCCGGTAAGTATCTTGTTTGGCAAATAATCAGTTTATATTTATGTTCAGAAGCAGCAATTTCAATCGCTTCAATAAATCTACTGAAAAATGGATTTGTAATCCTTGGAACAAGCACCGCAATTGTTTCTGTTTTCTGTTTACGGAGCCTTCTTGCTGCAGAATTAGGAACGAATCCTAAATGCTTCATCGCCAATTGAACCCTCTTTTTCTTCTCATCTGACACATACGGATGGTTGTTAATCACCCGAGAAACCGTTGTTCTTGATAACCCCGCTAATTTCGCCACGTCCTCGATCGTTGACACGAAATTCTCCCCCTTTGTATGAAAACGTTTTCTTAACTAGATTATATAGTATATTATTGGAAACTGCAATATAAGTTCGCAGGATTTTACTATATTAATATTATTCATAGTAAAAAGTCTGTATTTGCAGGAGAAATAATTGTAGCTTTCGAACATTCCATTATAAAGATTATCATCAAATAAATAAGGAATGATACATAATGAATCGAACTGATCGTTTACTCGCTATTCTCATAGAGTTACAGAGAAAACAAATTGTCACGGCCAAAAGTTTAGCTGAAAAATTCGAGACATGTACGAGAACGATATACCGTGATATGCAATCCTTGAGTGCATCTGGCGTTCCCATCTTTTCAATGCCCGGACAAGGCTATTCTTTAATGGATGGGTATTTCTTGCCGCCTATTCAATTTAAACCAGAAGAAGCAGTAACGCTTTTATTAGGGAGCAATTATGTTGAGAATAATTTTGATTCTGCTTTTTCTACACATGCAAAGTCTGCTAAAGAAAAATTAGAATCCATTCTCCCTTCCGAACAACAAAAGAAGGTTAAGGAGTTAATCGGAACTTTCCGCTTCCTCTCCGGGACTTTCTCTCATCAAAAATTTGCTCAAGAACTACTCGAAAAACAGCTGATTCTCTTACAAGAAGCCATTCAAAAACAACAATGTGTTTCCTTTTCTTATCGCAAGCCTAATCAAAATGACAAAACGGCTCGCACCGTCAATCCTTATGGCTTAGTGAATATCTCAGGGATTTGGTACCTTGTCGCTCATTGCCTTCTTCGACAACAAATACGGCATTTTCGTTTAGACCGTATGAGTGATTTACAAGAAGAACATAAATTCTTTCAAAAACCAGAAGAATTCTATTTACCAGACTATGAGCCAAAAGATGATCGAACCGTTATCATTCATCTATTATTTCACCCTACTATCTCTCATAAAGTTATAGAGTCTCGTTATTTTTATATCGATACATACGAACATAAAAAGGATGGTCTTCATGTTTTCTTAAAAACAAGAGGTATAGATGAAGTATTTCCATGGGTGCTGAGCTGGGGAAGCCAAGTAAAAGTATTAGAACCTACTATTCTTTCTGAGAAAGTTCGAGAAGAGGCAAAAAAATTGCTGCAAATTTAATTTTTTCACTACTGACATAATGGTGTCAACATCAGTCATTTATAGTAGTCCTTAAGAATTAAATCTTATACAAGAAAAGGAGTTAACACGATGAACCCAAATGCCATTTTAGAGAAATTCGAAAGTATAGCCACGTACTACATCAACGAATTAGAAAAATACTCCCTTGAACAATTTAGAAAAAAGCCTTCTGAAGAAGAATGGTCACTCGGACAAATGTATAATCATTTACTTGCAGCTTCAAATATGCAATTAGATGCCATCGCAACATGTACAGCTGAATCTGCCACTTTAGATGGCAAAAAAACCGAAATGGGTGAGCAAGTATATAAGATGGGTGCTTTTCCTCCAATACAAATAAAAGTACCTAATCGTCCAGGGTATACACCGGCCAATCCAACAGATAAAGAAACGATTCAAAAAACACTGTTACAACTTATTGAAAAGATAAAAGAGCTTGAACCAAAACTCTCGTCGATTCCAAACAATCAAAAGGTAGAGCACCCGGGACTTGGGTATTTAAATGCTGTAGAATGGTTTCAATTGATTTATATGCATTTTGCACACCATCTTCGTCAGAAAGAAAGGCTGGAACAAAGTATTATTCTAAAATAAATCTCCCTATAAAATTTAAAAAAGCCTAGAGAATCACTCCCTAGGCTTCTATCGATTTCTCCTCTACTAAATTACGAAACTGCCGCTTATGCATCCAAGTCAACGAACCAATCGTGCCAAGTGACAACAGAACAATAAAGATCATTAATATACCTGCGCTTTGCCACATAAATCCGAAGTCTCCGCTTGACACAACTGCTTTAAATCCAGATACAGAGTACGTCATTGGTAACCATGCATTAAATACTTGTAGTGGTTTTGGAATTAACTCAAGCGGGAATGTACCTGCACTTGTTGTTAATTGTAGAATTAATGTTAAAATCGCGATAAAACGTCCAGCATCGCTGAAAGTAGTTACTAAGAACTGAATTAAAGCGATAAACGATAGACTTGTAAGAATACTAAACAATACGAAATATGCCACACTTTGTACTTCAATACCTAATCCTAATAATAATACAGCATCTGCAACAAGCGCTTGAATTACGCCAACTGCAAGTAGTACACCGAACTTACTAATAAACCAGCTAAACCCTGACTTTGGTATACCAACTGTCTCACGTAATGGAAATACAATCGATAATAGAAGTGCCCCAACAAATAAACCAAGCGATAAGAAGTATGGTGTAAATCCTGTTCCGTAGTTTGGAACTTCTGCCATCTTCTCAGTTTGTACTTTCACTGGATCTGCAAACATATCGTATGTTTTATCAGTTCCTTTTATTTCCCCTGTTTTCTCAGCACCCTCGCCAAGTTTTTCAGCAAGTTCACCAGTTCCGTCATTTACTTTTACTAAACCGTCTGTTACTTTTCCGGAGCCGTCTGCTAGTTTGTTTACTCCGTCGATTAATTGGCCTGAGCCATCTAACATTTTATTTAGACCACCATTTAGCGTGTCTAAACCGTTTGTCACTTTATTTGAGCCTTCTGCCAACTTACCAATTCCACCAATCATTTCATTTGATTTTGTTGATAATTGAACTAGACCGTTTGTCACTTTATTTGAACCATCTGCTAGCTTACCAATTCCACCAATCATTTCATCTGATTTTGTTGCTAATTGAACTAGACCATTTGTCACTTTATTTGAACCGTCTGCTAGCTTATTTACACCTTGAATTAATTTTTCGGATCCTTTAGATAAGCTACCTGCACCAGATGTTGCTGTATCTAACTTCTCACCAAATTTATGGAAATTAGTTACGAATTTCATTTGATCTTGTTCTAATTGATTAATGCCATTCGCTAAATTCGTCAATTGATTTGTATCTGGTAGCTTCACTTGTAATCCACTTACTTTTTCCTTTAACTCGCTCGTTCCACCCGCAATGATGGCTGATTGCTTTTGAACTGCAGCCATGTTATTCGTAGCACTCTTCATAAGAGGCTGTAACTTATCTTGAGATTCTTTTGGTAAACTGTTAATCGCATTTTGTAAAGCAACTAAATCATCCATCGTTTCCTTCGATGCTTTAACATTCTCTTGTGATACTTGACTTAACCCTTCCACTTTTTGTGAAGCCGCACCCAATTCTGCAAGTTTTGGCTCTAAATCTTTCAAACTTGATATAGAGGCTTGCACCTTACTATTTAAAGTATGAATGCCATTTTGAATATCTTTTGCACCTGTCTCTAGTTCACTTTGTGCATTGGCAAGCCCAGTCATTCCCGTAGCCAAATCTGTTGTACCTTTTTGCAATGTAGCTGATTGATTTGCGAGTAAATGTAAACCATCTGTCACCTGATTTGATCCATCTACTAACTGACCAACTCCATTTTTCAATTCACCTGTTTTACTGTTTAACAGGTTCAAACCACCTGATACTTGACCTGATCCATCTACTAACTGACCAACTCCATTTTTCAATTCACCTGTTTTACTGTTTAATAAGTTTAAACCACTTGATACTTGACCTGATCCATCTAGCAAATTTCCAGATCCACCTACTAACTGACCAACTCCATTCTTCATCTCTCCAGACTTCCCTTGCAATGTATGCAAGCCGTCTGTTACCTTGCCAGATCCATCTTGCAGCTCCCCAGCACCATCGTGTAACTTATTCGCTCCATCCGATCCATCAGCAAATCCTTGTGAAACATCTTTTAGGGAATCAAACATTTTCTCTGCATACGTTTTGGTTAACGTATTAGATACTTCTCCTTTAATTTTTTCAATCGCAGTCCCGCCGATTTGTGAAGATAAGAAGTTTAAGCTTTCATTTGGTATATATTCTAAGTTTAATCGTCTTGGATTTTCTTTCAGCAGCGTTGTTGCATTGTCTGAGAAATTCTCTGGAATACGAACTAACATATAATATTTTCGATTTTCCATTCCCTCTTTTGCCGTTTTTTCACTCACAAACTCCCATTTAAAACTTTTATTATCCTTTAACTCGTCGACTAATCCTTTACCAACTTCAATTGATTTGCCGTCAAATACTGCACCTTTATCAAGATTAACTACTGCAACTGGCAAATCATCTAATTGATCATACGGGTCCCAAAACGCCCATAAAAACATACCAGCGTATAAAAGTGGTACAAATAAAACAGCTATAATAGGTATTAAAATTTTTTTACTTTTAATAATTTCCGTAAATTCCTTACCAAGTAACGTAAATCCTCTCATTGTTTCCCCTCCCTTTATTTATGACCGCAATGTTCAATTAGTCATTTTAAACCAAATAAAAAAGGCCATATTCTGCTATAAGTATTATCTAACCCCAACTTTTATCATCTTCTCTCTATACTATGCACTTTTTTATTTTAAATGACTATTTAAACCATTTGGTCAATGTAAACAGATTAAAAATTAACATTCAATACTTATGACTATTTCGTTCAATTAGTCATTTTCAACTATATTAAAAGGATTATCTTAATTTGACAATCCTTTTAATAAATAAAGTTCAAACAGTTCTGCGATTCGTTCTTTATCTAGTGGTTCATGATTTTTTTCCCAATCAAAAATAAGTGATACGTATAAGCGAAGCATAATAAACGCCGTAATTTCCGGGTCACATTCACTAATTTCGCCCTTTTCAATTGCAATTTCTAAGTAAGATTGAATAACTGATACAATTTCAGTCTCTACTTGTTGCATGCCGTCTTGTACTTCTTTCGTGCCCATATCTCGTTCTTCTTGAATGAGTTTAATCATCAATTGATGTTCTTTTCTGAATTCTAAAATACCATATAATGCTTTATGTACATTTTCAAAAAATGAAACGTCTGGACGAATTGCTTCTTTGGCTACCTGTCTCATTTCTGTAATTAAATTAGAAATAATTTCGCCAAACAATTCTTCTTTATTTTTGAAAAACGTATAAATCGTTCCCTTCCCAACATTCGCTAACTTTGCGACTTGGTCCATTGTTGTTGCTTTGTAGCCAAACGCTGAAAAAGACTTTGTTGCAGCTTCAATAATCGAATGCTTTCGATCTATTGCCACATCTTCACCTCCGAAATGACCATATGGATAATATAGTCAATTAGTACACACTTGATATTATCACAGTCTTCTCTCCTATACAAGGTCTCTTTTTAATTATTCCCCGCATCATTTTTTTTCTAATCAAATTTTTAACATATATCGAGTAATTGACGAGTCAAAAGGTACGGCTTGTCCAAAGCAAATTTACCTCATGAGTAAAGTGAAACTTTACTCATGAGGTAATTCCCCTACCGATTATTAGCCCTCATCCATCTGATTTTTACAGCCAATTCATGCGGGATACAGTTCGTTTTTCATACTAATCACATCCTATTTTAAATGATTAGTATGAGAATCAACAAGTTTAAAAGATGCTCAGCCCTCAAAAGTCAGAAGAATCAAGTAAATGTAGAATAACAAATTAATTTACATCGGAAGAGTGATTAACTTCCACTTTATTATTCCTTAAACTCATTATCGGAATCATGACTAAAATACCTATAATAAAAAAGATGGCAGAGAATTGATAAATGGTGAATAGAGAAAACTGCTCTTTTAATAGACCAGAAATACTCATACTAATTACCATAGTCCCTGTAAATAATGGTGTCAGAATTCCATTTACGCGGCCCACAAAATTTTCTTCGGTGTTGTTTAAAATGATTGTATTTATCCCAATAAGCAACCCGGGTGTGAATAAACCTATTATGAATTGAGTAATTAGGGTGACCCAGAACACTGTAGATGATCCTAACATAAAAATCCCTACAGTCATGATCGTCATTCCCACCATTATAATCTTTTGTGGCACGATTTTGCTTGAAAAAATCATGACAATAACTCCACCTATAATCATAGCTGCTCCATCAACAGCAAAAAGCCACTGTAGATATTCTTTATCTAAATGAAGCCTCTCAGTTATTAAAAAGATGGATAACGGTCTTATTAACCCTAAACCTAAGCCCGCAACCATAAAAACAAATCCTAAAGTCCTTAATATTTGATGAACCCAAACATATTTGAAGCCAACTTTCATGTCCATCCAAACTGAGGATTCCTGGTCAGTTATGGAAATGTTTTGATCTTTTGGTATGAACATCAATGTCATGGCAGACAATAAAAACATCATTCCCACTAATGCCATTGAAACATGGATACCAAACTGTTCAAATATAAATGTACCTAAAATCGGGCCGAATATCATGAAAGAAGATATTATAGTTTGAAATAATGACATTCCTTTCTGCATTTGTTCTTCACTCAAGTGCTTCTTAAACAACTTCATCGATAAAGGCTGTGAAAACTGAGATAGAGTCGCTGAAATGAAAGTAACAAAGAACACAACCTTCCAAGTAGTATAAATAAGGGTAATTAATATTAAAAACACTGATAATGCACTTAGAAGATCACACCATATCATCGTTCGCTTTGGTTTCCAACGATCTGCAAAGGCACCACCAATAAATGAGAATATAAATATCGGAAGGAATTCTGCAACCGATATAAGTGACACGGCAAATGCATCTCCATCAGTCACTGACACAACAAATAATAAAATAGCAAAATTCCTAATCCAAATACCTATTTGCATAAAACAACTAGCAATTAGAATGACCAGAATGAAACGATTTCTTAAAAGTGAAGTTGCAGACGAATTTGTTTTTTCTAATGGCATAAAGCACCTCTTAATTTTATTTACAAATTATTTGTTAACAACAGGTTAAGGTATAATTTCCTCACATAGAACACAATCATTTGAATGTTTCTTTTTAATATTCAGAAATTAATTGATGCATACCACTGGAAAATCACATACCTGAAATCCGCACGTTTTTTCGTAAAAACATATCCACTCCGCTTCTTCTCCGTTTTCTAAGAGGGAAAGAGGCACTTCTAAGTTTAAAACTTTATAAGGAATTTTAAATCTCGACAAACCAGGTGGCATTAAGTTTCCTTTTAATGCATTATTTATAATCGTCTCTAAGCTTATGCCACTATATTGAACCCATGATTCATTTTGAGGCATTGTACTTTGGCGATAAAATCGATTAACTCCATAAGAATGGTATATATCTTGAATAGAAGTAAAGATATCGTTAATGTTTTGATTCTTCACCCTCATAATACTCTCAGAATCTTTACATTTATACTCCGCAATCGTTACACCAACGTTTAAATGAATAGTATCAGATAATTGAGGTTTCCAGTTAGAATCACCAATTACATGATACCAATAATCTAAAACGATTGAATCCTGGCTTACAATTTGAATAGGTGCCCTTTTATAACCTAATCCTTTTAGTGACGCTAATCTATGATGTCCATCCAGAACGATGAATTTATCATCATACTTGATACAAGGAATAGTATGTTTTACGAAGCCACTATCTTTTATCCCCTCAGAAACTGTTTTGATTTTTTTTAAATCTACTTCTTCGTGTGGTATCAATTTATCAATATCAACTACAGCTAATTCAATCTTGTGATTATTACATAGAAATGAGTGTACATATTCAGATTCTCTCATTAAATTAACCATTATATTATTCCTCCTGTAATCAACATACTAATTTTTTGACGTTACTTCAGAATGAAATAACTTACTTTATTAAATCTTTCCAACAGATTTTTTTTGATATAAATGTATGTTTGATGCCTTCTGCATTTTTAACTGCTACTGATGCTACATAGTCCTTCATTGGCGAATAAGTAAAATAGTTAAAGTCTTCTGCAGTATTTTCATCTAATTGATACGGTACACGAAACGATAATGGTGACAGTGAAAATCCTAACCCTTTCGCTTTAACTAACGCCTCTTTTCTTGTCCACAAATGGAAAAACCTAATTAACTTCGTTTCATATGATGACCCTGCATTTATATACTTTATTTCATCTGGTACGAACACTTGAGGCATAACCTCTAAAAAATCGTATGTAATGTTTTCTACATCTACTCCTATTTGATCCATATAACCAATTACGCATATAACTAGTCCTTCAGTATGTGATAAGTTAAAATGTAACGATTCTTTTTCATTGTGCATACATTGTTTCTTTAAAAATAGTTTTCCATATTTATTTTTCATGATTTCAACTTCACTTATAGGTATATCTAATTCTTTGCTAATTAATTGTTTAATTAGTAAACGGCCTATAATAAATTCTATTTTTTTGTGGTCAACTTTATAATTTTTATATACTTTAAGTTCTTCATCACTTAATATTGATAAACTTTCTTCAAATTCTTCCAAAGACAAATTACTAGGTAAGTGAACTTCATAAATTAAAATCTCTCTTCTCATTTTCATTTACACTTCTACCTTTTTAATTATTTTAAGTTCATTTGATTATAACAACCTCTTTTAACATGATTCATATACCGTTGTAATCTATTTCCAAGACCAACCTTCTAATGTATGTTCGAAATTAAATCCTCTTTCTTTATCCCAATTAATGTTATTCAGGTGAACAAATGTCATATAGCCAGGCCACGCTTGCATAATATTATCTTGTGTTATCTTAGGAGTAGTTATCATATGATCAAAATTCATCCCTAAAATTCTAACATTTTTATTAACTGCTCCACTTTCGTATTTAGCTTCTAAATGAATATCTTTAGTATTCCATATACGTAATAAAATCTTATCTTCCAACAAACTTTTGGATAACTTCTCCTTGTCAATTAAAGTCTCATTTATAGTAATTGAGTCTAGTGCATCTCCATCTTCTATTAATAAAAACAGAGCATTATAATCATTGTTAGAAATAGTTAACTGCAATTTTGTTTGGCTAAGAGTTTTTCCATCCACTTTCAAATTTGATGACGAGAAGCTCTCTTTTATTGGTGAGAGTTTATACGTCTCCTCTACTCCAAAAAACATTGACTCTTTCACATCTCTACTGTTATTAAAGATCTTTTTTTGCCAATCATCTAATTCTGTCTGGTCAGTCATCCAATAGTTCCCACCATTAATATCTCTATATAGATACAATGAGCTAGGTCGAGGCTCTGCTGAACTAAACTCGGTAGTCAAAAGAACTTTAATCGACAAAATGATTAAGATGACTAAAGCTGATAGAGCTGAAATTGAAATGGTACTCCTATTAGATCGGTTATTAACCAAAAGATAAGTCACAAAAAGCACGGGCATAATAAATATAAATACTGGAGCAATTTTAGGAACTGCAATATAGATAACTCGGAATGTATACACAGTAAATAAAATTGGAATTAACGATATAGCTAAAAATATTAGACAACGTTTTATAGAACTAATTCCGGGAAGCAAATCTGAGATGAAGAATGGAACGGCGAAAAGAAAAATCGGCAGCACCAGTGTTGGAAATATGAAATGACTCACTACTGAACTGATAAATAAAACGATTAAAACACCCACGGAAAATACAGGAGTTTTTTTATTTACTTTGAGAACATACAAAGCAATTAACACAATTAGTAAAGCAAACACACCCAAGCTTATTGAAAATAAATCATTATTCAATGGAAGCAATCTCCAGGAATCAAATAAATACTGATTAAACCATTTAAAAACCTGTATGTACAATAAACCACTTCCAACTGTCAATCCAATCACAATAATTGGCATTAAAACATCTAACACTTTAATACTTTTATTTTTGTAGATAACAATTCCTAGAAATAGTAGTATTGATGCGATACATATTAAATTTATCCATTTCCCATAAAAAATCACAAAACCAGGGAGCAATGTCCATGAAAGCTGATCGACATCTTCATTTAAAGTCATTTCTCTATCTTTGAGTAGATTTATAAAGAGTTTTAAGTTTGAATACTGCATAAATGCTGTACTATGATCGATATTCTCAAATTCATCATTTATATTATGATAATTTCCAAACCCTTCAATGAACGCTAAATTAAATCCTATCTGAATGTCATTTTTGAAAACTGTAAAATCTGAATTAAAAGGTAAGAGTTTATAAGCTTCACTAAAAAAGGATGAAGTAACCGCAAAGTCTGATTGATGAGCGTACTCTTTTACAATCCCTATTGATTGATTTGTGGTTTCAAAAAGAAAAGGTATTCCACTACTCCCTCTCCCTTCCAGGTTGATAACGCTTTGAATATTATATTCAGCAAAATGATTTTCATAAAACGCTTTTGCTCCTAGAAGACCAATTTCTTCTCCGTCAGTAAATAAAAATAAAATATTATTGTTAGGAGTTTTTTCTTTTGATTGTTCAATAGCAGTTTGTAGCATATTCGCAACTGCTATTCCATTATCTCCGGCTCCGTTTGAAGATGGGACAGAATCATAATGTCCGACAATTAAAATTGAATTATCTGTTTTCCCCTTAATCGTTGCAAGAATATTAGAAGGTGTTCCAGTGTCCAGTGGCGGACCGAACTCCGAATGCTCAACGAAGGAATTTAATTCTGCGACCTTTATACCTTCGTCTTTTAACGTTTTCTTAATAAATTTTCTTGTTTCTTCGTTTCCCTTAGTTCCTATTGGGCGGACAAATTGTGTCATCTTATCAAGATATTGAAGAGCAGCTTTTTTCTCATATTCAGGATTTACAGGGGCTTTTCCAATATCTTTGGTCAAATGAAATACAGATCCCCAAATTAATAAAAGAATTAAGATAAACAAAATACTCATTATGCTTTTGTTTTTAAGGCTTTCCATAATAATTATCCTCTTAATTTTCAGTCTTTTTTTGGTTAAAGAGGAAATATGAATGTATCCATATCCCCTCTTTATGAAGTAAAATTCGTAGAATCAAAGTATATTAGACTAATAAACCTTTTTTACTACTTTTAATAATATTTAATAATAGGTTGATGTTGTCTTTCATGTAAGGTTCAAAGAACATATCAGAATGACTACCGAATCCCTGATTGATATTTAGAGTATCTTTCCCTAAAATATCTTTCCACTGAGCTATTACCTTTTCTTTTTCAGCAGATTCATCATAACTATCTTGAGAAACCCAGTACACTTCCGAATAAATGCTTCTCATGTTTTGCTCATTGTAAAAATAATTTGCAAATGCAAGCCTTTTATTATATGCAACATCAATCATATTTGGATTATCATTTATCCAATTTGCTAGCTCTGAGACTTGATTTAGCCCATTATTTATGTCCTCATTTACTTCTTTTATAATTTCATCTTCACTTGTCTGATGTTGAATTTGTGTCCTTGAGTCGAACATAATAACTTTTCCATTTGATGAATATACCCTCTCTAAGTAGGCCGCTACTTCTAAAGCGAGATTTCCACCAGCAGAGTACCCCATAAGAATCCATTCTTTTTGATTACTCATGTTATAAATATATTCTGCATATTTTTCTATTCTGTCTTGATCTTCAATAAAATCAAATAAATGAAGATTACCTGACTTCATATATTTTGGGATATCATTATAAATTAGACCCCAACCTGCAATCGGTGGAAAAGAAAATAGATTGTATTCATCAGTTATATTAAATGTAGTTACTGGTACAACATCACTATTATCCGTTTTCAAACTCTTTGCAATTCCCATGATTGTAGGTTCTAATACGATTTCTCTAAAGGTTAACAACCTACCTGTTTCACGCTCTAAGTTGGCTATTAAAGAAATAATTGTTAATGAATTAGCCCCTAACGAGAATACATTGTCACTTCTATAAATCATCATATCTTCCAGTTTTAAAATCTTCCTTACTAGTTGAGCTACTTTCTTTTCATTTTCAGTAACTAACTCTTCTTTGGAACTATTTATTGTGACCTCTTGTAACGAGTGTCTATCCACTTTACCATTTGAATTTAAAGGTAATTTTTGCAGTACTTCCAAAAAGTCTGGAACCATATAATAAGGAAGCTTCTCGTTTAAAAAGCGTTGAATATCTCTTTTCAGCTCCAATGTATCAGCATGCTTAGACTGAACATACCCTACTAGTAACTGTTCATTATTAATACTTTGCACTTTTACAACCGCATCACTGACTAATGGATGTTCCGATAAGGTGTGCTCTATTTCCCCTAGTTCAATACGATACCCTCGAATTTTTATTTGATAATCCTTCCTACCGAAAAATTCAATTGTGCCATCTTCCCGCCATCTTCCAATGTCGCCAGTTTTGTATAGTACTCGATCATGTGAACTCTTAGAATACGGATTTTGAATAAAGCTTACCTCTGTTTTAGCTTGATCATTTATATATCCTTTTCCTACACAAATTCCTGCAACATATATCTCACCTTTTAGTCCTACAGGTCTTTTTTGTAATTCTTCATCTAGAATATACAGACTACTATTTACAATTGGCTTACCAATTGGAACCGGATCTTCCTTAGGTGCTTCATACATAATGTGATGAGCAATATCATCAGATGCTTCGGTCGGACCATAGGCATTGACTACTGGTATGGTATGATGCTCAAACCATTTTGTTAGTGTCGCTGTCTTTACTGGCTCCCCCGTTACCAATAAGAATCTTAGATCATTTAACTTCAAATCAAATTCGTTTAAATAATCCGCAAGAATATTAAGATATGAAGGTACAACTTCCAAATGAGTGACTTTCTCGTTATTTAAAACATTTATAAAATATTTTAAGTTTTGCTGTTCTGACTTCTTAATTATTCTCGTTGTTCCCCCGGTGCAGAGTGCCATAAAAAATTGAAATACAGATATATCAAAACAATGTGAAGCATTTTGTACCACTACAGAATCTTCGTTACATGACAATAGTTCAATTTTTGCCATGATGTGGTTTAACATTCCTAAGTGCTCAACCATTGCTCCTTTTGGTTTTCCAGTTGAGCCAGAGGTGAATATAACGTAAGCTAATTGCCTTGAATCAATATCCATATTAAAGCGCTCTTTCTCCAAGTCTTTAACAGGAATTTCATCTACTTTTATAACATTGGCATTTATGTCTTTCACTTCAAGTGGGGTATCGTCATTACTAACCGTCAGAATAGTCCCGCAATTCGCTCGTTTTAAAATATCATTCATTCGGTCAGATGGTATATCCAGCTCGATTGGAAGATATGCCAGTCCGGCACTCCAAGCTCCTAATATGGAGGCTACCATCCAAGGCGAACGGTCCATCATAATTGCAACAATTGATTCTTTTGGCATATTAGCTTCCCTTAAGGAAATCGCGATTCTATTAGACATGTGATATAGCTTCTCGTAACTCCAAGTTTCATCTTCAAAAACAATAGCTGGTTTAAGCGGATTTTTCTCCGCTTGTTGCATAACGATTTCCGGAACAGTATATTCTGGTAACTGTAAATGATGATCTGTAAATTGTTCCAGCTGCCTTTCTTCTATAGCACTAGTTATTGACAAGTTTGATAAACTTTCTTGGCAGTTGTTCATCATAAAATTTAAAATTGTTTTGTAATGGTCAATCATTCTCGTGATTGTATTTTCTTTGAATAAATCTGTTGAATAGATGAATTTTAGTTGATAAAATTCATCATTTGGCATAACTACTAATTCTAAATCCATCAAAGTAGTATTATCCCCGTTATCCATAATAGAATAGCCTTTAACTTTATCATCTAATCCTTGATTGTCGAAATCATTAAAACTAAAGAGAATATCAAAAAGCGGATTACGGTTTAAGGCTCTATCTACATTTAATTCTTCCAAAATTAATTCATATGGAAAGTGTTGATGCTCGAGAACTTTTTCTATCTCTGAAAACACTTCCTTTAATGTGTCCTTTACATTTTTCCTTGCATCCAGAGAGTAATTTAGTGGCAGCGTGTTAATAAACACCCCATACAAATCACTAAATTCTGCTCTTAATCGATTTGAGAAAGGACTTCCAACAATAACTTCTTTACTATTCGAGTACTTATTTAATAGAATATAAAATCCTGTTAAGAAAAAAGTATAAGGAGTAATCTCTAGTTTACGGCATAATTCACTTACGTCCTCACGTTTATACAAGAAATTATCCTTGATGGAACTTCCTTTATAAGAGCTCTCTTGTGGTCTCTTATAATCATAAGGTAGGTCTAACTTCACAACACCATTTTGAAATTTGCTATTCCAGAAACTTTTAGCATCTTCAAATTTTCCCTCTGTAAGATACTGATTCTCTAATAATGCATAGTGAATATATTCATATTTTTGTTTTTCATAATCTCCACTATAGTAATGTTGATATAAATCTTCTAGAAAGCTAACAATAGATAAGCCATCCATGACAATATGATGAAAATCAAAAATCACGTAATTTACATCTGAATCCTTTAGATGACCTACTCTGATTAAAGGACCTTCTTCAAGATTGAAAGGTTTTATAAATTCTTTGAAAGAACTATTTATGTCCTTTCTTTTCTCTAATATTTGAATTGGCACTGAAACATGTTCAATTACTTTTTGCTGAACACTATGGTTATCTGATTTAAAGATTGTTCTAAAAACACTATTGTTATTAGCAATGAAAGATAAAGACTTTTCAAACTTTTCGCGATTGAAGTCCCCTTCAAATTTTATTATAACGGGAAGATTATATGCCAGAGACTCCGGTTCCATAGAGTGTAATAGGTACATTCTTTTTTGACTTGTTGAAGTTTGATACCAAATATTCTCTTGGATCGGTTCGCTTGAGATTACTTCAAGCTCTTTAGACTCTATTTCTTTTGAAATCATTTCAATCGTTTTCAATCTAAAAATATCGCTTAGAAGTAAGGATGAATTCATCTTATCGTTTATTCCTTTTAATAAACTTACCGCCTTTAGACTATGCCCTCCAAGATCAAAGAAAGAATCATCAATACTCATCTCATTTACTAAAAGCTCTTCCTTCCAAATTTCAAGTAACTTTTCCTGAATAGAATTTTCAGGTTTTCTAAGTTGAGTGTTACCCCTACTCTTTTTATTAAGAATACTTTGACTAAAAAATTCGTGTTGTAATCTATTATTTGAATAGATCAGTGGTAAATAATATTTTCGATGTAACAAGCTTTCAAATTTAGGGATGTTTATCTCCCAATCTGATAACCTCAGTAAATCAACATCTTTTTCAAACTCATAACCTAAGTAATCCCAATTGTTATAGAATTTATATTGGCTCGATGATGCATGTAAACCAATCATTTCTTTACTTACTGTATTTGTTTCGAAATTACCTAAATGAAAGCTCGGACTTATAACATGAATATTTCCAAAGTTATTTCCTTTTACATTTTTCTTTGAAATGATTTCGAAACTATACTTCTTTATTATCAAACTTTTAAAAGCTCCTGTTGCATTACGTTGTTCTTTTCCTCCTAGAGCTAAAAGAAATTGACTCAATACATTTGGATCAGCGGTTGATAATAAAAGCATTGCTTTTTCCTTACTCACGTTCTGTTGCACAGATCCTACTTCTAAGAATTCAATTAACCCAAAGCCTGGTACAGAATAGAATTGTACTCTTGCATTATCAAACAATATAGCAGGCTCTGGCTTCGTTACTTCTTCGATTTGAGTTAAGTTATTTTCTTTCAATATAGTTGGAATTTCATTTAAATTATTTATTTCAAAACAGATATGGTAAGGACTCTCTCCTCTACTTTCAAGGAAGCTGTTCACTCTACTATCTGGGCCAGTTGAACTAATTAATTCGAGTGTTGGTGCACTCTTATGTTCTAAAAGAGCTAATTCTGCTTTTTGTATTGGATCATAAACTTTTTTTATGCATTTATAGCCTATACTTTCAAATTCCATAATTTTAGATTCAATGTTCCATACTGAAATACCGATATGATTATACATAAACTGATTTGTTTTATTTTCATTTTTAACTTCCTCTGGAAAGTCCTGTTCATAAAATACATTTATAAAATTTGATGAAAGGTTTTCTTCAGCATCTAGTAAAAACGAGCCATCTTGTTGTAAATCTGTTAATTGGTTTAAAAAGCTTTGAATTGGTTTATTTTTCTCTGTCGGAATAAATTTCCCAGATACCCTTTTCAATTTAAGTTCTTTTGCCAACTTCTTAAGGCACTCCATTGCTGCAAATTCAACATTTCTACCTAGCGCTCGGCAGCTTAATAAAAATGTATCAATGAACAGTTCATCTTCCTTCACTTCAAAAAATACAACGCCTACAAGACCATAGTCACCAAATTTGTCTCTTAGTTTTATCACTCTTATGTTCTCATGATTTAACTTTAAAATTTCTGCTTCTGATCGCCTCATTGTAGTTAGATTAAATTGGTTTGTTCTATATGTTAACTGAGATACACGAGCTAACTCTTCAGGTTTCATCTTATGGAATGACATTTCTAGGTTAAGCAACTTCAAGAAATCTTCTGTACTTTCTTTACTTTCATAAACTTTTTTCCGTTCTTTTTCTGCTCTGTATAATTCGCTTCTGTTACCCTCGTTACTAACTGACAATTGTATATCAAATGCCCAACTATTTTTGAGTAAAGGTACAATCAAGGAATGCGGTTCAGGCACTTGAATTGTATGAACAGATGGCAGATTATTCATAACTTCAAGACACTCCATATGAGAATCATCTAGAAAAATAAAACTATCGATACCTAAATTCAACTCTTTAGCCATAGATAATAAATTATCTGATTTACGTGACCAATTTATTCTCCAAGCAACAAAATCTTCTTGCTTTAACACCATCTCACGATTTTGTTTAAAAGTATCTAAAACGTCCTTCTCATTATTTTTTGTACATAATACAAGAAGAAAACCTTTATTTTTCAAATCCAATAAGAATTGTTGAAGATGTCGATGAGAATCTTCAATTTTAACTCCAGTTGGGCCATCCTCTCCGCATACCCCGTTCCATAGTGTATTATCACAATCTACTGCGATGACTTTAAACTTTTTTTGATAGAATGATACAATTTCACGCGCTAAACACATACCAATGGATGTAAATGCTGTGTCTGTATACGGTATATGGGCAATATCGTCCGTTGTTTCATCAAACATGTCTAAAATTTCGTATTCATTTTCAATTTTAGTTAAATCTAATATTCTTACTGAAGGTAACTCCTTTAGTTGATCACAAATTGTTCCATATATATGATTAATTTCATTTATTAAATCTTCCGATAATTCATAATTAGAAATAGGTAATAACACTACGTTTAGCTTCCCTTTAGGTTTAGCTGACTTAATAGCCTCAATATATTTTTGTCCTAAGGACTTAATGATCTCTAATTGTTCTTTCTCATCATCCAAATCTCGAATCCAGTCCTCAGCTCTTTGACATACAAATGTGACACCATCATTTTGATTCATCGAGCTTTCTGAGTCATATAACTCTTGAAACACTTGATTATATGGTCCAAAAGTAATATTCGGATTCACAGCAAAGTTTTTGCTCCAAAAAGAGATTGAATCTGCAACATTATCGAAAGTAAATGAACTTGATATATACACTGGTACTTCAACCATGTTTGCTTTTCTTTTTGAGCTAAGTAGTAAACTGTTTTCTGTTGAAAGTGGCGCAACTCTAGCAAGTGCTACGTCTAATTCAGCCTCTTCTACATTCAAAAAATTATGATACAAATCTACAAATACTTGTAGTGTATGTTCAGAAAATAAAGCCGAATCATATTCCACTAAAAACTTAAACTGTTCCTCTCTAGGAAAAACATCTACTTTTAAATCTAGTTTATTATTACCATGTTCAATACTTAATTCTTCTCCCTGAAATAACTCAGATGACATTTGTGCTGGGGGCACTTCATTATGAAAAATAAACATAGTATCAAATAGTGGATTTCGGTTAAATTCCCCACTCCATTCACTTTGTTCAACAATATGTGAAAACGGTACATTATGATTTTCATAACACATTAATAAATCGTTGGTTGTGTTTATAATTAAATCTTTAAAACTTAATTTCTCATTAAAATCTAGTTTAATTGGTAGATAATTCATAAACAAACCAATCATATTTTCAATTTGATCGTCATCCCTTCCAGAAATAAGGCTTCCAATGAAGAATTTTTCTGAATTAGAAAGACGGTTTATTACAGCTGAGAAAGTTGCGAACAAAATAAAATGGTCTGTTATTGCAGGTAAGTTTAAGAAATTTTTAATTCTGTTCACGGCTTTTTTATCAATGGAAAACTCTAATGTTTTACCAATCGATTGTTTAGTAATAGATCGATTTCGCTCTATAGGTAAATCAAGTTCAAAGTACTCTTTAGAAACATATTCCTTCCAAAATAGTTCCTGATTACGAAATGAACCCTTCTCTAACTCTTGATTAAGCCAATGAGCGTAATCTTTATATTGAACATTCGGAACCTCAATTACTCCTCCGTTATATCTCTCAAATAAGTTTTTAAAGAACGTTACGAGTGACGTTCCATCACAAATAATATGGTGAAAATCAAAGAAAATTGCCTGTCTTTCATTTTCTAGATTTATAAGTGCACATCGAAATAATGGACCTTTTTCCAAGTTAAATGGCTGGATGAGGTTTTTCAACATTTCATTAACTTTAGTTGCTTCACAATTATATTCTTCGATCGTTATTTGAATATTCTCTTTCACCTTTTGTACAAACTCACCATTTTCCTCAGTAAAAATTGTTCTCAAGATTTCATTAGCTTGTACTAACTCATTCACACTTTCTTCCATTTTCACTTTATCTAATTTCTTATACAGAATTTGACTCATTGGCATATTGTATGAAGTATTTTGTTTATCTTTAGATTGCACAACATAAATCTGCTTCTGAATAGGAGTCATACGTACCTCTTTTAGATCATAAGGAATAATTGTGTTATTCTTATTAAAATTATGCACTACATCTGCAGCCTCTAACTTTAATGCTAGTGTTCTAACGCTCGGTGATGTAAATACTTCTGAAATTTTCAATTTAATTCCATACTTAGTGTTGATTTTTGAAATCAAATTAATGCTCTTTAAAGAGTCTCCACCATACTCAAAGAAGTTAGAGTCGATTCCAATAGCATTGTTATTTAAGATATCTTGAAAAATAGTTAATAACTCTTTTTCAAGAATGGTTCCTGGTTTTTCCGAAATTGTTATTGGCTCATTCTCGCGATCTATAGTAGATAATTTTTGATAATCCACTTTCCCATTAACTGTCAATGGCACTTCTTCAATTGCTACAAAAAATTTAGGTACCATAAATGAAGGCAAATAACTCTCTAAATGAAACTTTAAATGCGAAAGATTGTTCTGCGGAAAATCCCCCTTTACATATGCAATAATAAAGTTTTCATCGAATGCATCTTTTTCAACTGTAACAACAGATTCGATTACATCATCATGCCTGTCTAGGACGTTCTTAATTTCTCCTATTTCAACACGATTCCCTCGAATTTTAACTTGCGAATCTTTTCTTCCAATGAAAACTAAGTTGCCATCTGGCAACATAGAAACATGGTCACCAGTCTTAAAATATTTTTCTTTTTTTCCTGTCTCGTCAGTTAAATAGATGAAGCTCTTTTCTGTAAGGTCGACATTATTGTAATAGCCAAAAGTTACTCCTATACCACCAATGTATAACTCACCAATAGATAAAGGGCCTACATCCTCTAATTTGTCATCTAGAACTCTCAATTTATAGTTCCGCCAAGCATGCCCCATTGAAAACTCTCTATCAATTATTGAATTCTTCTCACCCTTATAGGTTGAAGTCGTTGTAGTAATAGAAACCTCTGATGGTCCATACGTATTAATTAATTCTGGACTTTCCCCACTTGTTAATTTGTTCCATAACCCTAAAACTTTTGGTGAGATTCTTTGACCAGACAAAGTAATAATTCGAATACAATTTGGCAAATCTATGTTTTCGCTTGTTAAAAAAATAACCCATTTCTCCCAATAGGCAGCTGGTATTCCAATTACTGATATTTTATGATCCTCAATAAATGAATTGAAATCGACAAATGATTCCATTGCCTCTTCATTTCTAACTATAACCGTACCGCCAATCGTTAAAACTGGCATAATTTCCTCTAGGGTAGCATCAAACCCTAAAGCAGAAAAATGAATGGATGTATCGCTAGAAGTTAAATTAAACTCTTCAACAGTATCATAATTATGATTTAATAAACCTAAATGCGTCCCGTGAATACCTTTTGGAGCCCCTGTTGTACCTGACGTAAAAATAATATAAGCACCCATGTTTTCTTCTAATTGATAGTTTGATACAAGATATTGATCATATTTATAATCCAGGAAATTTACCGTATCTAAGTTTAAAACCTGCTTTTCATCAAATGTATTTAAACAGAGGTTTTCATAACAATCTGAAGTTAAGATTGTCTTCGCGCCACTAATTTCCAACATCATTCTTACACGTTCAATTGGGTACTTTGGATCAATTAATACGAACTTCCCTCTCGCTTTTAATATTCCATATATAGAAGCGATAAAATTCACTCCGCGATCCATGTAAACGGCGCAAACTTCTTCCTTCTGAAACTTCCTCTCTAACAAGAGAGCTGAAATACCACTAGCTTTTTCGTTAAGCTCCTCATAAGTAATCGACTGATTATTATGAACAACAGCTGTAGCTAAAGGTGTTTTTTCTGCTTGCCTCTCAAATAAACGCTGTACAGGAATTAACGGACGCTCACTATGTGGATGAATATGAATTTTATTTACTACTTCTTCAAGCTGTGACGTATTAAAAATCTTTACTTCACCAATAGATGTATCTAAAGATTCCATCATTTCCATCAAAACTTTTTCAAATGTATTAAGAATATAATGAGCACTCTCTTCTTCAAGGAAATCCTGTCTATAATGAAAATCAATATAGTATTCTGTAGATTTCTCTGAAATTGATAATGTAAAATCAACTTGTGATTCTTCTGCTTTATTTTTTAAAGGTGTAATATCAAACTCAAGATTTTTGGTTTTTACTTCTGGAAAATTGTTAAATGAAAACAATCCATTAAACAGTTCATAGTTCCTATCATTAAAAAATGCTTTCCTATTTGCAATGATTTCATTTAATCCTGCATTCTGATGTCTAAAGACTGTTAAACATGTATCTTTTACAGAATGAAGTAAATCCTTAACCTCAATATCTTTGTTTCCTTCTATCACAATAGGGAGTGTATTTGTAAAATATCCTACCTCTCTTTCTAATTCCGGAAATAATCTCCCCGCAGTAGGTGTTCCTACACATATTTTTTCTGAACCCGTAAATTTATGGTACATAATATAAAAAGCAGCTAAGAAATATTGATAAGGCGTAATAGCATGTTCTTTGCAAAAATTATTAATTTTCACATTTGCCTCTGGAGATAACTTCAATGAATTTAACCTTGATTTAAACGATAATGTCCCCGTATTGTGTAATAGACCCGGAAACCTAATTGGATTAATAGGTTCTACCAATTTACTCTCCCAGTATTCCATATCTTTGTTCAGCGCTTCTTTATAACTCTCATTCTGCTTATAAAACAAATAGTCAACAAAATTTCGATTTGGTTTAGCCCCAGTGTTTAAACCGTAATAATATTTCATGATTTCTTCTAAAAAGATATTAATAGACCAACCATCGGAGATAATGTGATGAAAAGATATTCCCATCGTAAAGCCTTTACTACCATCGTTTACTAGAATCACTCTAGCTAAAGGCCCAGCCTCTAAATCAAATGGTTCTTCACATAGATTTTTACAAAGAACTAGACTATTTATATTTGTTGAAGGCTTAATAACACTAAAGGTAACTTTCCCTTCGGTAGAAAGCCTGATTTCTGGATTATCATTATTTTTTACAAAGTTCATTTTAAAAGCTTCAAAGGAAGAAGCTGTAGCACTTACAGCCTCTTCTAATTTTTCAAGATTTATATCCCCAGAAATTTTGAAGAAATCCATTAAATGAAAAACTGTGCTCTGAGGATCATCCTCCCAAAATATCCACATTCTTTTTTGCTCGCTAGACAATGGGATATGCTCAAAATTTGAAGGTCTTTCCGGTAATGAATTTATACTTACACGCTTGTTTCCTCCTTTGAGAGCATTTAAAAGCTTAAGTTTGTTATTTGAAAGGCTACTGTTAGTCATTATTTCGCACCTACCCATTAATTTTCTCTAAGTAAAGTATTGCTTCTTCTTCGGAAAGAGATTCTATAAATGTAATTAAGTCGCTTTCTATTAATCTAGACATTTGTTTTAATCTTCTGTTAACAAATAAGTTTTCTATAGACACTTTCAATCCAAATTGTTCTTCTATTCGACTGACTAATTGAACTGCTTTTAGAGAATTGCCCCCTAATTCAAAGAAATCACTATTTAATTTAGGTTTTCTTCCTAATAGTTCTTCCCAAATATCTACTAAAACGAAATCAATTTCATTTAGATCTTCTTCCACTTCCAATTCCAATTCATTTCTTGTTTGTGTGACCAAATTCATTAATTTTTTTTGATCAATTTTTTTATTTGAAGTTAGAGGTATCTCATCAATCATTATTATTTGATTCGGTAACATATATAACGGACAGCTTTTAGCTAATCTTGTTTGGATATTAGATTTAACCATGCTTTCATCTTCGGAGCTGACAACAAAAGCATATATACTTTTGTCATCTTCGCAATCTGCGATACATACGCACCGAGCTACAAACTCTGATTCAGCGATTAAACTCTCTATCTCTCCAAGCTCTACTCTATTTCCCCTAATCTTAACTTGACGATCTGATCTGCCAATATAAATAATTTCATTTTCTTCATTCATCCAGCCCATATCTCCTGTCCTAAAGAGAGGGATACTGTGTGTATCATCAAATGTAAATACTTGATAGTTATCGACTGAATCATAATTTAAATATCCGTCTGTAATGTAATTACTTATAATGCATATTTCACCTATTTCTCCCGAGCTGCATATTCTCATCGACTTATCATTTACAATAATCGGAAGTACTCCTGGAATAGCCTTTCCTAAACCTCTAAAGTTTAGCGTATTATGAGCTAATTCTTTTAGCATTATTCCTTGCGGCGTTTCTGTACATCCGTAAAAACTGAAAATTCTAGTTGTTGAATTATTCTGTTTTATTTTCTCGTACACACTTCTATTTAAACTTTCTCCACCGGTAAAGATAAAATCTAAGTCTCTATAGGTTTGTTTGTCGGAAAAGATTAGTTTGCAATAGCTTGGTGTTGTATGGACAACATTGATTTTCTCTTTCATTAACCACTGAATAATGTTATCTGCATCTAAAAGATTCATTCCATCCGGCACACACAATACTCCACCACTACATAACGGAGTAAACATATCTCTATAAATAGGGTCATGTGAGAGCCCTGATAGCATAGAAAATGAAGTACCTAAACCAAAATCAAATTCCTCTATATACCAATTAACAAAGTGAGTTAACGCTCCATGATTCCCTTGAATTGCTTTAGGATCTCCTGTTGTACCCGAAGTAAAGTTAATATAACAAGCCGTGTCAAAGCAAATTTCATAATCTAAACTTTCTTTGTCTCTGCTGTAGCTATTATTAATAATTTCATCAATATGCTGTATATTAACCTCGCTACTTTCAATTTGATGGTCACAACAATTAATTAAGAGTTTTGGGTTAGCTATACTTATTTTCTTTGTTAATAGTTCTTGTGGATGTTCACTATCCAAGATGATGAAAGGATTCCTAGATTCCATAGCAGCAAGGCAAATAATCGGTAAATATTTATTTCTATTCGAATAAATTGCAACTCTTTCATTCGGTTTCAACTTCATCTTTAAATAGGATGTAATCTTTTCTTTCAAGTCATAGCAATATTGATACGAATAAGATTGTCCATGACTCTTAATAGCAATTTGATTAGGGTATTCACGAGCTACTCTATTAAATTTTTCAAATAGCGGTACTTCAAACTTTTTATCTAGCATATCTGTATAATTTAAAACTTGTTCTTGAGAAGATAGACTTGCATTTAAAGTATTCTCAATATTATTTACTAGCAGATTAAAGTACTGTTGAGATATTAGTTTCGCCCTGTTTTCTGTGAATTTATTTCCATCAAATACCGAAAAGATTGTAAGCTGATTTTTCTTTTCTTGAACATAAAAAGTGACATCGAATTTCGAATCAATTTCAGGCACAAATTCTGACTCCTCAATGGCCAAGTTTCCTTTTGAAAGCACTTCGCTCTTCTTTAAATCTGGGAATGCAAGCATATTAAAGAAAAGGCTGAATAATGGTGATTCCCCAAAAGTTCTATCCGGTAAAATTCTTTCTACTATTTTCTCAAACGGAATCGAGCTATTTTCAATCGCTTCCGTAACACTTTCTTCAACCATGGTTAAAATGGATTGGAACGATACCTCTTCATTTACCGATATTTTTATAGGCAATGTATTTATGAAACATCCAATCATATCCTCAAATTCAGACCGCTCTCTTCCTGCAATAGGAATACCTATGGTTAAATCTTCGTTCTTTGTTAATAAGCGTACCAAATGGAAGAAGTTAGCTAACAAAATATTGAATAAACTAACTCTTTTCTCCTGGGACAATTTATATAAATCCGCCATGATTCTTGGATTTATGTCCTGTTTCAACAAAATAGAAGATGTATTAACTTCTCTGTTATGATCAAAGCTACTCTCTAATAACGTACTCTCAGGATTATCCCCTAATTTTTGCGCCCAATAATCTAGTTGCGGCTGAAATTTCCCACTCTCATACATATCCTTTTGCCATTTCGCGTAGTCATAATACTGTAAACTGCTATTTATCTTATATTCATCTAATGTTAATTTTTGTTCTTTTTCTAGAAGATTACACATCACTTCTTTTATGATTAGGTTAATTGACCACCCATCAGCTATTAAATGACTGAATAAAGCAATGAGTACAAAATCATCTTTCTCTCTTTTCATTAATGTAAATTTCATTAAAGGACCATTTTCCAAATCAAATACATACTTAGTTTTCAAGCTAATTAAATTAGATATCTCTACAGGATCGTTTTGTTCTACGTAATCTAACTCCACATGCATTTCATCTGCTATATGAATTTTCGGGTCTCCATTTTCAAAAGATAGAGTAGTTCGTAAAACATCAAACTTTGAAACCATCGTATTTATTGCATTTTTTAAATCCTCTTTTATTAAATTACCCTTAATATTAAATACACCCGGTATATTAAACATTGTAGTATTTTGATTCACATACTCATAAAACGCCATTCTCTCTTGTGAATATGAAAGAATCGGGTGATTGTTGTGCTCAAATTTTTGAAGCCCAGGTACACTAACCTGTAATTCTTCGCTTCTATCAATAACCTGAGCTAAATCTTTAAGTATTGGGTTTTCAAATATTTGTCTAAGTGTAATTTTTTTGTTGAATGTATTCTCTAATTTGTTTAACATTTGCACAGCTAAAAGACTATGACCACCTAAGCCAAAAAATTCACTTGTTCTTCCTACATCTCTACCAACTAATTCTTTCCAAATGTTCGCTAATTTCTCTTCCGTATCACTAAAGTTTTTATCTAGAATCTCCTCTTTTAAAATAGGTTTTGGCAGCAACTTCCTGTCAATTTTCCCATTCTTATTTATTGGAAATTCTTCTACTTCTATCATCACAACCGGAATCATATAAGAAGGTAAATATGAGCTCAGGTATGCTTTAACTTCTTCATTACTTACTAAGTTATTGCACGAGTAATATAAAGCTAGATTCGCTTCTCCCGAATCACCCTCGAAGCCAACTACTAAACAGTTATTTATCTTTTCGTTATTCAATAAAACATTTTCAATCTCATTCAATTCGATCCGATAACCTCTTACTTTCACCTGAAAATCTAAACGACTTAAGAATTCTAAATCGCCATCCTCATTAATCCTTACTAGGTCACCAGTTTTATAAAATCTATTTTTTTCTCCGTTAAAAGGATTATCTAAAAATGCCTTTTTAGTTTCTAGCGGAGCATTAATATACCCTCTACCAACTCCAATTCCAGAGACGTATAATTCACCTGGTACCCCTCTAGGAAGTAATTTCATATTATTGTCTAGTACGTAAAGGTTCATATTCGCAACAGGCTTCCCTACGGGAACATGACTCACAATATCTTCAAATTTCTCTTCGGACCAATAATGTGTCACATCATCTGAGCACTCAGTTGGTCCGTAAGCATTAACAATCGGAATATTCCCAAAATTATGATGCCATCTATTTACAAGGTCAGGCGGTAGTGTTTCTCCAGTTACAACCAACATTCTTAACTGATCACATGTTTTCAAGATAGAGAGAGAATCGAGATCATCTAAAATGAAACGAAGTAAAGTTGGAACAACCTCCAAAATCGTGATATTCTTTTCTAATACTTGTTGTAACAATTCTCTTGAATTCTTGGCAGTATCATCTGATACAATGTGACAGTATCCTCCCACCAAAACGGTAGAGAAAAATTGCCATACTGAAATATCGAAACATTGCGAAGCATTTTCAACAATTCTATCTTGATTACTAATTTTAAAATCGTGTATTTTAGCAAATAAATGATTTAGCATACCTATTTGTTCAATCATTGCCCCTTTAGGCTTACCTGTTGAGCCTGAAGTAAAAATGATATAAGCTAAATCGTTCATTTTTAATTTTCTAACCGGTTCAATGTTAGGAACATGAATCGTCTCATTAATATTAACCATTCTATTAATTTCTTCCATTAACGGTAACGAGCTTAATGATAGATTGTTTACCGCAATGGTATCTGTTTCTGACTGCCTTATAATATCTTTAATTCTTTCAGCTGGATAATTCACCTCAAGTGGAATATAAGATCTTCCAGCTTTCCAAATAGATAGTATTGTTTTTACAAAATCAATACTTCTATCCATATATATTAGTACAGGTGTTGGTGTATCCTCTGGTTGAACAAAAGACCTTGAAAGCAAATCCGTTTCATACTTTAGCTCAGCATAAGTAATCGTTCCATTATCATCAGAAAATGCAACTTTATTTGGTACACGCATTGCCCATTGATCAATGATTTCATTAATAGACTGATTGAAAGGAAATTCAAGTTTATTGTTATTAAAGTCATGTAGTAGAAATTGCTTTTCTTTTTCACTAATAATATCTATATCATCTAGCTTTATATCTTCCATACAAATGATACGTAACATGTTTTGGAAGTTTTCTATAAAACGTTCTATAAAGTTTGCATGGAATAAATCTGTACAATACTCTAAATTAAATTGAAACTCTTCATTTTTCTCTTCTGCAATTAATGAAAGATCGAACTTAGAAGTATAATTTTCAATAAAAATAGGTTCAAGCTCTAACTCTCCCATTCTCATTTCACTTAACGGTGCATTTTGTAACGTAAATAAAGTTTGAAAAAGTGGTGTTCTACTTAGATCTCTACTATCGTTATATTCCTGTAATAATAGTTCCATTGGTACATCTTGATTCTCATAAACGTTCAAGAAATCCCTCTGAATGTTTTCGATTAATTTATGGAACGACATACTTTCATCAAACTGAATAGGTATAGGCAACACATTTACAAAATAGCCAATAAGCTTTTCAAAATAAACATTTTCTCTATTTGCAAATGGAACACCAATAACAAATTCTTCCTGTCTACTATACTTTTGCAGCATTAAACTATATGCTGCAAATAGAATATTAAATTCTGTCGTTTTTAAGTATTGCGCTTTTCTTTTAACAGCTTTACAAATATCCTTTCCAGAAGAAAAAAGAACGTGCTTTCCTTTAAAGGACATTTCTTTTGGTCTCGGAAATGATGTAGGCATTTTTAAAACCGGGAGTTCTTCTGGGAATTTACTCTTCCACCAATCTAACTTGGATTGAATGGAATTTTTCTCAATCCTTTTTCTTTGTAAATTAGAGTATACTTTGTAAGGATACTTTATCTCATCAACCTGTATGCTTGTATTAGAATCTTCTTCATAGAAATGTTTTAGTTCCTCTAATAAGACTCCCATAGACCACCCATCACAAACTGTATGATGAATTGAGAAAGTGAGATAATTCTCTCTTTCGTTTACTTGTAATAACTTCGCCCTTAGCAGCGGCGAATGACTCAGATCAAAAGGAATATTACCAAACTCCCTGGAAACATCTTCTATATATTGATTCACATCACAATCTGGTTGCACTCTTTCCTGGTCAATGTGCAACTCAACTGTATTTTCTTCTATAATAACGTTACCTTCGTCACTTTGCTTAAACGCATAACCAAACACAGTATGTCTATTCACAATGGTATTTAGAGAACTTGTCAGTCTATCTATATTTAATTTCCCGGAAATTTTTATCGTAAAGACAATGTTATAGAATGGATTGTTGGGTTCAAGTTGATCCAATAACCACAAACGCTCTTGTCCCATACTAGGAAGGTTCTCTAACAAACTTTGTTCATCTAAAATACTTTCATCTCTAGTATGGCTTGACTTAACTATATTAGAGAATTGTTCAAAAACGGGTGCTTCAAACAACTCTTTTAATGTCAAACTTACTTTGAATTTTTCATTTATTTTATTAACTAACTGCGCAGCAAGTATTGAATTGCCACCCACTTCAAAAAAATTCATCTTGTGATTGATGTCTGCACGTCCTAAAATATCACTCCATACAGCTGAGATTTCCTTATCTATACCATAAAAAACTTGCATATTACTCGCTGTATTTAGTTCTTTTCTTTTTTGAAGAAAAATTTCTTCTAGCTTTTTCTCTTCAACTTTGCCATTTCGATTAATTGGTATCTCATCTACTCTAATAAAATAAGCTGGAATCATATACGATGGTAATTTATCTGCAAGATGCTGTTTAACAGATTGAACATCAATCTCTACACTATTTTTATAAAACGCACATAGCTCTAATCTATCACTTGTACTTTTAACACCTAAAACTGTAACAAAAGCATGATTAATTAAAGTACCTATATTTTTCTCAATTTCTTCTTTTTGAATACGATAACCCCTGATTTTTATTTGGCTATCCTTTCTTCCCACGTAATATACATTTCCGTTATCATCGTAGAATCCATAATCCCCGGTTTTATATATACGCTTGCCCAGGAAACCTTCTTTTATAAACTTTGAATCTGTTAACTTACTATCATTTAAATATTCTTCTGCAAGGCCTGTACCACTTAATATAATCTCTCCTATTGTATATGGTGGGAGGATCATATTGTATTTGTTTAACACATAAGTAAACATTCCCTTAATGGATTGCCCCATACTCGTCTTATTTGCATAAGAAGAATCTAATGTTAATTCGCAGATATTGCTACCAACAGTGGCTTCAGTTGGCCCATATTCGTTAATCAATTTAGATAAAGGCAACAACCTCTTGAACTTTCGAATGAGATCATCATTAATATTTTCTCCACCCGCAACAACACATATTTTTTTACTTGCTAAAGTTTGAGAATCTATTGATTCAAATAAAATTTCTAAGTGTGCAGGTGTACACTTTAGTAAAAGTGGTTCTTTTACGTTTCGAATATATGAAACGAATCCATCTAAACCTTGCCTTACTTCAATGAATTCTACTCTTCCACCATTTATAAGTTGTGGAAAAACGCTTGTTATTGTTAAATCAAAGGATAATGACGTATGGACTACAGCAAGACGATTATCATTTATACAATAGTTATTTACGCAATGATCTAAATAATTTCCTAACGCATTTTGAGAAATAATGACACCCTTTGGTACTCCTGTAGAACCCGATGTAAACAGAACATAAGCCGGATTTTTTGCAATTTTTCTCTTAACAAGAACGTTATGATCAAATTCACAATTTAAATCTATAATTTTTTCATGCTTTAAATTGAGCGAATCCAATTCTATTTTCTCCGAGTTATAAATTATACAACTACAATTTGCTGCGTTTAAAATTTGTTGCATACGTTCTGATGGCAATGATAAATCAAGAGGGATGTATGTACAATCATTTCTCCAGCAACCTAACACTGAAGAGATAAATGCAGGCTCTCTATCAGTAATAATTGCAATCTTCGAACCTGGAGCGATTCCTTTGCTAATGAGTTCACCTAGTATTAAGTCTGCTTGCTCACTAAGGTCACTATATGTATAATTAACGCCTTTATATTTTGTAAAGACTAATTGACTATGTTTTAATATCGCACCTTCCAACATAGCATGAGCATTAAAAATAGAATCCGTTTCTCTTACTGGATTAATTTTTTCATAATGGCTATCGAAATCACTTAGAGAATAAGGTGAAATGTTTACTATTTCAGCATCTGGCTTTCTCAGATAGCGATTAAGCAAAATAAAAAAGGTAGATAAAAATGTCTCTGCAAATTTCCTATCATATTTTTGTAATGAGTATTCCAATCCAATAGATAATCCATCATTATCTTTATCAACGATAATGGTCATGTCTTTCTTTGCCAACGGTCCATATGTTTTATGCAGTTTACAGATCGAGTCATTAAATAAATTTTCTGAAATAGATGTATCTTGAAATAGAAACATGAAGTCAGAAAAAGGTGAGTAATCTTCAATATACTCTGAACTAGCAAAGTGATTGACTATTTCTTCATATGGTAGCGATTGATTTTCATTTAACTTTTGAGATAGTTGATGTACCTCTTGCACTAAATCATTAAAGCTTTTGCTACCAGCCTTAATCTTTAACGGTAATACATTTGCGAAGAACCCCATCATGTTCATCAGATCACTACTAACTCTTCCAGAACCTACTGTTTCTAATACAATTTCATTTTCCCCTGAAAAATATGACAAAGTTCCGATATATGTAGTCAACAATACTGAAAATAAAGAGGCACCATTTTTCTGAATAAAATTATTCATCTGTTCCTTTGTCTTATGGTCCACTTTCAGTTCATGATAACCACCAGAAAAGTTAATAAGTGATTTATCATTTGCAGGATAATCAATATCTGTTTTCTCATATCCATCTGCGAACATACCATCCCAAAACTCTTTAACTCTCTCTCTTTCACCATTATTAAGCCATTCTACTTGCCACTCTGCGAAATCTGCATACTGAACTTCTATTTCATCTGGTTGATAACAGGTTCCTTCTGAATATGCATTATATGCTTGTGACAGCTCCTTTAAAAATAGTTCAAGCGACCAACCATCTACAATAATATGATGGAATACGAATATTACTCTGTGAACATTATTTTTAAAATGGATAACTTTCCACCTAAATAAAGGAGCTGTATGGAAATCAAAAACTGGCAAGAATATTTCATTGTATTCATCAGAATATACTTTTTCCGAAAATTCCAATTGACTAAACTCTCTTGATTCTCCATGTATTTCAATATCTTCGTGGATAAATTGTACTACTTCTCCATTTATCTCTTTTAACGATGTCCTCAATGGCTCATGTCGTTTAACTAGAGTTTTAATTGCTTCTTTAAAAGCATTTTCATGAAACGCTCCGCTCATTTCAAATTCTAAGGGAACATGATATAGTTGCGTCTTAGCGTATTTTTGCTCGAAATACCATAACCTTTGTTGGGCTTTCGAAGCAGACATCTGAAAAATATCATTCAAAATAGATTACCTCACATTTCCTTTAATTTTTGTTCAGAGACTCCTCAAATAGCTACTTTGATAACGTTAATCTTTAAAATAGTTATATTTGTTTCTTTTATATTTTTCTTTATCTTTAGCACCTTTGCTATAATTCAACTTCTCCTTACTTATTCTTCTGCCTTTTACCCATAGAAAATCTTGCTCATACGTTATTTTATGATAGTTATCCAAGCGTTTACGCAAAATGATCCCGTTCTCTACAGCTTGATTAACTGCACATCCTTTTTCGTTTTTATGCTGACAATTGGAGTAGGTGCAATATTTTGCCCACTCCAATATTTCTGGAAATCCTGCTTTACTATCATTTTCTTCAAGTAAAACTCCAAACTCTCTCATTCCAGGTGTATCAAGCAAAATAGTCCCGTTATTAAATAAAATTAATTCTCTACGTGTAGTTGTATGGCGGCCTTTTGAGGTAGCTTCACTAACATGACCAACCTTCATCACTTCAGTTCCAATTAGAGTATTAATAATTGTGCTTTTTCCAACACCACTTGCCCCTACAAATCCTACTGTCTCACCAGGGATTAAATGTGGAATTAACGACTGTATGCCGTTTACGCCTTCAAGGGCAGATACTGTTAAGACCTTACCATCAGGATGAATTCTACGAGTTATTTCTACATAAGAATCAGGATCAGTGACTAGATCCGCTTTAGATAAAACAATAATAAGTTCAATACGACATTTCTGAGCCTGAGTAATGTATCTTTCAAGTCGTCTCGGATTATATTCTTTATTCATTGATGTCACTAAAAATAGCTTATCTAGATTTACGCCGATTACTTGCTCTTCATAAAGGCTTCCTGGCTTCTTACGGTAAAAAATAGATTTCCTGTCTAAAATGGATTCTAAAATATATTCATCATTCTTTATGCTTCTAGCCCTTACCCAATCGCCAGGGACCGGTAGACTCGCTGCATTAGATGTTAATAGTTTCTGAGAGGTCCTACATCTCCTCAAACCTGATTGTGTGGCTATTAGTATATCTTTACTAGTAAAACAAGTAACTACTCTTGCGATTTCACATTGTGAACTTGTATGCTTGTTAAACTCGTTTTCCCAGTGAAGATTCAAACCATAACTTTTTAAGATATCCATCAATAACCTCCTACACCTTATTTCTTGCTCTTCTTTTGATTTTCGGCATACTTAACTGTTCATTTTGACCAGAAAGCAATATCTTATCAATATTCTCTGCCATTTTTCTAATAGTAGTTAATGTATAAAATTCTTCCCATGCAACCTTGATAGAAAATCGCTCTTCCATATTCATTTTAATTTTCATAGCGAGCAAAGAATGGCCACCTACTTCAAAAAATTCAGCAATACAACTTACCTTTTTTCGTCCTAAAATATCACACCAAATTTCTGAAATAATCCTTTCTGTTTCAGTAATAGGTGCCTCATACTTTACGTTTTCTTGGTGTATAACAAGCTTAGGAAGATTATTTTTATCTATTTTCCCATTTTTTGTTAGCACGAATTTTTCTACAATCACGAAATACGATGGAATCATATACTCAGGTAATAATCCCTTTAATGCATCCTTAGTAATAGATAGATCAAATCTATTTATTTCAAACGGTTTTATATAAGCCACAATTTGCTTTTGGCCAAATTCATCTTGAACTGTTGTAATATATGAATCCTCTACAGTTATATCTTTATCAATCTTCTTTTTTATATCCGTTAACTCAACTCTAAAACCTCTGATTTTTTCTTGCATATCTTTTCTACCACAATAAACAATTTCACCTTGTGTATTTCGATATGCTAAGTCACCCGAACGATATAACCGAGTTATATCCCCATTTTCTAATTTAATAGAGATAAATTTCCTTTGGGTCTCTTCCTCAAGATTCAGATATTCATTGGCAAGACCTTTACCTCCAATATACATCTCACCTACCACTCCAATAGGAAGATTATGAGTGCCATCCTGACTTCGAATATCAATAACGGTATCAGAAATAGGAATTCCTATAGGTAAATCTTCTTCATATGATTCTACATCGTGAATTTTATGAAAAGTAGCAAACGTAGTTGTTTCACTCGGCCCATATACATGAATAAATTGGCATCCTGGAAGATTCTTAGAGAACTTTTTAACACAATCTAAATTAACTTTTTCACCACCAAAAAGAATCTGTTTTACCCCCTTAAATGGGCTACTTTCTGCAGTAGAATATTGATTAAATAAAGATGTTGTAATAAATAACGTATCAACACCGTTATGGCTAATCTTTTCCTTTAATACATCCGGAGATAACAGATCTTCTTTTTCGATTAAAACGAGTTTAGCTCCATTAAGAAAAGCTCCCCAAATTTCAAACGTTGTAGCATCGAAACCTAAGTTGTTCATTTGAGCAATAACATTTTGGTTTGACAGCTTGCAATAATTAGGGTTTAATACTAACCTCAGAACACCATCATTAGGAATGCTGATCCCTTTTGGGTTTCCACTCGAACCAGAAGTAAAGACACAATATAACTCATCTTGATCATCCGCATAAACACTTTCGAATAACATATCTGTAGAATCTTCAATTCGACTTATATTTAAAGTTAAAATATCTGATGGAATACGTAACTCTTTTAAAACATTTGAACTTCCTTCATCAAATAGGATTACCTCCGGTGAAGTCTGATGGATAATCTCATTCACTCTTGTGAGAGGGGTTCCCTTATCTAATAAAATATAAGAATACCCTGAACGCGTGGCAGCTATTATGCTATAAATAGAATGAATCGCTTTATCACAACAAATAAGTGCACGGCGCCTTGTTTGTTGTGCAGGATGAGATAACAATACCTTTCCGATGGATGCACTTTTATAATTAAGTTCTTTATAAGTCACAGAATGATTTTCTGTTACGATTGCAATTTGATCTGGAACCTTATTGAATTGTTTTTCTAAGTAGTAAGAAACTCCACCTTTATGATACAAATCACCCATTGAATTATCCGCATGTTCGTTTGTTCGATCAATCAGTTCTACATCTTTTGTTAATAATACTTTAAGCTCTGCTATTTGCTTATCTGGCTGTGAGGTAGTAACATCAAGAATATTTTTATAAAAATTCAAAAAACTCTCCATAAACTCTTTCGTCATATGAGAAGCATTATATTGAATAACCCCATGTAATGAAGTATTAACTTTTTCAAATATACACGTTAGATCAGATTGCGCAAATTTCTTTAGAAGAGGGAATGAAGAAAATTTTATTTCTCCCATATCTAATGTAATCCCTTCCACACCTGCAAAAAATAACGAGGCACCTTCAAAATCAGAAGTTCTTGCTTTTTCTAGTACAAACATAGTTTGATATAAAGGCTGGTTAGCGGAATTACCTTGATCATTGTACTTCTCTATCAATTCTTGATAAGATACCCTTTGATTTGAGAATATTTTTCTTACATCACGTTGTACCAAATTGGCATACTCAGCAAAAGATTGCGTGTCATTTACCAAGCAGTTTACAGGTAATGTATTCACATAATAACCAATCTTATCTAGATGTTTTTTTGAATGCCGTCCTAAAAAAGGAACTCCTGTAGCGATATTGTTATTATCAAAATAATAAGATAGCACTATATGGTAATTTGCTAATAAAAAACTAAAAGGAGTAACACCCATCTTAAAGGACTCCGAATAAATTTTTTCAGTTAAACCTTTATCTAACTGCAAAACAATGGATTCAGCTGTTTCACTTTTCAACATATCCCTAGACTTTCCGAATGGCAGCTGAAGTTCCTCTACCCCTTTGTGTAACCTTTCTTTCCAATAATCTAATGACTTCTTATATTTATCTGTTGTTTTATACTCATCTAACATCTCAATATGATCAAAAAAAGAACAGTCATTTGCTACTAGAGAAAAATCTTCGTTATTCCTCATCTGTTTATAAATAGAAGCGATTTCTTTCAATATCACAATAAGTGACCAATAATCGACAACGATGTGGTGTGTAATAAGCAATACATATTTATTATTATCATCAGTAGTAGCAACTATAAATCTAGAAAGTGGTCCATTCTTTAAATCAATCAATTTATTTGCTTCAATATTGAAAAAATCACGTACTTCCTGCTCGTTTATAAAAGTGTAGGTTTCAAAAGATACACGATTATTTTCGTTAACCGTTTGTAGTATTTCACCATTTTTCTCAATAAAACGAGCACATAAAATAGGATGTTTTACAGAAATTAAATCACTAACCTTTTGTAAATCGTATACATCTATATCACTTTCAACCTTTGCAGAAAAGTAAGTATTATATGCCGTTGATTGCGGATTGGCCGTTTGTATTTTCCATAATCCTTTTTGACCCTCTGACAATTTATATTCTTTATTCATTTTTGATCCCACCCTAAGTATCAGTAGTTTAAGTAACAAAGTACTTTTTTATAAAATAGAAATGATGAGCCCCCATCATTTAGAAAACCTAATTACTCCTTAGTGCTATCTGATTGATACAAATGTTTAAAACCCTATATCAAACTGAGTTCTTTTTCAGAATGAGGATTCAATACTTTATGACACCATTCCTCATTGTAAATCGTATCAAAATATCGATCTCCCCTATCTGCAAACAGCGTTACTACATTAGGCTTTTTCACATAGTTTTTATCTTTAAAATAATTTTTCACTGCACCGTATACAGCACCCGAAGAACCTCCAGCAAATATTGCATGTTTACTTAAGAGTTCTTTACACATTTCTATGCTCGTTTTTTCACTGATTATCACAACATCATCAATGATTGAATCTTTTAGAATATCCGGTACAATACTTGAGCCTATCCCAGGGATGGATCTATTTTGAGGTTGCAAACCAAAAATAACAGAACCTTCCATATCTACCGCGATAACTTTTGATTTCGGGAACTTCTCTTTGACACAATTAGAAATGCCAGTAATTGTCCCCCCAGAACTTACACCTAAAAAAATATAATCCACTTCAATTTCGTTACATATTTGCTTCCCTACGGTCTCGTAATATGCATTTGCAACTAATTTATTACCGTATTGATTAATCCAATATGAATTTGCTATTGAATTTCTTAGCTCATTAACCTTCTCTAACCTTGTGATTAAATATCCACCTGAATTATCGGGTTCTGTTACTTTTATTACTGTTGCTCCTAGAGATCTAATGATCATTTCATTCACAGGTAAAATTTTCGGATCAACCACGCAAATAAATTTCAAACCTAGCCTTTTACAATAACTTGCTAAAGCGATACCAAAATTACCAGACGAAGATTCAATAATTGTTGTATCCTTGTCGATATCACCTTTCTGAAGCAAAGTTTCAAGAATGTGTGCAGCTGCTCTATCTTTAACGCTACCAGTAGGGTTGTTTCCCTCTAATTTAACGAATAAATTCACATTACATAAGTCTTTACTTGTTAGTTGTACCATTGGCGTTTTTCCAACAAAATCTAATACACTATTATAAATACTCATAATTTACTCCCACTTGATTCTTGTTATTTTTTTCATAAATTAGTGATTTGTTTATAATTTTATTAATATATTCAATGTTATTGTTAATGAAAAAATGGTTACCATTTAATGTATAAACTATCGCTTCACGCTCGCTGTATTTATTCCATTCTAGAGCTTCCTCTAGTTTTACTGTATCTTCAGTTCCTATAAGAATGGAAATATCACATTCGATTTTATGCTGATTAGGATTATATTCGTATTCTCCTAGTATCTTTAAATCATTCCTTATTATCGGTAGAAACAAATCTGTTAATTCTTTACTATCAACCAACTCTTGTGGGATGCCTCCAAGAGCATTCAATTTACTTAGCAATTCCTGATCAGAAAAATGATGTAATTTTTCTTTATCTTTCATCCGATCCGGTGTTTTGCAACCAGAAAAAAATATATGTTCTGGTAATCTTTTGCCCTCAGAACGGATCTTATGATATAGCTCGTAAGCTAATATACTTCCCATGCTATGTCCATATAATGCATACTGATTTTGGTCGATCTTATCCTGAATCATATTATAAATATCATCCGTTACTTCTTTCATACTCATATAGAAGCCCTCATTAAATCTTTGTCCCCTTCCTTTCAACGGAACAGGATGTAAATAAATAGATTTATCTAAATGATTCCCCCATTTGTAATACCCTACCTCCGAACCACCAGCGTAAGGTAGACAAAATAATAGCATGCATTCCCCCCCCTTTAAATAGAAACTTTCTAATTATAACTATTAAGATTAATATTCAAAAATACAGATTAAAAAGACTATTACACTTTATTGAGTTCATGATTACTTGCCATTTTTTGAAGCTGGGATTGATACTTCTTTTCTTTTAATTTATCCCTTTTATCCCTATTATTCTTCAATGAAATATGACCAGGATTTTCTTCATACCCTTTTCTTCTACTATACCTCGACAAACCTTCTGGAATTAAGCTAGACTGTTTATCTTGGAGTATCCCTGCAACCCCTATAGTTGAAGATTCATTTATATATTGTGGATAGATTTTCTTGAAATAGTCTAATGCCCTATTAGCCTTATAGTCTTGCGGCTCAGGATACGATGTAATGACACCTTCAAAATTACGTAAAACCACTTTATCAGGACTTTGTGAAATGATATAGTTTGGCTGAATAGCAATTTTACCTCCCCCGCCCGGCGCATCTACCACAAATGTAGGTACTGCATAACCCGACGTATGCCCCCTGAGTCCTTCAATAATTTCAAGACCTTTCGATATAGGGGCTCTAAAATGACTAATGCCTTCTGATAAATCACACTGATATATGTAATAAGGGCGAACACGAATCTTTACTAGATCATGCATTAGCTTTTTCATTATTGTTACACTATCATTGATACCCGCTAATATCACTGACTGATTTCCTAATGGCACACCTGCATCAGCAAGCATTTCACACGCCTTTTTTGCTTCCTCTGTAATTTCAATTGATGTATTAAAGTGAGTATTCAGCCATATAGGATGATATTTCTTTAAGATATTACAAAGATTCTCTGTAATTCTTTGTGGAAAAACGACTGGAGCACGTGTCCCTATTCGAATAATCTCAACATGAGGGATCTCTCTTAAACTTTTCAGTATGTACTCCAATATAGTGTCATTAATTAACAAACCATCTCCGCCGGAAATTAATACATCTCTAACCTCAGGCGTTTCTCTTATATACTCAATAGCTCTGTCTAACTGCTTTTTCGGAACCGCCATACCCACTTGGCCAGAGAAACGTCGACGTGTGCAGTATCGGCAATACATTGAACACTGATTGGTAACTAAAAATAACACTCTATCTGGATATCGATGAGTTAAACCAGGAACTGGAGAATCTTCATCTTCCTCTAATGGATCCTCAAGATCGTACTTTGTTTTATATACTTCATTCGAAATCGGTACAGATTGCATCCGAATTGGACAATGCGGATCGTCCGGATTCATCAGTGAAGCATAGTACGGAGTAATATTAAGCGGGATTGTTTTTGTAGATATTCTTATTCCCTCTTCTTCATCTGGTGTTAAATGAATTACTTTTTTTAAATCTTCTAAGGTACGGATTGTATTCGTAAGTTGCCAAACCCAATCATTCCATTGGTCTTCAGTAACATGTTTCCACATTTCTATATCTCTCCAATGACGGGTTGGTTTGTATAATTGATCCACTTTTGAACAACTCCCTGAATTATTAGATGAATAGGTTATGATAGTAACTTTAATGCTTTTTAATCTAAAGTATTGTGCTTGTAAATATGATATAGCGATACTTCATATTCATTTAAAAAGGACGGTACATATTGATGATTCCCCACCATTATCCAATTGATAATTTATGGCATTTTTTGTATTTAGCATCAGATTCACTACCTTCTTGCTGTTTAACTTTCTGTATCTAAAATATACGTGTCAATTTATGTTAATAACAATCAGTAAAATTTCACAAAAAATCTGGCAATTCATTTCTTGTTTTCACTGCTTTATTTTACATATTTGCGATGAAGAGAAATCATGACAGTACTTCAGTTTATATTTAGGAATAATAGGAATGGCAAACTCCTACATAGTAAAAATTCTGTCATTGCTCATTTTATATATAAGAAAGACCTTTACATGTCTATGATCCTATAAACTTAATATGCTGGGTGGCTACCAATTCTATTTCAAGTAAAATTTGTATAATAAAAAAACAGGTAGAATCTACTTTCTACCTGTCAGACTGTCGACAAACCCCATTCAAATTAATAAAAAAATGTAAGTATCGCTTACATGAACAAATTTTTCAATCGCCGAAGGATTGTCCAACGCATACCATTTTTTATTCTCTTCCGTATGCCGAAGATGGCCCACTTCTTCAAGATAGCCTCCCCATAGATAGCGGTGAACCATCTTCGTTTAATTTTCCTAAAGCAGCTCTATCATTAGATTAAAATACAGCTAATCATTTTTAGAATATTTTTTTATATGCAAATATGATACAATAATTTACATAATTGTCAATCAACTCAGAAAACTACAACTTTATATCTAAATACTACTTCTATAAACTTTCATTTGCATTCTTAATTATTGTTATTTTAAACAAATGGTTATTCTACTTTAAAATATCAATCTCAAAAACAATAGCAATAAGTGTTTATAGATTAGGGATTTTTGAAAGGATGTGTTCTACTCTTTATATTCATTCTACTTTTTAAAACAAACGTTTTATTTTAAGCCTGAAAGTTTTAGACTAATACATTTTAACTAGGGGTGTAGAAAATTGCTTTACTTAAATTCTAAAGATATTACTGATATTGGAATCAACTGGATAAAAACAGTTGAAATAATTAAAAAAGCTGTCAACGTTATGAATCATTCTGATTTCTCACAACCAATAAAGCCTTATCTACAATTTAATGATCCAGACAATCGGATTATAGCAATGCCAGCGTTTGCTGGGGGAGAGTTTTCAGTAGCAGGTATTAAGTGGATCGCTAGCTTTCCTAAAAATCTTGAAGTTAGTATACCTAGAGCAAATTCAATCACAATATTAAATGATGCGACTACTGGTGTACCATTCGCAACAATTAATACACCAATTGTGAGTGGTATACGAACTGCTTCTGTATCAGGTCTTATGATTCAAGAGTTTGATAAAGTACATAATCTAAATGATGTAACACTCGGAATAATCGGGTTGGGCCCAATAGGTCAATTACATTTACAAATGGCAACAACCCTTTTAGGAGATAAAATTAAAAATATACGTCTTTTTGATATATCGGAAATCGATAAAAATAAAATCCCAGTAGAACTTAGAGAAAAAGTCACAATATGCTCGTCATGGGAAGATGTGTACCGTGATGCAGATATATTTATTACGTGTACTGTATCAAGTAAAGGATATATTGATGGTCCTCCAAAACCAAATGCACTGCTACTAAACGTATCACTACGTGATTTTAAAACTGATATACTAGACTATTCACCAGTAATTGTAGTTGACAATTGGGAAGAGGTATGTCGTGCAAATACAGATATAGAAGTCATGCATAATGAAAGAAATTTACAAAAATCAGACACTCTTGATATTAAAGATATTGTTTGTAGTAATGCATTTAAAGAGATTACAGAAGATAAAGTTGTCATGTTCCATCCAATGGGAATGGCTACTTTTGATATCGTAATTGCTCAATATTACTATGATCAAGCCATTGCTTTAGGCTATGGTCAACCGCTAGAAGCATAGGCTATTAGCAACTCAAATTAAGATTTAACTGTTCAGTTAACCTAATCAACCAATTGAAGAAAAATACAAAAAAGTGTTCTGGATTTTCGATCTTCAGAACACTTTTTTCATTTTATCAAACACCGCTTTCGCAGCGCTTATTTAAAAATGCATAACTACTATGTGAATCATGGTTGAATCTTTGATTCTCTTCTAAATCATACTTTTTTATCCCGATTGGTGAGGGCTAATAATCAGTGGGAGATGAAGAAAATCCCCACTGATTAAAGTTTCACTTTATGAATTCTCCATTTTTTTTAATTATCAATTCAAAAAACAAGAAATTTTTTACAATTAATAGTAATATAGAACATATACATATTTATTAAAAATGGTGGGGGCTATTTCAATCATGATGCGTGCACTTAACTTACATATAAAACAAGCCTTTTTAAATAAGATTTCTCTCACTCTCTTATTGAGTTGGTTAATTCTTGTCTCAATTTATCATTATTACTATGTTTTACGATATTTAGGAGGACTACCTGACGGGCTTTTAATAACTGCTTATAAATGGATTGGCTTTCGTGATAATGGGATGGATGTGTATTTACTATTAATGCCTGTACTAGCAGCACTCCCTTTTAGCACGAGCTATAACTCTGATAAAGTTGATAAATTCAAATCATTTGTAAGTAAAGAAATTCCCTTTTTCCCTTATGTATTTACGAAATATATCGTGACCTTCCTAATTGGGGGGCTTCTTTATATTCTCCCATTCGTATTTTCATTGCTGTTTTGTAAACTGACAATTCCAGATGGTATTCCGACAACCGACTTAGGTATTATTAAGGACAACAGCATGTTTTCATCTTTATATTTCTCTTCTCCAATTTCTTATATTTCCCTATATATCGGGATTAATTTTTTATTTGCTGGTCTTATGGCGGTATTGGGTCTTTCTGCATCCATATGGTCTAGAAAAGATTACATGGCAATTCTATTCCCTTTTGCTATCACCTCTCTACCATATATTATTTTAAATATCGTATTCCCTACAATTGGCGGAGCACCTATTCATTTATACGATCCAAAACAACCGCTCCAAGGAATGTCGCCTTACATTGGAATCGTGCAATGCACCTTGTTTTTAGGAATTAGTTTATTTACGTATATGAAAGGTATACAGAAAGATCGGAAGCAATATATGCGGAGACTTCAAAAAAGAATGCGATGTAAAAAATCGATTCAAAAATCAGTTAGTATGTAATACAAAATACCCCTCAGCTATTATGCTGAGGGGTACTTTTACTTAGGATGCTTTTTTCAAATCAATTTGTGCAAGCACTGGGTCATGGTCACTCATACGGCCATGTTCCTTCATAATGTTGGAATTTAAATGTACCGGATCCACAACTGTATGTGGTGCCATATTATTTGTTACTAAAACATGATCTAATACTTGTGCATTGCCGTCATGAATATATGTGTAACGATTTTCTTTCGAAACCGTTTCTAACATATCTTGCATGATATCGCCTTTTAATGCTTGCAGTGGTTTCGAGAATTCAAAGTCATTCATATCACCAACTACAACCACTGGTGCATTCACATCTCGTTTTTGAATATCTTTTACAAAGCTGTTCACTTCCTGCGCCAGTTGAACGCGTTTCTCTTCACTCTTTAATACAAGAGGTTGAATTTTTCCAAACGGCGTCGCATCACCAAGTTTTGAATTTAAATGACTTGAAATAACAACAATATTTTGCCCTTGGAATTTAAACTCCGCAGCTAGCGGTTTACGAGTATTATCAAATACCGGATTATCTTGTCCAATGCGCGTCGGGTTTGTTGCTAACAGCTTTGGATTCTTTTCTAATTTCACACGTGATGGATTATAGAAGAAACCAACGCGAATGTTCGCTCCCGGTGCCCCGCCATCTTGGTTGTTTTGCGGAGCAACTTCTACATATTCATACTTAGGTCCATGAATTTCTTGCACAGCATCAATAATACGCTTTGCACTTAATGAAGCATCTGTTGTTCCGTCATTCGTTGATCCATTATTATCTTGCATTTCTTGTACACCAATAATGTCTGGCATCTTTAAATTATATTTAATAGCATATGCCATTGCTTTTACCTTTTCATCAGATGTTTCTTTTGCATTCGCTGAAAAGTTTTCAATGTTATATGTTGCCACTGTTAATTTTCCAAGACGAGGCTGAATATTAGCGCCTGCTTGTTTAAACCCGCCATCCGTTACAGATGGTAATTCTGTTACCGGCGAAATACGATACGCACCATAGTCATAGCCGACTACACCTGTGATATCTCCATTAAATGTATCTCCTGATTTTGCTACATAATCACGAGGTACTTTTAAAGAAAGACGTTCTGGATTGAATTGATTCTCGCCTAACAATGGTGTTCCATATTTTGTAGTGACCTTATCTCCACCATTTGCAACTGTTACATATAAATTTCCATTTTTCTGCGGTCCAACAATTTGAGGAGTTGGCATTGTCACGCGCATACCCTCTATACTTTCATAGAAATCAATTGCATCTTCCTCTGGATCAAATACACCAAATGCATCATTATCAATAATTTGATCTGGAATCTTTACACCCTTTTCACCTAATACAGTTGCTTCTGGCAACTGTTGATGATTTGCTTTCACTGAGGCATTGCTCGCTTTAATTTCTGTGATGGCTAAATCTGTATCAAATCTGTCAGCGTATCCAGCTCCAATAAATTCTTCTACCTCACCATCAACGTGCACAAGATCTCCTACTGCTACATTCGCTTCTTTCTTATAGACATAAATTCCTTCTGAAGTTGCCGTGTCTTCGTCAGGCTGCGAGTCTTGCATATAAAAACCATTCTTATCTAACGCTGTTACGACACCTTCTACATTTCGTACTTTCTTCCCATTATAAGGAGAAACATGTGATTTCCCTTGAATATCATGAATACGAACTTGCTCACCTTTTATAATTGTAAAAGAAAATGTCGAAACTTCTGAAGGTGCAAGTCCTTCTTTCACTGCAATTGCTTTTATCACACTGTTCTCATTTATAACAATCGATTCATTATAACGAATACTTTTATCTGTTGGAACAGAGCCATCTAATGTATAGTAGATTGTTGCTCCTTCTGTACTTGTGGTTAATGTTACTGCTGTTCCTTTTTCAATTTCCCCACCATTTGGTGATGCAGTCACATCACTTACACGGTTTTCCGTTTGTCCTTGAAACTTATATGCTGTTACGGACTTTAAACCAGGGCTACCAAAATAAAGCTCAAGCGTCCCTGTTAATTGAACTTTCTTCCCAACATTTTCAGGATGATCTTTTACATTCACTGCTGCTCTCACGTCACCTTTTGGCAACTGAACAGGCATGATTTTCGCAGGATCTGTCTCATTTGGAGAATCTGCAATTGCAACATTCGTATCTCCAAATTTCGCAGGATCTTTCGTGTACTTAGAAGGCCCTTCTGTATATCCAACAATATACCCTTCCACTATCCCTTTACTGCTTCCTTGCTGCTTAAACAGTTGAATTGCATCCTGCACAGATAATACAGAATGTTCTTCTGCTTTTACTAAAGTTCCAGTAAATGAAATCAGTAGTATAAATGATAGCAAGATACTTACTAGTTTCTTCAAATTCATCGTCCTCCCCTAATTTTAATATTCTCTTAGCATGTATTATCATAACAAAAAATTCTTTATAAAGAACTTAAAATTCGACAAATTTTACAAAAAATTAATCTCATACTTCCGTATGAGTCTGATATTACAATTTCCACATCATTCTTTTAATATAAGTAGAACTCATACAGAAAGAAGTGAGATGTTAATCTTGTATCTTGCAGACAGGTATTTTACTTTTGAAGGGGAATTATTATAATAAAATATTAAGATAAGGGTGAAAACATGAAAAGAGTATTAATAAACAAAGCTTCCTATTTAGATAAATCCGAATTAGAGCGTTTGAATACTGCTATATACTTTGCCGAGAAAGCTCACGAAGGGCAATTTCGAATTTCAGGTGAACCCTATATTACTCACCCATTTGCAGTTACAGAAATCTTACTAGACTGTAAAGCCGATATCATAACTTTAGTGGCAGCATTACTACACGATGTGGTAGAAGATACAAATTACACAATTGAGGAAATACGTGATACGTTTGGTGAAAAAAAGTGGAGAAATTTTGTAAACAAATGCCTTCTTTCACTTTATCTTTAGGAAAACCACAATTCTTTGGAAAACAAGTTTTATTCTTAAGTGTAGAAGACTCAAAAGTTTATAAACTACATCGTCTTTTAGTACAAGCAGTCCCTCCATCAGATGATTTGATTAAAAGGTATATAGAAATGGAACAGTATCATCTCCATTTAACGCTTGGACAAACCCATTGGGGTTTAACTTCGGATGAATTGGTACAAATGGAACAAGTGGCTAGAGATGAATTTACACCATATCCTGAGTGGACCGTTAATTTCATAAGAATTTATCAAGAAATAGAAGAGAATAAATATCAACCATACAAAGACATTCCGTTTTTAAATTTGTAAACTTAAAGATACATTGACTTCTGATAACGATAATTATGTAAATGAGCTATCCAAATGGATGGCTTATTTTATTTTTTTGCTTAGCGTGATTTTTTTCCGAAATGCTGGCGATACCCCATTAATTAGATATAGTATGTGAAATTTTAAAAGAAGACACTCAATTCGAGTGTCTTTTCTTTTTGTAGATAATATTATTGAAGATTTACTCGAACTTCTTCTTCTGATAAGGAAATTGGTTTGAAGATTAATTGAAGCTTAGGATCTCCTTGTTTTGATTCGAAAGCAATAGTTCCAGTTATTTTCCCATTTTGTGCAAGTTTTCCAAAATTCAATTGAGTATCTTGGTTAATCATAGTTAACGTTGGATCTACAATATTTCCTTCACTGTTTTGTAAACTGAAATCGTGAGCATTATAATGTATTTCTTCTTTTCCGCCGTTTTCTATAGTTACATTAGCGATTAAAAATTCATGACCCTCTTTAGGTTTATCGAATTCTCCACCTGGAGACTTTTCAACATTTGTAACAGTTAATTTGTGATTTCCAAGATTAATTGTTTCGCCAACTTTAAATTTTTTTTTCTCTTCTTTCTTTTCAGTTGTTTGTTCTGTTTTTGTATCATTTGATACTTTCTTGGCAGTTTCTTCTGTATCACTACATCCCGCTAGACTGATAGCAAGCGCTCCAGTTATAACGAGTGTACCCATCTTCTTATACATTTCGTTTCCTCCAATTATATAAAATATATGATTCCTGAACTATCATAACAAATATGGTTACAACTTTTTTGTCAGATTATGTCGAACATAAAAAAAAGAGAGCATAAGCTCTCAGATGGAAAATGTTTCTTCTACAAGGGGTTACCATACATGCCCATCAACTTAAGAATTCAGAACTATCCCAAAACGAAAAAATGAGCTTTTTTATTACAAGTTAGGACAAAATCTCGTTCTGGGGGTAGTTGTATTTTCTTAGCTTGATAGCGATGTGGTGGTATCCCATAACCGAATCTATATTAACAAAAGGTGTTTTCACGTATAGAAAGCATCTTTTCAATCAACAACAAAGGGATCTTTAATGAACCAGAATGCCTTCGCTGTTATAAAGTGAAGCTTTAATCAGTGGGGGTTTTCTCCCTCCCCACTGATTATTAGTTAAACCAATCGAGCTTTTACGGACAGTGCATCTCCCACCTAACTTCTTTGCTTTCGCTGAATTTTGAAGTGGGAGTGTTACTGTCCGTTAATGCGGGATAAATCCAACTTTCTAGTAAGTCGATAATCTTACTCCATAATGCTCCGCAAGATTAAAGCGTCTGTCCATTATCAATTGTAAATATTTGTCCCGTAATAGATTCCTGGATTAATTGAAAAAGAATCGCTTCGGCAATATCATCTGGTGTTGAAATTCTTTGAAGTGGTAGATTCCCCGCCAGTTGGTACATTTTCTCTTCATTACCTGCCCACCACCTTGTATCGACTGCACCAGGAGAAATACTATTTACTCTAATATCAGGTGCTAATGCAATTGCGAGCGATTTTGTCATCGTATGAATGGCTGATTTTGTTGCGGCATATGGTACAGATGATCCTAATCCCGTTATCCCTGCAACGCTTCCCATATTCACAATCGCACCTGATTTTTTCTCCTTCATATAAGGAACAACAGCTTGTATACAATGAAACATCCCTTTCACGTTCACACTAAAAAGGTCATCCCACACTTGATCCGTTACAGACTCTAAATCATCCATAGGTATTTGAGCTGTTATACTCGCATTATTCACTAAACAATCGACTGTTCCAAAAAAATGAACAGTTTGAGATACCATATCCTCTACTTCTTCTTTTTTGGCTACATCTGCTTTCAAAGCCACCGCGGTACCTCCTCGCTGCTTTATTTCATTCACAGTTTCTAACGCTTCTTTTTCGGAACGGCTATAATTCACCACAACTTTCGCTCCTAAACTCGCTAATCTCAACGCAACAGCCTTTCCAATACCTGTGCCACCGCCTGTTATAATGGCTACTTTATCTTTTATATTCATTTTAAAATCTCCTCACTGTATCTGATTTGATTTCATTTTATCTTCGTTCGTTTGAGGAGTATAATACTGAATAATGACTATGGTATCATTTTAAATAATACCTAGGTGGAGGGATCTATTCTTGGAAAGCCATGACTTATGGATTTTTAAGCATGTTGCAGAACTACAATCAATCTCTAGAGCTGCTGAAAAGTTGGGATATGTACAACCAAATATAAGTCAGCGAATTAAAAACTTAGAAGATGAACTCGGCGTTAAAATATTAAAGCGCAATAACAGAGGAGTAACATTAACGGAAGAAGGAAAAGTATTATTAGATTACACAAATGAAATTATGTCTTTAATGAATGAAGCGAAATCAAAAATAAACCCTGAGAAATGGAGAGATTCTTTAACACTTGGGGCATCTCAAACTATTTCTGCGGTGAAAGTACCTCAGCTATTTTCTTCTTTTTTGGAGTTACATACAAATATTGATATGAAGCTAAGAACGAATGATAACGCAAAGTTACAAGAAATGCTTTTGTATGGAGAACTTGATGGGATTTTTTTAAGCGATGCATATAATGATTCACAATTCGAAAGTGTGTACAGTTATTTTGAAAATATGATACTCGTTTTACCAAAAGATACTCTGCCCGAAAATCAAACTTTACTTGTAAACAGTAATCCAAATTGTATATATAGAAAGAAGCTATTAGATTATTGTCATATGAATAACTTTGACCAAAGGGCGATACTGGAATTTGATTCACTTGAATCGATTATGCAAGCTGCTCACGATGGGCTTGGTATTACGATCGTACCTACTAATGTTGTATATAGCCGAAATAAGCCAAAAACAATTCATTATGAAGAACTGCCCGAAACAGTCGAAATTGATTTTGTGATTAAACGTAGAAAACAGCAATCGCAAGGCTTAAAGAAATTCATTCGTTTTTTGCGAGAGTTATAAGTGTAAAGCAAAAGCCCCTTCAGGTTTCTAGATATATTGATGACTGATGAGTGAGGTAATATATAGTAAATGAAAGTTTATCGGTGCAAACTCGAATATATCGTCACTTTAGCAAACAACGACAAAAAAAGGAGCCTACTGGCTCCTTTTTTTTATTGCGCAATTAATTCCGCTTCATTTATTTTTTCCAAATAAGACAACACATGCTTTACTGCTGCCTCACCTTGATCGATACAATCTGGAAGACCTGATCCGCCGTAAGAGCTACCAGCTAAATAAACGCCTGGTAATTCTTTATCCATAAATGTTTTTAACTTTGTCATACGTTCTTTATGCCCCACAGTATATTGCGGCATGGCATCTTTCCAGCGGCTGACAACCGTAAAGTCCGGCTCTGCTGTAATATCCATTGTTTTTTGTAAATCTTCTAATATAAAACGAACCATTTCTTCATCTGTTTGTTCGACAATTGCTTCATCACCAGGACGCCCCATATAGCAGCGAAGAAGCACTTGACCTTCCGGTGTTGTATGGGGCCATTTCTTATGTGTCCACGTACATGCTGTAATGGAAAAATCGCTATTTCGGGATACAACGAAGCCTGTACCATCAATATCACGCTTAATAGCTTCTTTTGGAAAGGCTAATGCAACATTAGCAACCGACGTCGATGGAACATTGCGGAAGAAACGAAACTCCTTATACTGTGCAAACATAGACGGCAATACTTTGTGAGATGCAGCAACCACAATAGAGTCCGCCTCAATTTCTTTTCCATTGCTCAGCGTAATCGTATAACCATCGCCCATTTTTGCGACTTTTTCAATCCGAGTCCCCTTCACAATAGTTCCATCTTCTAGCTGCTCTTCTATTCTTTCTACAATAGATTGCAGCCCTGTTTTCAATGTTAAAAAGATCCCTTGCGGCGCTGCATCCCTTTCTTTCTTCGGGGCCAAATTACGCATACCGAGTGAAATACTCCGATATTTCTGCTCTACTTGATAAAACTGCGGGAATGTCGCCATTAAGCTCATTTGATCAATATCTCCTGCATAAATCCCAGATAACAATGGTTCGATTAAATTTTCAACCACTTCATTTCCTAAACGACGACGGAAAAATTGACCAAGTGATTGATCAGAAACAGGCTTTGAACGAGGTAATACAAAATCAAAACCTGCTCTTACTTTACCAATCGGAGAGAACAATCCTGAAAATAGAAAGGGCGTAATTTGCGTTGGAATTCCCATCATGGATCCACTCGGCATCTTATGTAATCGGTTGTTCACAAGAACAAATGACTGACCAGTTGCGTTGTTTACAAGCGCATCTCCAAGGCCTAATTCTCTGGCTAACCTGGCTGCACTTTCTTTTCTTTCTAAGAAAGAATCTGGACCGCGCTCAATTGTAAATCCATCTTTTCGAACGGTTTGAATTTTGCCGCCAAGCCTACCCGACGCTTCTATTAGCAATGTATCAATCGGCAATCCTTTTTCGCGAACTTCTTTTTGTAAGTAATACGCTGTTGTTAAACCTGTAATTCCACCACCGATGATAACAACTTTCTTTTTCAAAATGGCTCCTCCTTTCCCATTGTCTCACGAAGCTTCTGCTTGTTTCTTTAACACGACATCTGCTAAGCAAGAAATAAATGCATCTGATGCATTTGGCATTTCCGGACGATAATACTTCGCTCCAATTTCTTCTGTAACAATTTTGCATTCAATATCATTGTCATACAACACTTCTAAATGTTCAGCTACAAATCCAACCGGTGCATATACAAATGAAGTGTAGCCATATTTTTCATGTAGTTCTCTCGTTAAATCTTGTACATCTGGCCCGATCCATGGGTCCGGTGTATTGCCCGCACTTTGCCAACCGACCGCATAATTAGGAACTTCTGCACCACGTGCAATATAATCAGCTGTTTCATTTAACTGTTCTGGATAAGGATCACCTAAAGCGATGATTTTCTCTGGTAAACTATGCGCAGATACAATTAACACTGCTTTTTCAAGTTCTTCTTCTGTCATACTGCTATATACTTTTTTCACTTCATCTACCCAGTACTGGATAAATTTCGGTTCTTTATACCAGCTATCGATACCGTGAATTGTTAGATTTCCGAGTTTCTCTGCTTCTTCTTGTGCTCTGCCGACATATGATTTTACGCTGAACGTAGAATAATGTGGAGCAAGAACAAGGGCAATTGCTTCTTCAATCCCATCGTTATGCATAGCTTCTACAGCATCCTCAATGAAAGGTTCAATATGCTTTAATCCAAGATACATATGGAACTCTACGTTATCCTGCATCCCGTTTAAATGTTTTTCTAACTTTTTCGCTTGTTCTAATGTAATAGTAGCTAAAGGAGAAATACCACCAATTGCGCGGTAACGTTCTGTCAGGTCCTCTAACATTTCTGGACTTGGCTTTCGTCCTCTGCGAATATGTGTATAGTAACGTTCAATATCTTCTTCTTTATATGGTGTTCCGTATGCCATTACAAGCAAACCAATTTTCTTTTTCATACACCTATTCTCCTTTACTTCGCTAACTGTCCTTTAGAATACTCATGAATAAATGACGTCAAACGCTTTAATGTATCTGGATTTACTTCCGGGAATACACCGTGACCTAAGTTAAATACATAACCAGGTTGTTTCATCCCTTGATCTAAAATTGTTTTTACATGTTCTCTGATAACGTCCCATGGTGCAAGTAAGAATGAAGGATCCATATTACCTTGTACCGCTTTATGAATACCGCGGCCGCGCGCTTCTTCAATTGACAAGCGCCAATCAAGCCCAACTACATCAAGAGGTAAGTCATTCCATTCATTTGCTAAATGCCCTGCTCCAACGCCGTGCATGATCATCGGAACGTTCATTGTGCGAACTTCCGTGAAAATACGCTCCATTGCAGGTTTAATAAATGTGCGGTAATCTGCTACATTCACCGTTCCAACCCAAGAATCAAAGACTTGTACTGCTTTTGCTCCTGCTTTAATCTGTGCTTTCAAATATGTGATTACCATATCGGCAAGCTTATCCATTAAGGCAAACCAAGCTTTCGGCTCTGCATACATAAACGCCTTTGTTTTATGATAGTTACGAGAAGGTCCTCCTTCAATCATGTAACTCGCTAATGTAAATGGCGCCCCTGAAAAACCAATTAATGGAACATCTAACATCTCATTTGTTAATAAACGAATTGTATCTAATATGTATGGAACATCATCTTCTGGATGAATTTCACCAAGCTTCTCTACGTCTTGTAAAGAACGGATTGGATTATCAATAACCGGTCCAATTCCAGATTTAATTTCAACATCGACACCGATTGCTGGAAGTGGTGACATAATATCTTTATACAAAATCGCTGCGTCAACATTATATTGATCAACTGGAAGCTTTGTAACATATGCACATAGCTCTGGATTGTGTGTAATTTCAAATAAAGAATACTTCTCTTTTATTTTTCTATATTCAGGTTGTGAACGACCTGCTTGTCTCATATACCATGCTGGTACATATTCTGTTTGTTCCCCCATGCATGCTTTTAAAAATGTCTCATTTATAGTTCTTACCAAGACCCTTGCTCCCTTCCTTACCAATGCTTCTAGCGAATCCTATCCTACTTATTTATCTTTTTTTACTATACAGCTTGTAAAACAAAATGCATAACATTATATACGTTGTTCATGAAATTGACACAAACGTTCGTAAAACCGCTTACTATTTTCACAACATTCTTATTATATCACAAGCAAAAACTACGGTTTAGCTACTTTTGTCTTTTCACCTTCTCGATTTGTTTGTGAGTTATACGGAACAACATAAAAACTTGGTTTAGAGAATATGTTAATAAACTTTTCTTCGTACTCACCAACTCCCTTTACTGTTCCAACATGGGTATGGATTCCGTTCTCAACCTTATAGATTCGATAGATAACTCTTTTATCTTGAAGTGGTTTCCAGTTCAATTTCATCGTAAATAAACCAAACGGACTAAACGATAATTTCGCCTCTATATTTTCAATTTTACTTAAGCGGATTGGTGTTCCGATCGTTTCAACACCTTTTGGCTTCTTGAAATTTGAATCATCTTGTACGTTCGCCTTCGTTAAAATCTTTTTAAATAATTGTGTTGCAGACGCACTCTCATCATGCAGTTGATGCTCGTTATCCGTACGATCGTACCCAATCCAGACCGCTCCTACTAAACTCGGCGTGTATCCAACAAACCAAAAATCTCTAGCGCCTTCGCTTTGATTCGGAAGAGACGTTGTACCTGTTTTTCCTGCTAGTGCGCCTTTATATTCTCCCGCTTTTGCCGTACCTTCTTTTACGACACCTTCTAGCATTTTTGTCATATACCATGCTGTTTGTTTTGAAAACACTTTCGTTTCGTTTTTCGGTGATTCTCCAATCACCTTTCCGTGTCGATCGAGTACCTTTTCAATCACATGTGGCTCAATAATGTTTCCATTCGCTAAAAACGAACGGTACATCTTTACAAGTTCAAATGGAGAAACCCCTTCTTTCAGCCCGCCAAGTGCCGTGCTTAAACCAGATTCTGCAATATGAATATTCCCCTTCTCTAAATATTGCTTTCCTTCTTCTATCCCCATTTCATGTAATAAAGATACAGCTGGTACATTCGCTGACTCTAAGAGCGCATCGTACATTGTTACTTCTTTTGAATACCGATGATTATAATTTCTTGGTTCATATCCTTCAACAGAGACTCGTTCATTTGTTAATAAAGAATACGGATTATACTTTTTCGTTTCCAGCGCTGGTGCGTACACAATGAGCGGTTTTAAAACAGACCCTGGCTGTCTTTTCGCGAACACTCTATTAAACCCTCTTGGCACATACTCTCGTCCGCCAATCGCTGCTTTAATTCCTCCTGTCATATTATCCATTAATAAAAAGGCACCTTGTGCTCCGCCCTCTTTTCCTGGAAAATTGCGCGCATCTTGAAATTGATCGTAAGCGACTTTTTGAATTTTTTCATCCATTGAAACAACAAATGTATATCCACCGCGCAGAACTTCTTGATGCGACAAACCATATAAGCGTGCCGCCTCATCTATTACCATATCTACATAGGGCATATAAGCAAGTTCTCGCTCATTTAAATTTTTATAAAGCGCAATTGTTTTCCCTTGGTAGCGAACACTTTCCTCCGCTGATACATAGCCTTGTTTATGCATAAGTGACAATACTAAATCACGGCGTTCCTTACTCTTTTTTGGATATAAGAACGGTGAATACCCGTTTGGTGCTTTCGGAAGACCCGCAAGCATCGCTCCTTCTTCAACCGTCAACTCCTCTACATTTTTATTAAAATACAATTTTGCTGCTGCTTGAATTCCGTAGGCACCATGACCAAAATAAATATGATTCATATACATTTCGAGAAGTTGCCCCTTCGTATATTTTTGTTCTAATTTAAGTGCGATTGCCACTTCTTTTAATTTACGTGTAAATGTTTTTTCATGAGTTAAAAAAACATTTTTAACAAGTTGCTGCGTAATGGTACTACCGCCCTCGACTTTTTCTCTTGCTAAAATATCTTTATACAATGCGCGAAACACAGAAGGATAGTCAATCCCATGATGGTCATAAAACCGAGCATCCTCTACAGCGATAAATGCTTGTTGTACATGTTTCGGAACTTGTTCAATCGATACAAGATCTCTATTTTCTACATATAATTTTGTAATTTCTTTTCCTTGTTGATCAACAATACGTGATGAAGAGTGGAAAACCAGCTGCTTTTCATCCATCATATAACCACCAGCTAACACAATGAGTTTATAGAATACAATTGCGACTACAAACACCGCCACGCCGCCCATTAAGGTCCACATTATTTTCTTCATTCATCGTCCTTCTTTCCAAATGATGGTACATTTATTATTTGAAAAAGAATAATCTTTATGTATATAATCTTCGAAGTTTTTGGCAAGAGTTGCTATAATGAAAGCAAAATCATTAAGGGGGGCATTATAAATGAAAGCAATCATTTCATACGAAACACCTCTAGAACAACCGCATTTCACTGCAAAGAATGATGAAAAAAATATGTTTTATAAAGAAAATACAGAAGAAACTGTAGAAGGTTCACTTAACTATGACGTGCTAGACGCAGTCGGAGAATTTAAAGGACAACCTGGCTTTATTGTTTGTAACAACATTTCTGTTACAGATGAAGGCCGCCCTGCCTTTGAACATCGTTTCAAAAGCCGCGCAGGTCTTATTGAAAACGAACCCGGTTTCCAAGCAATCCGCGTTCTTCGCCCATTAAGTAACGATACATATATCATTATGACAATGTGGGAAACGGAGCAAAACTTTAAAGATTGGACGGAATCACGTTCTTTCGAAAATGCACATAAAAAACGCCCTGCACAAGCAAGTGCAGAGCCGCAAAAAAGTATTTTTTCAAGACCATCTTTTGTGACAACATTTGATGTGTTAGCGTAAAAAATACCCTTATCCTTTTCAAAGGTGCAAACAACATCAGCAGAAGACGAAATCCCAATGATTTCGTCTTTTTCATTATATTTGTAGAGTAAAGGGGCATTGGATATGAAATTCACAAAGTATTTTCTCCTTTTGTTCGCACTGATTTTATTAGTGATGACAGGTTGTTCAATCGGCATAGAAAACGAAAAACAGAATATAAAAGTTCAACAATGTATCGGTAACGAAAATAACTATGAAGATTTCAATGAAATTACGAATAATGGGCAAGTTCGTAAAGTGAAAAAAATATTAGATAAAGCGAATTGGGAAAATGTAAAAGTAGATATGACACGTCCTGCTGATTACCGTTTTATATTTCAATTTAAAAATCCTAAAATAGAAGCAAAAGCTGTTTTATATGAACTTTGGATCAGTCCCAATAAAGATAAAGTAGAAGTTGTAAGAGGTGGTCGTGAGTACGTTCAACTCAGTAAGGAAGATTCATCCTCCCTATTTGAGATTTTAATAGGAGAAAAGCTTGGGAGATAACCCAAGCTCTTTTTTTATCTTTTAACGAAAGCCGTTACTTATCCTTTTTTATACCAATCTCGTATGTAATTGGCATCCTCTTCATGCACATGCTTCAATTCATAATGACGCCCAATAGCGCTGCAAGCTACCGCTACAATATACGTATACAGCCTATCTTTACGCTGAAAATACGATTGCGTTTTTGTCATTGCTTGTACATGTCTTCTTCTCACGAATCCTGTATACTTGGCGATGCCCCTGTATACAAGCGTTAACTGATCAGATTTTATCGCATATCCACCCGTTTTATATTTTCCATACCCAAGAATCGTAAAGAACAAAAATAATGGCACTAATGTTAATAACGCACTATATTGCTGAAAATACACACTTGTCCCTATAATCGGTACCGATGCAAGTCCAAAAATAATCCAGCCCATAATCAAGTAACGACGCAGCGCAGCTTTTGGCAAATGTACAATTTCCTCTTCTATTTCATACGGCAACTTTAAATAGGTCAATAGCTCTTGTACATCCTTTTTCTTCATAAGCGGGTGCAATATGACATTCATATTCTTTGTATCTATGCTTTGAATGACTTCTACTTCCATAGAACAATAGCCAAACGGTTGACGAAGAATTCCTTCTTTCATTGTCAACGCTTGAATCCGGTGCAATTTTAAAACAATCTCTTTCTTTTCGAGTAGCCCTTGTGAAATGCGAATTTCATTTCCGTTTCCCTGCACGGTAAAGTTCGCGTGTTTGAAAGCATAGCCAATTGTAGAGATGATCCATGAGATTACGATGAAAATCGCGCCCATGTATAACAAATTATATACACTATTGTCTTTCACATATGATTCTATTTCATCTATTAACCATTTCGGAAGAACGTTATCAAACTGTGTATAAAGAAAGAACAATCCTGAAAATAACAAGCCAAACTGACCGGATGTAATAAACGCTAGCAAAATTTCTTTTGCTGTTAACTGATAAACAGTTGTGTTTGTTCCTTGTCGCAAGCTTTCCTCTTCTTTTATAGGCTTCTCGTCTTCTACTTTATTTAATAAGGCGATTAATTCTTTCGCTTCCTCTTCCTTAATACCAGCTAACGTTACCTCTGGATCCTTCCCACCACCAGCCGCTTCAATTTTGAGCTTCGTTAATCCAAATAACTGATAGATAATATTTGAAGTCGTACTAATTGTTTGCACACGCTCTTTATTTAGATAGCTTTCCTTTTTAACAAGTACCCCTTGTTTTATATGTAAAATGTTGTTTTCAATCCAATAAACTTTAAAGTACCATTTCACAAACGAAAAGATGGCCAAAATCAATAAAAAACCTACAATGAAAATGGGAAACCAATACCAAGGCTCTCTTTCATCTTTCGGACCAAATAAAACAACGATAATAAGCGGAAATAAACTAGAAATCCTTATATCAAATAATATCGTAATCGGATGTTGCCTTTTATTCATCCTCATCACTCACTTTCGCAAGTTCCCCAATTCGTCGTTTCAACTCTTCTGCTTCTCTCTTTGTTAATCCTGGAATACTATGAGAAGTCGCTGCCGTTGAAATTTGTAATTCTGCTAGCTCATATTTTCTCATAATCGGCCCTTGTTCGATCGTAACGTGCTGAACACGTATCATCGGAACAAGTACACGTTTTACAACAAACATCCCTTTTTGAATTTCAATCTCTTCTTCATCTAGCCGGTAGCTATAGTACCGCTGGCGTAATGCCGGAAAAATAAAGTAATCTAGCGGTGCATACAGTATCGTCAAGGTGACCAATACACCAAACAACCAGCCCCACCAATGAAATTGAATCATAAAAAAGAGATATGCTAAAACGATGCTTACAAGTACCCCGGCACCAATTAATGCATGGATTTTCCACACTTTCACCATATTCGGATGAATTTCATTTTCTAATGGATGCATGTAATCACTCCAAATTTAGAAATCTATTGAATACATATACTATTTATCCCTCATTGTAATATGTCATTCTCATACAAAACAAGGTAAAATAAACAGTTTTTGTAAAAGTGCAATTTATTATTTTTTCTTAATATGTAGAACGCATCCCATACCTAAACGAAACTGTTATCTCTCCACATTTAAATTATAGGGTAAACTGTTTTTTCCTATTCTCTTTTTTGTATACGAGACTAAACCACCATTTCTTTGAAATATAGACTATTAAACAAGCAATTCTTGCATTTAAACATAAAATATTTCTAAAAGGAGGTGCTTTTAAATGGCTAATAATCATGATAAATGCGTATGTGAACAGTTAGTAACTTTACCATTGGGTACAGAAGTAGATATTTATTTAAGTGGAAATACACTCGAAGATGTTATTTTTGTTAATTTCAATGCGGACAATTTTTGTGCAACTTTTGTAGATAATGAAACAGAACCAGGAACTATACTTGTTTTAGATTGTGGAGATATTTTAGCACTTCGAATTGAATAATTAGATGAAAAAAAAGAGCTTTCCAAAAAGCTCTTTTTTTGATTATACTGATGCAATTTTATGGAGATGAAAATCTAGCTACTTCAAAACGTGTTCCTTCGTTATTCAAAATAGTCATATTTCCTCCGCTAATCATTGTCCATACTTGAACTTTATCCCTTTTATTTAATTGTAGAATCGTACTTACTCTTACGGCATGAGGCCGCCCAACTAATTTTGGCACAAAATAGTGATCTTCTCTAACAATATCGATATCATTTACACGTATTAACATTGTTATAGTACGAGAAATATCAAAAGGATAAGTAGCAAGAAATGCTGCACCTGCAGTAATAGCATATACTCCCTTTCTTGCAGGAACAAAGGTTGAGTCGGATATATTATACTCATTTTTTAAATCGAATTGTTTCGTTTCATACGTAATCTGTTTAAATTGTGCTGTAGGTATATTCTGGTTAAATGCTTTTACAGCTCTAAATGCGGACGGTCTAATCAATTGTAGTAACGTTACGATAGGATTCCCCCCCCTCCCACATTAATGTATGAATGATATAAAAAGAGTGATTGGACACAAATTCTGGAGGGCTTGAGCGTTTCTTTTTTTAATATAAAATCTTGTACAAATTAATTTCAAAGTGACATAACAAACCTGAAACAGGTCATTTTTTAACATTATGAAGCTTTTATCTTGCTACTTACTCCCTACCTTTTTGGCCAGCTATTGGGGAGCTCGTGAGGAAAAAGAAGTAAGTTCATCTGATACCTCAAAACATAAAAAAATATCGTCTATTCTATTCATTTCCTATCAAGATTCTACTCTTGCAAATACAAATAGCGCAGTTCAAATCAATTGAACTGCGCTACTGTTATATAGATGTTATTTATCCTTATACCAATCCACCATACGCTCTGCATCTTCCAAACGCATATGCTCTAATTTATAATTTGTGGATGCACTAGAGAAAGTTTGCGAACATAAATGGGCTCCACGCTGAAAATAAGACTGTGTTTTCTCGATTGATTGTACATGCCTTCTTCTCACGAGTCCCGTATATTTAGCAATATTACGATACACCATTGTCAACTGTTCCTCTTCTACCCTGTAACCACCTGCACGGAATGTCGCATAACCAAGTGACATCAGTAATACAAACAGAGGTAACAGTAGCCAAATAATAAAGTATTTTTCAAAATATATACTTGCGCCTGTAACCGGAACTGCTAATATACAAAAGAAAATAAAACTGTCTAATAAATAGCGACGCAGTGCCGTTTTTGGCAAGGCTGTAATAGTAGGATTTAGTTCATATGGCAACTGTAAATGTGCAAGCAATTCTGCGACGCGGTCTTTCCGAATAACTGGATGAAGTGTAACGTTCTCCTCACCTTTTTCATTATTTTGAATGACTTCTACATGAATAGAACAGTAGCCAAATGGTTGACGGAATATCCCTTCTTTTATCGTGATCCCTTGAATGCGGTGTAGCTTTAACACAAGTTCTTTTCTCTCAAGAAGCCCTTGTGAAATACGAATTTCATCATTTTTCCGGTGCACAGTAAAATTCGCATGCTTTAAGGCGTAGCCAATTGTAGATACGATCCAAGAAACCACAAGTAACATCGCAACTAGATAAATCCAGCCATATACATCATGATCCATCACATATGCTTCTGCTTTGTCTTTCATCCATTTCGGGATATACTCATCTACTTGCGAATAAACAAAGAATAAGAGAGAGAACAACAAACCAAATTGACCGGACGTAACCGACGCTAATAAGATCTCTTTCCAAGTCAACTTATATTCCGTCTTATTCTCCTCTTCCACACGAATTTGTGAAGAATCCTCTTGTATTTCTACAGCTTCCACTGCCTGTTCATTTAACATTGTAATTAATGATTTTGCTTCATCCATCGTAATACCTGCTAAACTGACCTCAGGCTCATTACCACCGCCAGCTGTTTCAATTTTCAGCTTTGTTAAACCTAATACTTGATATAACATACTTGAACTTGTATTAATTGTTTGGACGCGCTCTTTATTCAAGTAACTTTCTTTCTTCACAAATAACCCTTGTTTAATGTGCAGTACATTATTTTCAACCCAATATACTTTATAGTACCACTCAACAATAATAGAGATAACTGAAATCACTAGGAAACCTATCGGTACTAAATACCAAAATGGAAATTTCCCTTTTAAACTAAACAGAAAAATAATGAATGGTATAAAGTCTGTTATCTTTAATTCAAGTAACATCGTGATTGGATGCTGCCTCTTATACATCCTCATCACTCACCTTCGCAAGTTCTCCAATTTGTCGTTTCAATTGTTCTGCTTCTCTCATCTTTAAACCTGGAATACTATGAGAAGTAGCGGCAGTTGAAATTTGTAATTCTGCTAGATCATATTTTCTCATAATTGGACCTTGCTCAATTGTAACGTGTTGCACACGTATCATTGGAACTAATACACGTTTAACTGTAAACATGCCGTGCTGAATTTCTAATTCTTCTTCATTTAAGCGGTAGCTGTAATAACGCTGCCGTATTTTTGGAAAGACAAAATAATCAAGCGGTGTATACACAACCGTTAGTCCAATTAGGATATAAAACAGCCAAGCCCACCAATTAAACTTAATCATGAAAAAGAGATAAGCAAGAATAACTAACACACTTATGCCCAGCTCCATTACAACACGAGCTTTCCAAACTTTGACCATATCAGGATGAATTTCATTTTCCAGTGGCTGCATCGAATCACTCCAAATTTAGTAATCTAATATATGAATTCTTTCATCTTACTATTTTACAGAAAATTACATAGAAAGAGAATCATTTTTATTACAATTCTTTCTTTTCATCATCTTTCTTCTCCGGAATGAAATAGCCGAACCAAATGAACCAAATCAGGCTAATCAATGCCGTCCAGTCCTGTTCACCTTGAAATGCATTTATTACGTTTGGAATTTTATACACTCCAATAAACCCGAGGAAACCTAGCCACCAGTCTTTTCGAAATTTCATATTTCCCTCTCCCCTCTATCGATTCATTGATTCTCAACATTCAAAAAAAAATAAAATAGGGCCTGCACTGTTTTCATGTGACATATGGCGAAAACGGGCTCTGATCGTAATCAGTTAAACCGATAATAATATTCATACTATCACTCATAACACCATCCCCTCATCGTTGAACGATACTCCCCCAATCGTTTTTCTATCAGATTTTACCGAAAGAGTATCCCTACTTCAAACGAAGTTAAGTGGGGGAGTATTCATAACGACTACGTTTAGCTCGAACGATTGAGGTAATACCTTTTTTACTACAGTCTCATCCACATTCCTATTTCAACTATTCTTCTCTTAGACACAAAAACCCCCTTTGGTAAGATAACCAAAGGGGCTGAAACTTCATGACTTCATTTCAAAGCGGCATATCAAATCGATATTCCCTTCTGCTGAAGGAAACGAAGGCGATAGCAATTCATCGTCACCTCGCCAAGCCGTTGCAACAATTGATAGTTTGCATAGGCACCGACCGGGGCACCAATAACCGGTACAAGTTGCAGCATCTTCGCTAAATCGATATAATCTCGATACTCTTGCTGAAATTTCTCCCAGTCCATATGATTTTCTTTCGCTGTGTCCCACGTTTCGATTGCTTTCCATATTTCCTTGCGATGATTGTCACTGGAAAAAGCAAGCTGAAAGACGTGTAGGATAAAGAGGCGCTCTTCTTCTTTACTCGTATCGAATCCATACATTGTCGCTGCATCGAATAAAAACTTAATTTTAATGCTGAGTAAAAGCGGAAAATCTGCAAGCCCTAAAAGAAAACCACCTGCTCCTGTTCCGGCACCTTCTGCGGCCGCAACCTTTTTATACTCATCCATTTTCTTTAAAACCTCTGCATCTCTTCTTTCAAGCGACCAATCTGTTTCTTTTAACTTCGGTTTTATAAAATTCGATCCTGCACTAATACCTTGGACCATCTTTTTAATCGTTTCTGTTAATACATTTTGCACTTTTTCCGGAATTAGCTGTTGCATTTTCGTTTGTACCTTTTTTGAAAAACGATTCATTATAGAAGAATCTTTCATGATTGTAAGTTTCCACTGCTGCAATTTTTTTATGACCTTCTCTTCATATTCAGTCATAATTTCATTCCTTTCAGTTTAAGCGTTCGATACGTTTTGCACCGTATTGATATACAAAACCAATACTAAAAGCTATGCTAACGGCAAATACAATACAAGTCATGATCATATCTTTTGTTGCGACCGCAAAAATGATGGTAAATACAACACTGCCTATACATAAAATCGCATTTAACAGTTTCAGAAAATCCTTTTTCTTTTCTTCAGCGTTCACTGGATATAAATCAAGCCAAAGTTTTAAACGATGGTGTTTCCAAAGGCTTAATAATTGATAACCAATTAAATATAGAAATACGATGCTTACAATGAAACGTCCATATAAAAACGGTATAAAGTAAAGAATCACACCGCCAATAGTAAGTAAGCGCATATAAAGACCAAAGTAGTTGCCAGATCTTAAAAATGTACGTGTATACAAATATAAATATGTACGATTTTCCCCAATCATTGAAAGCACAAAATCAAGCCATTTTCGGCGTGATACTCGCTCTTTTAATGCTGGTACATCGACAAACATATTGGCAATGCGGTACAGGCGCATCATTTTCTTGTCTTCTTCTGCAATTAAGTATTCCCAGTTTAACGGTTTTCCCTTTACTGTTTGATACATGAATGCGAGATATACAACCATTACAAAGAGAATCACTCCTATATAAATTACAGGCGTACGTTCTACAAGAAAGTACACAAATAATCCGTTACATATAAAGCGAATGAACCAATCCGCACGCTGCATACTTGGATCTGTTAAAAATGATTTTTCCCACGCTACAAATAAATTCCATGCTTTAACGAAAATAAGTGCGGCCACAATCCATATGTAAGCCTCTCCTGTTTGCTTCATCTGCTGAAGATATAGCGGAGCAAGTGCTGCCGCTGCAATTGCTATCACATACAGCTGAATCATAAACGTAAAGAGAAACGCTTTTGTAAAGTATGGCTTTAATTTCTCTTCAACTGGAAGCAAATACACAAGATCTGCTTCTTTTAATAACGTTTGAATGGATCCTGCTGTTAACACAAGCCCTAGCAATACTGCCATTACAAGTGCGGTCGGAAATGAAGGTGTTAGTGTCTGCAACCATTGTTGATAATAATATGCACCGGCACCAATGATAAATACGAAAATAAACTTTAAATGATCATTAAAAACATACTTACTATATGTACGAACTTCTTTTAAGAAATACTTGAACCGTTCTTTCCACAATGCTTTGCTATTCATAATCTTCTTCCTTTGTTAATGCAATATAAATATCATCTAGCGTTGCACCCGGCATATTAAATTGCGATTGCAACTCAGATAATGTTCCTTTCGCCCGCACTTCACCTTGATGTAAAATAATAAAGGAATCACAATAGCGCTCCGCAGTCGCTAAAATATGGGTACTCATTAAAATACCAGCACCACTCTTTTTCATCTTGTCCATCATTTGAAGTAGCGATTGAATCGCTAATGGATCGAGTCCAACGAAAGGTTCATCGACAATATAAAGAGACGGTTCAACAAGAAAAGCACTCATAATCATTACTTTCTGCTTCATCCCTTTTGAAAAATGAGCCGGGAACCATTTTAAACGATTCGTCATTCGAAATTCTTTTAATAGTTGCCCTACGCGTTCTTCATATTGCTTCTCCTCCACTCCATATGCCATTGCTGTTAACTTTAAATGTTCTTCTAATGTTAATTCATCATATAATACAGGTGTTTCAGGAATAAATGAAAAACTAGATCGATACGCTGTCATATCTTCTCGAATTGTTTTTCCATTAATTGTAACGCTACCTTTTTTTGGTTCCATTAAACCAATAATATGTTTAATCGTCGTACTTTTTCCAGCTCCGTTTAAACCAATTAAGCCAACAAGCTCGCCTTTATTAACAGAAAATGAAACATCTTGCAGCACCGGCCGCTTCGTATATCCTCCTGTGACATTTTCTACACGTAATAACTGTCCCATATGACACCACTTTCTTCATTATATTCATTTGCTTGTATTCCATCAGAACGTATACCTTCATCTTATCAAAAAACAAAGGATACTACATAGTACCTAAATTTCTTCAAAAAAAATTTAATTTCTTTACATATCTCTTGCAAAACGGGACATCATAATTAGTGAAGAAGGAACACATTGAAAAAGCAACCACCAAATTGATGAATACAGCCTAGCGAAATCATCATGAAATGGGGTGTCCATAATGGACAAAGAAAATTTACACGAAACCAGATAATTTGTTTAATTTTAGAAACGGGGTGTCTCGAGGAGAGTATATACTGTTTTATAAAATAAACAAGTTCATTTTATAAAGGATTATCATTTCATTGTAAATGGGGTGTCTAAGGCAGAATACGAGCCGAATTGTCACATATTTCCTAAATAAATGAGGTGTCTGCGAACGGTAGATTATTATGAAATGCTTTTTCAATCCCTCTTCAGAAAACAGGAAGCTGAGTCAGCTTCCTGTTTTTCGTATTTGTTCTCCTATGTAAGTATGGTAAAATACGGCTAAGACCTACTTGAAAGGATGAGGACAATGAATCACACAGCGGATAATTGTATTTTTTGTAAAATTATTGAAGGACAAATCCCTTGCTCAAAAGTATATGAAGATGAACATGTGCTTGCATTTTTAGATATTAGCCAAGTGACAAAAGGTCATACACTTGTCATTCCAAAGGTACATAAACAAGACATTTTTGCCTTAACGCCAGAAATCGCATCACATATTTTTTCTGTCGTTCCAAAAATCACAAATGCGATTAAATCTGAATTTAACCCAGTCGGCTTTAATCTTCTAAATAACAACGGTGAAAAAGCTGGACAAACTGTATTCCACTTCCACCTTCATTTAATTCCACGCTACGGTGAAAACGATGGTTTTGGCGCTGTTTGGAAGTCAAACCAAAATGAATATACGACAGAAAATTTACAAAACATCGCAAGTACCATTGCAAATAGTGTAAAATAAGGATAGAACACGCTTTATAAAATGGACTATAGTAGCATATAAAACAAGATTGTACATAACAAGCCTACTCCTCCAAAAGAGATATACTGCTTGGCTTGTTTCTTAACCCAAAATGCTGGAGGATACGATCTTTTTTGTTTTATAAATAACAGTAAATGCATAGCACGTACAAGAAAGAAAAGACTTACGATAAAACAAATAGTTGTCACGAGTTTCACTTTTCTCCCCCCTTGTCTTAAGCATATGCACCGTTTTGTACATCATGAATATGAACAAAAAAATAAGGAGGTTTCCTTTTATGTCAAAAGCTAAATCCTTTGTAACAGGCTTAATTTGCGGCGGAGCTGTCGCTGGACTAGCCGTTCTTTTTTCTACTCCTTCTTCAGGTAAAGTTATGCGCAATAAACTAAAGGAAAAAGGAAATGATGTAAAAAAGACGTTTTCAGATATTGCAGCTGATACAAAATTATTAAAACGTCAAATTGTTGAAACAGCTTCAGAAGGTAAAGAAGTTTTTCAAGAATTGAAAGTTGATATGCAGGACACACTTTCCACATGGAAACAAGATATTTCTCAAAACAAACGTCATATTGAACAAGAGATTTTAGACATTCAAAAATCAATTGAAAAACTACAACAAACAGTTCCAGAAAAAGCATAAATGATGTTCCATTCTTAGTTTTTGCATATAACAAATATTTTTTATAAATATTTCTCCTAACACGACATATCACATAGATATGTCGTGTTTTTATGCATTTACAATATATGTTATCCTCTACTACGTGAAGATAACACTTATAGTTGTGACATCTAAAACGCTTCCACAGTTATGCATGATTTGTACAAAATTATAATTTTTCCGAAAAATTTTCACAATTCTCACAAAAAGACTTTATTAATTTTTATTTTACTGGCATAATAGATACTAATGAATAAGAATGTAAAAGTGGGTGAGTATATGAAAAGTGGAGAAAAAGAGTATTCGGTCAAAGAAGCAATGATTTTTAGCCAACGCATTGCTCAATTATCGAAGGCATTATGGAAATGTGTAGAGAAAGATTGGCAACAGTGGATCAAACCGTATGATTTAAACATTAACGAACACCATATTTTATCTATTGCCTATCATTTAAAAGGGGCTTCTATTTCTGAGATTGCAAAGTTTGGTGTGATGCACGTATCCACCGCATTTAACTTCTCTAAAAAGCTTGAAGAGCGTGGCTATCTTGTATTCTCAAAAAAAGAGGATGATAAGCGAAATACGTATATTGAAATTACAGAAAAAGGGGAAAAATTGCTGCTGCAATTAATGGAGGAGTATGACCCTGAAAACAATTCTGTCTTTAACGGAGCTCTTGCTCTTCGCAATTTTTATGGTAAGTTCCCAGAAAATATCGAATTGATCGCGATTTTAAGAAATATTTACGGACAAGATTTTATCGATATTTTTGAGAAATCATTAGAAAATATTGAGGAAAACTTTACAGAACACGATCAAAAATTAGTTAAAAAATAATACCGGTTATTTTTTCGCTTTCATACTTAAAAATTCTTGCATAATTGGCTGAAATAAGCCTTGTCTATGTAGCGCTTCCGCAGTCTCGTTTACTTCGAGCTGATGTGGAAGCGCTTTTTCAAATTGCTCCAAAAGAGCATCAAACAAAAGTAAACCTTCTTGTTTCTCTGCTATGTATTGTTCGTTCAATTGTTCACAAAGATTTAGTATACGTTCAATATCCTTTTTACGTGCTTTTTTCTTTATAATTAAAGAATAAAATGGACACTTATCTTCATCGATCATTTGAAAAAGTAATTCTACATAATATTCAGCTTGCTCTAGTCGCTTTACAACGTCCATTTTCACCCTCACTTTCTAACCCAATGTCTTCTATTTCTGAATTTTATAACACGAACAAAATATCGTATGATACAATATATAAAAGTATATGTATTTTGGCCAAAAGGAGGTATCTCCTCGTGACTCTTATAGAAATTGTTTTTGTCACATTCGCACTTATTGTTCTATTCTACACGAATTTCCTGACGCATACACTGTGCGTGCGAAAACAACTATCCGAAAACCGTCAAACGAACGCTTTTCGGGTGATTAATGTATGTATTACGATTCTATTAATTTCTAGTTATATAGAAATTATATTTCATGGAAAGTGAGGAAGGAAAGCCCCTTCCTCACTTTTTTCCTCTATAAGCAAATTATACCTATAATAACTAATAAAATAAACAGTACAAGCAATAAAATAATAAGTGATGCATTCATTCGCCCACCCCTCCCCTTCCTTTATATGCACATTCGCCCAATATGGTACCCTCTACATAATCTGACAATCACGATAAACAAATGGAGAATTTTTCTTTATCAATAGGAAAAGACGTCGAAATATGATATATTAAATTTTGTACATATTGCTTATACTATAGAATAAATTGACTTTCAGCTAAATTTCATCCTTAGCCTCGGTAAGCCCTGTTAAGCAGACTTTTCACTCTATAAGAAAGCAAAACTGATGAGACTTAATCGGGCTCTTATGAACAAACATAACCTCACATGAGGCAACCGTTCATTTGTGCGGGATGAATTAAAAATACATAATAGTAGGAGTGTTTATTGAATGAAGAAAGCTATGCTTGCCTTAGCAGCAACAAGTTTGCTTGCCTTATCAGCATGTGGATCATCTGATAAAGTCGTTACCTCTAAAGCTGGTGACATTTCAAAAGAAGAATTTTACAACAAAATGAAAGACAGAGTTGGTAAACAAATGTTACGTGGTATGGTACTAGAACAAGTACTTGTTAAAAACCATAAAGTCGATGATAAAGAAGTCGACAAAAAATACGACGAATACAAAAAGCAACTTGGCGATCAATTTGACGCTGCTCTAAAACAACAAGGCTTTACAGAGAAATCATTCAAAGAGAGCGTTCGTGCTGAATTAGCAATGACAAAAGCAATTGAAAGCACAATTACTGAAAAAGAATTAAAAGAAAATTACAAGCCTGAAATTAAGGCAAGCCACATTCTTGTAAAAGATGAAGCAACTGCGAAAAAAGTAAAAGAAGAACTTAATCAAGGTAAATCTTTTGAAGAGTTAGCAAAACAATACTCTGAAGACCCAGGATCAAAAGAAAAAGGCGGAGATCTTGGCTATTTCGGACCTGGTAAAATGGTAAAACCATTCGAAGATGCTGCATATAAAATGAAAAAAGATGAGGTAAGTGAACCTGTTAAATCAGACTTCGGTTACCACATCATTAAAGTAACAGACATTAAAAAACAAGAGAAATCATTTGAAGATTCAAAAGCTGACATCAAAAAACAACTTGTTGCGAAAAAGATGCAAGATGGCGAATTCATGATGAAACTTCAAGAAGACGAACTTAAAAAGGCTGATGTGAAAGTCCAAGATAAAGATTTAAAAGATACTTTCGAAACGCCAAAAGCTGAAAAAGAAGAAAAAGAAAAAAAATAATGTAATAAAAAAAAGCTGTCAGGGAAACCTGACAGCTCTTTTTATGGAATGGAACTAAAAAAGCATCTAGCAAATAGCTAGATGCAGATAAAAACACAAGAGAAGATAAAAAATCTTCCCTTAACCCGTATGCTATTATAACAAAAAAACATGAAAAAGCATAAAAAATATTATTTTTTATTTTTCAAACCTTACTAATGTTTTTTCAGGAATAAAGCCATTGTGTTGAGGCGTTAGCTCACCTTCCCCCTCTTCCTACGTTCTCCGAATCATTCATGCTTCCATTTCTTCATATCAAATGAACCTTACCTATTATTTCGCCTAGCTAAAAAAGTGCCTTAGGAGAACTTTCCTATTGTCATTAGAGGAAGCTGAAATAAGAATTTATTCAGCTAGATTTTTTCTATTTTGTAAGGAATGGATTTAAATCTTAACGGTTTATACTATTTGCTCTTATCGTCAATACGAGTATATTAATCATTTATATTTGGAAAATGTAAATGATGCAAGAGAAAAAGAGTTGTTCCATCGAACAACTCTTTTTCTTTCTATTCTACGTATAAACGATTACGCTAACGCTGCTGCTTGCTCCTGCTGATCTACAGGGACTACAGCGTCCGTTAATGCTTTCTCTAATTCAGCTGTGTATTTCATTTGTTCTTCTTTACTCCAGCCTAATTTTGCCGCCATATATGCAATTACTGCTTCTTTCCACTCATATACCCAGTGAATATTGAAGAATACAGCTCCTCTGCGGCGTACGAAGAAGTCAACAGGTTTTGCTGTCATTTCATAGTCCATTGCGTATACAAGCGGTACAAGCACGTCTAACGGCATGTTATATTCTTTTGCATCTGCTTTCAATCCTTTTGCTAAGCTAAAGAGAACATCAACGTTAGAACCATAGAATTTCGCGAATTCTTCTGCCTGCTGCGTTGTTAAACCATATTTTGTTCCTTCCCCAGCCTTTTTCGTAATAAATGTTGGGAACCCACTAGAGCCACCTACATGCCCACCAGAGATCGGCATATGCTTTGTTTCACTCTTCGGATAAGAACCGTGGCCTTCTTTTTGTAATAGAGACGTTACATAGTCTACTACCATCTCTGCCATTTTGCGGTATCCTGTTAACTTACCACCAGCGATTGTAATTAAACCAGATTCTGAAGTCCAAATTTCATCTTTACGAGAAATTTCAGATGCGCTCTTACCTTCTTCATAAATTAATGGACGAACACCAGCCCAGCTTGATTCAATATCTTTTTCTGTAATTTTCACGCTTGGGAACATATAGTTGATTGCATTAATGATATATGTGCGATCTTCTGTTGTCATTTGTGGTACTGCTGCGTCTTTATCATAGAATGTATCAGTTGTACCTACATATGTTTTCCCGCCACGCGGAATTGCAAAGACCATACGTTTGTCTGGTGTATCAAAATAGATCGCCTGCCCTAGCGGGAAACGTTTTTGATCGATAACTAAGTGAACACCTTTAGATAATTGCAGTACTTTTCCTTTTTTCGAATTATCTTTTTCACGTAATGTATCTACCCAAGGACCAGCTGCGTTTACAATTTTCTTACCGTACACTTCATATACTTCGCCATCTAATAAGTCGATAACGCGTACACCACATACTTTTCCATCTTTATATAAGAATCCGTCTACTTTTGCATAGTTAACTGCTTTTGCACCGCGCTTGATTGCTTCTTTCATTACTTCAATTGTTAAACGTGCATCATCTGTACGATATTCTACGTAATAGCCGCCGCCCTTTAATCCTTCTTGTTTTACAAGCGGTTCTTTCTTCATTGTTTCTTCACGGCTAAACATTTTTCTACGTTCGCTTCGTTTTACCCCTGCTAGGAAGTCATATACACGAAGACCGATTGATGTACTGAATGAACCGAACGTACCACCTTTATGGAATGGAAGTAACATCCACTCTGGTGTTGTTACATGGGGACCGTTCTCATATACAATCGCACGCTCTTTCCCAACCTCTGCTACCATTTTCACTTCAAGTTGTTTCAAATAACGTAAACCACCGTGTACAAGTTTCGTTGAACGACTTGATGTACCTGCTGCAAAGTCTTGCATTTCGAATACAATTGTTGATAAACCACGTGTTGCTCCATCTAATGCAATACCAGAACCAGTAATCCCTCCACCAATTACGATCACATCTAACTCTTGTTTATTTACTCCGTTTAATACGTCCTTACGTTGTTTACTTGAAAATTCCATGGTAATTCCTCCCTATTATACGAAAAAAGAGACCACAAACTCCGCTATAGAAATCAATCTATAGCGCGTTGTGGTCTCTCCAAATCTCCTACCGAATTATTAACTTATCATCATTATAACACTGCTTATGATTATTTGAAAGCTTTTGTTGCTTCAATTGCTTTTTTCCAGCCAGCATATAGCTCTTCACTTGTTTCCGCTTCCATTGCCGGTGCAAAGCTTCGATCCATATTCCACTGCGCTTTAATTTCGTCTTGGTTTTCCCAATATCCAACCGCAAGACCTGCTAAATATGCTGCACCTAAAGCCGTTGTTTCATTTACTTCTGGACGCTCTACTGGAACATCTAACATATCACTTTGGAACTGCATTAAGAAGTTGTTCTTAACTGCTCCACCGTCAACGCGTAATGTTTTCAGCTTAATACCGGAATCTGCTTCCATTGCGCATAATACATCTTTCGTTTGGTATGCTAATGACTCTAGCGTTGCACGGATAAAGTGCTCTTTCGTTGTACCACGCGTTACGCCAAATACTGCTCCGCGCACTTCACTATCCCAGTATGGTGTTCCAAGTCCTACGAATGCCGGAACAACGTAAACGCCATCTGTTGATTCAACGCGATTGGCGTATTCTTCACTCTCACTTGCATCTTTAAACATACGCATGCCATCACGTAACCACTGGATTGCTGAACCTGCTACGAAAATACTTCCTTCCAATGCATATTCAACTTTACCATTTAAACCCCATGCAATTGTTGTTAATAGACCATGCTCAGACGCAACTGCTTTTTCACCTGTATTCATTAACATGAAGCAACCAGTTCCGTATGTATTTTTCGCCATACCTTCACCGAAGCAAGCTTGTCCAAATAATGCTGCTTGTTGGTCACCAGCTACACCTGCAATCGGTACATTTTGACCGAAGAAATGATAATCAACTGTATGAGCATATACTTCAGATGATGGTCGTACTTCTGGAAGCATGCTCTTTGGCACTGTTAACATGTCTAACAGTTCCTCATCCCACTCTAGGTTATGAATATTAAACATCAATGTACGTGATGCGTTTGAATAGTCTGTTACGTGCGCTTTACCACCAGACAATTTCCATACAAGCCATGTATCAATTGTACCGAATAATAATTCGCCGCGTTCTGCTCTTTCTCTTGCACCTTCAACGTTATCTAAAATCCATTTTACTTTCGTACCAGAGAAATATGCATCAATTAAAAGACCTGTTTTTTCGCGAACCATGTCGTTGTAGCCTTTTTCTTTTAACTCATCACAAATTTCTGCTGTTTGGCGTGATTGCCATACGATTGCATTATAAACTGGTTTACCCGTTTCTTTATCCCATACAACCGTTGTTTCACGTTGGTTTGTAATCCCAATGCCCGCGATTTGCTCTGGTTTTACATCTGCTTCACTTAAGCAAGTTGCAATAACCGCTAAAATAGATCCCCAAATTTCGTGCGCGTTATGTTCTACCCAGCCTGGCTTTGGAAAATGTTGTGTAAACTCTTTTTGAGCTGAATGAACAATTTTTCCTTCCTTATCAAAAAGAATTGCGCGTGAACTTGTTGTTCCTTGGTCTAATGAAAGAATATATTTTTTCATACTCGGTTCCCCCTTATGCTACTTTTCTACTATTTGTATTGTTTTCGCTCTTTTTGCTTGTCATATAAGAGATTGCTAGTACAATCACAGTTGCAATTATCACATAAATAAGTGCTGCATTTTGTTTTCCTTCAAATACAACTTGATGGAATAAACCTGCAAGTGATCCACCTAAGATTGGTCCCACAACCGGAATCCATGCATACTTCCAATTTGATCCGCCTTTTCCTGGGATCGGAAGGAAGAAGTGTGCAATACGAGGTCCTAAATCACGAGCTGGGTTAATTGCATAACCTGTTGTTCCACCTAATGATAAACCGATACTTACAATTAAGAAACCTACGATAAATGGGTTTAAACCATCCGCAAATTTATTTGCTCCAATTGCTAATATACCAAATACTAAAACGAATGTTCCAATCATTTCACTTAAAAGGTTTGCAAATGTGTTCGGAATTGCTGGTCCTGTTGCAAAAACACCTAACTTTGTACCTGGGTCTTCTGTTTCTTTCCAATGAGGTAAGTAATGTAAATATACGATAATTGCACCGATGATTGCCCCAATCATTTGCGCTGCTATATAACCTGGTACATCATTCCATGGAAGCGCTCCCTTAAAAGCAAGCCCAATTGTTACTGCCGGGTTTAAATGTGCCCCGCTAATTGATCCTACTGCATATGCTGCGATGGCAACCGCTAAGCCCCATCCCATCGTAATAACAATCCATCCTGAATCCTTAGCAAATGACTTCTTTAAACTTACACCAGCACAAACGCCGCCACCAAGTAAGATTAACAACGCTGTCCCTATTAACTCCCCTAAATATGCTGACATAAAATCCCCCCATAATCAATTTAAACGCTTTCAATGTGATAGAGGTAAAATGAATGAACATTCATTTTTTCCCAAAGAAAAAGATCCACACCTGGCACGCTTCTATATAAAAATATAGAAACAATGAAATGTGGATCTCTTTTTTCTCCGTCACGTTTATTAACTTGTCTATAATGTTAACCGCAAATGAAAGCGGTGTCAACAAATTTTTTCACATTTTCGACACTATTTTTGGAAATGTTTCCATAGTTCTTTTTTCGATGTTGTAATCGCTGTTGCACCAGCTGCTAACGCTCTTTCTACATCATCAACCGTACGAATAAAGCCGCCTGCTAAAATCGGTACGCCCGTCCGTTCTTTCATCTCGGCAATCACACCTGTTAAAGCGCCTGGAAGCACTTCAATATAATCTGGTTTTGTCTTCTCTAACAGATTACAACTTTTCTCCATTGCACTCGAATCAATTAAAAAGATACGCTGAATCGCGACAACACCCTTTTGCTTCGCCTTCATAATCACACTTGCCTTTGTCGACAATAGTCCATATGGCTTATACTCTTGGCATAAAAACTCCGTCGCATGGCCATCGCTTTGCAACCCGTGAATTAAATCGACATGTAAAAATACCTTTTTACCATGCTGCTTCGCAAGTTTCACAACACTCTTCAATTGACCGATATGAATGTCTAAAATAACAATATACTCATAATAACTATGTAATAATTTTTCTAAATCTTTTATTTGCCGAACAGCTGGCAAAATCTTTTGCTCATGAAATTCCATTCAAAAAGTCCCCTTCTTTACATCATCCTATTCTTTATAGTACACAAATTAAGGAAAAAGAAAAGCTAGTAGAAGAATTTTTTATCCTACTTTCTTGTTACGTCGTGTCGAGCGGTCGATATCATAAAAAAAAGGTGAATAACCGACTCGTTATTCACCACTTACTCTCATTACAGCAACACAGAATCCTTATCACTCTCTTGATTACGTCGCTCGCGCTCTTCCTCTAAACGCTTCATATATACTTCGCCTTCTTTTTCAATAAACTCATTATCCATCTCTTGCTCTTTTTTTGAAGTATATAAAACCATGTAGCCACTTACGACAATCCCGATAATAACAAGATAAACCCACCATGGTAAAGTTTCCAATTGATTTCCTTCCTTTCCTAAGACAAGCCTTGTTAGTTTCACTGTATGAGAGGAAGGACAAGATTATGACTCTTTTCCATACATTCTTTTTCACATCATAAAAGCAGTACCCCTTAAGAGTACTGCTTCTAGTTTTATCTTATTCTATCGATGAATCCAAACTGCACCTGCAGACTTGTCTTCAGCTTGGCCTACTACTTCAAACTTTAAGCCTAGTTTCGGTAATTTACGTCCTGCATCTGGAATGATACTGTTGATGTACTGCTTAGAATCATCAAATTTCGCAACGCCTGGTAATCCTTTATAGTCAAAGATTCCGCGAGTTGGTGAATCTACTCTCCATGCTGGCGTTTGATCAAATGAGAATGCCGCATCGGCAATTTGATAACGCGTACTGCTCTTCACAGTCGGTTGTCCATTTAATGTACCTACGATTGCCTCTGGATGAGAATCTACTACACCTAGGAATCCTTCACCTGGATGAACGCCTACCCAGTTATCTGTAAAGCTTTGATCTGCGTACCATACAACCATTCCTGTATTAAATACTGGACCACGCGCATATTTTAATGCTTGGTCAGAACCAGCATAATTTCTCCACTCTACATAGTAGTTATGTTTTTTCTGTTCAAATCCATCAGATACAGTAAATCCTTTTAACGTCATTGCTGGTTGACCTTCAGCATCATCAGAGAAAACAACTTTGCCATCTACAGTTAACGCTGGATTATCTAACGCAAATCCTTTATAAGCTACTGCGATATCTGTTAAATATTCAAACTGTAGTTTTACTTTTTTCCCTTTGAATTGGCTTAAATCGTATGATTTATCAACCCACTTACCATCAGTTGTATCCATACCGCCTTTTACATCATTTTCTCCCATTCTATCAATACGTGTCTTCGTTCCATCTTCTGCAATAGCGTACACGTCAAGGAAATCATACTTCGCTTCAAGCTCATAGAATGCCTTATAATCAAACTTAGCATTCGCTGCATTTGTTAAATCAAATACTGGTGTCTCAAGTGTTGTATGCATGTCATTTCCTTTTGTACTGTAATAAAACTTCTTACCAAATGCCGCTTCAATATTTTTAATATTTTTGTCCGGTAAGTTAACACGAACAATTCCTGGTCGTTTTGACTTTGTAACACTTTGATCGATATATGTTGCAGCGCCAATGCCGTTGCGAAGTTTATCGTAATCTACTTCTAAAATATTCGCCCAGTTTCCGCCCATATTCTTTTGGAAAAACTCTTTATTTTGTGGTGACAAGCTCGTTGGCTCTGTTCCTGCAATTTTTCCAGCCCAGCTGCCTCCGCTCATAATAGACCATGACTCAACAGGTTCACCTTGTCCTGTATACTTTGTGTCATACTCATCTGGTAAACCTAAATCATGACCGTACTCATGCGCAAACACACCAACCGCTCCATCTTCAGGTTCGATTGTATAATCGTATGCAGCCATCTTTCCGCCCCAATTCGGAACAGAAGCTTGTGTGCCATCAATTGCATATGGTTTTGATCCAAGTTTTGAACGGTGAGACCAAATTGCATCATCTTTCAATTTACCGCCGCCAGCTTCTTGTCCTACACCCGCATGAACAACCATTAAATGATCAATAATGCCGTCTGGCTCATTTTTATTTCCGTCACCATCTTGATCGTACTGATCAAATTGGTCAAAATCAGCCAAGTTAATTCCTTTTGCTACTGCTGCTTTTAATGCTTCCTTCACAAAGTCACGTGGTCCTAAAGGTCCTTTATTATCATGACCAGTACCAGCATCTGAACCGTAATCGGAAGCTTTCCCTGGAACAGTTAGCCATTCCGTTACAGTTCCATCAACTGTGTAGCTACCACCAGATTGTTCTTCATAATATTGTTTAAATGTGTTAATCTTCGATCCATCAAATAACGTAAATGGCTCATCACCAAATAACATTTTTTGATAATGCTCACGATCAAAGTCTTTAGAATACATATATCCTGGCGCTTGATCAATATTATTATGTTTAAAATCACTAAACTCCGCGAGTAAAACAAGCACTTTATCTGTTCGAACAGCACCGTTATATCCTTCTTGCTTCGCTGGTGCAGTCGGAACTTTTCCATTTAACTTACCAGGGGTAAATCCAGATGCTTGTCCAGCTACTGTTCCTTCAGCCGGTTTATCTGCTTGTTCCTTTTCTTGCATCTTTGCATCTTTTACTTTTTTCATAAAATCAGATGCTTCTTGCGTCAAACTATCTCCAGGAACAATCTCTTTCCCAGGGTTTTCCCCTTTCTTTTTCTCAACATACTTTTCAACAGCCTTTGATGTCTCAGCTTGTGATGCAGATTTATCAATAACGCCTCGTTCTTTTAACGCTTCTGCTAAACGTTCCTCTGGTATTAAATGTTCATCGATTGGTAGAGATGATGATGGCGTTTCAGCATATGCAGATTGCCCCCCAAATGCAAAAGTACTGCTTAATACTGCCGCTGTTGCTAATACTGATAAAGGTTTTCTCTTCCCATTGTTTTTCAATGTACTTCCTCCCCATGTTTGCAAATTATCTGTTTTTTTTGCCAATAACAATATAATATTCGTATTATGACGAATATTCAATATTTTTCAACAAATAAAATGTTGAGAAATATTTTTTTATGCAGGATGAAACACATAAGACAGCAAAACAAAAAGGTTCTGCCCTAAATAGCAGAACCTTCGTTCGAATCATCTTCTTAAGAAAGAAGAAACGGGTTTATAATTAAAAAATTCTATTGGTAGATACAGCATGCTTTTCAAAAAAAGCTTGGACATATTTCATAAACTCTTCCGGCTCTTGACGAAACGGAGCATGATACCCTTTTTCAATCATATGGAATGTACTATTTTTCAATAGTTGATGATAAGTTTCACCATTTTTCCATGAAACACTTTTATCATTTCTGCCCCAAATAATTAAGGTTGGCACCTTGATTTCATTCGCATCCATCGCAATGCGGCGCTCTCTCATTTTCGTCAATTCACTATAATGCTCTTTATCATCTCTTCTATTTTTCACCGCATTTTTATCATAATCCGTAATGGTAGATACCGTATTTACATCAACCGATAAATTCGGCTTTTGAAAACCTTCTTTTTGCTGGAAGGATTCTATTCCTGTCGAGTCCGCTAAAATAAGGTGCGTAATCGCTTCAGGATATAAATACGTCAAATTAAGAGAAATCTCTCCTCCCATGGAATGACCGAGAACAGCGAACTTATCGTAGCCTAATTTTTTCATTAACTTATAATATAAATTTGCTTGTGCTGGAAATGAATACTGAAAATCCACCGGCTTAGAAGAACGACCAAATCCTAAAATATCAACCGCAATGATCGTATGATCTTTCGCTAATCCTGGATAAATATCACCAAATCCATCAGAAGAACCACCAAAGCCATGAAGCATAAGCAGCGGCGAGTTTCCTTCACCAATTTGTTTAAAATATATCGTTTGTCCATCAATTTCCGCCATCTTTTCTTCTGTGTTCAGTCTTGTTACCATTGTATCCTTTACTTCCTGTACCTTCGCTGTAGGCTTTTCCACAACGTTACAAACCACTAATAATACAAGTGCAAGACCACTAATTATATAGAACTTTAATTGTTTCAAGTTAACTGTCTCCTTTCTATTGCTGTGAATCAAGAACGAATACACTTAAAATAAGCTTTTACATTTTGTACGTATTTTATAGCCACTATAGTTGTAACAAATCAGGTTACAACTATAGTAAAAAAATATGCTTTCTCTCTAAATAGGAATGCATTGGAATATTTCTTGATTACCTTTATACTATTCAACTCACCTGTAATTATTTTAGTTACAAATAAAAAGTAAGTCAATTCTTTTCAGAGAAATTTATATTCCTTTTACTCTACTAAAAGCTTGAAATGATTCTATTTATCTCTTACGTCTGTATCTTCCCTAATAAATTCTAATATTTCTCCATTAGGTTTAATTTTCACACCTGTCAAATACCCTAAATAAGCAGCACCTGTATCTATATTCCATGTATTACTTTCAATGTCATAATGCGGATTTTCGCAAGGTGTGTGTCCTATAATTTGCAATTTATTAATATTCTTTAACGGACTGCGATTCCATAAAACGCCATACTCATCTTCCTCTATGAATGGATTTTCTGATTGTTTGGAAATTCCTGCGTGACTTAGAAACAGGTGTTCATTTTCCCAATATAGCGGAAGATTTCTAAACCATCTAACATCATTCATATAATCTCTATTCATTTTTCTGTATTGATTCAGTGTCTCTTCCCCACACTGTCTTAGCCAATTGTTATTCGGTGGATTATCAAAATGACTAATTATTTCAAACTCATGATTCCCCTTTAAAAATTTGACTTGACTAGGAAAATCAGCACTTAATTGTATTGCAAATTGGGCCATTTGAGGTGAGTTTTTTCCTCTATCAATTAAATCACCTAATTGGAAAACCATTTCATTCTCTTTATCCCAATATTTATTGAGCAAATTCTTAAATGTATAATAACACCCATGGACATCGCCTATAATAAAATAATTCATAGGGTACAGACTCCTCCTTATTTTAAATGAAAACGTTTATCCCTCTTTAACTAACTTACCCCTCTAGTGAAATTAGGGCAAGACATACATCCTCATTTTAATAAAGGGAATCTTTAATCAGTAGGGTTTTCTTCATCCT
>Ga0209025_1000448_pt1 | contig 80629 bp, 86 predicted proteins | sample AraplaMF_Col_mLB_FD_184256 | JGI IMG/M metagenome (GOLD analysis project Ga0209025, IMG submission 184256) | Arabidopsis root microbial communities from the University of North Carolina, USA - plate scrape MF_Col_mLB (SPAdes) (version 2) | ecosystem: Host-associated > Plants > Roots > Endosphere... | reverse complement strand
AAGCAATGGAACATACTATCTAATGGTAACAAGTTAAAGGTAGGATATTTAATCGATTATATGAAATATGGTAATGGAGAGAATGGGACTGATACTATAGCATGGAATCTATCAAGAGTTCAGTAATCGGTAACAGTTCTGTTGCTAAGTTTGAAAAGAGAACCGGAAATGAATTGAATCCGTAAAGTTAGATACAATAATTTAGGTTACTAATAAGGAATGAGTTCGATGTTGAATCGGACTCATTCCTTTTAATTTATATAATTTAGTAACTACTATTTTAAATACTTATCTAGTCATATAAGTAATCAAATGTTAAGATTACTATCTGTATTACAAAATTTATTTTCTGAATTTTCATTGGATAATAGAAACAATAAATTTTGCATTATTGGTGAAAAAGAAGTGAGGATAGTATATGAAGAAAAGAATTTTAATCGTAGAAGATGAAGAAAATATTCGAGAAGTATGCAAACGGTATTTAGAAAGAGAAGAATATGAAGTTTATACCGCTGTAAATGGTAAAGAAGGTTGGGATTTATTTCTTACACATCAACCAGATTTAATTATATTAGATTTGATGATGCCAAAAAAAGATGGATGGGAATTATGCGAGGAAATTCGTCAACAGTCAAATGTCCCTATTATTATGTTAACTGCTAAGGGAGAGGAAAGGGATCGAATTTTAGGCTTAACAATGGGGGCAGATGATTATTTAACAAAGCCATTTTCCCCTCGTGAATTAGTATTAAGGGTTCAAATTATACTAAGAAGAGGAAGCCATGTACCAATACAAGCGAAAGAATCTCTATTGGAAGTGATAGAGTTTCCAGATTTAAAAATATATCCAAAGACAAGATATGTACTTGTTTGTGATAAGGAAGTGGAGTTAACGGTGAAAGAGTTTGAGGTACTTTATCTCATGGCAAAGCATCCAAAACAAGTATTTTCTCGCTCGCAGCTTCTTGAATTAATTTGGGATTTTGGACATGAAGGAGCATCAAACACAGTTACCGTGTTAGTGAGTCGTTTACGTGAAAAGCTCGAAAAGCATACGATAAAGAATCGTTGGATTCATACGGTTTGGGGTATAGGATATCGCTTTGAGCCAAATGGAGGAAATGAAACATGAGATTACGTATTCAATTGTTACTCATGAATCTATTAAGTACTAGTATTATGGTAATTGCTATATGGTATAGTGAGACGAAAATGTTACTTGAACCGGAACAAACGCGGTTATTAACAGTAATTGCATTTGTGGCATTCATTATTTCAACGTTTATTTATTGGTTAATGACACGTCCTATCATGAAATCTATACAAAATTTAATAAAATTGACGAAACAATTTAGTGATAGACACTTTGAAACGATGTATATAATTGGGCAAGAACCACGTGAGTTTAAAGAATTGGCAACAGCTTTTCAACAGATGGCAAAAAAATTAGAAGAAGGGTTTACTAAGTTAGAGGAACAGGAAAACTCTCGTAAGGAGCTAATTACCAATATCTCACACGACTTACGAACACCTATGGCGAGCATGCAAATGATGATAGAAGCATTACAAGATAACCTGATTGAAGATCCTGAAATAAAAAAGCAATACTTGGCAACGGTTTTAAAAGAAATAGAAAGATTAAATGGATTAATTAACGACTTATTTGATCTTTCAAAGTTAGAGTTTGAGCAAGTAGATTTTCACCCAAGTTTCACACATTTAGATAAAGTTCTATTAGATGTATTAGAGTCACATTCTGTCTTATTAGGAGACAAACAAATCCATGTGCAATTGGATGTCCCTGATACATTACCTCGACTTTTGATTATGCCTTGCAAAATTGAAAGGGTCATAGGTAATTTATTACATAATGCAATTCGATATTCTCCTATCTCTGGAACAATTGAATTGACTGTAGTGGAAAATAAATCAACTCAACAGGTCCAATTCACTATGCGGGATGAAGGAATGGGAATTTCTCCAAATGATCAATTACGTGTATTTGAACGTTTTTTTAGAACAGATCGATCAAGAAGTTCACAATCTGGAGGTTCCGGACTTGGATTAGCTATTGCAAAATCATTAATTGAAATGCACAAAGGGGAAATTGGTGTAAGGAATCGCGCAGATGGTAAGCAGGGAAGTGAATTTTGGTTCACTCTTCCCATCACATCAGTAAAAAATAAGATGGCTGAAAGACTTTTGTAACATTTACGTTAGAAAAATGAAAGACCTTCTTGTTAACATACTACTACACAGTATGTTACAGGAGGTTTTTTACTTTATGAAAAGAAAATATGTATGGCTTATAGGTGGTTTAATAATTGTATTGGGGATTTTATGGTCATTGTTCCGACCAGAGAAATTATTTATTGATAAGCACGTAAATGAATCATTGCCACAAGCAGAGATACAATCAACTGAAGTAAGGCAACAAAGTGATCGAGTAATAAGGGAAGGTCAGTTTCAAAACGGTGTCCATGAAACAACTGGAACGGCAAAAATTCACCAATTAGCGGATGGAAAACGTGTTTTACGACTTTCTAATTTTGCAACATCAAATGGGCCAGATGTACGAGTTGTATTAGTTCCTACAAATCGTTTGAAAAATAATGAAGACGTAAAAAACTATCAGTATATTGAATTAGGAAAATTAAAGGGAAATAAAGGAGACCAAAACTACGAAATTCCTGAAGGGATAGATGTAAATGAATATGGTTCGGTTTCTGTTTGGTGTAAAAGATTTAATGAAAACTTTGGTGCGGCTTATTTTAATAATTAAATATGAACTTAAAATTTCCTCTTACAGACGAAATTCATATGGGTTATGGTAAAAGCTGCAGCGGACTTAGTTGCTAAGAAGGGCACTCATAAGAGTGTCTTTTTCATATTTCTCAATTTTTGTATATTTTAGTGCAATTGGACGTTTACGAAGAGATTTTATTCGTGCATAAATAATTTTAAGAGTATGCCAGGAAATCTTTGATTTATCAAGAAAAATTAAATTTAAAATGTATTATATACAGAAGCTACTTGAGGGGTGTTAAGATGCTAAATTTCTCATTTTGGGGTAGTTGCTTTTCATAGCTATATGACTATGTATCGGTACCCCATAAGAAAAAGGCAGGAACATATCAAATATGTTCCTGCCTTTTTCTTAAGTTTAACATGTATAACCTAAATATAAATGTATTGCGGCCTTCTTTATTTATTATTTTTCAAACCGCAAATGAACAAACTTCAACATCTTTATTACGTTTACAATTCGCATCATAATACGTGTACTACCATCCCAATCTTTATTTGTAGGTATACCTTTAAAGAAAGGGGAGCAACTTAATACTTTTATGGAAGAAGACCATTTTTCTATTGATTTTGGATTGTTTACATAAAAATACATCATCGCGCCGTTATTACCAGATTTTTTTACGGTTGCATTCGAAAGGTTCAGTGCGAATTTTGATTCAGCATCAAAATATAGCTCTCCTCCAGGAAAACGTTTTGACATAGCAACTATGATCTCTTTTAAATCTTCTTCTTTAAAGTAATAAAATACACCTGCTGATATAAAAAGAATACCGTCGTTTGGATCATATCTTATATCGTCAAACCAAGAAGTATCAAAAAATGATTTAGTGATGCTAATATTCCTAGGTGTATCTTCAATTAAAGTCTTGCGAAAAGAGATTGCATCGGGTAAATCAAGGTTATACCAATGTATTGTACCGTTATCAATTCTTGAAAAAGTAGTATCTAGTCCTGAACCGATATTTACTATAGTGGCGTTCGGGTGTTTTGCTATAAATTGTTTTATCGTATCATCAATTTTTCGTGCACGGGTAATGTATGTGATACATCCGTATTCGCCAAATGTATTTGCTATTGTTGAGAAGTCAAAATCGCATTCTTTAATTATTCGAATAGCCTCTGTATCATCTAAAATATCCTTATTTTTCTCACTGCCATATGCTCGTCCCCATAGGGGAATAAGCATCGTACCTTGTACTGATTGTAAATCTAACTCTTTAACCATGAAACATCCTCCGTTGCATAATAAAACAATATATTTAGTCGTTATGTAACATTTTTGAGAGCATTGTATTTGTTTTATATAGTCCGTAAGTTAAATCCCGCCTATCTTCTTCAGATAACTTTTCGAGGTTTACTGTGAAATTTTTATAAATTTGTTTCCATCTCTCATAATGTACCTTTTCAGCCTTTTCTGTCAGAGAAATTAATACAGCTCTTTTGTCTACCGTATCTTGTTTTTTTACAATATAGCCGTTTAGTTCTAAATTACGTAAAGTTACACTTAATTGTTGCTTAGGAATGTTTAAATAATTAGCAATCATCTTTGAATTTACAGGTACTTTTTGCTGGGCGAGATACTCCACTACGTGTTGTTCTAAATGTGTAAATTCAGAGGATTTTTCTGATAGAAATTTGAAAGTACCTGACATATTTAATAATAAATTCATGTATTCGTTTAATAATTCTTTATGAGACATTATTTTCGCTTCCTTTTTGGATTTAGTCATTATTTTATTACTAATTTAGCTATAAATCAAATGTTTAAACTTATTATAGTAAATTAATATTTACTAATTTGTTATTTTGAAATTATATGAACTAAAGAAGAGGAGGATGAGAAGTGATTTTAGAAAAGACGAATATGGCCAAAAATAAAATATTACTAAATATACGTAACTAATGAATGCAATGTCTTTTTCAGTTATTATGTTGTAAATAATTTTATGATAAAATTTTTTACATAATGAAATAAAGGGGTAGTATTCTATGGGTTATTTCTCAAACAGTTTATTAGTTTTGTTCGTTCTTATTGTATGTAGCTGCATAATTTTTGGGTGATAATATAGTGGTAGATTTATATAAAAGAAGTGATCTCAGGTGAGGTAACTTCTTTTTATTTTATGTTGAGAAGGAATTCTATTTTTCTTATTGAAGTTTGTTCAAGTTAAGTTGATGATGGTTTAAAAATTTTAATAGAGCAATGTAAAAGAGGATACAAATAAATAGGAGAATAGGGAGGCGTTTATGAAAACTAAAATAAGCTACACAATTGAACATCCAACAAATTTCAATGAATTAGTAGCTTTATATGAATCTTTAGGATGGAATTCTCTAAAATTAACGGTTAATGAATTGGAACAAATGTGTAAACAAAGTTGGTATGTGATATATGCTTTTAAAGAGCAACAATTAATTGGCATGGGGCGTGTTATATCTGATGGTGTAATAACAGGCGTTATTTGTGGTGTATGTGTATTGCCAAAATATCAGTCCATTGGCATTGGAAAAGAAATAGTAGAACGATTAATCCAGCACTGTGAACAAAAAAAGGTTATTCCCCAACTGATGTGTGTGGAAAAATTGCAATCTTACTATGAATCTATAGGGTTTGAGGTATTCTCTGTTGGGATGACAAAACATATTAAAAGATAGTGGCGCTTTATATTTTCAGTTTACTCGTACATATTTTCAAACTTCAGTATAAAGGAGAATTGCTGTATGGAGATTGCTAAAGGGGTAGAAATGTTACAACTTGAATTACAAGAATTTATTATTCATCTAATTCTTTTATGGGATGATGAAATGGCAGTATTAATAGATACTGGCTTCCCTGGACAAATTGAAGATATACAAGTAGAGATGGAGAGAGTTGACGTATCGTTTGATAAATTAAAAGCAGTGATTTTAACGCATCAGGATATAGATCATACAGGTAGTCTTCCAGAGTTGTTGCAGAACTGTGGAAGTAATATTAAAGTTTATGCGCACGAGCTAGATAAGCCGTATATTGAAGGGGATTTACCTTTATTGAAAGGTGGAAATGTGGAGAATCTACCAAAAGGAAAAGTGAGTGATACTGTGATTGATGGACAAGAACTTCCGTATTGCGGTGGCATACTAATTCTCCATACGCCAGGACACACGCCGGGTCATATTAGTTTATATTTGAAACAAAGTAAAACTCTTATCGCTGGGGATTCAATGTATAGTGTAAATGGAATGTTAGGAGGAATTCATGCTCCAACTACTTTGGATGTTCAGGAAGCACAACAGTCTTTGAAGAAGTATTTAAATCTAGATATTGAATCCGTAGTTTGTTACCATGGGGGATTAAGTAAAGGGAATATAAATGCACAAATTCAAAATTTGTAAATAATAATTTTTTGCTAATTGGTGCTAAAGAATAATCTAATTGTAAGTATATAAATAAAACACGTAATTGATAAAAGAGCATGTTTGAGAAAAATTCAAATATGCTCTTTTATTAAAGGAAATCTATTTAATACGAATGACCTAACCCGTTCCAATAAAAAGAAACGATTTCTTGTGCTAATTCATCTATATTTGCAAGAATAGGATTGTGATTTTCATCCTTAAAATTCCCAATTGATAATAAAGATACGAAAGCATGGGCAGCAAATTTAGGATTGCCTTTACTTATTTCTCCAAGTTGCATCGCGTTATGAAGTGCTTTTTCCAACACTTCATACATGTTATCTTCGGCATTTTTTAATTCTTTCAACTGCTCTTCAGATAAAGAGTGTTTTGCATCTTTCATAAAGTTCTTCATGTCAATATCCATCGTTGCGTGTAAGTATACTGTAGCGAAGTCTAACAACCTTTCTTCCAAAGTTTTATTCGTGGAAAGTATTTGATCCATATTCTCTCTTATACGTATCATCATTTGAATCATAGTAGCGGTAAATAAATCAGCTTTTGTAGAATAGTAATAGTAGACGGTTGCTTTCGTAACACCGCATTCTTTCGCGACCTCATCCATAGAAACGACTTGATAATTTTGAGTAAGAAATAATCGAGTTGCAACTTCTAAAATTATTTCTTTTGTAGATTTTGTATTTTTATTTTGACGAGGTCTTCCGAGAGGACGTTGTTTTTGTTCCAAATACATTCGCTCCTGACATTTATTATTGAGATAATTATAACATAATTTTTAATCTTTCTTGATTAATTAACTGACCAGTATATATAATTAATATTGTAGGAAAAAAGGAAGGTGGGTTTTTATGAAAAAGCACCCGTTACATATGTTAGGGAGGATTGTAGCAGGGAAGAATACGCAATGGATAACTTTATCAGTTTGGATCCTTATTACATTAGTACTTTCATTTACGTTGCCACAAGTAAATAGTACGAAAGAACCGAATCCGAAAAATTTACCTGAAACAGCTATGTCACAGCAAGCGGAAGAACTTATGAAAAAAGAGTTTCCTAATAATGCAGGAAATCCGTTGTTAGTAGTATGGCATAGAGATGGTGGATTACAGTCAAAAGACTATAAACTTATACAGGACGTTTATAAAGAGTTAAAAGCTAGCCCTTTAAAAGAACAATCAATGTTACCACCATTTGATACAATTCCAGAGCAAGTATTATCAAAAAGTGCATCAAAAGATGGTACATCATTTGTCACATCGATATTCTTTAATAAATCAGCTGGTACGGATATATTAAAGGGAAATCTTGAAGATGTAAGAAAACTGGTGAATAGTAAGGTGGATGTTGATCCATTTAAACAAAAAATAACGGACTCTGGTTTACATGTTCGATTATCTGGCCCTGTAGGTATTCAAACAGATGCGGTTAGTTTATTTAGTCAAGCTGATGTGAAATTATTAGTCGCTACTGTACTATTAGTATTGGTTTTATTAATTTTACTTTACCGTTCACCAATTTTAGCAATTTTACCTATACTTGTTGTTGGCTTTGCATACGGTATTATTAGTCCTACACTTGGTTTTTTAGCTGATCATGGGTGGATTAAAGTAGATGCCCAAGCGATATCAATCATGACCGTATTATTGTTTGGCGCGGGTACAGACTATTGTCTATTTTTAATTTCAAGATATAGAGAGTACTTGTTAGAAGAAGAAAGTAAATATAAAGCGCTGCAACTTGCGATTAAAGCATCTGGCGGGGCAATTATAATGAGTGCATTAACTGTCGTACTTGGATTAGGAACATTATTACTTGCTCATTACGGCGCCTTTCATCGATTTGCAGTACCATTTAGTGTTGCTGTATTCATAATGGGGGTTGCTGCTTTAACAATTCTTCCTGCATTTTTATTAATTTTCGGCAGAGCTGCATTCTTTCCGTTTATACCAAGAACAACTGCGATGAATGAGGAGTTTGCAAGAAAGAAACAGAAAGTAATAGAAGTTAAAAAATCAAAAGGCTCCTTTAGTAATAAACTTGGAGATATTGTCGTACGAAGACCGTGGACAATAATTATGCTAACTATGTTTGTATTAGGTGGATTAGCTTCATTCGTACCACGTATTCAATACACATATGACCTTTTAGAATCGTTTCCGAAGGATATGCCTTCACGTGAAGGGTTTACGTTAATTAGTGATCATTTTTCAGCTGGAGAACTAGCGCCAGTAAAAGTTGTTGTTAATACGAAAGGAAAAGAGCTTCCTATTAAACAAGAGATAGAGAAATTTTCTTTTGTAAATACAGTGAAAGAGCCAAAAGAGGGAAAAGAAAATAAACAAATACAAATGTATGAAGTTTCTTTAGCGGAAAATCCGTACGCAATTGAAGCGCTAGATCAAATCCCTAAATTGAAAAATAGTGTAGAAAAAGTATTAAAAGATGCGGGGATTAATGATGTTGAAGGTCAATTGTGGATTGGTGGAGAAACAGCGTCACTATATGACACAAAACAAATTACGGAACGTGATGAAGCAGTTATTATTCCAGTAATGATTAGTATAATAGCTTTACTATTACTTGTCTACTTACGATCAATTGTAGCGATGATTTATTTAATAGTAACAGTTGTTTTATCATTCTTCTCTGCATTAGGAGCAGGATGGATATTACTTCACTTTGGTATGGGAGCGCCGGCAATACAAGGGGCGATACCGCTATACGCATTCGTATTTTTAGTTGCTTTAGGTGAAGATTATAATATCTTTATGGTTTCAGAAATATGGAAAAACAGAAAGACACAAAATCACTTGGATGCAGTAAAAAATGGTGTTATACAAACAGGAAGTGTCATTACATCCGCAGGTTTAATTTTAGCAGGAACTTTTGCGGTGTTAGGTACGTTACCAATTCAAGTTTTAGTTCAATTTGGTATTGTGACCGCAATTGGAGTTTTACTTGATACGTTTATCGTAAGACCGTTACTTGTACCGGCAATTACAGTTGTTTTAGGTCGCTTTGCTTTTTGGCCAGGGAAACTTTCAAAAAAGAGTGAAGAAATACAAAAAGTGGATGCATAGTTAAAAAAGCCGAGGATATTTTCCTTGGCTTTTTTCTATGTAGTTCATTAATTTTTTGAAGTCAAATCATCAGTTACAGCGTGATCAGCATCTTCAATGGTTGTTTCGGGCATTCCGTATAAGCCGTTCATTGCTTGTTCTTCGCTAGTTAGATTTGCAGTATTATTATTGTGAATAGATGTAGTGTTTTCGATAACATTTACTTTTTTATTTTCATTTTTATCATGCATGTTTGAATCCTCCAAACGTCATTTGATTTATCCCGCATTAACGGGCAGTAAGACCTCCACCTCAAAATTCGGCAAAAACAAAGAAGGTTAGGTGGGGGATCAACTGCCCCCCACTGATTAAAGTTTCACATTATTAATAGTATGTGGATGGATTGCAAGAAATATGTGAATGGATTTTTGCAAATGTTATATAATTAAATAAAAACGTGAGTATAAATGTAAACTATAAGGAGTGAACAAGTGTGGTGAAAACAAGGAAATTAGCCTTCTAAAATAAAAATGAAATTTTAGGAGGCTAATGAAATGAAGTTTCATGTAATTGACAGAGAAAATTGGAATAGAGAGCAGTATTTTGAACATTATTTAAAATTAAAGTGTTCGTTTAGTATGACAGCGAATGTTGATATTACGATGATGCTAGAGAAAATACATCAAAAGGAAATAAAATTTTATCCGACTTTTATTTATATAATTTCTAGAATGATAAATAAACATAAAGAATTTCGAACATGTTTTAATGATGAAGGAGTTTTAGGGTATTGGGAGGAAATGATACCTAGTTATACAATCTTTCATAAAGGTGATAAATCTTTTTCAAGTATATGGACGGATTATTCTAGTGATTTCCACATTTTCTATAAAAACTATGAAGAGGATATGAAATGTTTTGCTAATGTTCATGGTCTCTTCCCGAAAGAAAATATTCCGCCAAATGTTTATCCGATTTCTGGGATACCTTGGACTAGTTTTACAGGATTTAATTTAAATATTAATAATGATGGTGATTTTCTATTACCAATTATAACTTGCGGAAAATATTTCAATGATGGAAGCAAGGTAATGCTACCTTTTTCATTGCAAGTACATCATGCGGTTTGTGATGGATATCATGCGAGTCGTTTTATAGAGGATTTACAGGAACTAGTTAATACATGTAACGAATGGCTTTAAGTAATATCAAATTTTTAATTATATAAAATTGAAAATGAATAAGCGTAAAATAAAAAGAAGAGAACATGTGTATATTACATGTTCTCTTCTTTTTATTCATTCATACTAAGTAACAGTGGAAAATATAGGTTGATTTGTAGTTTAATAGTAAAGAGAGTGATTGATTTTAATTTTCTTTATTTTATAACTATATAGATTACAAAAGTTATGAGATTGTAACAATGAAGGGGAACACAAAAATGACAATAATATCTATAGAAAAAGCTACAATTTTAGATGCTGAAAAGTTAACAGAAATAATGAAAAGAACATTTGACGAAGAAGCGAAGCGGTGGTTATGCGGCCAATATGATGTAATTGATTATAACATTCAACCGCCAGGATATTCTTCAGTTGAAATGATGAAATATTCAATTGAAGAATTGGATTCTTACAAAGTGATAATGGATGAAAAAATAATCGGGGGAATTATAGTTACGATCTCTGGTAAATCGTACGGAAGAATCGATCGTATTTTTGTAGAGCCTTTTCTTCAAGGAAAAGGAATTGGATCAAGGATTATTAAGTTAATAGAAGAAAAATTTCCGAACATAAGGATTTGGGATCTTGAAACATCTAGTAGACAAGTTAATAATCATCATTTTTATAAAAAAATGGGCTATGAAATCATTTTTAAATCTGAAGATGAGTATTGCTATGTAAAAAGAAAAAATGTAGGTGCAGGTGAAGAGAACCTAATTAAAAATAAAGATATGAAAAATGGTCAATACGAAAACTGTAATTTGGTTCATACAGAATATTATCAAGTAAATTTAAAAAATAGTGCATTTGTTGGTAGTAATATAATGCATATGAATATGAGTAATTGTAATGTAAGTCAATCAAAGTTTAGGAATATAAACTTTAGAAGGTCTTCATATGCAGATTTAAATCTTTCTAGTAGTACATTTAATTTGGTGACATTAGGTGGAGTGCAATTCAAAAATACAAGTCTTGGAGATGAGAAGGAACCTCTTTCATTTGAAAACTGTGATTTGGAAGGTAGTACAATGCATAATAGTAACCTGAAAAATATTGAAATAGTAAATTGTGATGTAACTGGTATGAAAATAAATGGTATTCCAATAGAGAATTTGCTTGAGCTATATAATAAGGTGAAAATTTAAAGTATAGGGTTATTAGGTTGTTAGGATAAGGTGTTTGGAAACTAAGTGTTATACCAAAATAATTATGTAGAAATAACATAAAGAAATACAGGTGGGGAATGATTTAATATAGGTTTCTAGAATGATAATATAATTCTATTTATATGGAGGGTGAGGAATATGGAAATCAACATACGAGCAGTAGAAATACAAGATGCTAGAGCAATTCATCGTATATGTATACAGGATGAGGTTTTACCTTATATGGTTTTCTTACCTAGCATGCGTGTAGACGCTATGGAAAATAGAATTCGAAACTTAGCACCAAATCAATTTGAATTTGTTGCAGAATATGACGGGGAAGTAGTAGGGTTTATTGGCTTAACACAAAGTCCGGGACGAAGATCTCATTCAGGCGATTTATTTATTGGGGTAGACAGTGAATATCATAATAAAGGTATTGGCAAAGCACTTCTTACAAAAATGCTTGATTTAGCTGATAATTGGTTAATGTTAGAGAGAGTAGAACTTGGTGTATTAGAAACGAATCCGAAAGCAAAAGATCTATATGAAAAATTGGGGTTTGTAGTAGAAGGGGTAAAGGTAGGGAATTTAAAGGCTCACGGAAAGTTTATAAATGAAATTATGATGAGTCGTTTTAGACCTGATGGTTTAATTGTACATAATTAATATGTAAAAGCATGACAAATCAATGTCATGCTTTTTTAATTGTCATTTGCGATTCGCTAGTTTCGGTTGTAATAAAAATAATGTTAATCCAATGAAAATAATTGAAATTCCTAGTGCTTGTTGTAAAGTAATGGTTTCACTCAAAATAAAATATGCTAGAACACAAGTACCAATTGTTTCACCTAAAATACTCATTGAAATAACAGTAGCGCTCATCCATTTTAATAACCAATTGAATATCGTTTGTCCTAAAATCGTTGCAATGAAAGCTAGTCCAATAAAGGACAACCAAGTTTGTGTAGCGTAATGAATGAAAGATTGTTGCTGCATATAAGCAAATATACCGAGAAAGCATGCGCTACTTCCATAACTAATTACCGAATATGGTATAAGAGATAAATCTTTACGAATGTGTTGACTAATGAAAAAGTAAGCTGTAATAATGCCGGCCGCCATAAATGCTAAAATATCTCCGTATAAAGCGTCGCCACTAATTTGGAAATCTTGCCAACCGATGACGATACTTCCTGAAATGGCAATGAAGCAACCGATAACCGCTCCTTTCGTAAATCTCTCTTTAAATAAAAAGTAACCACCAACCATTGAAAATAAAGGTTGTAACGTTACGATAACTGTAGAACTTGCTACGGAAGTATATCGTAAGGATTCAAACCATAGTACATAATGTGTAGCTAAAAATAGCCCGGATAGAAATCCGAATCCCCATTGTTTTTTCGATAATGTTTTTAGTTCGTTTCGATTCCTTTTATTAAATAGTAATAACGGTAACAGAATTACTGTAGCAAATAATAATCGATAAAAAGCAATAATTGCCGCAGGAGCATCTGCCAATTTCACAAAAATTGCTGAAGTTGATAAGGCGAATACACCGAAAAATAAGATGAAATATGAAAAAATAGATGATTTCAAAGTCTGTCCCTCCGATAGAGTGTTTATTATAATATACTTAATGCGATATAATGCACAAAGGTAAGTATATAAGTCTCGAAGACGATAGAAAAGGATTATTTGCCCTTGTTTAGTAAGTCAGCACAAAGGGAATGAAACATACATTATGATGGACGAAAGGGAGTAGTTATTTTGATTCACTATCGACTTGGACAAACTGTTTTAAGTTATCGTAAGAAAAATAATATGACAATTCGTGAGTTTGCTGAGTATGCAGGGATCAGCACGTCACTGATTAGCCAAATTGAAAGAGGACATGCTAATCCTTCTTTAAATGTATTGGAATTAATTGCGAAAGCATTAAATGTGCCGCTATTTACACTTTTTATTAATGATATTGATACAGACTCACTCATTTCTAAGAAAAAAGATCGAAAAAAAGTATATCGGGAAAATAATGATCACATTGTATATGATGTATTAACACCTGATTTTATGAAAGCACGTATTGAAATGTTAATGATGGATTTAAATAAAAAAGCAAGCACAACGGAAAGTCACTATTCACATGAAGATAAGGAAGAGATTGCGGTTGTCATGAAAGGGGAAGTTTATGTGGAATTAGAAGGAAAAGAATATTTTTTAGAAGAAGGTGATGTTGTACGTATCCCACCAAACGTGAAGCATCGATTTTTGAATAAAAGTGATGAATCGAATCACATTTTATTTGTATTAACGCCATCTTTAGGATGAATATAAAGTGAGTTTTATTATGGGGGATAGAAAATGGAAAATAAAAGTTTGTTAAAAGGCGGCCTTTCAATTATTTCTCAATGCAAAAAACAAACAAAGGATATTTGGCATGCACATTACGGGGCAGCTGCAATTGCTAGTTATTTTTTCATGAAGGATAATAATATTGAAGAAGAGATAGCTCGTAATATGCATTCTCATACAAAAATGATGCTGAACAAGAAAAACTTAGATGAAATCATCGATAGTAAAGAAGAAATTGATTTTCAAAGTGCTGAAAAAAAGATAATAAAATCATTGGAATATACAATTGATGAACTTCATTGGGTCGGGCATAACGTCATTTATGCGGCATTAAGTTTATTAGCTATGAAAGAGCTACAAAAATGGGGAAATAATCAAGCGATAGAAGGGATAACTGATCTTATATTATCATTTCAAAAAACAATTCCTGGTAGATCGTGGATTGGTTTTACGACGAAAGAAGTTAAACAATTAAGTATATATGACGAGATACAAAATGAATTAAGAAATCCAAAACAATTATCTAAGTTTATTTTAAATGAACTATCGGAGTTTAAGGTTATTTATAGAGCAGAATCACATCATGATTTAATTGGCCATATGCTTACTTTTTCCCACGCAATTAATATAATGTATGATTTAGGACATAAAGATGTATTTCAACGAGGGATACGTCCGCTTTTAAAACTAGTATACGTACTGCGTGCTAGTAAAAAACTTATGCTGAATACTAAAATAAATCTACATTCTCCTATAGATCATTTGCCTTTAATTGAATCTAAACGTGCTCACGTATTACCAACTGAAAATCAATTTTGGCTAAAGGACTATAGTGAATTTGATTGGGATTTTGGACATGTTTTCAAATTCTCATATAGTTATTTTGATCATATAAAGAGAGCTCCGGAATATAAAGGTATAACCTTAGAACAATTCCGGTATGTTATTCATTCGTAATGAATTTTAATAATCTGTAAAAAGGGAGGATATAAGTTTCTTTTTTTGTTAGTAGCATATTGTTTTTTCAAATATGTAAGATTTTACATGTGTATTTTACTTTTACTAATTATGTAAGTAGGCTATACTAAATAACATACATTTTATGTTTGGAGAGAAGTAAATCGACATGGAACTAGTAAAATTGGAAAAGGTAATTGAAATAAAAAAAGAAGAACTTTTATATTTAGTATCGGATTATGGAATTCAACATGAAAAAGTACTGGCATTAAGTCAAGAAATAGACAAACTGATCAATTACTTTATGTTTTTAAAATAGAGAGAACTATGACGTGATTTGTAAATGTTATAGTTCTTTTTTATATATTCATTTACAATGATGGTTATGTACGGATTAAATGTATATAAATGTATTTGTATATAGTGTCAAATTTTTTACAGAATGCGCAAGCCGCTAGTCGAATGTAAGGAGTATTGGGTATAATAAATAAAGGAATGATTAATTGTATCGGTTAGGAGCGCAGCACATATGAAAACAGTTGTTGTTATCGGTGGAGGTATAACGGGACTTTCTACTATGTTTTATTTAGAAAAATTAAAAAAGGATTATAATATCGATTTACATTTAATCCTTGTCGAGAAAGAAGAGTCTTTAGGTGGTAAAATCCATAGTGTTGAAGAACAGGATTTTATTATGGAATCAGGAGCGGATTCTATCGTTGCTCGCAATGAACATGTTATGCCGCTTGTAAAAGATTTAAACTTAGAAGAAGAAATGGTATATAACGAAACGGGTATTTCATACATATATTCTGATAATATTTTACACCCAATTCCTTCTGACAGTATATTTGGTATTCCGATGAGTGTCGAGTCGTTGTTTAGCAGTACGCTAGTCTCAACGAAAGGGAAAATTGTTGCTTTAAAAGATTTTATAACGAAAAATAAAGAGTTTACGAAAGATACATCACTTGCTCTATTTTTAGAAAGCTTTTTAGGAAAAGAGTTAGTGGAAAGACAAATTGCGCCGGTACTTTCAGGCGTGTATTCTGGTAAATTGAATGAGCTTACAATGGCATCAACATTACCGTATTTACTTGATTATAAAAATAAATATGGAAGTATTATGAAAGGTTTTGAAGAGAATAAAAAGCAATTTCAATCAGCAGGAAATAAAAAGTTTGTATCATTTAAAAGTGGACTATCTACGATAATTAATCGCTTAGAAGACAAGTTAACTGAAACTGTCATAAAAAAAGGTGCTGTAACGACGGCTGTAAGTAAACGAGGAGATCAATATGAGATTTCTATTGCAAATCAGGAATCAATCCAAGCTGATTATGTTGTTTTAGCAGCTCCGCATGATATAGCACAAACTTTATTACAATCTAATGAGTTAAACGAGCATTTTAATAAATTTAAAAATTCATCACTTATTAGTATTTATTTAGGTTTTGACATTCCAGATGAACAACTACCGGCGGACGGTACAGGGTTTATCGTAACAGAAAACAGTGATTTACATTGTGATGCTTGTACATGGACAAGCCGGAAGTGGAAACATACATCGGGTACACAAAAGCTTTTAGTAAGAATGTTTTATAAGAGTACCAATCCGATATATGAAACGATCAAAAATTATAGTGAAGAAGAATTAGTACGAGTCGCTTTATATGATATTGAAAAGAGTCTTGGAATTAAAGGTGAACCAGAAGTAGTTGAAGTTACAAATTGGAAAGATTTAATGCCGAAATATCATTTAGAACATAATCAAGCGGTTCAAGCATTAAATGAAAAATTGACTGCTCTATATCCTAATGTATATTTAGCTGGCGCTTCATATTACGGTGTTGGAATTGGTGCATGTATTGGAAACGGGAAGAATACGGCCAAAGAAATAATGACTACATTAAGTGAAGAGTTAAAATAATAATATAGAATACATATGTAAAAACTGTCCATTCAGTCTACTGGAGGGACAGTTTTTTATTTATTTCACTTGAATGGAAACTTTTTTAGTTCTTCCATTATTCTCTTTTATTGTTAATGTAATATTTCCAGACTCTTTAAATGAGTATGGTGAGAGTTGATAAATTTCTTTTATGTTGTGTTTTTCTTTTAGTTTATTTGTGGATATTGATACTATACTTGCCCTCCAAAATTCTTGTTTGCCTGAAGGATAATCTATGAATATTTCTGGATTTTTAAACTGTAATGTTTCCCAAGAGGCGAAATACAGTTCAACTTCTACATCTTTTTTCGGTAAGTTCGCTGAGAAATAACCGAACTCGCCCACATTACCGAAAACGGTGTAGTTTTGGTTATGTAATTTAATATCTAAATAACTAGGTTGATATGTTGCTGCGTGATAGATTCCATATGAAAGAGAGAGTGTGGCAGCGATTAATATACCAATTGAAAATGTCTTAAAGCTATTTCCTTTAAAGTTAGTCATCATGGATGAGTTTGGTGTGAATTTTTTTGCGAATAAAAAAATAAGCAAAATGAGTAAGAGGGCTAAGCTGATGAATATATACATAGAATTTTTACACCTCCATAATAGAATGGAATATTTTCTATATTTTAACATTAATGTATGAATTAGTCTGTTGTTTTAGAATGGAAATTATTCTTATAATGAGCGAACGGATGTATCTGGAGGGATATTGGTATTATGTAAAGCGAAATAAGCAAAATATAAATTACATTATATGACCAAGGCGGTAATCAACAAGTAAGAAGGTATACTCTTACTTGTTATAGAATAAAAAGGAAAAGAGTCATTAGAAATATTTGATTAGTGGGACATTGAGGACTTGCCTAATTATGAATATTTTTTCTGGTATAATAAATTAGTAGAGAGAAAGGAGTGATCCTGTGGTATTCCCTATATTAGAAACAGAGCGCTTGCGTTTAGTTGAAATAGAACAATCTTATTGTCAAAAAATATATGAAATCTTTTCATTGGATGAAGTTACATGTTATTACGGTATGAATTCTTTTACGGAATTTGGCCAAGCTTCACGTATGATTGAATCTTTTTCGAAAAATTACTTTGAGAAAAAGGCAATACGATGGGGGATTGTGTTAAAAGAAACAAACACTTTAATTGGGACAATTGGGTTGAATAATTTACAATTATGGAGTAAACGATCTGAAATAGGGTATGATTTGCATCCGCGTTATTGGGGGCAGGGATATGCTTCGGAAGCAGCCGGGGAAATCATTCATTATGGATTTCAAGATTTAGGTTTATATAGAATTGGAGCTATTACATATCCTGAAAACGTTACTTCTTGTAAAATGCTATCTAAAATAGGTTTTCAAAAGGAAGGTTTGTTACGCGGCTATATTCATCAAGGAAATAAACAACACGATGCATTGTTATATTCTATAGTGCGAACAGATGTAGAGGAATTAAATATTTAATAAAAACCCCTCTTATTAAAAGAGGGGTTAAGTAAAATTAACCTAACTTAGGTAATAAACGTTCTCCGCTTTTCATGCTACTTTTACATAAAGGGCATTTAGGTTCTTCTTCAAATGAAAAGTTCTTTCTCATCCATCCTAAACAATCCTCTGATTCACATTCCCAAACAGGTGTTTGTTCTGGTGGTACTTCTGCTACATCGTTCTTTCGATTGCGATACATGTAACCACTCCTTTTATGTAAAAAATTTTAGTTATATATTAAAAAGGTTGTTAACCGAGCTGGTAACAACCTTTTTATTGTTTGAATTATAGCTTTACAACGTTTTTAGCTTGAGGTCCACGGTTACCGTCTTCAACTTCGAAGCTAACTTCTTGACCTTCGTCAAGAGACTTGAAGCCGTCGCCAGTGATAGCTGAGAAGTGAACGAATACGTCGTTACCGTCTGCAACTTCGATGAAACCGAAACCTTTTTCGCTGTTAAACCATTTTACTTTACCTGTTAATGTCATGGTAATGCCTCCTAAAATTTAAAAAGATTACAATATGATCGGCCTTATTTGAATGAAAATAAAAGTTCACATATTATCAAAAACCCATAAGGAGTACGAAATGGTCCTGATTGATACTTGATAATATGCAAAGAAAATATATTGTTAAATTGACCTTAATTACTATCTTACAACAAATGGTGTGAAATAGCAAGTGCTGGTAATACCAGTGAGTAATTTGGGCGATAATGGTAAAACGCACAAAGACATCTCTTTTATTTATATATTATTCCTAATCTGAATGTATTCCAAACAGAAATCATTTATATAAAAAAGTATGTTTAAAGGAAACGGTATATTTTTTAAGAATAAAGATGATTACAATAATTAGGAGGATGAATATTGCAAAATAAACAATTTAAAATAATCGAAGCAGCAAAAGAAGGAAGAAGGAAAGTTCACCCTGTCTTTGCTGTTATACTTGCAATTGTATTTTTGACTTTAGGTGAATTGTTTATGTTATTTATGCTGTTTTTACCGAAAACAGAAACAACTTTTATGAAGGCAATTTATAGCAATATTGAGATGATATTAACGTTTGGCGGGGCTATATTTTTTGTGTTTTTATGGATTAAATTTGTAGAGAAAAGGTCGTTTTCATCTATTGGTTTTTGGAATGAGCAATGGATGAGAAAGTATTTGAGAGGGGCACTAATAGGGTGTATTTTCATTTCGATACCAGTAATTTTACTCATATTAACAGGAAATGTAAAACTACAAATGCAAGAAATTACGATGACAGTTATATTTGGTATTGTAGGATCTTTAGTCGCATTTTTAATACAAGGGGCCACTGAAGAAATTGTTGTAAGAGGTTGGTTATTCCCAGTTCTTTCTGTTAGAAGCCGTATATGGATTGGAATTGTTGTGACGTCCTTTTTATTTGGTTTTCTTCATTTGCTTAATCCAGGAATTACAATTCTTTCAATATCGAATATAATATTAGTTGGCGTATTTGCAGCTTTTTACGTTTTAAAGGACAGTAGTCTTTGGGGGATTTGTGCATGGCATTCCATTTGGAATTGGGCACAATATAACGTTTATGGCTTTGCCGTTAGTGGAATGACGATATATTCAACACCACTATTTAAACCTGTAAAAAATGGCAATGAAGTCCTTCATGGAGGCTCATTTGGGATTGAAGGTAGTATTATTACAACAATAATGCTTTCTATCGCTTCAATTGTTTTATGGAGACAGTTATGGGGGAGAAGAGCGAAACAACGAGATTTTAGTTAATGAAAGTGGGAGAAACTATGGGGATTATAGCGTTTGAGGGAGCGAGTGCTGTTGGGAAAAGTACAACATGCCGTGAACTAGAAAACAATTATGGAGCCTTCATTATACCTGAAGTGAATTTTTTATTTGAAAGACCAAAAAATGAACATAGAACATGGTATTTTGAAAAACAAGTAGAGCGCTGGAATATGGCAGTGCAAAAATCGCAGCAATATGAATTAGTAATACTTGATGGGGATATATATCAGCCACTTAGTTATAATTGGTGTTTTCATTTTGATATATTTAATCAGCCTTTATCTTTAATAGAAAACTTTTATAAAGAAAAGATGATAAATAGGGAAATTGGTTTTCCAGATCAATATTTTTATTTGTACACGAATGATGAAGAACCTAGAAAACGAAAAGAATTTGATGAGACGAGAAGCAGAAGAAACTTTGAAAAACATTTACATATATCAAAATCGTTGCAGTGTTATTATGAAAATTTAAATACCGTCACAGACGGGTACTGTAAATTGATTGAAGCAAAAAGTATAAAGTCGAATGAATTAGAAATTGTGAAAAGTTTAAACAGCTTAAACGTATGTGAAGATAGACGTTTTGATGTTTCGAGGTTAGATGCTATTACGGAGTGGTTAAAAGAAAATCGTGCATAAAGTAAAAACAACGAGTGTTGTAGAAGGCGCTCGTTGTTTTTTGTTTCCATATAAATATAAAGGGAAATTTTGTAGAATATTTTTGGATTTTGACGGAATAATCTTTCAATTTTACAAAAAAAGAAATACAATATAAGGAAATATATATAAATAATATGGTAGGGGATGGGATGAACTATTTTGAATGAAGGAACTGTTTTATATAAGAAATAATGAGGTAGTAAGAACAGAGATATTTGGGAGGAAATAAGCGAGATGAAAACACTATTTAAAATAATCGGTATTATAGCTGGTATGGCAGTAATCGGAGTAGGTTTAACATATGGTATGCTTTATTATTTGAATAATAGTAAACCAGTTGCGAAAAAGTCAACGCCAGCAGCTCCGGCAGTAGAAGTGCTAGCTGATAGTAATGTAAAAGCCGAAGATGCGAAGCTTTTAGAAAATGGCAATCATTCATTACCTAATAGTGGTTTTAATAAAAATTTTAAATGGACAGATGAGAACATACAGACAGCGTTACATGAAATGGCACACCAAAAAACGAAAGCTGAACAAAAATGGGGCTATATTTTTATCACACAAGAACGTATTGAAAGTTTACTTGAAATTATAAATAGTAATGATGTTGCACAAAAAAATACATATGTGGATATTTTAGAACGATGGAAACAAGGGAAATATGAAAAGGTTGATGTGGATCATAATAAAATTTGGAAATTGCAAAGTGGGAATTTAGGAGAAGGAAAAGGAATAATGTCGCAAGCTGAACAAAAAGAATTAATTAATCAAGTGTTTATGCAAAAAGGTACATATTCAGGTAGTAAATTAATTGCAGGTGGGGGACAGGCTAACAAATAATATACTTATCAATGAAAAAGAGTAAGTGCTTTTTAGGCAGTTACTCTTTTTTTGTGCACATTTTTAATAATTTAGCCTCGCTCTAGTAAGGAAAGAAACGACTGTAGTACCGGGGAAATCCATCTAGATTTATGATAGATTACATGACTTTGAATAACGGCTGGAGTTTCGATAGGTTGAAAACGTATTTGTTCCTTTTGACAATTCTCTTGTACAACGATGTAAGGAAGAATTGAAATTCCTAATTCACACATAACAGCTTGTTTAATGACTTCAACATTAGAAGTTTCAAATGTTTTTTCTAGAATATTTCCACTTTGACGCAAAAAACGATCGACCATTGGTCGATAACCGCAGCTTTGTTCTGTAAAAATAAACTGAGTATCCTGTAATAAACGAAATGGATTTTCCTGTACGGGGGAATGAATAGGTAAAATCCATCCGAATGTTTCATTACAAAAAGTACGTATAATAAAATCGTTATGTGCTATACTTTCACCAATTAAGAAGATAACATCTGTTTCTCCTTCATGTAGCTTTTTCAGTGCATGTTCATTTGTAGTAGTCTCAAGAACGATATTTACTTTCGGATTTTGCTGTTTGTAAGTACGTAATAATTGTGGTAAACGGTACACTGCTAACGATTCGTTAGATGTAATACTTAACGTCCCTTCCAAATAATCATTATTTTGAGGGATTTCTTGTGCTTTTTCATAAATAGCAAGTAATTCTAATGCATAAGGATGAAATTGATGACCTGCTTTTGTAAGAAGTACTTTTTTCCCTAATCGATCGAAAAGAGGGATATGTAAGTCGTTTTCTAATGCTTTTATATGCCCTGTAACAGTAGATTGCGCATAACCTAATGCAAGAGCAGCTTTAGAAAAACCGCCATGCTTAACAATGGCACAAAATGTTTTAACATGTCTCATTTCCATAAGTGACCCCTCTTTTAATATCATGATTTGTGAATGATTATATCATGTATTTCAATTTTTCAAATGATTAAATTTCTTTTAATATTATGTTGTGGGGAAATTCATGTAAGCAGTATTGGAGGAGAAAAAATGAGTAAAAAGAGCTATCATGTAGCTGTTGTTGGAGCTACAGGTGCAGTAGGTCAGAAAATTATTGAACTGTTAGAACAAGAAACAAAGTTTAATATAGCTGAAGTTACATTCCTTTCGTCAAAACGATCTGCTGGTAAGAAAGTACAATTTAAAGGGCGAGAGATTACAATACAAGAGGCAAAAACAACTAGTTTTGAAAGTGTAGATATTGCCTTTTTCAGTGCTGGAGGAGAAGTGTCTAGACAATTTGTAAATCACGCAGTTTCTAGTGGCGCAATCGTAATTGATAACACAAGTGAGTACCGAATGGTGCACGATGTACCGCTCGTTGTTCCAGAGGTTAATTCACACACTTTAAAGGAGCATAACGGTATTATTGCAGTTCCGAATTGTTCAGCATTACAGATGGTAACAGCTCTTCAGCCAATCCGAAAATCATTCGGTTTAGAACGAATTATCGTTTCCACTTATCAAGCTGTATCAGGTTCTGGAATTCATGCGATTCATGAATTAAAAGAACAAGCTAAGTCGATGCTTACAGGTGAAGAAGTGAAGAGTGCTATATTACCAGTGAAAAAAGATAAAAAGCATTATCCAATTGCGTTTAATGTACTGCCTCAAGTAGATATATTCACTGATAATGATTTCACTTTTGAAGAAGTAAAGATGATTCAAGAGACGAAGAAAATTTTAGAAGACCCAAACCTGAAAATGGCAGCTACTTGTGTACGTGTTCCAGTTGTATCAGGTCATTCAGAATCAGTTTATATAGAACTTGAAAAAGAAACAACTGTTATAGAAATTAAAGAAGTACTGCTCGATGCACCAGGTGTTATTTTACAAGATAATCCTAGTGAACAGCTGTATCCAATGCCATTATATGCAGAAGGGAAAATAGATACGTTTGTCGGAAGAATTAGGAAAGACCCTGATACGCCAAAAGGATTCCATCTTTGGATCGTTTCCGATAATTTGTTAAAAGGTGCGGCTTGGAATTCAGTTCAAATCGCAGAGACGTTGGTGGAAAAGGGAATCATTTAGCATAATAGAGTTACACATGTATTATAAGAACTAGGAAACTATTGATTGTAAAAGTATCCTAGTTTTTATTTTAGTGAGAATTTAAAATGAATTAGTTTTTATAGTGTTTTTATAAATATCCATTAGTTTTGTAAAGAATGTACTGTTATTTTTAGTTGCTCAATAAATTCTCGAGTTGCAGCGCACATATATTTATCTTTTCTATAAATCAGTCCTATATCTATAGTTGGAGTAGGATCTTCTATTTTAATAGCTTGAATGTTTTCGTTTTGCAAAAAGTCTATATACGGTTTGGGTAACACTGTAATTCCCATACCTTTTGAAACCATTTGAATTAAAGATTCCATCGTACTAATTTCTAAAATTGGTTTTGGTTTGAAGCTAAAGTTTTGACAATAGGTCGTAAGTAGTTCTGTTAAATAAAAGTTTTTTGGTAGAAGGATTAAAGGGTAGTTCTGTAATTCTTTAATAGACACGTGATCAAGCTCACTTAAAGGATGACCGATTGGAATAACTAATGTAAGTTCACTTTTATATAGCGGGATAGAAACAATTTCTTTATCTTGTACCGGGAGAAATGTAATACCAATATCTAATTCGTTTTGAAACAATTTTTCGCGAATTTCTCCTGTGCGAAGTCCTAACACAGAAAGCTCAATGTTTGGATAAAGAGTATTGAAGTGTAAAAGGGTTGGCGGTAGTAAATAATTTACAACGGTTAACAATGAGCCGATTGTTAAGGATCCGTACTGTAATCCATTTAAGTCCTGGATAGCAGAACGGGCTTGTTCGACTTCATGAAAAATGGTTTTACTATGTGATAATAAAATCTTTCCTGCTTCAGTTAAAGATATCTTTTTACCAATTCGATCGAAAAGTGGCATTCCTACTTCATGTTCTAACGCACGTATTTGTTGACTTAGTGAAGGTTGGGAAATGTTTAATTTTTCGGCTGCCTTTGTGAAATGCAATTCTTTCGAAACAGCTAAAAAGTATTCTAATTGTCGTAATTCGATTGGAATCACCTCAAATTTAATCATAGGATATACCTATCATTATTATATAAATAATTGAATTGAACAATGGTTTTGTGCGATTTATAATCACTTTATTAGAAATAGATTGATGATAAAGATTAGATGAGGTGAAGAGGAATTGTTGAAATCGAGCGTATTACCAGGCAGTTATTCAAAAGTACTTCAAAAAAGGTATGAGGAGGCTGTACCGACAGGAATATATCATTTAACACCTTTATATGTAAAAAAAGCTAGCGGAGCGATCATTACAGATGTAGATGGGAATCAGTTTATTGATTTTGCTGGTGGTATTGGAATGCAAAATGTTGGTCATTGTCATCCGAAAGTTGTAAGAGCGGTACAAGAACAAGCAAAGTCATTTATTCATCCTTGTTTTCATGTAACTCCATATGAAAACTATATTGCTTTAGCAGAGAAAATTAATGAAAAAATACCAGGAACAAGTAAGAAAAAAACGATGTTTGCAAATAGTGGTGCGGAAGCGATTGAAAATGCTGTAAAAATCGCACGTAAAGTAACAGGGAGAAGTAAAGTAATTTCGTTTGAACGAGGATTTCATGGGAGAACATTAATGACGATGTCTTTATCAACGAAAGAAAACCCATATAAAGCAGGATTTGGCCCGTTCGTTTCAGACATGCATATATTGTCGTATCCGTACTATTACAGAGCTGCAGAAGGAGTTTCTTCTGAAGAAGTGGATTCTCAAGTCATCTATCAGTTTGAAAAATTTTTAGAGGAAGTATCACCTGAAAAAGTAGCGGCAATCGTAATGGAACCAGTACAAGGAGAAGGGGGATTTATTGTTCCTTCCATTTTATTTGTAAAACGAATCCGGGAAATTTGTGATCAATATGGAATTTTAATGATCATGGATGAAGTGCAAACTGGATTTGGCAGAACTGGAAAATGGTTTGCAACGGAACATTTTAATATAGAACCTGACATTATTGCATTATCAAAATCAATAGCTGGAGGCTTACCATTAAGTGCGATTGTTGGGCGCGCTGAGTTTATGGATGTTCCTGGAAGGGGTCAAATCGGTGGGACCTTTGCAGGAAGTCCGTTATCATGCGCAGCCGGTCTTGCTGTATTTGAAATTATGGAAGAAGAAAACCTAGTTGAAAGAGCTCAACAAATTGGAAATAGAATAATGTCACATTTACATGCAATGCAATTAAAATACGAAGTCATAGGTGACGTTCGTGGAATTGGTGCAATGGTTGCAATGGAACTTGTAACGGATCGTATAACAAAAGAACCAGCAAAAGAACTAACAGTACAATTAATTGATGAATTCTGGAAGAATGGGCTTATAAGTATTGGGGCAGGGATATTTGATAATGTACTACGTTTTTTACCGCCTCTAGTTATTTCAAATGAAGAAATTGATAAAGGTTTTGAAATAATAAATCAATCTTTTAAAAAATTGTGCGGAAAGTGAGAGAGGCAATTATGATGAATAAATTATATGAGGTACTATCACTAAATATAGGATTCCCAAAAGAAGTTATGTATGGAGGAAAATTAATTCATACGGGTATAAATAAAACGAAAACAAAGGAACCTATATATTTATCATTTTTAAAATTTAAAGGTGATGGTCAGGCGGATTTAGTTCATCATGGAGGGGTGGATAAAGCGGTTTGTGTGTATTCGGGTGAACATTATAGTTATTGGGAAGAAACATTGAATCAAGACCTTGAATATGGAGCATTCGGAGAAAATATAACAGTAAGTGGTATGCGTGAAGAGGATGTTTGTATCGGTGATACGTTTGAGCTCGGAGAAGCGATAGTACAAGTAACGCAACCAAGGCAACCTTGTTTTAAGTTAGCTAAGAAATACAATATTCCAAAGTTACCACTGTATTTTCAAGAAACAGGATATACAGGATTTTATTTTCGTGTATTAAAAGAAGGGTGGGTATCGCCAGTTGATACGTTAAAGTTGCTGAAGTCTGATCCAATAAGTATTACAGTAGCGTTTGCTAATCGTATTATGCATAAGGAAAAACAAAATATAGAAGGGATAAAGAGAATTTTAGAAGTACATGCACTTTCTACTAGTTGGAGAAAGACATTTGAAAAGCGACTGAGGGGAGAAGAAATAAATACGAAGGAGAGGCTTGAAGGAATAAAAGAATAAAAAAATATTTTTATAAATAGTGCATTTCTAATAGTAAAAACTAACTAGAAAGCACTGTTTTTATATAATAACCTTATTAATATACAAAAATCTTAATATTTTTTTTATTCGACTTTTTTTCTAATTGTGAAAACATAAAATTAATTGGATTATTTTTTTATATTTTATGATAGTATATTGATTTGTAAGACCTATTATTTTAAGGTCAGGTCATATAACCATATATAATTTTATGGAATTGAAGTATGGAGGGACAACATGGGGAATGTTGAAAAATTTGCAAATCTTCTAATAGAAGAACCGAAAAGAGAGCAGTTATTTCCTTTATTTGAAGAAGTGTTTGGTATTGAGAGTCAAACATTACGTGATTTTACGGAGAAAGGATATTGGGATTATACATATAAAGCTTTATCATTTTTACAAGATAACAAAGTGATTGCGAATGTTGCTGCATTTTCACTTCCGCTTTTAATGAATGGTGAAAAAATAAATGCAGTGGGTATTCAATCGGTAATGACACATCCGAATCATCGTCGACATGGGTTAATGAAACAATTGTTTAGTAAGATGGTAGAAGAAATTGATGAGCAATGTGAGTGTGCGCTTTTATTTACTGAAAATCCAGAACTATATAAACCATTTGGTTTTCAAATTGTGCAAGAATATTTGATGGAACTATCATACGAAAACAAGAGTGATAAAGATTCTCAACTTAAAAAGTTAGATTTTTATAATGAAGAGGATAGACAATTAATACATGAGATGATTGAAAATGGCCAAAGGCTTTCTAATACATTTTCAACGTTAAATTACCGCTCTTCGTTTTATTTAAATATGTATGATTCAACATGGAATGAAAACCTATATTATTCAGAGAAATTAGATACGTTGATTGTTTTTACAATAGAAAATCAAAAACTAAAATTATATGGAGTGTTTGCTCCGGTACTTCCGATTTTAGATGAATTATGTGAGGAAATCTCTGGGGAATTTAAGGAGATTGAATTTTATTTTTGCCCAGATCAATTAGGAATTGATGATGTACAATATACAGAATTACAGACTAGTAAGTATTTAATGGTTCGAAGTAATAAGGAATTAGATTTTAAAGGTTATAAATTCCCGGTGTTAACCGAGTTTTAAATATTAATTTAATTGCTTTTTTATGGAGGAATTATGAAAACATCATATATACCAAATCATATTGAGCAACTTACCGTAATGAATGTACCTAAATATTACAAACTGGAAGAAAATCATACATTCATTGTCCATTCGAAGGCAGAAACAGATTGTTGGCTGAAAACACATTATGGCTTTGAAATAATGAATGGTCATGTATTTTATAATGAGATTATGACAGATTTTCAGGCTGAAGTTCAGTTACGTATGAGTCCAAATGCGACATACGATCAAGCAGGTCTTTTTGTTATGATTTCGGAGAACTGTTGGTTAAAAACTTCTTTAGAGTATATCCCTGAGGGGCCATCTCATTTAGGTGCTGTCGTAACGAATAATGGATATTCTGACTGGTCAACGCAAGATTATCCAACTGAAGCAGCTAAGCAACAACTTCGTTTTCGAATTATTCGAAAACGCGGTGATTATTCAATATATGTGAAAATAAGTCAGCGATGGGAACAAATAAGAATCGCTCATTTAATGGAGGATATAGGGAATGAGCCTGTTAAAATAGGCTTTTACACGTGTAGTCCTTCTAAAAATAAAGGATTTGAGACTGAGTTTTTCGATTTTACAATTGAAGAAATATAGATAAAAAACCGCATTCTTTTCATTAAGAATGCGGTTTTTGTATTTGTATATTTATAAAGCACATTTATTGACCGAAAAGTCATTAATGCTTATCATTTAATAATGTTAAATATTAATTTGCATAATATAATAAAAGTAAAGAAGAAATTACAAACTATAGGGTTTAAATAAGGAGGGGTATGAATTACTCAGTGGTAATTTCATGGAAAAAGGAGATTATGTATGAAATCATTTCGCAAGCTATTACAGTATTTAAAACCATACATGTTCTTCGCTATTATTGGACCGCTATTTATGGTACTTGAGGTTGCGATGGACTTAATTCAACCGACTATTATGCAACATATTATTGATGTTGGGATTGCAAATAGGGATTTGAATTATGTAATAAAAATGGGGCTTCTTATGATAGGAGCAGCGGCACTTGGGTTAGTTGGAGGACTTGGGTGTATGATGTATTCTACAAAAGCAGCTGTAAATTTCGCTACAGACATACGAAAAGATGTGTTTACAAAAATAGAAACATTTTCTAGTAAAAATCGGGATACATTTGGAACCGGAAAATTATTAACGATTGTGACAAATGATATTACATCAATTCAATCGGCGATGACGATGACTTTACGTGTTCTCGTTCGTGGCCCTTTGTTATTTATCGGAAGTATAATTATTGTTTTTGTAACAGCGAGGGAGTTATTTCCAATATTACTTGTAGTTGTACCAATTTTATTACTTGCGATTATTTTAATTGCAAGTAAAGCGAGTGGAACGTTTAAAAAGGTGCAAGAAGCATTAGATAAAGTGAATACAAAGTTACAAGAAAATTTATCTGGTGTACGTGTTATAAAAGCGTATGTAAGACAAAAATATGAAATTTCTCAGTTTGGAAATGTGAATACAAATTTAACGAAGATAAATATTCGAGCTGTGCAACTTATTTCCTTAATGATGCCAATTATTATGCTAGTTGTAAGTGGTGGGATTGTCGCAACACTATGGATTGGTGGAGAAAAAGTATTTAATGGAACTCTTCAAGTAGGTGCGATTTTAGCATTTATAAACTATTTGAATATCATTTTAATGGCACTTATGTCTATTAGTATGGTATTTATTCAAATTGCTCGAGCTTTTCCATCTGCGGATCGTGTACAACAAGTCTTAAATACTGAAGTTGATATTATGAACGAAGCTAACGCAATTGAACCTGAGAAAATCGAAGGAAATATTGATTTTAAAGATGTTAGTTATAGTTATACGAAAAATAATGAATACGTTTTAAAAGATATTTCATTCAGCATACGTAAAGGTGAAAAAGTAGGAATTATCGGTTCTACAGGGAGTGGTAAGTCTACTTTAGCTAAACTGCTACCACGCTTATATGATATTGAGCAAGGTGAAATTTGTATTGACGGAATAAATGTTAAGAGGTACGATTTACAAAAATTGCGTGCTTCAATAGGTTTTGTACCTCAAACGGCATTGTTGTTCTCAGGAAGTATAGAAGAGAATTTACGTTACGGTAAAGAAGATGCAACACACGATGAATTGGAAACAGCAGCTTCATCTGCGTGTGCGACTGAGTTTATTAACAAGTTGGAAGAATCGTATCATTATAACTTAACACAAGGTGCGACGAATTTATCAGGTGGACAAAAACAACGTGTATCCATTGCGAGAGCGCTTGTGAGAAAACCATCTATTCTTATATTAGATGATTCTACATCAGCAGTTGATGCGAAATCAGAAGCGATCATTCAATCGGCATTAAGAACAGAATATAAAGGAACAACGACATTATTAATTGCTTCTAAAATCTCATCTATAATAGATGCTGATAAAATTCTCGTATTAGATAATGGTGAATTAGTTGGTGATGGTACACATGAACAACTGCTAGAACAATGTGAGGTATATCAGGAAATTTATCTTTCCCAAGGTGGTAATTTGCATAAAGAAGGTGGGAAAGAACATGCGTAATTTTCAAGGACAATTTGCTAATAAAGGTGGACGTAATTCGCCTAAGAGTGGAAAAGTTAAAAATACTAAAGGTACTGTAAAGCGGATTTGGAACTATATGGGGTATGAAAAGGCTGCTCTAATGTTCGTTATATTTCTAGTATTTGTTACGACATTACTTGGGTTATTAGGTCCATATTTTATGGGAGTAATTATAGATCAATATATTGTACCGAAAGATTTAAACGGTACGGCAAGAATGTGTATGTTACTTATTGCAATTTACGGTGTAACGGTGCTTTTAACGTGGTTACAAACGTATGTCATGATTAATGTTGCATTAAAGACAATTCAAAAAATACGACAAGATATATTTGAGAAAATCCAAACGCTTTCTTTACGGTTCTTTGATGTACGTTCTCAAGGTGATTTAATGAGCCGTGTGACAAATGATATTGACAATTTAAATCAAGCGTTGACGCAAAGTGTCGTACAGATTATTTCATCAGCGTTAACCTTTATAGGTGTGACGATTGCGATGTTCTCATTAAATTGGATTTTGGCACTTGTAACTTTAATTACAGTACCTATTATGTTTTTCGTTACAAAAAAACTTGTTGCATATAGTGGTAAAAACTTTGCAAAGCGTCAAAAAGATTTAGGAGAATTAAATGGTTTTATTGAAGAAGCTATAACAGGCGCGGATGTTACAACGTTATACGGGAAAGAAAAAGAAACCGTACAAAATTTCAATAAAATTAATGAACAACTAAGAATTTCAGCAACGAAGGCTGATACATTTTCAGCTTTTATTTTTCCGAGTATGAACTTTATTAATAACTTAGGAATGGGGCTTGTAATTGGGACTGGATCCGTTATGGTATTAAACGGTATGACAACAGTAGGTGTCATTGCGGCGTTTATTAATTATTCTCGTCAATTTTCAAGACCACTAAGTCAATTTGCAACGTTAATGAATACGATTCAAGCGGCAGTTGCGGGTGGAGAACGTGTTTTTGAAATTATGGATGAGGTACCAGAAATTCAAAATAAAAAAGACGCATTCGTTGTACAAAATATACATGGGCATGTTGAACTTGAGAATGTTTCGTTTGGTTATGTGGAGAATAAAACAATTTTAAAAGAAGTAAGTCTTAAGGCACAGCCTGGAGAGACAATTGCTTTAGTTGGTCCAACGGGATCGGGAAAAACAACAATCATAAACTTATTAACTCGATTTTATGATATACAGCAAGGACAAATTCATATTGATGGAAAAGATATAAAAGATTATGATATCAATTCTTTACGAAGTAAAATAGGAGTAGTTTTACAAGATACGTATTTATTTGCTGGGACAATTATGGATAATATCCGTTATGGACGATTACATGCAAGTGATGAAGAAGTAATCAATGCAGCAAAGGCTGCATCGGCACATTCTTTTATTAAACATTTACCGAAACAATATGAAACAGAGATTGCTTCAGAAGGATCGAATTTAAGTCAAGGACAAAAACAACTTCTTGCGATTGCAAGGGCAATTTTAGCAGATGCGGACATATTAATTCTTGATGAAGCGACATCTAATATTGATACGAGAACAGAATTGCAAATTCAAGCAGGATTAAACAATTTAATGAGAGGTAGAACGAGTTTCGTAATCGCTCATCGACTCAAAACGATTGAAAAGGCAGATCAAATCCTAGTTATAAAGGATGGGAGTATTTTAGAAAGAGGGAATCATGAATCTCTCATGGAAGATCGAGGATTTTACTTTGAATTGTATACGAGTCAGTTTAAAATTTAATAATAATATTCATGTGGTGCGGTTTCTGTAGAAAAGAGAAACCGCATTTTTAATGATTGTAAACATTGCTAAACCCAATAGTCTTTCATTAAATACTTTGACAGTATCACCTTGAATCTCTGGTAAAACATATGAATAGCGTTTGAGGTTGCAAAAATGCGGATTAAACATAGTTAAGTTACAAAAAGGGTAGAATATACAGTTGTTCAGGTATGTAATTTATGTGTTTTTTTAGAATTACGAGTTGTTAGCAAAAACTAGCGGCCTCAGTGACAGATGGTAGAAATAGTTTACGTGGTATTGTAATAATCTCAAGCGCTATCTGCGTTGAATATAGGAGTATTTGAGTTAAATCTAAAGCGAGTGTTAAAAGTATTATGAAGCTTGTAAGAATTACAAAACTACCCCAAAAGAAACTTTTTGAAGTGTTGCGGAAATCTTTTATTAAGGAAAAGAAAGAAAAAAATGCGGTAACAATAAGAATGAAAATTTTATACTTATCAGACATTATAACCCTCCCAAAGAACAGTAACTTATATTATACCGTATTTTTCAGTATTATTATAAATAGACTTTAAAGTGAATATTACGAAAAAAGAAAACCACAACTAATGTTTTAAGTTGTGGTTTTCTTTTTTGAGTACTTTGTTTTAGAAGATAGATAATCTAGAATTGAAAAAACTTTAAAGGGATTACCATACTTTATTTCCGATCCAGCATCAGGTGCTCAATGAAACGGTATGAAAGGTTATAGGCTGGTAATACGAGAATAAATAAGGGCGGATCTGTGTACAACAATATTCCCATATCAAAGTTCTACTAGAGAAAAGTAGTTAGTTAAGGGCAGTATGTGAATAAAAAACAGATGGGTGTGGAAACTAAATATTTATGACATTAAGGACAAAGATTAGGAAATATAGATTGGTATGAAAAAGTACAAAAATCTAAAATTAGAATGAGCATTGAACTAGTGTATAACGATTGAAACGGCACTGAAGACTAATAAAACGGCCATAATGATGTTAAATAATTGGTTATGTTTTATTAATAATTTTTGGAATATTGAACCAAATAAACTCCAACTACATGTACTCATTAAACCGACTACACCTAGAAATAATGAAAAAAGTAGAAAACTTGAATATGAATTGTAGTAAGGGAGTATGAAAGTCGATACTACAGTCAGTCCGAATAATATCCCTTTAGGGTTAACGAATTGAAGAGAAATCCCCACTGTAAATAAGTTTTTATTATCTTTTTCACTGGGATTCGTACTGCCTTTACTAGTGAGTATTTTAAAAGCTAAATATAACATGTATGTTACACCTAAAACTTTTAAAGGGAATTCGATTATGGGTAAGATATTAAGTAGTACTACATTAAAGAAACTACATAAAGAAGTGAGGATGAAAAAGCCGAAAGCTACTCCAAAGCAAAATTGCATGCTCCTCTTTAACCCGTATTGATTGGCGTATGTCATAGCTAAAAAATTGTTAGGGCCGGGTGTGAAACTACTTATAAAAACAAATAATAAAAAAGAAAATATAGGCATTTCAAAACCCCCTTATTATTTTTTGTGTGTTATAATGACCGAAAAGAACAATATAACGTGTACTTTTTATTATACATAACGGTCGTTATATTGTATATAGTGTAGGGGTGTTTTTTTATGGAAGAAATTCAACTTATTCTAGCGAAAAATTTAAAAACAATACGAGAAAAAGAAAAATTAAGTTTAGAAAAGGTTTCTCAATTAACAGGAGTGAGTAAAACGATGATTGGACAAATTGAAAGAGGAGAATCAAGTCCGACACTAACAACAATATGGAAAATTGCTAATGGATTGAAAGTGTCTTTTACTTCTTTAATCAATAATCCACAACCCGATATAAAAGTTGTTTTACGGGATGATGTTCAAGTATTGTCTGAAGATAATGGGAGATATAAAGTGTATCCTTCTTTTCCTTTTCAAGATGATAGAAATTTTGAAATGTATACAGTTGAAATAGAAACAGAAGGGGAACTGAGTTCAGAAGGGCATAAAGAAGGAGCAGAAGAATTTATAACGGTATTTGAAGGAGAATTGACAATAAAAGTGAATAATTGTCAGTATAAATTAAATAGTGGAGATTCCATTCGTTTTAAGGCCGATAGATCACACTCTTATCATAATTTAGGGAAATCGTTGACTCGATTAAGCATGACAATTTATTACCCAGCTACATAAGTGTGCATTTATATATATAAAAGATAAAACCATCTATACAAGGTGGTTTTTATTTTGTGTTAAATTACAAAAAAAGACACTCGTTTGAGTGTCAACATAGTATTGCTCTCGCGTATAGGATTGGAGTACGTTTCTCAAATACGTATTGAGAGATGGTTCGTAAAGGAGAAACTGTCTTCATATTTAATGTAACATCGGTAAGGGTGAGTGTAAATTGATAATGTATATACGGAAAATTTAGTATAGATAGTTTCTACTATAAATATAGTGCAATTTGTTCTGTGTTACGTAATCAACGCCATGAAATAATTGAGTGGTTCTTATTATTATGACAGACTTGGTATTTAATAATGTGTATTAGAAAAAGAATGAATCATTTTTTAATCGATTCGTATAATTGTTAGAGAGGCACCTGTTGAACCACTTCCAACTAAATTAACAATGGATAATATACCGAATAATTGAAGTGAAATTGTATTACCAGCAATTAAATTAGTAATTAAATTATTATTATAATTTGAAGTTGATATAGCGGGAGAAAAAATAGAGCCAGAAAGTGGAGTTGAAGCGTTTAATAGTAACCTTGTTCCAGCGAGTAGAGAAGTTGTCGTATTAACTTGATAGGTTAAATGATATCTTCCGGTTACAGGAATTGTAAATACATCGTTTGAAGCGTTAACTGTAAAATTACCGAGGCTTTGGTTATTAGAAAGTGGAATATTAGTTCCACCTAATATAACTGAGATGGGACCACCTAATGTATTATTAGCGAACATAGAGTTTGTTGTAACTATTGACCCAGTACTTCCGGTAGGTCCAGTACTTCCAGTAGGTCCAGTACTTCCAGTAGGTCCAGTACTTCCGGTAGGTCCAGTATTTCCGGTAGGTCCAGTACTTCCGGTAGACCCAGTATTCCCAGTAGGTCCTGTAAGTCTGTATGGAAGAATTATTTCAAGAGCCATTGATAGTAGTTCTTCTTTTATTTTTTCATTTTTATCTTGCATATAAATCACCTCATTTTTAAATTAGATACCAATAAGTGTAGTATTTTTAGAATGGAACTATCATTTTATTCTATTAATAGTAGTAGTTTATAGTAACGGTAAAATGTTTAATAAATATATGAATCATTTGGAAAGAAAAAGAATAGTTATGAAGTTATTTCTTAATAATAGAGTCATAATAATGTATGTTAGTTAAAAACGTGTGGAATGAGGTATTGAATTGAAGCGGAATGATAAATTATCAATGAATAAAGGTAGGATAGGACCTGAGAATATTGGACCTACATTTCCAGTTCTTCCACCAATTTATGTTCCGACTGGAAGTACAGGGCCAACGGGAGCAACGGGAGCAACGGGAGTAACAGGAGCAACGGGAGCAACAGGGGTAACAGGAGCAACAGGAGTAACAGGAGCAACGGGAGTAACAGGAGCAACGGGAGCAACAGGGGTAACAGGAGCAACAGGAGTAACAGGAGCAACGGGAGTAACGGGATCAACCGGAGTAACGGGGGCAACCGGAGCAACCGGATCAACCGGAGTAACAGGGGTAACAGGAGCAACCGGAGTAACAGGGGTAACAGGAGCAACCGGAGTAACAGGGGTAACAGGAGCAACCGGAGTAACAGGGGTAACAGGGGTAACAGGAGCAACCGGAGTAACAGGGGTAACAGGAGCAACCGGAGTAACAGGGGTAACAGGAGCAACCGGATCAACCGGATCAACCGGAGCAACAGGAGCAACCGGAGCAACAGGAGTAACAGGAGTAACAGGAGTAACAGGAGTAACGGGAGTAACGGGATCAACCGGAGTAACGGGGGTAACGGGAGTAACCGGAGTAACCGGATCAACCGGAGCGACAGGAGCAACGGGAGCAACAGGAGTAACAGGAGCAACGGGAGCAACCGGAGTAACAGGAGCAACAGGAGTAACAGGAGTAACCGGAGCAACCGGAGTAACGGGAGTAACAGGGCCAACGGGAGTAACAGGAGCAACAGGAGTAACAGGAGTAACCGGAGCAACCGGAGCAACCGGAGTAACGGGAGTAACAGGGCCAACGGGAGCAACCGGAGTAACAGGGCCAACGGGAGTAACAGGAGCAACAGGAGTAACAGGAGCAACGGGAGTAACGGGAGCAACCGGAGTAACGGGGGCAACGGGAGCAACAGGAGCAACGGGAGCAACAGGAGCAACCGGAGTAACAGGGGTAACAGGAGCAACCGGAGTAACAGGGGTAACAGGAGTAACAGGAGCAACAGGAGCGACAGGAGCAACAGGAGCAACAGGAGTAACAGGAGCAACGGGAGCAACAGGAGTAACAGGAGCAACAGGAGTAACAGGAGTAACAGGAGCAACCGGAGCAACAGGAGTAACAGGGCCAACGGGAGCAACAGGGCCAACGGGAGTAACAGGAGCAACAGGTCCTACTGGGGGGATTGGCCCCATAACAACAACAAATTTGTTATATTATACTTTTTCAGATGGAGAGAAACTTATATATACAAACGCAGATGGGATAGCTCAATATGGTACAACGAATATATTATCACCTAGTGAGGTTTCATATATTAATTTGTTTATTAATGGGATTCTGCAACCACAACCATTTTATGAAGTTAGTACAGGTAAACTAACTTTATTGGATAATCAACCACCATCGCAAGGGTCTTCAATTATTTTGCAATTTATCATTATTAATTAAAAAAGACAGATTCTTATTATAAAAGGAATCTGTCTTTTTTGTTTTAAATTACATTCGTTAACATTAAGTGACGATAAATTCGATTGTGATTGGAATTCCGCCGTCTAATGCATCTCCACCAGGGATTGTAATAGCGCCAGTAGGGCCAGTAGTAACACTGGAGTTCACACTGGGCTGAAGGATACCGTTTACATATAGGTTGTAATACGTGAAAGTCGGAAATGCAGTTGCAGTAGTACCCGCATCGTTTAAGCAAGCTGTGGCAGCAACCGCAAAGGCTGCGCCTGTGCCAGTCCCAGCTCCTAGTGTAGATGTGAATCTTCTAGATGCCATAAATGGTTGAATGATAGGCAATTAATTCTCACTCCTATTCATATTTTATTGGAACGAAGTATTGAATAACTTGTCCACTATATTGTATGAGAGTTTTCTAGAATAGAAACGGCTTTAGGATTAGAAGAGTAGCATAATTTTATTAAAGGTATAACTTTTACTACAATTAAAAAGCGATGTTGGTATTTATGGAATATATGCTAAGGGTTAATTTGAATTTTTGTATTCGAATTAATAGATATTTTTGGAGGTAAGAGATAAACGTGGAAAAATAAAATAAACTCTTAAGTTTAGGTGTTTAATCTAAGCACTCAATTATTAAAAACATATAATTAATATGTGAGTCATGAACATAATTAAATGACGTTTTCAAGTTTGATTATCATTCATATTTCCTATTTTAAGAGAAACATATAACTCAACTACTTTTTTCAATCGCATCTTTTATATTACTTAGAATAGGAAAACACTCAACTATAAGAAAAGTAAGGAGGAAATAAATGAAACATAATGATTGTTTTGATCATAATAACTGCAATCCGATTGTTTTTTCAGCAGATTGTTGTAAAAATCCACAGTCAGTTCCTATTACTAGGGAACAATTAAGTCAATTAATTACTTTACTAAACTCATTAGTATCAGCTATTTCAGCATTCTTTGCAAATCCAAGTAATGCAAACAGATTAGTGTTACTCGATTTATTTAATCAATTTTTAATTTTCTTAAATTCCTTATTACCTTCCCCAGAAGTTAATTTTTTGAAACAATTAACTCAAAGTATTATAGTTTTATTACAATCTCCAGCACCTAATTTAGGACAATTGTCAACATTATTGCAACAATTTTATAGCGCCCTTGCACAATTCTTCTTCGCTTTAGATCTTATCCCTATATCCTGCAACTCAAATGTTGATTCTGCAACTTTACAACTTCTTTTTAATTTATTAATTCAATTAATCAATGCTACTCCAGGGGCGACAGGTCCAACAGGCCCAACAGGCCCAACAGGAACAGGAGCAACAGGGGCAACAGGTCCAACAGGAGCAACAGGTCCAACAGGCCCAACAGGCCCAACAGGAACAGGAGCAACAGGAGCAACAGGAGCAACAGGAGCAACAGGAGCAACAGGAGCAACAGGAGCAACAGGCCCAACAGGCCCAACAGGAGCAACAGGTCCAACAGGAGCAACAGGTCCAACAGGAGCAACAGGTCCAACAGGAGCAACAGGAGCTGGAGCGGTTATTCCGTTTGCATCAGGTGGACCAGTAGCATTAGCAACTGTTTTAGGTGGATTAGCAAACACAGGAGCACTTCTTGGATTTGGAAGTTCATTCTTCCCTGTAATTGTCCCACCTGGTGGCCCGATTACTATAGGCCCTGTACCTCCAGTATTTGATTTCGCATTTGTAGCTCCTCGCGCAGGTACAATTACTTCGTTAGCAGGATTCTTTAGTGTAACTGTAGCGGTTGCTTTAGCGTTAGGAAGCATACAAATTCAAATGCAGTTGTACAGCGCACCAGCAGCAAGTAATACTTTCACTCCAGTAGGTACACCGTTACTATTAACACCAGCATTTAGTGGTCTTATTGCTATCGGTAATACCGCGAGTGGTATTAGCGCACAAGCAATTGCGGTCGCTCCACAAGATAAGATATTACTTGTTGTTTCATCAACTACACCAGGTTTTGATATAGCTACTGCTATTACAGGATTCGCAAGTGCAGGGATAACATTCGTCTAAGCATCGCGTCTTAAATGGTGACCATTGAAAAAAGGAATACTCTTTTTAAGAGTATTCCTTTTTGTATAGCTAAAAAAGATCTTATTTATTTTTATTGCAGTTACATCCTTTTTTCTTTACATAGCCTTGCTCGGCTAAGTCTCTTTGCGATTGGGAATTGGAAGATTGGGAATTGGAAGATTGAGAGGATGCTGACGAGCTACTATTTTTATTATTTGAGTAGTTTTTTCGATAGTTATAATTACTCATAGTACTATCACCTCCAATTAATTATATAAATATTATATGTATGAACTCTATTATTTGTTACGATAAAAAATCTCCTTGGTATTTTCCAAGGAGATAAAGGATGGTTCTATTAAAATGATACTAATTAATACCCCCAGTAAAGAGGGAAGTAATAAGAATCTTGGTAATATAGATTTTGTTGTTGAGTAGGGGGCTGAGTTGACTGATTTATCATGTCGCGGTTTTGATTACAGTTTGCTGGAGGACCAATTACAGTAGTGGATTGAATTGGGGATACTGCTTGTTTCCATTGTTGTTCATTGAGGCAATAAGTATGAGCCATCATATTGGCTGGAGTTAATCTTAAAATATCAGAACCAAAAATAACTTCTGGGGTTGGGGCATCGAAAATAGCTAATAAATGAGTATTATCCGCTGAAGCGATTTCGTAATGCCACCATGCTTGTGGAATGTTGGCAACTTGCCCTGGTTTTATCGGTAAGTTTAATATTTGATTTGTAAATGGATTAAGTAAAGAAACAACAGCAGATCCTGAAATGCAGTAAACAAGTTCAGCAGCATTTTGATGAATATGTGGTTCTACAACATTGCCTGTACTTAAATAAATATCTAGTAAAGAAGTATTTTCTAAAGTATTTAATTGTTTTATGCCAAGTACGTTTATATAGTTTTGGGCATCTTTCTTAAAAAAATTACTTTTACTTACATCATGAGTGAAATTGGTTGAAGGAGAGGTGTAGTCGATATTGGAAGTCAATTGTATTACCTGCCTTTCTATTGGAAAGTATGGGTACAAATTTAGGATATGTGCCTAGTGTTAGTTATGTGCATTTGTTTATATCGTAATACATTCACTTATTTTATAAACAATATGGCCTGTACTTCTTATTTCTCATAATGTTAATACGGATAAAAATTAGAGTGAACGAATGAAAGACGGAATTCGTGATGTTAGGTAAGGAGTAAAAATATTAAAGTATATTTTAATGGTTACGTTATATGAAAAGACCAATGCCTTTTAGAAAGGAATTGGTCTTGTATTTAAGATAGGTTATTGCTGAATAATTAATTGTGCTTTAGCGGTATAGGCGTAATTTAGCCACAATAATGCCAAGTTTTATTTTAAACTAAAATGGATTTCTATGACGTCAAAATGGGATACCGTTGTTTTAAGTGTAACAGGTATGCCAATTACTTTTACTTGTTTCATGTTATATGCAATTCTTGGAAATGCAGAGAAAGTAAAATCAATAATTGTAGCACCATCTGGTAAATAAATGGGTTATAAATCTGAAGTATAAGCCGTAATGATATTTTCAAATAGTTCATACGATACTAGATTGTGGAAAGCGATTGGATCTGTAGTTAATACATTGTTATTAAAATGGCCATTTTCAAGTGCTATATTGTCTTCGAAATCGTTTATAGTTGGTTTGTAAAATTGATGAATCATTCCAAGGATTTTATAGCAATCTAACACACTTGTAGTGGTGATACATATTCGTGAAACACCTGATACGTTTTGAGATTCTTGTAGTTGTGAGTAGGCAGAGTAAATGGGGCTGAGTTCATAACGTATTTCAATAGAATAAACCTCCTTTAAAATTGTTTTAAATATGTAAAAAATAAAGGTGTTGAGATTAAACTATATTCGTATTCTCATTCATACTTTTGATTGATAGAAAAAAGTAATGAAAATGTTAATTTTAAATTACATCAATCATTTATAAGGAGTGAATGTTTATGTCATTTAGTGAAATGATTAGAAATGAAGTGCTCAGCTGGACGGGTGTTTCTGAAAAACCGCATCGATTTGGTGGTATTGAAATAAATTATGGTAAGAAGGAACTTGGTCATCTTCATGGTGATAAATTAGTTGATTTACCATTTCCGAAGTTAAAGCGAGATGAATTAGTGAAGCAAGGATTGGTAAAACCACATCACGTATTACCTGAATCAGGATGGATCAGTTATTATATAAAGAGTGAAGAGGATATTCCATTTGCAATTGAGTTATTTCGAATGCAATATGACCGAATAAAAAAGTAATGAAAGTAAGTAGATAAATAAAAATATATTTTCATGTCACATCCCTCCTTAATCGTTCGTCTTGTATGTAGAACGATAAGGAGGGATTTTATTATGAAGAAATTTGATGTAGCAATTGTTGGCGGTGGGCTTGCTGGATTAACAGCATCTATATATTTAGCGAAAGCTGGAAAGAAAGTGATTGTATTAGAAAAGTCCAGGCGATTTGGTGGTCGAGGGATGACTATAAATAAAAATGGGATCTGCATGAATCTTGGTGCACATGCCTTATATAGAGGAGGAGCAGCATTTTTAACTTTTAATGAGCTCGGTATGAATCTTCCGGGTGGAATACCGACTACAAAAGCACATGGAATATGGAAAGGGGATATATTCACTATCCCAACAGATTTTCGCTCTATTTTATCAACACCACTACTTTCGTGGTCTGCAAAAGTACAATTCTCACGTCTTATGATTCGTTTAGGGAATTTAGATGTAGGAGAAGTTCCAAAAATGAGCCTAACTGCATGGGCGGAAAATGAAATAAAAGATCCAATGGTTCGCAATATATTTTATGCGCTATGCCGAACAACAACATATACGTTTGCTCCTACAATACAATTAGCTTCTTCAGTATTAAAGCAAATACAACTATCTATGAAAGAAGGCGTACTTTATGTAGATGGTGGTTGGGAGACGATTATAACAAAATTAAGAGATATAGCGAATAATGTCGGGGTGCAATTTTTGGCTAAAAAGCATGTTTTGGAGATAGAGCATTACGAAGATAAACAAAGAATACATTGTTTTGATGATGAGGTTTTTGAAGTAGGCACAGTCATCGTGACGACTCCGCCGAAAGAAGCTTGTAAAATAATAAAAGGTGCAGAAGGAACAAGTTTGCATAGATGGAGTGAACAATCGGTACCGGTTACTGTTGCTGCATTAGATATTGGCTTGAGACGATTACCCAATCCTACACATCAATTTGTAATAGGACTAGATCAACCTATATTTTTCACAAATCAATCGAGAGCAGCTAAATTAAGTGAAGATGGATCCATTGCAGTGAGTCTAATTAAGTACCATAATACTGTGCTAGAGATGAATCATATTCATGAAGATAAAGAACAGTTAGAAAGTACGATGGAGTTGTTACATCCAAATTGGAAAAGAGAAGTTGTTGCCCAGCAATATTTACCGAAAATAACAGTAGCATATGATTTTTCTCATATTGAACGAGTTGAAACTCCAGGTCCTAATATCCCTGAAATGCCAGGTGTTTATGTTGCAGGTGATTGGACTGGGCAGGATGAATTATTAGCTGATGCTGCAGTAGCAAGCGGAAAACGTGCAGCGTTACACATTTTAAAGCAATTAGAAAGTGAGGGTGTTCATCATGGAAACGGAGCAGTTATATGAAGCGTATCAACCATTATTATTTTCGTTAGCATATAGAATTCTTGGGAGTGTTATGGATGCCGAGGATATCGTTCAGGATGTATTTATCTCGCTGAATAACATAGAGAATATTCAGTCTATCGAAAATATGAAAGCATATTTGTGTAAGATGGCAACAAATCGTTCAATTGATAAATTACGTTCGGCAGCGCATAAACGTAACGTGTATGTGGGGATGTGGTTACCAGAGCCACTTGTAGAAGAGAGTGATGAGCCATCAGAGTCATTTGTAATGAAAGAATCCCTTTCCACGGCATATTTATTACTTTTACAACAACTGTCTGAAGTAGAAAGGATTGTTTTCATATTAAGAGAGGTTTTCAGTTATGAATACGAAGAAATAGCTTCAATTGTTGATAAGAGTAGTGTGAACTGCAGGAAGATCTTTCAACGTGCACGAAAAAGCATTTTGGAGAAACCGAAGCAATCAAAATTAAGCACGGAGAAAATGGCTTCTTATGTTGAAAAGTTTGTATCATCATTACAGTGTGGGGATGCGGAAGGTATGTTAGAAGTATTAAAAACAGATGCTATACTCAAAGCTGATGGTGGTGGTAAAGTTACGACTGCGATTAATCCGATTTATTCTGCGGATCGAATTATACGTTTGTTCTTTGGGATTGCACAACGATTGACAGAAGAGTACACTGTTGATTTCAAAATGGTAAATGGTATACCAGGAGTTATAGTTACAATAAATAATAAAGTAACGTATGTTCTTTCGTTTGCATTTGAGGATGAGAAAATTTCAAATATTTATATGATGGTTAATCCTGAAAAACTTATGCATTTAAATGTAAAAATATAAAAAAGCGCATTTCTTCAGAAATGCGTTTTTTATTATTTTTCTAACATTTCAAGAGGTACATCTTTTTCGCCAGCTACCTCAAATTTAATTTCCCCGTCTTCTTCATAAATACGTGTAATAATCGGTATAGTAATCATTAATTTTTTATGCTGCTTTCGTTTTCGAGCAGCATCTAAGCTAATCACGTTCATTTGTAAGCATCCTTTCTTCTGGAAATATATAAACAAAGAAAATGCGTCCGAAAAGGGCGCTTAATTGAATTTGAAATACCGATTCATTTAAATGGGGTTTATATAATTTAATAACTGCAATTTTAATGTGAAATAATATGAATGGAATAATTGCACGTAGAAATTAACTTTACCAAAAAACGAAACAATATGCTATAAAAAATTATAAATCTTTGTCATATAACAGGAAAAAGGTTTTTGTTTCGCATATAATAAAAAGTAGACGGGCAGCAAGAGCTTTTTCATCATATTGCTTGGAAAGGCGATGAAAAGAATGGATACAGTAGATTCATTATTATTGCAACTTGAACAATATGGAGAAGAGCATGATCGAAATAAAAAAACAAGGGAAGAAAAATTACGGAATGTTTCTCGTGAAATGGGGCAATTTTTATCAATTTTAGTAAAAGGGTGTAATGCAAAAAAAATTTTAGAAATTGGAACTTCTAATGGCTATTCTACATTGTGGTTAGCGAATGCGGTAGAAGAAACAAATGGAAATGTAACAACTGTAGAGCTTTCTTCAGAACGAGTTGGAGAGGCACTTGCCAATTTTGAAAAGGCACACCTGTTACAAAGAATCGATATTCATAATCAAGAAGCAGGGGCATTTTTAGATTTGCAATTAGATCATTCATTTGATTTTATTTTCCTAGATTCAGAGCGTACGCAATACATGTGGTGGTTTGAGCATATAAAACGTATGTTACAACCAAAAGGTTTTCTTGTTGTTGATAATGCAACTTCTCATGCGAGTGAATTAGGTGAGTTTATAAAAATGATTGAAGAAGATGATACGTTTGAAACGGTGTTATTAGCTTTTCAAAAGGGGGCATTTGTAGCGCGCAAGAATAAATAGAAGTGAACGTAATATAATTATCACATTGAAAGCGGGCAAATGTCAAAAGATTGACTACAGCATGACAGAAAGAATGTAAATTATATAGATAACATACGAAGAATCCGCCTTCAGCATGTTCTTCTCTAGGTCTTAAGTCTGAGGAAAATAATGTGGATAACAGGTATACTTATACTAAGAAACAGGGAATGACTGCATAAGCAGATATTTCTTGAAAAATCGATTTCAAACAGACTGATTGTACATGAAATACGATAAATGAAATGAAAAATAGTGCATATAAATTCGCACATATAAATAAAGGAGCGATTTTGTTGACTGAACTCGAGAAAAAAGAACCCGTATCAATTGTGAAAGATAATAATGTAGGAGTAGTAGTTGATACAGTTATAAAAGATGAAGAACTTGATGAATTGAATAAAGAAGCTGATCTTTATGTACACAAGTTAAATAGCGAGCAAAATACAGATTTATCAAAAGTATTGTCTCAGCTAGGAGATTTAGGGGATAAAGAGCAACAAGCGGCAGGACAAACGTTATCGGCGTTAAAACGTCCTGTAACAGCGATGATGAATGGGAAAAATGAAGAAATTCCAAATACATTGTTAGAGTTACGAAAAGTGGTATCAGAGCTTGATCCGAATTCATTAAAAGCAAGTGGTATGAAGAAAATAATGTTTAAAGTATTCAAAAAAAATCCACTTGAAACATATGTGCATAAATACCAATCTATAGATAAGCAAATCGAGGAGATTATTAGATCCCTTCTAATTGGCCGTGACAATTTGCAAGAAGATACGGTTGGCCTTGAAATGTTAAAAGAGCAATCGCATGATAAAATTCATGCTCTTGATAAACAAGTATACTTAGGGAAAAAACTTGCTGGGATGCTTGAAGCTGAGAAGCAAAACCCAGAGCGTCAAAGAGATATTCCATTAATAAACGATGCATTAGAAAAGATACTTGTACGTACACGTAATATGCAGCAAGCGAAAAGTGTACTATTACAATCGATTGCATCTGTAGATATCATTAAGAAAAATAATGAAAAGTTAACAGAGGCAATTCGTAATGCAATTACGATGACGCAAAACGTTGTAACAGTTTCAGCTGCTATTCAGCTAGCATTAACGAATCAACGTAAAACAATTGATGCTGTTAATGCGACAAATGAAGCAATTGAATCAATGGTATTAAGTAACTCTCAAGCATTGAAGCAAAATACAGAAGAAACAACAAAGTTGCTTGAAAATCCTGCTATTAGCATGGATAAATTACGTGAGTCATTCCAAAATGTATTCGCAGCGATTGAAGCTTCTGAGAAATCGTCAGAACGTATTATTGAGTCTAGTAAGAAATTTGTCATTGAATTAGACACATTTAATGATGAGATGAAGCAGAAACTCATTCAACGTCCAAGAAAATAACAGATTATTAGAGGAGGTGAAAAAATGAGTTTCATTCAAACAGTATTAGTACTATTAGGTACATTACTTTTAATCGCATTTACTGTCGTTGTTTTAGTAGTATATTTCGGACGTAAACTGTATTTTTCATGGACGAAACCATACAAGAGGGCGCAAGATTCTATAGAAAAGTTATCGAATAAATCGACACCGTTTTTACAAGAGTTTACGCAACATCCACTCTTTTATCGATGGATTCGTACAGAAGGAAAGAAAGAACAACATACATTGAATACTCTTTTCTGTACATCAAGTCAACGTACGAGAGAGCAAGTATTTTCAATGTTACCGAAAGAAAAACAGAAAAAAGTGCATGTAATGGCAAAAACAACGAAAAAGCTTACAAATGAAGATATCGATGTGGCCGCGATGAAAGTGAAAGATTTCTTAAGACAAGAAACGCAGCAAACTGTAAAACCGTCAGACCTATCGTTTTATAAATTGTATTTTTATGATCGATATCCAGATGCATTGAATACAATTCAAACGTATAAACGCTCGATAAATCCTTCATTACAAAGAACAGTTGATGATATTACAATTTCAGTATTAAATGCATTGCCGTATTATCAAGAGCAGCGTATGTTTGAACAACAACATAAACTTGAAACGTTCTTAATGAAAGATTTAACTGCGATGTTATCTTTAGTGGTGCAATTACCTCCGTCACAACGACCAGAAAAAGAAGAAGAGTTAAAAGTCTACTTGCAAAATTTCAAAAAAGAAATGGAAGTAGTAGAGCGTGATATTCGGGACTCCATTGATCATGATTTGAATGTGAAGATGAGAGCAGCGACTGAGAAGTTTAAGAATAAATAGAAAAAGCGCCTTAAAAGCTAAGTGTTTCTCAGCTTTAAGGCGTTTTTTTGAGATTTTATTTTGCCTTAACGGTAGTATAACTAGAAGCACCACTTTCGTTATGCAATCGATCAACTGCAGTTACCACATACGTATAAGTTTCTCCAGAAATAGCCGTTTTATCTACGTAAATTTCTCCAAGTTTTGTTTTTCTTACAGTGGTAAGTAAATGTTTTGGGTTGTGTATATCCACTTCATTTTTTCCATTCACACGGTAAATGGCGTAATAAGCAGAGTCATTATCTCTATTGTCAATTATTCCTACAGCAATACCGTCATCTCTTGGAATGGCACCTTTTAAAGTAGGTTGTTTTGGTGGATCATGATCAAGCCAAGGCATGGGCGGGATTAATGCAGGATGTATATATATGTCTTTGGAGAGTCTATCTTTTATTCCAAGTGGATTGTTATTTATATCTTTTAAACTGAAATGCATACTACCTTTTATTTGTGGATATTGATGGTTTAATGCGATTTGCTTCGGATATTCTTCTGGATTAGACCAAGCAGGGACAGAGTTGTTATTAATTTTATAAGCCGCTTGACCGATGTAAAGGTGAATCGGTTTGTTATTTGTTTCTTTTACCCACCAATCTACTAATATGTCATATGCAGCAGGTGTGAAACCGATATTCCAATATATTTGCGGTGTAATGTAATCAATGTACCCTTTTTGTATCCACTCACGTGTGTCAGCATAAAGATCATCGTAGTTTCTTTGACCTGCGGCTGTATTAGAGCCAGTTGGATCGTCAGCTATATTTCGCCATACGCCGAACGGACTAATGCCAAACTTTACGTATGATTTTTCTTGTTTTATAGCAGTATTTAAACCTTTTACGAGTCCATTTACATTATTGCGACGCCAATCTTCGATAGTTGAAAAATTCCCGTTATTATATAATTCAAATGTTTTTTGATCAGGAAATTCTTCGCCAACTACTTTATAAGGATAAAAATAATCGTCCATATGAATTGCATCAACATCATAATTTTTTACGATTTCTAAAGCGCCTTCTGTTATAAAGTTTTTCACTTCTGGAATACCAGGGTTGTAATATAGCTTCCCGCCGTAAGGTACAACCCAATCGGGATGTTGTCTTGCAGGGTGATTTTCTGATAGTCGATTTATATCAGTGTGATTCATCGTTATTCGGTATGGATTAATCCATGCGTGGAATTCTATATTTCTTTTATGTGCTTCTTCAATCATAAATGCGAGCGGGTCGTATCCAGGGTCTTTTCCTTGTGTACCTGTAATGTATTCAGACCAAGGACCGTAATTTGAAGGATAAAAAGCATCAGCGGTTGGTTTTATTTGTACAACGACTGCGTTCATACCAGTGTTTTTTACATCGTCTAATAATTTTATAAATTCTTGTTTCTGCTTTTCGATAGGTAAGCCAGTTTTTGAGGGCCAATCAATATTAAGAACAGATGCTATCCATACAGCGCGTAATTCATGCTTTTTGTAAGTAGTATTTACTTCAGCATAGGTAGAGTGAGGGGAAATGAAAGAGAAAGGAGTAAACAAGATGATGATACAACACATCATTAATAAACGTTTCATAATCATTTATACGCCTCCCTATTATACGATTATTTAAAATAATATATGATGTGAGGTTGGCCTTGCAATTGAGAAAAATAAATATTGAAACATTAATTTAATAGGAAAAATATTTTTAGTGAAATTTACTTTCAGTATAACTAAATCGTTTCATGTCTTCATATGCTTGTTAGTAAAGTGAAACTTTCTTTCATTTGAAGGAAATAATTTATAAGTATAGGAGGCTTCAATAATGAAAGTTTTATTCGTTTGTTCTGGAGGAATGTCCAGCGCAATTGTTGTAAACGCTTTAAAAAAAGAAGCGGAGAAAAAAGGTGTGAGCATGGAAGTGCATGCAATTGGAACGAATGAGGTAGAGGAAGAAGTGAAGAATGGTTGGGATGTTGTAATGGTTGCACCTCAAATAAGACACCGATTTGATTCTGTAAAAAAATTTGCAGAAGAGGAATCCATTCCGTGCGGCATTATTCCACCGCAAGCATACACACCGCTTGGTGGACCGACTTTGTTGAAAACTGTAAATGAATTAATTAGTTAGGGGGAAGCGTTATGAATAAGTTTGTCACGTTTCTTGATAAAAACTTATCTGGACCGATGGCAAGGCTTTCTGAACAGAGGCATTTACAAGCAATCCGTGATGGAGTTATTTCGGCGTTACCATTTATTATTGTAGGGAGTTTCTTTTTAATAGTAGCATTTCCCCCATTACCGAAAGATAGTTTCATATCAGTATGGGCATTGAAAAATCAAACAAGTATATTAATACCATATCGGTTAACGATGTTTATTATGTCTTTATATATAGCATTTGGAATAGGATATAATTTAGCAAAAAGTTATAAGTTAGATGCTTTATCAGGAGCACAGCTTGCGGTATGTTCACTGCTATTAACGTTAACCCCTGAATTAATTGATAAAAAAGGATTTATGCTTCCGATGACAAATCTCGGAGGTCATGGATTATTTGTGACGATGATTGTTTCTATTTTATCCGTAGAGATATTAAGGTTTTGTAAGACGAAAAATGTAATGATTAAAATGCCAGAACAAGTACCGCCATCTGTATCACGTTCATTTGAAGCACTTATACCTGCTGCATTCGTTATTATTATAATGAGTCTAGTAACTGTCGTTTTTAGCATTGATTTACACCATGTTGTTGATAAATTAGCAGCACCATTAGTAAAAGCTGGTGATAGTTACTTCGGTGTAATCATTCCAGTGTTTTTAATTACATTTTTTTGGTCATTCGGAATCCATGGTGTGTCGGTTGTTGGAACTGTTGCTCGGCCATTATGGGAAGTTTACTTAGGGAAAAATGGTGAAGCAATTGCTAGTGGAGCAGATCAGTTGCCATTCATATCACCAGAACCGTTATATCAATGGTTTATATGGATTGGCGGTTCTGGTGCGACGTTAGGGCTTGTATTAGCTATGATTGTATTTGGTCGATCAAAATATTCGAAAGCATTATCAAGAACTTGTATTGTTCCTGGTATTTTTAATATTAATGAACCTGTTATTTTCGGATTACCGATTGTACTAAATCCAATTTTAATTATCCCGTTTATCATTACACCACTCGTAACAGCAACTGTTGCATATTCAGCAACTGCGATGGGATTTGTAACGCCAACACATATTATGCCGCCGTGGACATTACCAGCTCCAATTGGCGCGTATTTAGCCACAGGTGGGGATTGGCGTGCAGTGGTATTAGTTTTTATAAATATAGCAATATCATTTCTTATTTACCTACCATTCTTTAAAATGTATGACAAAAATATGATTGAAATTGAAAAGAATGGTGACGGGGAATCTGTTAGTCCTTAAGCTTTATACGGTTATTTTGAGTGATAGACTTTATGTCTATCACTTCTTTCGTATTAAACTGAGAGAAGGTGTAAAGGAATGAATATAAAATTTAGTTATAAAGGTGTATTTATATTATTGTTTGGAGTAATATGTGCAAATTTACTCTTAGTACCTGTATTAAGAATACTAAATCTATCACAAATGCATAGTATATGGCTCGTTACAAGTATTGCGGCAAGTGTTTTGCTTACGATCGTTGTTTCTTTTATTGATGGCACATTTGTATCGAAAGTCCAGTTGTTTATTAGATTTGTATTGTTTTCTGTAGGTTGTACGTTGTTTACTTACATAATTGTTTTTTAGTGAATAGGGGGCATGCATAGTATGTATATTGCAGGGATAATGTCCGGTACATCGTTAGACGGAATAGATGTAGCGCTCGTTCATATTGAAGGAAACGGTGTAGATTCTAAAGTTGAACTCATTCATTTTACTACTGTTCCATTTTGTAAGGATATAAAAAATGAGATACAGCAGGCTTTATCAATTGATACATCTAATGTTCAATTGATATGCAGTTTGAACTTTAAGCTTGGTTTATGTTTTGCTAATGCTGTAAAGGAAGTTTGTAAAAAGGCTAATTTGTCATTGGAACGATTAGATTTAATAGGTTCTCACGGACAAACGATTTATCATCAGCCAAAACAAGAAGGCAATTTTATTTCTTCGACATTACAAATTGGAGAACCAGCAGTTATAGCATATGAAACGGAAACAACAGTAATCTCTAATTTTCGAACGATGGATATGGCAGCAGGAGGACAAGGCGCACCACTTGTACCATATTCAGAGATTATTTTATACCAGCATCAAACTAAAAATAGGATACTGCAAAATATTGGTGGGATTGGTAATGTTACAGTCATACCAAGTAAACGAAGTAATAAAAGTGTTATTGCTTTTGATACTGGTCCAGGAAATATGGTAATTGATGAAGTGTGTCAAAGATTATTTCATTTACCATATGATCGAAAGGGTGAAATTGCAAAACAGGGGGTAGTTGTAGATGAAATATTAACATACTGTATGAACCATCCATTCTTAAAAATGAAACCACCAAAATCAACAGGTAGAGAACAATTTGGAAAAGAGTTTGTGAGTGAATTATTAAAGCAATTTGAAAAGTATAGTAAAGAAAGTATATTGACGACTGTCACGATGTTTACAGCAAGTTCAATTGTTCAGCATTATAAGGAGTTTATTTTTCCATTGTATGAAATTGATGAGGTAGTTCTAGGTGGAGGCGGAAGCTATAATGACACACTTGTCGAAATGATACAGAATAAATTAAGAGAAGAAAGATGCAGAATATGTATTCAAGAAGATATTGGGTATTCTTCAGCGGCGAAAGAAGCAATCGCATTTGCAGTTTTAGCAAACGAAACGTACCATCGTAATCCGAGTAATGTGCCGAGTGCTACAGGTGCTAAGGAACCGGTTGTTTTAGGGAATATAACTTTCCATACGACTAGAAGATGAAAGTAGGGCAAGTAAATGAAGTATATGATTGGAGTAGATGGTGGGGGGACGAAGACAGAAGCAATTGCATTTGATCAAGACGGAAATGAGCTTGCGAGAGGTACAAGTGGATTTGGAAATATAGTAATAAATTATGAGAATGCACTCACACATATTATAGATGCGATTAATCAATGTTGGGAACGTTTAATAAATGAGCATTGCGTTTGTATTTGTTTAGGATTAGCAGGTATAAGTGGAGCAAATACAAATGAATTAACAATACGTCTAAAAAAGAAGTACGGAACACAAATTGAAGTTTTTAATGACGCAATGATTGCACATGCAGCTGCTTTAAAAGGGAAGGAAGGAATTTTAACAATTGGCGGTACAGGTGCGATTTGCCTAGGAAAGAAAGGGACAGTATACGAGTATAGCGGTGGATGGGGACATATTTTAGGGGATGAAGGAAGCGGATATTGGATTGCATTACAAGCTTTAAAGAAAATGGCATTACAATTCGATCAAGGAGTTAGCCTTTGTCCATTAAGCTTGAATATTCAAAGGCAGTTTCAACTTTTGACACCGTCTCATATAAAAAGCCTAGTATATACTTCTTCAAAAGATAAAGTTGCAGCAATCGCACCATTAGTTATTCAGGAAGCGAGAAATGGGAATGAGGGTGCACATGAAATTATGATGCAAGCTGGTAAGGAATTAGCGAGAATTACAGTAGATGTTTATAATAAGATGCAATGTAAGTTTTCAACTCCAATTGCAGTAAGTGGTAGCATATTACGTTTAGTTCCTGAAATATATGATGTATTTAAGAAGTGCTGTGAGGAAAGGATTGAAGAACTTACATTTGTATCACAATCAGAAATGGCAGTGAAAGGAACATACTATTTAATGAAGGATTTATATTTTAAAGTGTAAATAGATAAATGAGAATTTTTGTATGATTTGTAAAAATATGATGTTAAAATGTACAAAGGGATGTAGATTAAAAAATGTACAATATACGTAGTAATTGAATAGTGTATATGTATTCCCATGTAGAAAGTGAATGATTACATGATTAATAGTATGCAGTTTTTGTATTTGGTGGCTTCTTATTTATTTGGTAACATCTTGACCGCTTATATAGTAACAAAGTTGAGACATAATGTTGATATTAGGGATGAAGGAAGCGGAAATCCTGGCGCAAGAAATATGGGGCGCGTATATGGAAAATGGTATTTCGTCGCTACATTTTTAGGTGATGCCATTAAAGGTGCAATTGTAGTTTGTATAGCAAAATATCTTTTTGAAGATGCTACATTCGTAATGTTAACATTATTGGTCGTTATTATTGGACATATTTACCCAATGTTGTTTAAAGGTAAGGGCGGAAAGGGCATTTCAACATTTATCGGAGGACTCATCGCATTTGATTATTTGATAGCGCTTACTCTCATAGGTATTTTTATTGTTTTTTATTTAATATTTAAAGGATTTACAAAGCCAGGGTTAATTACAATCGCTTGTTTACCAATTTGTATGGTTTTTTATTCTTACTCTATTGGTACGAATATATTAAGTGTACTTATTATTGTTCTTATTTTATATGTAAATCGAGAATAAAGTGGACCTTTTATCCCGCTATTTGCCGGGCAGTAAGACCCCCACCTCAAAATTCAGCGGAAGCAAAGAAGTTAGGTGGGGGTCGGGCTGCCCGTAAAAGCCCGATTGGTGAAGGTTAATAATCAGTGGGGGATGAACAAAACCCCCACTGATTAAAGTTTCACTTTATAAGTGGGGGTATCTCCACTTATAATTTTTATGAATTAAACAACGAGCAATAAGTAGAGAGAAAGGGGATAGGACATGGGGATAATTTATAAAATTGCTGATCAAGCTTGGGAATTTGAAAGTATACATAAATTGAACTATAAAACATTTGTAGAAGAAATTCCGCAACATGAAGAAACGGAGGAACGTTTTCGTATAGATCGATTTCATGAAGAAAATACATATTTAATTTGTTTAGACGGTGTGAAGTTAGTAGGTATGGTCGCGGTAAGAGGAAAACGCCCATTCTCATTACATAATAAAATCTCAAATTTAGATGTATATTTAAACAAACATGGTGAAAACGTATATGAAATTCGTTTGCTTTCAGTAGAACGTGAATATAGAAATGGTAGAGCGTTGTTAGGATTAATTCGCTTTTTACATCGTTATTTGCTTCTAAATGGATATGAATTGGCACTCATTTCAGCTACAACACGTGAGCTGCCTTTATATGAGCAAATGGGGTTCAAATCTTTCCATACGTTAGTTGGAACAGAAGAAGCAGCTTTTCAGCCAATGTATGTTACACCTACTATGTTCGAAGAATCGAGTGTTGGAGGTATTATGACGAAAGAATTTACGTTTTTACCTGGTCCAGTAGACATGGAAGAGAATGTTCAAAAGGCGTTTTCTACTAAGCCTATTTCGCATCGTTCTAAGTCATTTCAAGTGACAATGGACAATGTAAAGAAACGATTACTTCAAATGACAAAAGCAAAACATGTACAAATTATGTTAGGAACAGGGACGTTAGCGAATGATGCGATTGCTTTACAGATACGTTCTTTAAAAGGTAAAGGGTTAGTTTTAGCGAATGGAGAGTTTGGTAATAGATTAATTGAGCAGGCAAAACGAGCACATTTAAATTTTGATACGTATAAAAAACAAATGGGAGAGTCGTTTAAACAAATCGAATTAGAAAAAATAATTGTAAGTGGAAATTATGAATGGCTTTGGTTTGTTCATCATGAAACATCAACTGGAATGTTAAATAATTTGGACGAGCTAAATGTCTTTTGTAAAAAGTATCATATGAAACTATGTGTAGATTGTATTAGTTCAATTGGAGCAATACCGATAGATTTGAAGGATGTATATTTTGCAAGTGGCGTTAGCGGGAAAGCGATTAAATCATTTACAGGATTATCTTTCGTTTTTCATAATCACAATATAGAGAAAAACGAAGCAATACCTGCGTATATGGACATTGGTATGTATGAAATGAATGACAGCATTCCATATTCACATTCATGGAATTTAATTTACGCACTGCAAGAAGCATTGAAGAAATTTGAGGATGAAACGGCGTTTGTAAAAATAAAAGAGACATATGCTTATATGGAAGAAGCTATTACTAATATGGGTTTAAAGCTTGTTTCACCTAAAGAGCACACCGCGCAAATTATACTCACCATTCAGTTAAATGAAGGGTATTCTTCTAAAACAGTAGGCGATGCATTAGCATTGCAAGGATACATTGTTCATTATGAGTCATCTTATTTGCAAAAAAATAATTGGATCCAAATTGCATGTTTAAATCATTATAAAGAACGTGATAGGAAGAGGATGTTGAATTGTTTGCAGGTGTGTGTTACAGAAAGTCCTTTTAGCGTAAATAATTATTTATAAATTTTATAAAGTTATAATTTACACTTGCTAAGCGAATAGAAGTACATGTATTGACAACAGTCTAAAAGAGAGCGAAAGCCCTCTTTTAAACTTACTTAAATGGACTACTCACAGATTGGAATACCGAGAACTCTCAAAGCTAGTGCTACTTGAAGAGTAATTTCCAATCTAGCAATTTCGATGCCAGCAACTGTGAGTACTAAAAAAGGTTGGCCGTTTACGAACACGATACAACTTTCCATATATACGCCTCCTTTCTAGTAATCTACTACAGTATATGAATAAAACTATAATACGTTATAGTCAGATTCCTGAATTTTATGAAAAATAATAGATTTAAACTATGTTCACGAAATAAATGGGCTCATAGTGTCAATCATATAATAAAAAGCATCTAAAATAAGATGCTTTTTACTATATGTACGTTTTCAGCGTGACAATAAATAAAGCGAATCAATAATCAATAGAGAGGGAAATATATTGATAAATATTTGTATGAGGTAAACTAAGAAGGTTTTAGAAAAACAAAAAGGAATTTTTATACTTGTAACATAAAAATTCTAGGGGGATGTTAATATGGAAAAAACTATGATGGTAGAAACAACAAACATGATGATGTCTATGGAAAAAATGATGTGTGAAATGAAGTGTATGAAAATGATGATGAATAACATGATGCAAATGGATGTAGAAATGGATAAGGCAATGATGGTAAAAATGAACGAATGTGATGAAATGATGAAGACAACTATGTCTATGATGAAAGCGATGAAAGAGAAATGTTGTTGAAGTAACAAAGTATAGCGTAAAATGATGCGGATTTTGCAAATTTGAATTAGAAAAGAGCCTGTATTAGTTGGTACACTAAAATAGGCTCTTTTTAAAGATTGTTCAAAAATAAATTGATTTGATAAAAAAAGAACTAAAGATTATTTTAGTTCTTTTTTCTGTTTTAACACTGTTCAAATCATTGGATTAAAAGCTATAGAAGATGGATAAGTAGTGAACAAAGACAAGTGAGAGCCTATCTTTCTTCGTTAAATGTGTGCTGAAGTAAACAAGGACTCCATTTTAATTTTACTCTTTTCACGAATTTCAGCGTCTGCATGCCTCATAACGTATTTATGCGCTACAGCAATTGCTAAAACATCATCTAATAAGCCAATCCCGATAATAGCAGCTATATCTGGAATGAAATCGATTGTTAATACGTAATAGGATAAAGCAGCTAATATTATGAGTTTTGCTTTAGTAGGTAACGTTTTCTTTTTCATTGTGTAAAATAAAATAATACTTTCATATACGCTGGATTTTCCAAGGTTTGCGGAGCTTTTTTTGAATTTTTTCCAAAGCGTCTGTTTCTCCATATAAACACTCCTTTTACAAAAACATATATTTTTTAAAAGGATGGACAAAGAAGTGAGGGAATAATCCATTTTATTTTTGTTTCTTAATTTATAATTCCATAAGAATAGGAAATTACCTGTTCAAAATAATATAATGTTTATGATGCAACGACCTACAGTGTTTCATTACATAGTATGGATAATAAAATTTATGTAGTCAAAAATGGTGAGGTTGCTGATATTGTAAGAAAGGCTATTTTTCATGGGCATGGATTTGATCCGGTTCATTGTTTAGGAGAAGAGAACGGCAATACTTATAGGTTAGCTTTAGAATTGGGTGACATTATGTACTATAATCTCTATCACGGCTCATGAGGTGGAATATACGTTAGATGACATCGCTCAAATGAATATATCTAAATTAGCAATAAGATACCCAGACGGATTTAATCGAGAAGCTTGTCGGAAATCTGTTGATGGGAAGTGAGACCAAGTTTGAATTTTGTACAGAAACTAAAGAAGCCCATACTTCAATTCGTGATATGTATAGTAAAATGTATGTGGATGATGCAGTTATTATTAAACATTTAATAAACGGTATGGGGGAAGGGAAATGAAGATAATAGAATTACCAATTGAATTTGAATGTAACGGGCGAAAACAATGGATTTATCCGAGCTTAATTGTATTAAACAATGAATTAACTTTAGTAGATACAGGTTATAAAAATTTTTTACCTTTAATTGAAAATGAAATTTTAAAACATGGATATGAGATGAAAAACTTAAAAAATATAATTATTACTCATTATGATGATGATCATATAGGGTCTTTATACGATTTCAAAGTGAAATATCCTCAACTTCATGTTATTGCTAGTGAAATAGAATCCAACTACATTAATGGTGAAATAAAATCAGAGAGACTAGTTCAAGCTGAAGAAATGTTAGAACATATGCCAATTGAAGAGAAAGAATTTAGTGAATGGTTTATACAACAGTTAAAAAATATAAGACATATTTCTGTCGATGAAAAAGTATATGATGGTCAAATGATTTTGAATGATAAATGTCAAATAGTAGCGACGCCAGGACATACTTCGGGGCATATTTCATTATATTTTCCGGACTTAGACTGTGTAATTACAGGGGATGCGGCCGTTCAAGATAATAATGAATTAGTAATAGCTAATCCAAATTTTTGCTTAGATACAGAAAAAGCGGAAGAATCTTTAAAGAGAATTAAAAACCTTAAAGCAGCAAGTTATTATTGCTATCATGGAGGAAAACTCATTATATAAAATATATAAAAAAACCGATCTTTCTTATATTGAAAAGATCGGTTTTTTAATTCATAGATTCCGCAATTCTTATTAAATCAGTAACATTGTATTTTCTTTTTATGTATAGTTTGTTACCAAGGGCGATTTTATATTGAAAACCGTCCTTCTGAAAGATAAGTTCGTATGCTAAATCAAAATGAGGATTATATACTGCCTTTATATTATGTTTTAAAATGTAAAATTTAGTGCCCTTATGTACATATTGATCTAATTTATGTTGAACTGGTGAAACAGTGATTTTAAAAATCCCATTACTATCTTTATTGTAGTATCGTAGTTCTAAGTAATCGTTATAGATGTACCCTTGAAATTCATGAATTTCGAACGGGAATTTTGTAGGAGTAAGTATATGTTCCTTACACTTCATTTCATATTTTTTTACAATAGTAGCTTCTCTCATTAGAGGATTAGTTCCATCATAAATTTGATTAATTTGAGATATTTTATTGTTTTTTGTTATTATTTCTAAAATGTAACCGATAGTAAATTCATCATCAGTGTCTTTGAAATAGGAAATAAGAATTGTAGTATCCTCTTTTGGAGATGGTATTATTTTAATTTCATGAATAGGTTTTTCCTTTTGGAATGTAGGTAGTTCAATCCCTTCTGTTACATATGACCGCATAAATTTTTTATCATTTTGGAGTAAAGCTTGTTTAAATTCACTTATCACATTTGTTTGAGATTTCGCCATAATAATTGAGGTCGATTGAAAATATAGTAAGAACAATATACAAAATATCTTTATGAATGTATTGGTCAATTTTATCACCTTGTAACTATGTTTCCTTAACATTGAAATATATATGTATAGGAGGGGAAAAGATGAGTTTATTGCTTGATGTAATAATGGCTATAATTACATTTTATCCTCGAAATGATATGAAATTAAAACATCATATTGCAAAGTTAAGTGAATTCGAGTGGTTTCGAAAGCTACACGAAGATACAAAGTATACAAGACTAATTTGGAGTAATAGAAAAATTAAAATGTTCATTTTGTCTACTACTAACATGGAAGCATTAATAAATTCCGAGACAAAACAAAAAGAATTTGTCCACCTAGTACATGATGAATATAAAAAAAGAAGGTAAGAATTTTTTTATTTTTCATATTTGGCGAAACAAATGGTACAATGAAAGCTAATGTGAAAAATAAGGAAAAGAAGTGGTCTATTTGAAAAACTTTTTAGAATTAGGAATTAGTGAAACTTTTAATCATACATTACGTGAAAATGGAATTACAGAAGCAACACCAATTCAAGAGAAAGCAATTCCGGTAATACTGTCTGGTAAAGATATAATTGGTCAAGCAAAAACTGGAACAGGTAAAACACTTGCATTCGTGTTACCGATTTTAGAAAAAATCGATCCAGAATCTAGTGATGTTCAGGCTTTAATTGTTGCGCCAACAAGGGAACTAGCACTGCAAATTACAACTGAAATTAAAAAAATGCTTGTTCAAAGAGAAGATATTAATGTACTAGCGATTTATGGCGGGCAAGATGTAGCGCAACAATTGAGAAAATTAAAAGGTAATACACATATTGTTGTAGCGACACCAGGACGACTATTAGATCATATACGACGTGAAACAATTGATTTAAGTAATCTTTCAACGATTGTACTAGATGAAGCTGATCAAATGCTTTATTTCGGTTTCTTATATGATATTGAAGATATTTTAGATGAGACACCTGATAGTAAACAAACGATGCTATTCTCAGCAACGATGCCAAAAGATATTAAAAAATTGGCGAAACGTTATATGGATGAGCCGCAAATGATTCAAGTACAAAGTGAAGAAGTAACGGTAGATACAATTGAACAGCGTGTCATTGAGACGACAGATCGTGCAAAGCCAGATGCACTTCGTTTTGTTATGGATCGTGATCAGCCATTTTTAGCAGTTATTTTCTGTCGTACAAAGGTTAGAGCAAGTAAGCTTTATGATAATTTAAAAGGACTAGGTTATAATTGTGCTGAACTTCATGGTGATATACCTCAAGCGAAACGTGAAAGAGTTATGAAGAGTTTCCGCGAAGCTAAAATTCAGTACTTAATCGCAACGGATGTAGCAGCTCGTGGACTTGATGTAGATGGTGTAACGCACGTATTTAACTTTGATATCCCTGAAGATGTAGAAAGTTATATTCACCGCATTGGCCGAACAGGACGTGCAGGTGGATCAGGTCTTGCAATTACGTTCGTTGCAGCGAAAGATGAAAAACATTTAGAAGAAATTGAAAAAACGCTTGGTGCACCAATACAAAGAGAAATAATCGAACAACCGAAGATAAAACGTGTAGATGAAAATGGAAAACCGGTACCAAAGCCGGCTCCAAAGAAATCAGGTCAAAATCGTCAAAGAGATAGCCGTGAAGGTTCAAGACGTGATTCGAGAAATAGCTCAAGAAGTGATTCGAGAAATGGTTCGAGAAATGAAAATAATCAATCATTTAATAAGCCAAGCAATAAGAAAAGTAGTACAAATCAAGGTCAGAAAAGACGTGGGCGTTAAAATATGAAGTGGTAATTGGGATGAAGAGATATATTGTTTGTTAATAGAGAAATCGATATATAATAAAAAAATCCTGATACAATTATGAATGCAGAAGGAGTCACAAAAATTTGTGGCTCTTTTTGTATTTTAAGATTAGGTTGGTATGCATTTGCTCAATGCGAGTAAAGTTGATAATTTCATTTACCGTATTTAAAGTGAATTGAAAAATAAAGAAAGAATAAAATGTGGAGTTTCATTTGTCTGAATGTTCAGGAGGTTATATAATGATTTTCTGACTATTAAAATATGGAGGAGTGCAAATGAAAAATGAAACGTTACACACACAAGAAGACATTTTAAAAATGCTTGATTCATTATTAAGACCTGCAGAACCATTTTGGAATGAATTTTATGCCAATAGAGAAAAGGATGTTCCGTTTTTTGAAAATATTCCAGATGAGAATCTAGTTTCGTATATACAAAAAGAGAGAGTTTCAAAAGGGAAAGTATTAGAACTTGGATGTGGTCCAGGTAGAAATGCCATTTATTTAGCGAATGAAGGATTTGATGTTACAGCAGTGGATTTATCTGCAGAAGGCATTCAGTGGGCAAAAGAGAGGGCGTTGGCAAAAGGGGTACAAATTCACTTCATTTGTGATTCAATTTTCAATTTAGAGGTTCAAAATGAATTTGATTTTATATATGATTCTGGTTGCCTTCATCATATTCCACCACATAGAAGAATGAATTATATAGAGTTAATTGATAGATATTTAAAATCAGGTGGTTATTTCGGATTAACATGTTTTGCAGCAGGTGATTTGGATGAACGAAATGGATCAGAAATAACAGATTGGGACGTATATAGAGGTTGGAGTTTACAAGGTGGTCTTGCATATTCTGAAGAAAAATTGAGAGAGATATTTAAAGAGTTTAAAGTAATTGAAATTAGGAAGATGAAACAAATGAAACAACCGAATGATATGTTTGGGGAATCATTTCTTTGGACAGCATTGTTTAAGAAGAAATGAAAATTAAATAATTGACAAATTTACCGTTTTTATAGACAATACATTTATAAGAATGTACGTTCGGTTTTGTTGAACGATGTATGTTTTGCATAAATACATAACAAGGGGCTGTCTCTATATGAGTAACACAAATCAAAAAATTACTACATTTTTAATGTTTGAAGGAAAAGCTGAAGAAGCGATGAATTTTTACACATCCCTATTTGATCAATCAGAAATTGTAAGTATCTCTCGCTACGATGAAAATGGACCTGGTAAAGAGGGAACTGTAATTCATGCAACTTTTACGCTAAACGGACAAGAGTTCATGTGTATTGATAGTTATGTAAATCATAATTTTACATTCACTCCAGCTATGTCTCTTTATGTAACTTGTGAGACAGAAGAAGAAATTGAAACGGTCTTTCATAAACTAGCGCAGGATGGAGCAATTCTTATGCCTTTAGGTGCCTATCCATTTAGTAAAAAGTTTGGTTGGTTAAATGATAAGTATGGTGTATCTTGGCAGTTAACGCTTGCTGAATAAAAAAGAAGCATCGCTTATTTGTATAATGTGTTTAGTTAAGAGTTTGAAAAATTAAATAACTTTAAAAAGCGTTCCAACTGTCAACAGGTTTGGAACGCTTTTTTGTTGGTATATCATTTTTGGGGAATTGTTAATTAATATCGCTTATTTTAAATGAATTGAATAGTTGTCTAATTTCATGTTTATTTAGAATGTTTTTATATTTACGGTCGATTATTTGTTAAGATAAATATATACAACTAAGTATTTACTATCTGGTAGGTTAATAAAAAAAGAAATGTATAAATAGTTAATAATCTTACAATTAAATTGCAACTAGGTAGTTAGGAGGAAAAATCGCAATGGATACTACACAACAAAACAGTAATGCATGGGATAAGAAGGTGGAAGAAGGTTCTAGATACACGCAGCCTGTAAGTAGCGAGATTATTGAGAAAAGCAAATCAGGTGAATGGGAGATTACAGTCACTACGGAAAAATCAGTTCCTAGAGAGTGGTTTCCAAAGTCATTAGATGGATTAAAGATACTTTGCTTAGCATCAGGTGGCGGACAACAAGCACCAGTTCTAGCTGCTGCTGGAGCAGATGTAACAGTTACTGATATATCTAAGAAGCAATTGGAACAAGATGAAAAGGTAGCAAAACGGGATGGTTTAACTTTAAAAACCGTACAAGGAGATATGTCAGACCTTGGTGATTTTGAGGATGAATATTTTGATATTGTCGTAAATCCTGTCTCTAATTTGTTTGTAAAAGATGTTCATCTTGTATGGAATGAAGTTTCTAGGGTTTTAAAGAATAAAGGTATTCTTATTGCTGGATTTACAAATCCGTTACTATGGATTTTTGATGATAACCAAGAACAAAAAGGTATTCTTGATGTTAAACATTCAATTCCTTCATCAACATTGGATTATTTACCAGAGGATGAAGTTCAAGATTACATCGATTTAAATCAAACAATAGAATATGCACATACTTTAGAAAACCAAATCCAAGGTCAAATTGAAGCTGGTTTTGTTATAGTGGGTTTTTATGAGGATGATTTTGGTGGAACAAGGATATTAGATAAGCATATTAAAACCTTTATTGCCACTAAAGCTATAAAGTTAAAGGTTGATTAAAAATTTTAGCTTGTTACACAGGGTGTTAGTCGAAGAAGGGATTTATAAATAGTAAAAGTTCAATATACAAGGAAAAGGATGGCACTTACGATCCTTTTCCTTGTATATTTTGAGTGGCAAAACAAGTTTTACAACTTGTAGCTGAACCCGTTATGATTTTTGTAGCAACGCTTTTTCTTTTTAAGAATTTTGGATGCCGAATCTTTTTCTAAGTTTAGCTAACAATTCAGGCTGATCCCCTTGGCTCATTACAACTTCAATAAAGATAAGTCGATTCATATTAAAACTTATTTTATTTAAGACTTCTGCTAACTCTATTTCATTTTCTACTTTAAATGTGAGACTTTTTTCTTCTGATCCGAATACATTTGGCAGTTTATTATAATCCCACATTTGTATGTCATTATATGGTTGGTCTCGTCCATGAATCGCTCGTTCAACAGTATATCCGTTGTTATTAATTAAAAATATGATTGGTTTTAAATTATGACGTAACATAGTGGATAATTCTTGAACAGTTAACTGGAAAGAACCATCACCAATAATTAAAATGTTACGCCGTGTTACATTAGCGAGTTGTGTTCCTAATAGAGCGGGAAGTGTATATCCGATAGATCCCCATAATGGTTGTCCTACAAATGAAGCGTTATTAGGTAAAGGGATAGCGGCACTACCGAAGTATGGTGTTCCTTGCTCTGCAATTAAGACGTCGTTTTCTTGTAAGAAGTGGTACAATTGTTGCCAAAAACGTTGTTGTGTAACGATTTGTGCTTTTGGATTGAACTCTTTAGTAATAGATGATGATTCTGAAATAAATGGCTTAATTTCAAACGTTTCTTCATTACGATGCTTGATTGAATTACTTAAATATTGTAATACGTCTTTCATTACAACCGGTCCGTATTTTTTATCTATAATTTTCACAGTATAGGGATGGATTTCTATAACTTGTTCTTTCGTAAAACCTTGTGTAAAGCCACCGGTAATAGTATCAGTTAATTTCACACCGATACTAATGATACAGTCAGATTCATCAACTCTTTTTCGCAAGTATGGAGGACTAACATCGCCAGTGTAAATTCCTATAAATTGAGGATGTTTTTCTGGGAATATGCCCTTGCCCATACTTAGTGAAGCGATAGGGAAGCCAGTTTTTTCTACGAGTTGATGTAAATCTTCTTCAGCATAAAAACGATTCACTTCAAAATCAGCTAATATAACCGGTTTTTTGGCGCTATTTATTTTTGAAATGGCATGTAGAAGCATTTTATCTAATGCGTCTTTATTACTTACTATGGGATGATTTAAGATTGGTTCCGTAGGTTTATTAATTGGTTTATTATATACATCGATCGGTAAATTAATATGGACTGGACGTTTTTCATTCCAACATGCACGGAGTACACGGTCAATTTCCTCAGCGGCATGCTCAGGGATTAAAGTTGTTTGTGCTATAGTAATTTCTCGATACATATTGGAAAAGTGATCGAACTTTCCATCACCTAATGTATGATGAACGAGTTCTCCATTTTCCATTACAGTTGTTGTTGGTGTACCGGTAATTTTTATAACTGGTACGTTTTCGGCATATGAGCCGGCAATGCCGTTTATGGCGCTCAATTCCCCCACACCAAAAGTGGTAATAAGAGCAGCAACACCTTTTATGCGAGCATATCCATCTGCTGCATATGCCGCATTTAATTCATTACAGTTGCCAATCCACTCTAAATTTTTATGTGCAATCACATCATCTAAAAAGGCAAGATTATAATCACCAGGAACACCAAATATATGCTCAATTCCTAATTCGTATAATCGATCTAATAAATATGTACTTACAGTATATTGCGTTTTCAAGAGAATCATCTCCTAATTATTTTAGTTCGTGTAGCGAATGCTTCAATGGACTACAGAAGTTCAAGTGCGTTGATTAAAATATTCATTACTGGATTGTGGTATAATTTACATACAGGGGGAAAGTAGATGACACAACATAAAGAAGAACAGATGAATGAGGCATTGGCATTATTTTATTTTGCATATAAGACATTTACTGAAAAGCCAGATGAAATTATAAAAGAATATGGTATACAACGAGTGCATCACCGAATTTTATTTTTTATCGCACGTTTTCCAGGGATAAGTGTAAATGAGTTACTATCGCTATTAGAAATAAGTAAACAAGCTCTTCATGGACCACTGCGTCAACTTGTGGAAAAGGGACTAATTGAAAGTAATGAAGCTACTCATGATCGTCGAGTAAAACAATTATCCTTAACAGAAGAAGGGACAGATTTAGAGAAAAAACTAAGTGATGTTCAAAGAAAGCAAATGGGTGCTATTTTTTCAAAATTTGGTGAATCATGTGAAGAGAATTGGCATCAAGTTATGAACGAAATGGCGAATAGCCGTTCAGGTCATGATGCATGGATAGCGAAAAGAGAAATTCCAGTTGATCAAAAATAATGAGAAATAGGCCTTTCTTTATAGTTTGAAAAAGAAAGAATTTTATCCATGCATTTGGCAACTATGGATAAATCATAGAGTGAATGGATAAAAAGGTGCATTACTAGATACTTTATACGTGTACGCGATGGAACAATAAAATTCACATTTCCGAGAGGGGAATTATAATGATAAAACTTGTACTAATTCGTCACGGACAAAGTTTATGGAACCTTGAAAATCGTTTTACTGGATGGACGGATGTAGATCTATCAGAGAATGGATTAAGTGAAGCAAGAGAAGCAGGAGCAATATTAAAGGAAAACGGTTATACTTTCGATGTTGCTTACACATCTGTATTAAAACGAGCAATCCGGACTGTATGGATTGTTCTTCATGAAATGGATCTTACTTGGGTGCCTGTACATAAATCATGGAAACTAAATGAAAGGCATTATGGAGCGCTACAAGGATTGAATAAAGAAGAAACTGCAAAAAAATACGGTGAAGAACAAGTTCATATTTGGAGAAGAAGTGTCAATGTAAGACCACCGGCTATTACTGAAGAAGATCCTAGATATGAAGCGAATGATCCGAGATACAAAACACTCAAAAAAGGTGAATTTCCATTGACAGAATGTTTAGAGGATACGGAGAAGAGAGTGCTGGAGTATTGGCATTCAGAAATTGCACCATCATTAAAAAGTGGTGAGAAAGTAATTATTTCATCGCATGGTAATACAATTCGATCGCTAGTGAAATACTTAGACAACCTTTCAAATGATGGTGTGGTTTCATTAAATATTCCAACTAGCATTCCGCTCGTTTATGAATTAGACGAAAATTTACGTCCGATTCGCCATTATTATTTAAGTATGGATGGAGAAGTACCTGAAGGGGAAATTCCGAAACATATTTCTTTTTAACATGAAAATTTGAAATGCATGCTTGTCTACATATACAATGTAGACTCATGATAAAAGACGTGGCCTCCTTCTAATGTATATGCGATGTAGCTAAATTTAGAAGCTTGTCCACGTCTTTTGTCATAAAGAGAGCTGCTTGCGCATGTAATGATATCGTGAGTAGTTTTTGAATGGAGGGTGATGTAATTGACGATCTCTAACATTCGAATTGGCTTATTTATTTTAGCAATCGTTTTTGTAGTTCTTGTTTTCTTTTATTGGAGAAATGAAGAGTTGTATGAAGAGAAAAAGCAGCGAATTCGAAAAACTTGGTATGGATTATTCATAACATCAGTCACAGTTTATTTCATGATTAAAGGAATCGATTTAACCCTCTGGAAAAATTTATTAATGTTCACTGCGATGGTCATTTTCGTTGATATTTCATTTATTTTAACACCTAACATTTCGGAAATATGGGGAGCGAAATTTAGCGATATCGGTAAAACTGTTCAATCCATAAAGCGGTCATTAATCGCTTCAAAAGCAAGAGGGGAAATATATACGAACATTATCCAAAATATTAATCCAGCAGCATTTGGGACGATGGAATGGCATACGGAAGAGGAATATACAAAAAGCTTAAACACATTTTTAGATTCATATGGGGAAAAAATCGGAGCGAAAATTGTTGTATTTGAAGCAGCGAATGAATTAAATACGGGCTTTCGTGGTATTCGTTCTCAATTTAGTATTACAATACCTATAGAGCATATAGAGCAATTGAATGAACAAAAAGCAGTACAAGTAGAAAACGTGGGAATTATACCAGCAAAAATAATGAATGATGTTTTTATCGTTATTGATGGGAAGAAGAATAGCCTGCAAGATCGAGATTTTGAAAATGTATATAATTTAACAATACATCATAGTTATTTTAGTAAGTAGGACAGAATCGTTTTTCTGTCCTTTTCTTCTATACATAAATTCAAAACAAAATTCGACAAAGTTGAATAAAATAGGACAATCATTCCTACACTAGCAGGTAGAGGTGATTGTAGTGATAAAAGATTATGACAATGATTTTTTTAAAGAAGAAAATGAAGATACAACAGATTTCTCTTTAATCAAAGGAGATACGTTGCAGCAAGTAGAAAAGTTAGAAGAAGAATTAAAAAGAAAATGATTCGTGTACACTGTGTCTTTATTTGCTATATAATATAAATAGAAGGTTGTATCTTTTTGAAAAGGGGGAGAAGAGATGGCTGAAATAAATGTACAAAAGTCTTCGTTTTTTAAAGAAAAAAAAGAAGAATCAAATACAGATTTCTCTCTAGTGAAAGGTGCATTAACGGAAAATATAAATCGGTTAGAAAAACTTATGAATAATAGCAGTTCAAAATATATACGAGTACAAAAAACAAAAGAAAATGCATAGAGCATTTTCTTTTGTTTTTTATTCCGTTATTTGCGGGTTAGTTTCAAGTTAGTTAACATTTAATTTTTCTTTTACTTTTCCGGGTAAATCTACTTTCTGAATTTCTTCATAGGACTTCACTTCAAAAGATGATATTTCATTTTTATCTATATCATCTTGATCTACATAAAGACGTAAAAACGCATTATCATTTAATTTATGGTCGTTTTCTTTTTTTGTACTTCTAAATGTAATTTGTTTTTTTTCTCCGTCTTCATCATATGCGGGCAACGTATAGTTCTGTAAGCTTCTGCCTTCTACTTTTTCAATAGCGCCTTCACCTTTTATCTGTACGTAATATACATCCTTACCAATTCTATTTAGTGATGCTCTCTCACATCCAATAGTAATGCTTGAAAATAATAAACATAGTGTCATAACAGCAAAAAGCTTTTTCATATTATTTATCTCCTTCAATTTGTTTCTTTAAAAAGTATACAACTATTGTTAAATTAGAAAAATCGATATAGATTACAACATTCTTACAATGATGTAAGAGTATAAGGTATAGAGCGCAGAAGGATTAAATTGAACTGTTCATAATAAATTTTTAATACGTTTAAAGAAAGGTAAAATAATGAATCATGGTATAATGATAAAAGACTTACATACTATTTTTTCATTTTGAGAGGAGCTTGAAAAATGTATTCTACTTTAGAACAATTAACAAAGCACCCTGTATTTTATCATTTTGCAGAAATTTCAAAGATTCCTAGAGGATCAGGTAATGAAAAGGAAATTAGTGATTATTTAGTGCGCTTTGCAAAAGAGCGTAACTTAGAAGTGATTCAAGATCAAGCATTGAATGTCATTATTAAAAAAGACGCAACTGCTGGCTATGAGAGTGTACCAGCTATTATCATTCAAGGTCACATGGATATGGTTTGTGAAAAAAATCAAGCAACAGTACATGATTTTGAAAAAGATCCAATTGAGTTACGAATTATTGGAGACATGCTATATGCGAATCAAACAACTTTAGGTGCTGATAACGGTATTGCTGTTGCATATGCATTAGCTTTATTAGATTCAAAAGATATTCCGCATCCAGCACTTGAAGTAGTAATTACTACTGAAGAAGAAACGACAATGGGCGGAGCTTTTGCTGTTGATGCAAACCACTTTGATGGAAAGATCTTTATAAATATTGATTCTGAAGAAGATCATAAATTACTTGTAAGTAGCGCAGGTGGTGCGAAAGCAGTTGAAACAATTGCAGTAATTTGGGATGAGGCACCTGCACATATGGACGCATACCGTCTATATGTTGGTGGACTTAAGGGCGGACATTCTGGTATGGAAATTGATAAACAACGCGGAAATGCGAACAAAGTACTAGGACGAGTTTTACGTGATTTATCAATAAATATTCAATTTGATATATGTGAGGCTCACGGCGGATTAAAAACGAATGCAATTCCACGTGAAAGTGTAGCTACAATTTTATTACGTCAAGAAGATGTAGAGCAAGTTGAAGAAAAGTTAAAATCATGGACACGAGTATTACAAGAAGAAATGCGTGCTGTTGATCCAGATGTTCATGTTACACTGACAAAATTAGATGAGAAAGTAGAAAAAGTATTTGCTAAAGAAACACAAAAACAGCTGATTTCATCATTATTCTTAATTCCAAATGGCATTCAAAGTATGAGCATGGATATTAAAGGCCTTGTAGAAAGTTCAACAAATTTAGGGGTTATTGAAACGCTGCAAGATGAAATTAAATTGCGAAACGAAGTAAGAAGTTCTGTAAGTAGTTTAAAACGACATATTGCAGATGAAATTAAATATATTGCTGAATTAGTTGGAGCAACATTTGAATTAGAGTCAGAATATCCGGAGTGGCCATACAATCCAAACTCACAAATTCGTAATTTGTTTGAAAAAGTACATCAAGAAAAATACAACAAAGATGTTGAAATCTTCGCTGTACATGCAGGGATTGAATGCAGTGTATTCGTTCAAAAGATGCCTGAATTAGATGCAATTTCATTCGGGCCAGATATATTCAACGTCCACACTCCAGATGAGCATATTAGTATTTCTTCTGTTGTGAACAACTGGGGATTCTTCGTTGATGTAATGCAGGGAATGAAAGAATTAGCCAAATAATAACGATAAAATGAAAAGTAGCCTATAAAAATTTATAGGCTCTTTTTTTGTGTTGGAATTTATCCCGCATTAACAGGTAGTAAGACCCCCACCTCAAAATTCAGCGAGGGCAAAGAAGTTAGGTGGGGGTCGGGCTGCCCATAAAAGCCCGATTGGTTTAACTAATAATCAGTGGGGGATGAATAAAACCCCCACTGATTAAAGTTTCACTTTATGAGAAGTCATTTTTCGTTAGTATGTAATATTAAGCTTGAACAATTAATAAGGATGAATTGTTGATGTTTTTTAATACTTATGAAGGGGTGAAAAAATGAAGGGAAGAAAGCAATGTATTGTTTGTATGTTTTTATTGTTCTTTACATTTAGTTTCATTGGTGTTCACAAAATAATAGCAGAAGAAGTTGAATTTTCAGGAACAACTGCTCCATTGAATGTAAATGTTAGAGAAGAAAAAAGCTTGAATGCAAATATTGTAGAGGTGATTCCCGGAAATACAAAAGTATCCTTTAAAGGATGGGAGTATGGTGAAGCGGTTAAAGATTACTGGACAGGAAATTTAGATAATCGTTGGTTTTATTATTTTAAAGATGGGAAAAAAGTATATGTAACGTCAGCTTATATTAATGGGAATCCTCCAAATACATCAACAGATCGTAAATTATCTGTTCCTAACATATTACAAGAAAGATCAAATTGGTGTTGGGCGGGCACTTCGGTTTCAGTTTTAAATTATTTTGGGAAAACTCCTTCACAAGATCAGTATGTTAGGTATGTCAAAGGTGGATCATATAATAATCCTGCAACTTCACGTGAAATACAATATGGATTATCAGGATATGGTGTTAGCTCAGCTATAAGTTCTGGAGCAAAATCGTATGATTGGTTCAAAAATCAAATTAATAGTAATCAACCGATGATTGCACTCATTATGTGGCAAAATGGAGCTAACATCGGACACTTTCTAGTACTTGATGGATTCTATAAAGGTACAAATGGAACAGACTATATAACTTACATGGACCCTTGGTATGGTGATCATTATAATCATAATTTCAGTACGTTCCATAACAATAATAATTTTTGGTGGAATGAAACTGTTTATAATATCCGTGCAAATTAATAATATTAAAAGTGTGGGGGTTCATGAATGGGAAAACTACTTAGGCTTGTGATACCATGCATTTGTTTAATGACTGTTATTATTTTCGCTAGTAAAATTAGTTATGCATCAAAAAATAAAAGTGAGCCAGTACAATCGATCGCATTAAAAGATTATCAATATAGTAAGAGTAGTTCTTCTGAAAATGTAAGTTTTGAAAAAATAACAACCTCACCATTTTCGTTACCAATCTATGAAACAATTCCAGCACAGCAAATGTTAAATAGCTCTGAATTTAAGCATATACTATTACCAACAAATGAAAAGTTGTGGTTTATTATGAAAGGTGAGCAGCCGGAGGGACTAATTGTTGCGAATGATACTGAACCGATTCGAACGGGTGGAGAAAATAGAAGTAAAGATTTATATGGGCTATATAAAGCAATAAAAAATAATACAAATGAAACAAAAAATATTAGTTATTTTGAATTTGAAGGGCAAGGAATATTGGTAGTAAATCAAAATAATGACCAAGAAATATATCTTAGTAAGGGTGCTGCTGCTATATTAAAACTTCCTGCTGGTCAAAAAATAGTAAGCAGTGAAGTAATACAGAAAATGAAAGAGAGAATCGTAACTGCTTTTGAATAGTTAATTATAAACTGAATAAATATATACGTATGTAATATGAAATTTCATGTACTGTATTAGTTTTAGAAATGAATACATTCATAAAAAATACAGTAGACGGAGCAGAAAAGATAACAAGTGAAAAAAAGCGCGAGATGTTATAGGGGTCAATGGTGATTATAGTAGGAATTGTTGATTCTTATTTGTTATTTATATGAGGTTGAACAGGCAAAAGGATTGATGTTAGAGGTATAAACATAATAGTGCATATAAAAAGGTTAGAGAAGCTAATTCTTAAACCTTTTTATATGCATTCCAATTATTAGTTTTTATAAATGGTGGAGTTACACATGCTCATCAAGTTAACATTTCATACCACCCCCGGAGTGGATTTTTTGCACAGAAAGATATTGTTCGATTTAAATCGTGCTTCATACGTAATAATTTAATTAAAAAAGCTTGACCTTAACACTATGTAAAGGTTTACAGTGGAACAGAAAAGGAGGTTAAGAAATGCAAAAAATAACGAAATTGTGTATGAGTGCTGTACTAACCACATCTATTATTAGTGGTTATGCTCAAATTAAGGGAATTGAGAAAGTCCAGGCGAAGGAAATTGAAAAACCGCAGAGAGAAGATAGGAAGAAAGTAGAGGCGCAAAAAATAGTAGGAAAGTATACAATGCCAGATGAAAAAAGCAAACATGAAGGAACATGGCTACAATGGCCTCATGAACTTACATACGGGTCAAAATATCAGCAAGAAGTAGAACCGATTTGGATTCAAATGACAGAATCTTTAAGCAAAGGAGAAAAAGTTCATATTGTTGCATATGATCAAGAAGAGAAAGAAAGAATTATTGAAGTTCTAACGGATCAAGGGGTAAATATGGAGAAAATTGATTTCTTTATCGCACCTACTGACGATGTATGGGCTAGAGATACTGGACCAATTTTTGTTTACGATAATGACAAAAATTTAAAGATATTAGATCCAGGCTTTAACGGATGGGGAAAGAAAACGCCATATAAGAAAGATGCTCGTCTTCGTGAGAATCTTAGCAATCAGTTAGGCATTGAAAGAATAAATTGGAATAAATTTGTTCTTGAAGGTGGCGCATTTGAATTGGATGGTAATGGAACTGTTTTATTAACTAGAAGTGCTGTGACGAATAAAAATAGGAACGCTAAATTGTTAGAAAAGGATATTGAAAAATATTTTAGTGAACTTGGGGTAACAAATTTTATTTGGTTAGATGGAGCACCTAACTTAGATATTACTGATTTTCATATTGATGGATTTGCCAAATTCCACGATAAATCTACTATTATAACGTTAAAAGAAAAAGATTTGGCTGAATGGGGAGCGTCTGGCAAAGATATTAACAAGTTGCTGCAGGCAAAAGATGCTACAGGTAATAAGTACAAGTATGTATATCTACCGCTAAGTAAGAATAATGTTACATTAAAAAATGGGAAGAAGCTTGATTATAAAGGTTCCTATATTAATTATTATATAGCGAATGAAGTCATCTTAGTTCCAAACTATAATGATCCTAATGATAAAATAGCAAATGAGATGATTCAAAAACTTTATCCTGATCGTAAAGTGTTGGGGATAGATGTAAGAGAGCTGTATAAAAATGGTGGTATGATTCATTGTATTACTCAACAACAACCAATTAATTTAAAATAATATATTTATAATTCTTTGGGAAGTTGTCTATTTCTTATGAGAATCTGTTTATCCATAGGATAGGTAAAGACGCGATAGCATTTTTACCTATTTTATTGTATTTTTTTATGAGTTTAGTATAACTTTCCTATAAACTGAAGAAACCTACCCTTTTTGAAAAAATCTTAATCAAAATGATAGGTTTTTTAAATGAAAAGCTATACTTGCTGTTGCGGAAGAAACATTGTTTAAAGGTATGTTTTCACCTTTTAAAAGTTTCTAGTACAATCATTCTTACTAAAATATCTATAAGAATAAGATTTATATGTTTTTTTTAACAATCCATACATGCCCATCAACTTCAGAATGCAGAATTACCATAAATAATAAAAGTTCAGCGGTTTTTCTGTTTTTATTTGTAACTTAAACGAATTATACTTGGACAATTATTGTGCAATCTTTTCAAATAAATGACTTTCTTTATTTGAAAATAAGGGTGCATCTATAAACCCAAAATGATAAACTAAAATACCTAATTCCACTCTAGAATGAATACGCCATTTTTCTTTAATATGATTAATTATCGTTGAAATTCTTCTAGGGCTAATATATATCTTTTTGGAAATTTCTGCATCTGTTAATCCTTTTGCTACATAAATAGCCACTTCTAACTCTCTTTCGGTTAACATTCTTTTCATAAAATAAGCTCCTTCGAAATTATTCATATAAAAATCAAAAGAAACTATTATTTGAAATAAAGCTGAAAAATCATATCCAATACTCTTTATTCCCTTTAATTGTAATAATTTCTCTCATTTTAATACAAGTTTGTAAAAGAAACTATAAATCAATATAATTAGTAATTGTAACTATATTAATTTTACATCACATTAAAAGTTGGAAAATATTCTTATACTCATAAATTGTTACATTTGAGGGGGAGAAATGGAATTCTATAATCTCGGTATTATTATTAAAGAACTTAGAAAGAAAAAAAATATATCACAATCTGAACTATGTCGGGGAATATGTTCACAAAGTCAGATTAGTAAGATAGAAAAAGGTATTATTTATCCATCTAGCATATTGTTGTATCAATTATCTGAAAGACTTGGTGTTGATCCGAATTATATATTTGCGCTAACTCAAAATAAAAAATTAAAATATGTAGAAAACGTAAAATATGTAATAAGAGATTGCATAAAACAAAAACAATATGAAGAACTTTATGAAATAGTGAAAAAAGAGAAAAACGAAAATAATTTCGAGTCAAAAGAAAATAAACAATTTCTACTATGGCATGAAGCAATTGCTATATTTATGGTGAACAGATCAACAAAAACTGCTTTAAATCTTTTAAATCATGCATTAAAACTAACTGTAACCAATGCTGATTTTTTATCAGAAAGAGAAATAGATATTATGCATACAATGGCAGTAATCTATGCGGAAAATGGAGAATATGAAAAAAGTATAGGCATATTAAAGAAATGTTTAAGTAATTTTAATAAGATAGAATTTCCTAGAAATAAAGAAATTAAATTAAGAATTATTTATAACTTAACAAAATGTTTACATCTTACATATGAACATGTAGAAGCAATAAAGTACAGTGATATAGGTATTAAATTAGCCATTAATATAAATAGTTTATACTTATTAGGGGAACTAAATTTCGAAAAAGGTTCAAATTTATTAGAACTTCAGCAATCTAGTGAAGATGGTTTTAACTATATTAATAAGGCTTTATTTATTTTTGAACTAACAGAAAGAAAACAATATATTAAGATAATCAAGGATAAATATTTTAAAAACCAGAAATAAACATGAGAAAGCTTTAATATGAGCTATTCCTTATTGGAATTTCCTGTTAAAATAAGTGCTGTAATACGAACTATTCCTTATTGCTGTTTATTGCTAAAATAAGTCCTGTAATAGTAGATAAAAATAAAGGGTGACATTTTATGAAATCAAGAGGGAGTACTCGTAAAGCAGATAGTATGGGGCGTATTGTTATTCCAATGGAAATAAGACGGAGTTTAGGAATTGTAGAAAAAGATGCGCTAGAAATGTTTGTGGAAGATGATCAGATTATTTTGCGGAAATATCAATCTTCGCAAGCTTGTGCAATTACAGGTGATATTTCAGATAAGAATATTTCGTTAGCGAATGGGAAGATTATTGTAAGTCCAGAGGGAACAGAACTGTTAATAAAGAAGTTACAGCAATATCTTTTAAAATAAAAGATAAGTAAGAACTTTAAAATAAAATATACTTGTAAAGAAGGTCCTCTATCATTCAGGGGACTTTTTTTATTGCAAAGACAGGTTGTTTAATTGTTATAAATAAAATAGAGGGGAATAGCTGGTCCAATGAAATGCGAATTATCCTAAAAGTAGTCTGACTATTTTTTATAAAAAATCCTAACTATTTACATTTTTTGGTTTCGTGTTATATTTTTACTGTTAGTATGAAGAAAATTCTGATTTCGATTTTCGGAAAGTTTTAGAAAATGAATTAGATTTTTAAATTAAATATGCTAATTCAAGGGGAATTCGTTGGAGAAATGTAACTAAGAGGAAATCTCGTATCATTCACGTTTAGTATCTGTAAATTGGTGGTTCTAATAGTTCTGACGAAAAGCAAAGGAGCAAAAAAGAAGTGGGTAGTTCATTTAACAGGAGATATGGTGTAGAAAAATAAAATAACGGAGGTTTTATAATGAATAAAGGAATACTGCAGATTACGGAAATTGAAGAAATTACTATTCCTAATGTATTAAAGGATAAAATCAAGAATCTGATAGACAATGAATTAAAAACTCATAATCCTTATACTTGTGATCAAGAAATAGCTGCAAGCTTTTCAAAAGAGTGGCTCATTTGTTTGATTGACTATTCAAAGAAAACTCCGAATTCAGATGTAAAAAAACTACTTCATATGATAAAAGAAGCGAATTGTGGTGGAAACGTACCGCCTATCCTTATTAAAAATATTCCGTGTGATCCTATGGAAACCCTATTACCTGGAGAAAATCGCAAAGGCTTTAATTATGGTGAAAACGAACACGATAGAATGAAAAAATATTTTTATGCTGAATGGGTCACATGGCTTTTTGCCACACTTTTTAATTATGATGCTTTGATTCATCCGTCCGAACATGCAGGGAAAAATAGATTTCATCTCATTTCCCCTTTAAACAATGATGAAGTTTTGCGAAATGTCGGTGCAAGCACTGGTGGCGGAAACTTTTATCAACATAACGATGCGACAGTGTATACAGATATGAAAGATCAATTACATATTGAAGAAAGATTGAAATCGTTCAATACGAATTTAGACATTGTATCGAATAGACTTAATAAATCCGTCGAACTAATAGTTTCGGAAATTACTTGCGGCAAATTTACGAGGGTTGATGCTCTTTTATTAAAAGGAGTGTTAAATTTAAAAACCAATACTCATATTGGAACACCAAAATTACTTCAAAAGCATCTTGAAGAAAATCACTTCAGTAAAGATGATATATTGGCGATAAGTAAAATGCCTATTGCTCATATCGCAGGAATGGCGGATGGTGAAATATCGGGATTCGTAGGGGAAATAAACCAAATTATATTTTTGGATGATAATGGTGATATTATTGCAACTTGTTTGAATGGAGCAGAAAATAGATTGATTTATGTGGGAGGAAGTGAAGAAGAAAAGTTAAAATTCGACATGTTTTTGGAACTGTTACGGACAATGCCTACTTATAAAGTCCCGCTTACATCTGAAGATTTATTGATTATGCCAAATTCATACTATGGTAAGCAAACAAATGTAACCCATGGTAGAGAAAGGTTATCGGAGGAAGAATATAAAATTCCGATTGGTGATAATAAGTATGGACGTAGAATTGTTTGCAGGCAATACGTTTCCAGCCGATTACGCGACCAGAAAGAGAGTTACTTTACAGATATCATAAACTAGTTTAAAGAGAGGAGGGAGAATGGGAAGGTTTGGGCTGTAATAGCTCAAACCTTCCCATTTCCTTTATATGGATTTTACTATTGAATTACTCATATTACTATTTTTAGTAGCTATTTTAGCAGGATGGATAGATACAATTGCTGGGGGCGGTGGTATGATAACTATCCCAGTAATGTTATTAGTAGGTATGTCTCCTTCTGTAGCGATAGCAACTAATAAACTACAAGGGAGTAGCGGAACCCTCATGGCAACTGTGATTTTTATTAAGAAGAAAGAAATTAATCTCAAAGAAATGCGTTTGTCCATCTTAATGACCTTTTTTGGATCTATTTTGGGTGGATGGCTTATTTTACAGATACGAGCAGAATATTTAATCATGATATTACCTTTCTTACTTATTATTATTGGTCTTTATTTTCTATTATCTCCAAATATAGCAAACGAAGATCGACCGAGAAAAATAAGTATGTTGTTATTTGCGTTAACAGTGGCTCCATTCCTTGGATTTTATGATGGTTTCTTCGGCCCAGGAACAGGTAGCTTAATTGCTTTAGCTTTCATTCTTTTATGTGGATATAGTGCTACAAGAGCAACTGCAAATGCTAAGATTTTGAATTTTACTAGTAATTTCGCTGCTTTGTTATATTTTATTATTTTTGGCCAAATTGATTGGACAATTGGGCTGATTATGATGCTTGGTCAAATTATAGGGTCATATATTGGGGCAAAGATGGTGCTTACAAAAGGGACGTCATTAATACGACCAATAGTGGTTATTGTTTGCTTTGTCATGGCAATTAAAATTTTTTTACAAAATATGAACTAAATGTAATCAATATATTATTTGTATCAAAGTCAGAGTGTTTTAATGTTCTTATTACAGTATTACGCTGTTTAAGATGTGTTCAAAATTAAACAATTTGACTAGTGTAATGTATTGCGGTATGCTTTTTTTAGTATAAAAGAAAGGCTTGAAGATAATGATTCGTCGTTTGAAAAAGTTTAAAAATGTAGCTGTCGTATTAAGCTTCTAAGTAAATTATTAAATCTACCATACTTAGAAGCGAGGAATGTAATTATGAAGCATCCATTATATAATCATTGGTCTGAAACGAAGTATTTAAAAGATATAGTAACAAATCCACTTATTGAAGTAGGAGAGTACTCCTATTATTCAGGATATTATGGCGATCAAAATTTTGAAGATGGTTGCGTTAGATATTTATGGGGCGATGCTAAGTCTCGAGTACTGTTCAATCCAATTGAACAGATGGGTTGGCAACTTGATAAACTCATTATTGGAAATTATGTTTGTATTGCAAGTGGAGTTGTCATTTTAATGGGTGGGAATCATAATCATCACCCTGAATGGATTACAGTTTATCCATTCATTGAGCAAATAGAACAATCATATGAACCGAAGGGTGATACAGTCATTAAAAGCGATGCCTGGATTGGTATGAATGCTATAATAATGCCTGGCGTTACAATCGGTGAAGGTGCAATTGTTGCGGCAGGATCTGTCGTAAGTAAAGATGTTCCGTCGTATACAATAGTTGGTGGAAATCCTGCTAAGGAAATAAAGAAACGATTCACTGATATAGAAATAAACATGTTAATGGAAATGCGTTGGTTTGATTGGGATAGGGAATTGATTGAGAAGGCAATTCCTCTTTTATCTAGTCCATCCATCGAACCATTATTTGCTTTTTATAAAAATGAAGTGAAAAATAAATAAATCAGTTAGAAAAACTACATCCAGTATAGGGTGTAGTTTTTTTATTACAAAAAACTAATAGTTTAGACTAAAGGAAATTTATCTCTAATATAAGTCTAGCAAATAGCTGAATTGAATAATTAAAATCCTTGATAGCTAATAAACGAATGCTTGATTACCAGTGTGTCTCGATATTTAATCGGGACACACTTGTTTTATTTTTTGTAAATGTGGAACAAATGTATTATTTAGATTGTCTATTAAGTGTAATCCTAAAAAATATGAAAGTACGGATCATTTTGAAAAATACGAAGGTATTAAAAAGAGGGATGTGTGTGGGAGTACGAAGTGTCATTGTCCTAAAAGGGTTTGATGAGATGGTCTATATGAAAGTTATCCTAACGTCTTATATGTATATAGAATTTGATAACACTGTCTATTTTTTGAGGATTATGTTAGAAGAACGTTTTTTGAGTACAAAGATATTGGAGGTAACAGAAGTGAAAGGTATGTTTTGCAAGAGATTTATTGCAATAGTAACAGTGCTTGCACTATTTTGTAGCATTGTTGTTACATCTGGAAGAGCATCAGCGGAAACAGTTCCTGCTATAGACGTTGAAGCAGGATCAGCAATTTTAATAGAGGCAAATTCCGGAAAAATTTTATATCAAAAAAATGCAGATGAATCATTGGCAATTGCTAGTATGACAAAAATGATGAGCGAATACTTAGTGCATGAAGCGGTAGATAAAGGAAAACTTAAATGGGATCAAAAAGTTAAAATCTCTGAATATGCACATAAGATTTCGCAAGATCGTTCATTATCAAACGTTCCATTAGAAAATGGTGGCTCTTATACGGTAAAAGAGTTAT